>Ga0164296_1000862_pt1 | contig 34226 bp, 51 predicted proteins | sample GEODES057metaG_FD_113533 | JGI IMG/M metagenome (GOLD analysis project Ga0164296, IMG submission 113533) | Dystrophic lake water microbial communities from Trout Bog Lake, Wisconsin, USA - GEODES057 metaG | ecosystem: Environmental > Aquatic > Freshwater > Lake | place: USA: Trout Bog Lake...
CCCATGCTCGGTGCAAACTATCTTGGTCTGCCCTACCTAGGTCAAGCCTACGGAATCCCATCGGTCACAACCTCGGGCTCGGGTAGCCTCAATGCCTCGTTCTCGGCCAGCGCAACCGGCACAATTGTCGAACCTGCTACCGGGTCGGCATCTGCTGATTTTGAGGCTAGTGCTGCCGGAACAATTATCAACACAGCCAGTGCAAGTTTTGCCGCTAGTTTCAACGCCAGCGCGGCTGCAACAGTTTTCGAGCCAGCTAGTGGAAATCTTACAAGTTCGTTTTCAGCGAGCGCGTCAGCAACAACTTATGTCCCAGCAACAGGCGCGATTTCAAGCGCTTTTTCTGCAAACGGTACTTCGACAACATTTATTCCGGGGCAAGGCTCATTTAGCGCATCAACAACGTTAAGTGCAACGGCAACAGCGTATTTATCTGCGTCTGGAGCTATTTCTTCTTCATTTAATTTGACAGCAAACGGAAGTGCTTCACTTCCTGGTGCTGGCGTAGTCGCAACAACATTTAGTTCAAGCGCTATAGGTTCCGCTAGTTTGCCAGCAACTGGCAGCGTAAGCGGTTCATTTAGCGCATCAGCAACTGGTAACGCATACGAGCCTGGGACTGCACAATTAAGCTCGACGTTCTCAGCAAATGCGACGGCAACTGTTGTTGGCAACGCAAGTGGCGCAATATCATCATCATTCTCTGCTCAAGCAACTGGTCTCATAATTTCAAACGGTACTGGGCAAATCTCAAGTTCGTTTAACAGTGCTGCAACTGGAACGTCATACGTGCCTGCTTCCAGTTCAATTTCTTCATCATTTTCTGCGTCAGCAACCGCGACCGCATTTGTTCCGGCAAATGGTCAACTTTTATCGACGTTTAGTTCTAGCGCCTCCGGCTCAGAAGTCACGCAAGGTACTTCTAGTCTTTTATCGTCGTTCTCTGCAAATGCCTCCGCAACTGTATTTATTCCTGGGAACGGTTCAGTTGCATCGACTTATTCAGCCTTAGGTACCGCGACGGCATTTGTTCCAGCATCTGGTTCAATCTCAAGTTCGTTTAGTAGTTCTGCAAACGGCGTTGTCATTACTCGTGGCTCCGGTTCGATAAGTACTTCATTTACTGGTACGGCAAACGGTGTTGTTGTGCATTCAGCAACTGGAAGTCTTACAGTCACGTTTAGCTCATACGGTGCCGGCGCTGCTGCTTTATTTGGTTCTGGCCAACTTACTGGCTCATTTGCTTCTCACGGTTCAGCGTCAACTTATTTGCTTGGTACCGCTTCTCTTTCGTCCACATTTGTAGCGGCAGGAATTGGCACAGTATTTCTGCCAAACCGCATGCTTTATGCGGTCAATACGACAAGTTACGCCACAGCGGCCAGAGTGGCAACGAATTGCGTAACAAATGGTTACACATCAACAAATTATTCTGTAAGTACTAGCATAAACGTAGTAAACAAAACTGAGACTATAGAAGACGGAATTGAAGTTGTCACATTAACTAAAGCATCAATAGTATAGAATTGTGCTATGGTTAGCAACGCAAACACATTTGTAGAAGGTAATGTTCTTAACTTTTCTGTGGCATTCACCACAGAAGCAACTGGCAATCCAATTGACCCAACAAATGTTGCTTTTGGATACAGAATCAACGGTGGCTCAATTACTATTCTTAAATACGGTGTTAGTGACGCGGTCACTAATCCAAGTGTTGGAAATTACGTTGCAGAAGTAGATACCACTGGCTTTCCTGGGACTTGGGTCTGGGAATGGCAATCAACCGGTACTGGCCAGGCGTTGATTTCTGGCTCAATCACGGTGACTCAATCAGCAATGACGCTTTTAAGCTAAGAGGTTTTTGACCGAAGAAAATAACGTAGTCCCTGCGCACGACCAAAAGATTACACGCCACTACGTCGTTCACTATCCAGAACATGCTCCTCGTGACGGCGACCCGCACTACAAAGACTTCAATGCGTATCGTCGCAAAACAAAAGACACTGCTCAATGTGCCGTAGGTCTACATCGTGGCGACTTTTCTGAGTGCGCACTTGATAAGCCACTTGAACTTCATCACGCGCATATCGAATTCTCTCTTCAAAATGGTGTAGACCTTCAATGGCTTGAAGTAGACTATCCTGGCGTGTCAGACCCAAATGAAGTTGGCGCGTGGGTTGAAAGTGCAGAGAATCTAGTATGGCTTTGTCTTTTTCATCACCGTGGACCTGGCGGAGTGCACACAACAACTGCGTCTGACTTTGAAGCAGAAAAGTATGTGCGCGGTCTAATTTCATCTGCAACAAGTAATACTGTACCAGATAAAAACGAAGACGAAAAATAATTTAGTATATAACTAACGCACATTGGAGGTGCAAAGATGGAAGACATGTCCGCAACGCATGTTGTGATTCCTGACACACAATGCCGAGAAGGTGTACCGTTTGACCACTTGTCTTGGATTGGTCAGTATATTGTTGATGAATTTGGTGGCAAGTCTAACGTGAAAATTATTCACTTAGGCGACCACGCTGATATGCCAAGTCTTTCGATGTACGATGAAGGCAAACGAGAAATGGAAGGTCGACGGTATGAAATTGATATTCAATTTGCTAACCTTGGTTTTTCTATTCTTAACCAGCCTTTAGTCGATTACAACAAGCAACGAGCTAAAGCGCACAGAGTCCTCTGGAAGCCAGAAAGAAATATACTTCTTGGTAACCACGAAAATCGAATTGAAAAAGCCACGAGCAGAACAGCCAAACTTGAAGGCGTTCTTAGCGTTGATGACTTAAATTATGAAGAATGCGGCTGGACGGTGCACCCGTTCTTAAAGCCAGTGAACATTGATGGAATTCATTATGCTCACTACTTCTACAATCCAATGACTGGTATTCCTTACGGCGGAATGATTGAGTCGCGTCTTAAGACAATTGGCACATCATTTACGATGGGACACCAGCAGACTTTGCTTTATGGCATGCGATATGTCAATGGAATTGCTCAGCACGGTCTAGTTGCTGGCGCTTGCTATATTCACAATGAAGACTACAAGGGCTATCAAGGCAACGCTCACTGGCGTGGCATTATTATTAAGCACGAAGTACGCGATGGGTCTTATGACCCAATGTTCGTAAGTTTAAACTATTTGTGCAAGCGATATGAAGGAGTCTCTCTTTCTCAGTTCGCGTACAAGAAGTACAAGCTAACAGTTAATAAATGATAGATTAGATTCTCATGGACCCTCAATTTTTTACTGTATTTGACCGAGGTCGCCAACTTGATTTTGAGGGAATTCATTTGGCAAACGCTTCGTCATTCTCACCAAATAAGCCACGGTGGTTTGTCGTAGATATCTACAAAACTGTAGGCGGAAGGTACATTGTTGCTGGCTCTGGCAAGAGTTTAGTGGTTCATCGGCCCAATTGCGACCAGATGAAAGAAAAGAATGCCAAGTCAAAGCCAGCGCTAAAGAACTCTGTTCCTTGCCCAACATGCCGTCCCATCTTGACTGAAGATGTATGCCACGAAGTTAATCGTGAGTGGGCTCAAGTTTCAGAAGACCCAAATGCCATTATTGAACGACTGCGTCTTCGAGATGCTGACGGTGTATGGTATATTCCTAAGACTTCAACTACTGCATTACTTAAAGCAGCCGAACAAGATAATGGAATAAAAGAGGCGTTTTACGCTCCTCAACGGATAAAATAAAAACCAAGACTTAACGAACGGAGGACGAATGCTCATCATAATTGAGGGCATTGACTGCTCAGGAAAGAGCACATTAGCAGACGAGTTGTTTGAAGAACTCGTAAAAACTCAAGGTGTTGCTCTTTTGCACCGTGGCGTGCCTGTTGCTCACGTTCTTGAAGAATATTCACTACCTTTTGCTGATTATGTTCCTGGTGCTGGCATTTCAATTATCTGTGACCGTTGGCACATTGGCCCAGACGTATATGGTCCAATCAAGCGAAACGACGGTGGATTAGACCCAGTCATTCGCTGGCATATGGAATCATTTCTTCTTGCAAAAGGCGCTTTCATTGTTCACACAGAAATGCCGTTGCCTCAACTTGTTGAACGCATGAATTCACGCGGAGAAGATTACCTTGAGCCGCATGAAGTTGAGTCAGTATTTAACACTTACCGTGACGTCATAAAGAAAAGTCGTGTGCCTTATTTGACTTCAGCGTCTGGCTTTCATGACATCGAGCCAATTATCCAAAGTGCCACACTTTATGAAAATGCTAGCGTGCAAATTAGTCCGTTTCTTTCATATGTTGGTCCTCGTCGACCAAATTCTTTATACATTGGAACCTCAGATACTCCAATCGCTTATTTACCGTATGAAAACACAGAGGCATACAATATAGTCAAGAAGTACGGACTAGACAATTTGCTTGTGGCTAGTTTTGCAAACTCAAACGAAAAACTTGACCGTCTCTGGGATGCAACATATAACCCAACAACTTTTGCTCTTGACGAAGAGGCCGCAGACAGGTGCACTGATGCAAAGATTCCATTTACACACATCAAGGAGAAGACATGGAACGACTAAATCGTTCATTTGAAATTGAAAACCCGCAATACGATTATCCTTTATTGCTTAAGTATTTGCGTGACAACGGTGAAAAGGCAAGTCCTCGAGGCGAGCCAACTCGAGAGTTGTTTGATGTTGTTATGAAGTTAGACCCTCACATGTCAATTGTTGAAGGTATCAACCGTAAGTTAAGCATGAAGCTTATCAGTATGGAAGGTCTTCAACTAATCTCGTCATCATCTTACCCGATGCGAATTGTTAACTCAGTCCCGAATATGTCTTCATTTCTTACTGGTGAATTCTTTCACGGTGCGTATGGAGTTCGTATTGGCGCACAACTTGGCTACGCAATCAAACGACTACAGTCAGACCGTGATTCTCGTCAGGCAGTAATCACAATCTGGGACCCAGTCCTTGACGCATTTCGTTTCCCTCAGTCTCGTGATGTGCCGTGCACAACGATGCTTCAGTTCTTTATTCGCAATGACAAATTAGTCTTGCACGTAACGATGAGAAGTAATGATGTCTGGTGGGGAACTCCTCACGACTGGGGCCAGTTCTCACAACTACATCTTGCAATGGCTAATGTACTTAACATCGAAGCAGGCGACTACTATCATCATGCCGTCTCATTCCACTTATACGAACGAGACTTTGACAAGATTGAAACTCTTACCGAGCCAACGAAGACATTCACAATTCATGACGGCTTTGGTTATCCTGGAATCTCATTTGAAGAGATTCAAGAACGAGCAATGAAGTTTATCGAAGACCCAGACAATGTGGTACCGCTAAGCGTCACAGAAAACTGGCACTTGAAGCAGCAATTGGCAATCAATGGAGACAATCTTGAGCGATGAACGAATTTCATGGGGTGAATTGTGGATGAACACGGCAACTCTTGTCGGCAAGAGAAGTCTGTGCAGTCGAGCGCATTATGGCGCGGTCATTGTTTCTGAAGACAACCGTGTTTTGTCAGTTGGCTATAATGGAGTACCGGCTGGCAACCACGTAGATGTCCCTTGCAAATTCTGGTGCACGAGAGCTGTGACGGCAAATGAAATTGGCGAGCACGCAATTAGTCCAAATTACACTGATTGTCATATGGTTCACGCTGAGCAAAATGCTATTTTGCGAGCGCCAAATCTTTGGCTTGAGCGAAGCCCAGTTCTTTATGTCAACGGTGTGACTTGTATTCGTTGCGCACTTATTATCGCAAACTCTGGCATCAAAAAAGTTGTGATGTTAGAAACGCCTTATGAGAAAAAGCGCAATCCTGAAGAGACGGCAGAGTTGCTAGAAAGTTACAGGATAGAAGTAGAGTTAATAACATGGGATTAGAAGACGTAAATCTTGAACTAGTAGACTCAGTTGAAAAAGCTAGTGAGTTTATGACTTGGCTTGGCCAACGTCGTGAAGTTCTAGCATTTGACACAGAAACAGGCGGCCTTGACCCAGAGAAAGACCCGCTTAGACTTGTACAATTTGGTGATGTAGGAACTGGTTGGGCAATACCGTGGGAACGCTGGGGAGGAGTTGCAATTGAGGCTCTACAAAAATATCGTGGCGAAATGGTCGGTCATAACTCAAAGTTTGACGTTCGTTTTCTTGAACGTCACAGTGGCATTCGTCTTCCACGAGAAAACATTCACGACACTCGTTTAATGTGTCACATCTTAGACCCAGCCGCGTCTACAGCTCTAAAGCCAAATGCTGCACGACTTGTAGATTCCACGGCAGCGTACGCAAGTCGAGCTCTTGATGAAGCAATGAGTACTCAAAAGTGGACATGGGCGACAGTACCAGTTGACTTTCAATTGTACTGGTGCTATGGCGCAATGGACACCGTTTTAACTGCTCACATGTTTAGCAAACTTTATCCGTCAATTAAGCAGTCCTACAATCGCTTGTATGACCTTGAACAAGCAGTCCAATGGGTTCTTACTGACATGGAAACTCGAGGCTCTAGAATTGACTTAGAGTACACTAGAAATAAGTCTACTGAGCTACAAGCCTTTGCCAACGGAGTGACTACTTGGTGTGGAGAAAAATACAACATCAGTCCAGGGTCTAACCGTGAGGTCACTGAAACACTTCTAAAACTTGGCATCGAGTTAACTAATCGAACAAGCAGCGGTGGCTACGCTCTTGATGAAGATGTATTGACTTCAATTATCGGTGGCAATCTTGAAGATGTTGATTTTTCTACTTTGAACGAAGGCCAAGTACTGGCGTATCAAGTATATGCACGGCGTAAGTCTGAGAAAATTCGTTCGACTTACCTTGATGTATTTCTTGAATCTGTAGACGAAAACGGCTTCGTGCATCCTCGCATTAATCAGGTCGGAGCTCGTACTGGTCGTATGTCAATGGAACGCCCAGCATTGCAAACTCTTCCTCGAGGTCGAATTGTACGAGACTGCTTTATTCCACGTGAAGGTCATTCACTTATTTCGGCAGACTTTGACGGTATTGAAATGCGATGCCTTGCTCATTTTGCTCAAGACCAAAATCTTATTGACGCAATTAACTCAGGTGATATTCACTTGGCCACGGCTCAACGAGTCTATGGTGATAACACAATTGATAAGAAAGACACGCGACGTCAAATCGCTAAAGGTGTTGGCTTCGCCAAAATCTACGGCGCTGGGCCTGACAAAATTGCTATGACGGCGGGCATCTCACTTGAGGATGCAAAGCAATTCTTAAACCAGTACGACACAATGTTTCCTGGAGTACGAGAATTCCAAAACCAAGTAGGTCGCACGGTGGAAATGCGAAAGCAGTCAGAAGGCGTTGCGTATGTCAAGACTCCACTTGGTCGTCTACAAAAAAGCGACAACGACCGAGACTATGCATTGGTTAACGCGTTAATTCAAGGCATGGCCGCTGACGTCTTTAAAGAGGCTCTTGTTCGACTTGACGAAAGTGATGCTGGACAGTATCTTCTACTTCCAGTACATGACGAAATCATTGCCGATGTTCCAAATGAAGATATGATTGAGATACAACAAGTTATATCTAAGGCAATGTCCGACGACCGTTGGGCTGTACCACTTACAGTTGGTATTGACGGTCCTCTATCTCGTTGGGGTGCCAAGTATGGGAGTTAATGCCGAATGTTCTTTCAGTGGACCCAGGAAAAGTCACAGGGTATGTAATCTGGATTGACGGCACTCGCATTGAAGGCGAATTGCCAGCAAGAGAATTCTTGCTAAAAGCCGAAAGCATAATAGAAAATAAGGAAGTCGATTTTGTCATTAGTGAGCGGTACATCATTGGTGCTCAAACAGGTAAGTTTAGCCAAGCACCGTGGTCACTTGAGCAAATTGGAGTTCTTAAACATGTATGCGAAAAGCACGGTATACCTTTTGTATTGCAAAACGCAAGCGACGCAAAAAGATTCTCGACTGACGAAAGATTGGACGGAATTGGCTGGTACAAACCACCAGGAGCTGGGCACGCAAGAGATGCGCAAAGACATCTTCTTCTCTATCTCACAAAAAATAAAATTATTGACCCAAAAATATTTATCAAACGAACTTCTCTTTGATACAATAAAAACAGGACTAACAAAGGAGCATGATGCCGGTTGCTGAGATTGACGGTAACGAAATCTCTATCACCACTGAATACCGCGACAGGTATGCGATTAAAAGTATTCCCGGCACAAAGTGGTCTCAAAGTGGTAGTTGGCGACTTCCATTAAGTTGGGCAAGTTGCGTAGCACTTCGTGGAGTCTTTCAAGAACGACTTGAAATTGGACCTAACCTTATGGCATGGGCTCAAAACGAAAAGCAAACTCGAGTAGACCCTTGCATGGAACTTCGTTCGGCAATCGACGCCGAAGGAGACGAGCGATTGTTTCCACCGCAACGAGCTGGAGTGCAGTGGCTTCGTGCTACCAAGCGCGGTCTTCTCGGTGACCCAATGGGTACTGGTAAGACTCGCCAGCTTCTTCTAGCTATCCCAGATGACGGCTGGCCAGCGATTGTTGTGACTCCTAACGGTGTACGCACTGCTTGGAAGCAAGAGGTCGAAAAACTTGGTCTTGATTGTGAAGTCAGAATTCTTGACGGTGGCGCTGCCAAACGAAAGAAACAACTTGAGGACATCAATGACGGCGACAAAGTTCTTGTTGTTGTGAACTGGGAAGGGCTTCGCACTCTTTCTCGTCTTGCAAACTACGGTTCAATTTCTTTGGTTCGTTGCGTTGAACACGGCGGTGAAGACCCAGCAATCTCTGAAAATCGCTGTGAAGTACATCCTAAAGCATTAAACACTATTCCTTGGCGCACCGTCATTCGAGACGAAGCGCATAGAGCTAAGGACCCATCAAGTAAGCAGACAAGAGCGTCATGGGCATTGCAACATGCCAGTTCTGTTCGTTATTGCTGGGACGCGACCGGTACTCCAATTGCTCAGCATCTCGGTGACCTCTGGGCTATTATGCACGGTAACTCGCCAGAAGATTTCCCTCGCAAGAGTAGTTTCATCGAGCGATATGCTTTAGCAACTTGGAATAGTTGGGGCTCACTCGACGTTGGTGGTGCAAATCCTTTGACGGCCGATGAACTTTTCTCGTTCCTTGACCCTCGGTTTCGACGAGTTCCAAAAGAAGTGTTGTTGCCATTCCTACCTCCTAAGCTTAGACAGGAGTGGGTATGTGAGATGAATAAGAAACAAAAAGATGCGTATCAAGATATGGCGGCAAACATGATTGCTGAGCTTGAAAGCGGTGTGTTGGTTACAACTAATCCACTGGCGCAATATACTCGTCTTCTTCAATTTGCATCAGCGTACGCAGAAATCAATGACGACGGTTCAGTCTCTTTGTCTGCTCCTTCTTGTAAGGTCGATGCGCTTATGGAAATTATCGATAGCATTGGTGATGAGCCAGTTGCCGTTGGTATGGTATCTCGACAACTTCTTACTCTTTGCGAAGAGCGTTTGACCAAGGAGGGCATTTCATTTTCAAGTGTTACCGGTGGTCAGTCAATGGACGAACGAGCAAATGCAATTGCCGACTTTCAAGAAAAGCGAGTCCGTGTAATTCTGCTCACAGTTCAGTCTGGTGGTACTGGTATTACTTTGACAACAGCACCGTACTTAGTAATGCTTCAGCGTTCTTGGTCATTGATTGACAATATGCAAACTGAAGACCGAGTACACCGCATCGGCTCAGAACAACACGAACAGGTAACTATTATCGATGTCGTAACTGAAGGCACGATGGAAGTTGGCCGTCAACTCGAACGTTTGCAAGAAAAAGGCGAAAATCTGAATGAGATTTTACGTGATTCAGAAACTATGAAAAAGCTTCTTTTCGGGCAAAACGTGGCATAAGACCTGATAAAGTATAGACCATGACGGAAAGACAAATGCACGTTAGTAACTCAGAAATTCAAACTTTTAAGCGTTGCCGCCGTAAGTGGTGGCTTGCTTACCACCGTAAGCTTCGAAAAGTAGAGGAACGAGAAACCGGAGCTTTGAAGCTTGGTACTCGAGTTCACGAAGCACTCGCCGCTTATTACGCACCAGAGCCTCGTGACCCGATTGAGGTTATCCGTGAGCAGTATCAGATTGCTCGTGACGCTGTAGACCCTGAAAATGTAATTGTTATGGAGGAACTCAATAAAGAAGCCGCGCTTGCTTTAGTGATGATTGAGGGTTACGTTGAATGGGTCCAAGACACTGGTGTTGATGATGACTTTGATGTTATCTCAGTCGAAGAAGAATTGCGCTCAGATTTTGAGGGCTTGCCAGTAACTATCATTGGAAAACTTGATACTCGTATTCGTCGCAAGTCTGACGGTCGTCTTCTTTCTATGGACCACAAAACGTGCGCTTCTTTTGACGGTCTAACTCGTACTCTTGAAATTAACGAGCAACCTCTTATGTACCAACTTCTTGAGCAAATGACTAAGCCTAAAGAAGAACACGTCACCGGTGGAATTTATAATATGCTTCGTAAAGTAAAGCGCACGGCAAATGCCAAGCCGCCCTTTTACATGCGTGAAACTATTCATCACAACGATATCGAACTTAAAAACTTCTGGTATCGTCTTTACGGTACTCTTAGCAATATGATTATGGTTGAAGACCAATTAAATAGTGGAGTAGACCACCGTATTGCCGCCTATCCTTCTCCTAATAACAACTGCGCGTGGGATTGTGAGTTCCGCACCGTTTGTCCTATGTTTGACGACGGCTCTCATGCTGAAGGCGTTCTTGAGACGGCATTTAAAGTACACAATCCTTACGAAAGATATGAATCAGAGGTGAACCTATGACACAAGGTGTAAGTATCCTGGTCCACGGGCCAAGTAAAAGCGGTAAGTCTTTTCTTTCCGATACAAGTCCAGCACCGAGACTAATTCTCGACGCAGAAGGTGGAGCAAGTACACGATTTACTTCTTCGCCGAAAAAGATTTGGGACCCACTCACTCAAGCACCGCCAGAAAACGACGGTACTTGGGACACGTGCGTTGTTTATGTTCGCTCATTTCAAGACGTACAACGAGTCTACGACTGGTTGAACTCTGGAAAGCACCCCTTTAAGTCTGTCACCATTGACTCGCTGTCTGAGACGCAGCAACGGTGTATTGATGCAATCGTCGGAACAGAACAAATGAAGACGCAGGACTGGGGTGAGCTACTGAGAAAAATGTCATCTCTTATTCGCTCATACCGTGACTTAATTATTCATCCGACGAACCCTCTTCAGACAGTTATATTTGTCGCAATGACTCGTAACGCTGACGGCGTCAGTCGTCCATACGTGCAAGGCCAACTTGCAAACACTCTTCCATATTATGTCGATGTGGTCGGATACTTATGGTCCGAACTCAACGCAGACACGGGAGAAACGACTCGGCGACTTTTGTGCACGCAACACAGTGCATTTGAGGCCGGCGACCGTACAGGAAAACTTGGTAATGTTATTGAGAACCCTAACGTAATGACAATGCTGGGTATGATTTACAACACAAGCAGTAATAAGAAGAAATAGGAGACAAAAGATGCCAACGTGGAAAGACCTTCTACAAGAAGCACAAGCTTCAGGCGGCGGTGGAAATTACGAGCCACTTCCAAACGGCCAGTACGATGTAAAAATCGTAAAATCATCACACAAGATTGCCCAGTCGGGTAAGTCGATGTTCGAAGTCGAAATGCAGGTGGTCAGCGGACCTCACGCAAATCGCCGGGTATGGAATCGCTTCGTTGTGACTCCAGAAAACCCCAAGGCTCTCGGATACTTCTTCTCGAACATGCGCATCCTTGGCTTGACGACAGAGTTCTTTGCTGCTCAGCCGTCAGACGACCAAGTTGCAGCGGCTCTTGAGAACAAGGTTTGTCGAGTTGAGCTCGGCCAGTCTGAGTACAACGGTTCAGTCCGCAACGAGGTCAAGAAGATTCTTGCCGCTGAGGGTGCTGCAAATGCAACTGCTTCGCCAGTCGCATCAACTCCTGCATCTCCTACGGTGTCGACTCCTCCGACTGCTCCAACAACTAGCACTGCTCCTCCAACTCCACCGTTTTAATCATGAAGAAAATTAACGTTGCAATTGTAGGCGTGGGTAACTGCGCTAGCTCCCTTGTTCAGGGAATCGAATTCTACAAGAACGTAGAAGCAAACGATGAGACCGTCCCAGGTGTAATGCACAACTCTGTTGGCGGATACCTTATTCGAGACATCAACATCGTTGCCGCATTCGACGTCGTAGAAACTAAAGTTGGCTTGGACGTAAGCGAAGCAATTTTCGCTTACCCGAACAACACGGTCAAGTTCGCTGATGTGCCTAAGCTCGGCGTCAAAGTTTCTCGTGGAATGGTTCACGACGGTCTGGGTAAGTACTACCAGGACACTGTTGAGAAGTCCTCAGAGGAGGCTGTAGACGTTGCTCAGGTCCTTCGAGACACCGAGACTGATGTAATTATTAGCTACTTGCCTGTCGGCTCTGAAGAGGCGACAAAGTGGTACGTTGAGCAGGCTTTGGCTGCTGGTTGCGCTTTTGTAAATTGCATTCCAGTATTTATTGCTCGTGAAAAGTACTGGCACGACCGCTTTGTTCAGGCTGGTCTGCCAATTCTTGGTGACGACATTAAGAGTCAAGTCGGTGCAACTATTGTTCACCGAGTACTTACTTCTTTGTTCCAAGACCGTGGCGTAAAGCTAGAGCGCACTTCACAACTTAACGTCGGTGGAAACATGGACTTCAAGAACATGCTTGAACGCGAGCGTCTCGAGTCCAAGAAGATTTCTAAGACCAACGCCGTGATTTCAATGTTGGACTACGACATGGGTGATGTGAATGTTCACGTCGGTCCATCGGACTATGTTCCTTGGTTGGAAGACCGCAAGTGGGCGCACATCCGTATGGAAGGTCGCACATTTGGCGATGTACCGTTGAACATAGAGCTTAAGCTTGAAGTTGTTGACTCGCCTAACTCGGCAGGAGTAGCGATTGACGCAATTCGTTGCGCAAAGATTGCTCTTGACCGTGGTCTTAGCGGTTCAATCATTGAACCTTCTTCGTACTTCTTTAAGAGTCCGATGAAGCAAATTCGTGATGACGTATCTCGGGACTTAGTCAACAAGTACATCTCAGAAAACTAAGGACTACAATGACGGTGGTTGCATTTGACTTCGACGGTACTTTGGCTGACACAATGCCAGGTCTTGCTGATTTAGCTACTGAGTTAATCTCTAGCTTTTTTAAGTTGCCAAAAGACTTGTCGAAGTCAATGTACTTATCGACAATTGGTCGTCCTTTTGAGACTCAAATTGAAATGCTTTTTCCCGAAGAAGATGTAGACAGGAAAAAACTTGTCATCAACTTATTCAACAATGAACGAGTCGTAAGTATTTACAATGATGATACGAAAGAAATGCCGTATGCATCAATGGTTGTACGAGTCTTAAAAAACAACAACATACCGATGTATCTTTGCAGCAGTACTCCATCGCATGTTTTTGGCTCATTTGTCAAAAAGTATTTTCAAGACTCATTTTCTTCGATAAAAGGCCAATCAAAAACTGAGCAACTTCAACGAATTAAAAACTTTCATCACGAAAACATTTATTTTGTTGGAGACGCTCCATATGACAGAGAGGTAGCCGAATCAATCGGCATCTCATTTATTGATGCAAACGAAAGTTTGCTTAACGTGCTAGCGACGGTGCTATAATGGCTGATTCATTGAATTCATTTGTAGATTTTTCTGCTTTGGAAATGAGTACCGGCGGTCCAGACCCTCAGGTTGAGATTGCTGCTAACATGGCTCCAGAAAACCCAACGTGGTTTGCTGGTTGCTTTGTTGTTCCTTACACCTTAGGGTCTGCGGCGGTAATCTACCAAAACTTTCCAACAACTAATCTTGACGGTATTGAAGACTTCTTAGCTAATAACTGGGAAGGGATACCAGTACGAAGAGAACGACGGGCAGTCTGGCGAGCAGACAAACTTGCTTTTTGTCTAAGAAGCTACGCCAAGTGGTGCGATGAAGTATTGCCTGGACTTACCACGGCGACTTATGACGAGTTGTATGACTCGGTCAGAGACAACGTAAAGTTCTTTGGACGATACGCAACTATGAAGCTTATTGAAACTTTGTATCTTGCTGATGCGGTAAAAGCATCTCAAACTGACATTCGTCCTGACGGTGCTAAGTATCCTCGTCGCACATTAAGTAATCTCAGTGGTGAGACCGACATTCTTGTTGGCAATACTTCTTCTCAACTCAACAAAGTTAATGAAGTCGCATCCAAGGCTCGTGATTTTTCAATTTCTATGGGCCTAGAAGACCCTACGTGGTTCCAGTTTGAGACACTCCTATGTAACTACCGCCAAGCTTTGGCAGGTAAGTATCCGGGTCGTTCTCATGACCGTGAACTTGCTCACTTCAAAAAAGCCGAGAAGTACTGGGGCTCATCTCTTGATTCTGCAAAGTTCTACGAATTGCGCAAGAAACTATTTCCAAATGAGTGCCTTGGAGAGCTAAACGGCTGGGACGGTGCTCGAAAAGAACTTGAGCAAATCTGGAAAAATGATGAGTATTTCTGGTGTGACACGTTGTACAACTACAATGCAACAACCGACCTAAAGAACCCAGTCAAAAATGCGTCTCTATAAAATACTGCCTAATCTTTTTGTAAGTGGTGTCCCGAAAGAAAAAGACGTTGAAACTCTTGCAAAAGATGGAATCACGGCAATTGTCACCATGTCAAAGAAAAAGCCAGAACCAGTTGTTTTGGCTGGAAAAAAGCATTTTTATTTTCCAATTCCTGACGGTAAGACTTTGCCAGACTTTCAACCAGCTATAGATAAGGTTGAAGAACTACTTGCTGACGGTGAGACTGTACTTGTGCACTGTCTTCAAGGTCGTAATCGTTCAATGATGGTGGCCGCTACTGTCATGAAAGATAAACTACAACTTAGCGGAGAAGAAGCATTTCAACGTGTACGAGCAATTCGTTCTTCTTGCTTGCATAACATTCTTTTTGAAGAACATCTAAGAAACCAGCCGAGGAGAACAGCATGAGTGATTTGCTATTTCACGAAAAGTCAGGGTTGTACTACCGTCAGGAAACTGATGACATCTCAATCATTGGTGAGCAAAGACTTTACCGTAAGCTTTTTGAAGAAGCAGGAGCGGACGACGTCGTATTAGACATTGGTGCTCACATTGGAATTGTCACTTGTATGCTTGCTCCGATGGTCAAGCAAGTAGTCTCGGTGGAGCCTGACACGGACAACATTCGAGTCCTTGAAAAGAATGTGACCGAGAATCACTTTGAAAACGTAAAAATCTATAAGGGTGCCGCATCAATTGAAGGCGGTCAAAGAACTTTCTATTTGAATAAGGGCAAAGGTAAGTGCATGCACTCTCTTGTTCCATTCCGTGGCCGAGTTCCAGTGACGGTAGATTCGTGGTCGGTAAAAGAGCTGTGTGATACTTGGAAGCCAACACTAGTTAAGGTCGACATTGAAGGCGGAGAATACGAGCTTGCTCCAGTTATTACCGAGTTACCAGATTATGTTCGTGCGGTCATCTTGGAGATTCACTTAAATCGACCAATATGGCGAAATAAACTTGCCCCAGAGTTACATGAAGTGATGGCTTCAAAGTATGATGTAGTAGTCGCACCAAAGTTTGGTCCTGGTGGATGGGGAACGACGGCAATGTATAGGAGAAAGAAGTGATTCTAAATCTAAGAGGAGGGAACGGTAGTGGTAAGACCACTATCCATCATTGGCTAATTGACAATCACGACGCAGAGCCGATGTATGACCCGAATTTCTTTACTGATGCGGTAAAGAAGCCAAATGCGTGGAAACTTCCAGGTGGTCTTTACGTCATTGGAAAATACACAGGCGGTGGCGACAGTATTTTGTTTGACCAATTAAAAACTATGGTCAACGGCTTTTCTCAGCACGGGCACGTTTTCTTTGAAAATGTTTTAGTGTCTGGTTCAAAGATGGCTTGGTTAAATATTCGTAAGACAATGTCTGACCGTGACTGGGTCTGGGCGACACTCGACACTCCAGCAGATATTTGTATTGAACGAATTTACGGTCGCAACGGTGGCAAGCCAATTCAAGAAGACACAATCCGTGGTTTCAATAAGCGAGTTCGTTCACTCGGTGAATGGCTCGCAGAAGAAGGCGAAAAGTCTGTTCTTATTGACCACACCAATTCAATCAAAATGGTGCATGATTTACTTGAACAAGGAGGATGGGATTGTGGCACACAGCATCAGTGGTAAGCTTTTAGCTCACGTAGAAAACTTTAGTTATGATGCGCCTAACCCACGGTGCGAACACTTAAAGAAAACAAAAGAACAGACTTGGTCTGCTCTTGGGTCTGATGTACTAATGTGCCGTGATTGCGCAGTTGAGAAACTTGGAACTTGTTGCTTGTGCTCAAATCCTGCAAGTATGTATTTCATCACATCGTATCTTCGTGGCTCTACTGGAAACGACCCGAACTACTTCATTGCACCTGGATGTGCGCAGTGCTGCACCGATGTACCAGAAGGTGAATGGGGCGTAAAACTTATAGAATTCAAAGCAAAAGATGGTAGAATAATTTTCATGAATTTGAAGCAAGTAACTTCATCTTCAATTCCTGAAGTAGCAATAGACAAAAAGACAGAGGAGACAAAAGATGAGCTGGAAGTGGCTTGAAGAAACACGTAAACTTCAAACTCAATCTTTCGGTAAAGACCCGTCGACTCTTGAAGGCGATGAATTAGCCGAGTTTGTAATTTGGAATCACACGGCACTCATCGATGAGATGTCCGAATTCCTCGGAGAAATCAAGTGGAAGCCTTGGGTTTCTTCTGGTCGCGGAACTACTAACCGTGACGCTGCTATCGGTGAACTTGTAGATGTTGCTCACTTTCTAGCCAATCTTGCCGTTGCAATGGGTTGCACGGATGAAGAGTGGATAAGTCGCTATCAAGCGAAAATGGCGGTCAATGCTGCTCGCCAACGTGACGGCTATACTGGAGAAAACAAATGTCCAGTTTGCCGTCGTGCTTTAGATGACGCTGCGGTACTTTGCACAGCAGAGCGCTGTGCGGAACAATGATTGGAAGATAATGTCGTTACGTTTTGTTGATGTCCACTGCTTCGCAGGCGGTCTTGCTCTTGGAGTAAAAGAAAACGGTTTTGAGTTAGTCGGTAAGAAAGAACTTCAAGGCGCTTTTGGTGCTCGAAACATGGAAGTCAACCGTCACATTATGGGCTACAACTGGGAGACCCAGTCTGGTCCTTACGAAGACTGGGAGCCAATTGAGGCTGAACTTATTATTGGCAATCCACCGTGCAGTGGCTTTAGTCTTCTTTCTTCTAAGTCTTTTCGCGGCGTCAATTCAAAGGCTAACGCATGTATGTGGGGAATCACGGAATTCGCCGCTAAGACTGCTCCTCCAATTTTTGCATTTGAGTCAGTGCAAGGTGCATATACTCAAGGCATCGACTTGATGCGAGACTTGCGTGCACGTCTTGAAGAACTTACTGGTATGAAGTACGACCTTACTCACGTACTTCACTCAGCACGGTCAATGGGTTCACCTCAACTTCGTCGCCGCTATATGTTTGTTGCTCACCGTATTCCTTTTGGTATTGAGTTACCAGAGCCAAAAGAAATGCCAACGGTTCGTGATGCTATCGGTGACCTTGAAGGTCTAAAGATTCAGTGGGAGCCGCAGAACTACAAGAAGAAAGCATTGTCTCAATGGGCTGAGTCAAAGCGAGCAGACTTGGTTGACGGTCATATGTATGTCCAAAATCTTGGTCAACGTCGTATTCAATTCCTTCTTGAGACTGGCTACTGGACTCCAGGAAAAGACTACGGCCAAATGATGCGAGAGCTGTATGATAACGATGTTGAGCTTCCAGAAATCATGCCACCGTACTCAAAGTATATCGAAAAAGACTGGGACTTTGGATGGAACAGTCCTGGACGTATTCGCCCTGACCACACTTGCCCAGTCATTACTGGTAGCGGTGGAACTGGTCTTGCTCACTACTCTGAGAACAGAACTCTTACTCACCGTGAGATTGCTCGTTTGATGGGATACCCAGACAATTGGTTAATTGAGCCGAACAAGTCGTACAATGCTTTAGTCTCTGGTTGGGGCAAAGGCGTGACGGTAGACGTCGGACGGTTCTTTGGTAAGTGGTTGTTTGAGTCTATCAATGGCAACCCTGGCTCGGTGACTGGTGAACTTACTGGAGACCGTGAACGAGTGATTAACTTTACAAATCACTACAAAACGTTCGCTCCAGCCGCATAGGATACCTATATCCGTCACATTAGAGTGACGGAGAATTGACTACAGGCCCACATAAAATGGCAAAAGTGCGTCTTCTACAGTCAAATAACTGCTAAAAACTTTTTTCTAGAGTATTGTACATTTGTGCAAATGTATGATATAGTAATTATGTCGGGGAAACCCGCGCTAGACAAGGAGGCAGTTTGTTAGGGTTGCGGTGGGAATATGACCAGGCTAGCGAGTCACAGGTCAAATATATTGAGAAGCTTGCAAAGATGCGAACGCTCGACCAGAGCGAGTTCGTTCAAAAGCTTCGAGAAGAAATCAAGCAGACGGGCCTGAAGAATCTCATGAAGGGACGCGCAAGCTACCTCATCGAGCAACTTCAAGCGGTCCAGAAGGACTTGGCTCAAGCCAAGCGAATGGGCGCTCCTGCGACGGAAGCCCAGTTGAAGTTCCTTCGAGCTCTCTACGAAGAGCGCAAGGACATCGACGATGTCTGGGTGATTTCTGCCGGCATGGCGCTCAACGATGAAGTGTATCAAAAGAAGGGCTTCATAAGTGGTTGCATCGACCAGTTGCTCAAGGTTCAAGTCCAGCGCGTTGTTGAAGGCGAACAAGCTCAAGAAGTTGCTGGAGCCGAGATTCGACAAGGCACGTACACGGTGGTTCTCAACGGCGGCGAAGATTACGTCACGCTTCGAGTAGAAGAGGCGAAGTTCGTCAAGGACGCCAAGAAGATGATGATTTCTTACTTGAGCGGTGCAGACAACGAGAACTCTTATACGGGGTTTGCCTTCGTCAACGCCAACGGGATTGCGGTGTGGAACAAGTTCAAGAGCAACGAGCGACTGGTCAAGGCCGCTCAAGTCCTCTGGGCTCTCGCTCAGACGGAAGCGGGTTTGGGAGAAGCGCACGAAGAGTTCCTCAAGAATGCTGAAGCGTACGCTCTAGAAAGCGGACACTGTATGCGATGCTTGAAGAAGCTCACGGTTCCTGCAAGTCTTCACCGTGGTCTCGGCCCTGTCTGTGCCGGACTGGAGATGTTTTAATGGAACTCCAAGCAGCAGAACTCATGCGAGGCGACATCACCCCCTTCGGGGTGGTGTCGACCGTCGTCAGCCTTCGACGTCCTAATCTTCAAACAAAAGTCAACTTTGAAGACGGCACATCAAAAATCTTCACAATTTTTCAAAAAGTCACGGTTTTGAGCGAGCAGTGAAGTAAAATAGACTCTAAAGGACAGAAGATGAGTAAGCAAACACTTAAAACTTGGAAGACTCTTCAATTCGATGACCGCATTTCCATCGTTGGAGAGAATGGTACTTTTACCTTCGTAGACGCAGTCATCGAAACTGACACGGATGAAACTCTTTGGGTCACCGTGCATGGCGGAAAAAGGGGTCGAGAGAAGACTCGGTTCTTCACGCCGGACAAAATCGTCATACCAGACGAAAAGACTTTGCAGAAGCAAAGAAAGAAAAAGGAGAATACTGATGCTTAATACGCTTCAGAAGATAGGCAACGATGCCAAGAACATGACTTCAGTGCGCGAAGCACTTGAAGCCTTCAATATGGACTGGTCGGTGGATGTTCGTCCAACTTACTTCAAGTCCGCGAGCGGTGAACTGGTGGGAATGCGGAACTCTTTCGCAACCGTCCGCACTGACACCGAGACAATGCTCGGACGAGTTGGAAGCGACTACGTCCCATTCGACAATGTCAAGGCTCTTAGCCACGTTGACAGCCTGCTTGAGACCGGGTTTGCTACTTTGGACTCAGTCTTCGAGTTGCGCGGTGGACGTCGAGTTGGTGCTTCTCTTCGTCTAAACGAGCAGATTGCTATCGGTGGCGAGGACCCAATTGACTTATACATTGTAGTAACGACGTCGCACGACGGTACTCGAGCAGACCGCACGGAAATCACGCCAATTCGTCTCTGGTGCACGAACCAGCTTGCTCTTGCAAGTCGAGTAGCGAAGCAATCGTGGTCGGTCCGTCACTTGTCAACAATGGAAAACAAGTTGGAAATCGTTAAGGAAGAGCTCAAGCTTATTACCAACTACGCCGAGTGGCTCCAGAAGACTGGCGATTCACTTATCGAAAAGCAACTCTCAGAAGATGTTCTCGCCAAAATGGTTTCAGATGCACTAGAGTACATCAACAACCAAGAGAAGCAGAAGAAAATGACCGAAGAAATCATTGATGTCTTCAAGTACAGTGAGCTTATCGGTGATGACTACAAGGGCACGGCTTGGGGCGGACTCAACGCGGTGACTGAGTACTTCGACCACCACCGCAACTACCGCAGCCCGCAGGCACGGTACAACTCAATCACAAATGGCTTCGGAGCTCGCATGCGAAACACGATGGCTGAAAGGCTTATCCTCGTATGACAACCCGTCTCAATGTTCTCTTTAACGGTTCGCCGGACGGAGAGCAGACATTTCGCGAAGTGATGGGAGCAGGTTATTCCCCTATCCTGTTCTCACGCTTCGCGAAATGGAGACGGGCATCTAAAGCAGCAGACATTTGGACTCTTGAGATTGATTCTCTACCGCTAGATAGACATAAGGTTACTTATATCCTTGCCACCGAGAGGGCCTCAGAGGGCGATATAGAGGCCTCTGCGAAGGATATAACTGAGTCCAACTCAATACCTTTGCGTCTTTCAGGCGAAAGAGACTTTGAGACGGCCAGAAGAATTGCAATTCGAAAAGATTGCGTAGAACTTTGTGACCGTGTCTTTGTTGTCAATACAGAAAATGACATTGACGCAGAGTCTCAAGAAATAATTGCATTCGCAGAAGAAATAGGCAGACGAGTAGTCTACCTAAACTATTAGGAGAAATATGACAGATACCAATAAAAAAGAAAAGCTTGAAAGCGCTTTTGACAAAGCACTTTCTCGCGCCGATGAGGCAGTTGCAGAAAACACAGAAACTGTAGCCACTGACGGTGAGCAAGAAGAAGTTGCTAGCGCCGCGACGGACAGCGACAAAAATAACGACGAGATGAAGTGGCCATTGCCAGTTTATCCGTTGGTTGCAAAGTTTGACGTTCAAATCGTAGAACTTGAAGAAGAAAACGCCGTGGTACTTGCAATTTACACAGGCGCAGGCGCTACATTCGGTCTTCTTTCTCGTGAAGGCACTCTCGCACTTGCATCCAAGCTTAAGAAAGCTGGACAAAGCATGATTCCAGGAGCAGAAGTATAGAAAAACCATCAGGGCAATGAACCGCTAGCACACCGATAGGCAAACGTCTCGACTCGAAGTCTGAGTCTCGGCTCGAATGCAGAACGGCGGAACGCCCGCAAGAAATGAAACGACTTAAGCTAAGACGGCGATACTAAGGAGTAATCTAATGCGGACAAGTACAAAGAAAATATTTATAGTTGAACTACTAGTTGTTGTAGCCACGTTTATTGTGTCTCTTCAATTAACGCCAACGGAAACGGCAATGGCAAGTAAGTCTATAAAGCAAACGACATCAACGACCTATATTCTAGCGTCAAAAGCGTTAGCGCAAATAAACGCGGTTGAAGTTGACCCGATGGTATTCGAACCAGCAAGTGTCCAAAAAACATTTGCTTGTATCGCATATATTGAATCACGGTCGACCGCTGGGCACCCTCATCTTGTTGATACATCATGGGCTGGAGCTCAAGGTATGTACCAATTCATGCCTTTGATTTGGAGATTTGCGCGAGCAAACATTCCAGGTCTTCCATTAACGCCAAACGAAGCAACATTGGCGCAACAAAACTCTGTTGCTTTGTTTTATTACCATCGCAACGGTGGGTTGGCGCCAGAATGGACCGGCGACAATTGCTAGCCGTGATATAGTTAAATCATAGTACAATTGCACGAGAATGGAGATTCTACGCTATGGCTCTAGAGTTAGACCCAGAAACTATTAAGTATCTTGAACGCCTAGTCAAAAGAGGCGGTCATGAAGGTGAAAAAGCACGTTCAGTACTGGAAATTGTCAAATACTCTGAAGACCAAGAACGTGGAGAAAATGGTCGTTGGGTTGCTGGAGACGGAAGCAAAGCAGATAAAGAAAGTGCTAAAGCTGAAGTCTCAAAACAAACTGCTGCTGCAATGCGAGCAGATGCTGCTGGAAAGCATTCAATTGCTGCAAAAGCGCATGAAGCTGCTGCGCGTGCCGCTGGACATTTAGCTCAACATTCGTCAGGTTCAAAAGGCCAGCAAAAATGGAACTCTATTGCAAATGCTCATCTAGGAGCAGCAGAAAGCCACAGAGCTTTAAGAAGCGCAACTAGAGAAAATACTTTTGGAAATGTTGATTCACTAAAAGAAAAAGCGTCAAGTGCTTCTACTTACGCATATATATTAACTAATCAAGCGGGTTAAGAGAATTATGGCAATTGAACTAGATAAAGAGACTGTAAAATATTTACTTCGCAAAATGAACCACGGCGGTCACGAAAGCGAGCAAGCACGAGCGGTACTAAAAGCAGCCAGTCATTTTGACGATAATTTTCTTATGAAGGAAGAGGCTCGCGATGAACATGGGCGTTGGACTTCAGGCGGTGGAAGTAGCAGCGACGGTGGTGATAAGTCAAGTAGCATGCACACACCAGCGCACGAAGCAAGTCGAAACGAAGCAGTTGATTCCGTCAATAATTACCAAAAGGGCTGGAATTCTGGCCAGTCTACGGTCGAGCAAGTAATTGGTAACCACTCACTTGAAGAAGCTAAAAATATTATTTCTAGTGGTGGAACTCGAGACGACCTAAAAGCAAAAACTGATGAAGCTCGAGCATACGCCGATAAACTTGCAGAACAAAACAAGCAAGGTTTTATTTCAGGGTCTCGTGGCTGGTCCGACTACCCTTCGATGTCTGAAGTAGTTGGAGCTAATATCGCGGAAACACAAGCTAAAGCGTTAGAAGTCGTCAGTCAAATGTGGGACTCTGCCGCGCAAACGAATGGAAAATAATATGTCAAACGAATACATCGAATTCTTAAAAACACTTACATCTCACGACGGTGAGATTGCGCGTAAAGCGCAGGCAGAACTTGCAAAAGCCAAAGCGGTAATTGACTTACCGCCTGGACACACTGCTGCAGATGTTGAACGTCACGATGAAGGTCACGATAAATGGCACGCAATGCACGGCGACCCACCTTGCAAGTCTGAAGAAGATTGCGCTCGTATGCGAGCAAAATACAAGGATAACGACGATACTGAAGTCACAAAGCGTAATGTTAGTGACAAAGAACGCACCGCGCTTGCCAGTAAAGGCAACGCAATGCCTGACGGCTCGTACCCAATTGCAAATGTAAGTGACTTAAAGAATGCGATTCAAGCATACGGTCGAGCTAAAAACCCGAAAAAAGTAAAGAAACACATTAAACGTCGCGCCAAAGAGCTTGGCGCAACTGACTTGCTTCCAGAAAACTGGTAATATGGCAAATACTTCTAATTACACGTATACATTGACTAATCAAGAAAGTAAATAATGAAAAAAATATCACCAGAATACAGAGCGTATCTTGAAGCGCAAGTTGCTAAGGGTGGAGAAGTCGGAGCTTCCGCTGCTTCTATTCTTATTAAATATAGCCCCGACCAACCTAGAGATGACCACGGTAGATTTGCATCAGGCGGTGGCGGTGGCGGTGGCTCAAATACTGGTGGTACTTCTGCAACAGGCGGCGGCCAAGGTGGCGGTAGAAACAATGTCGGCACAGATGCCCAGCAAAAGAATGCGGACAGAATGGTTGCACGAGATTTAAGATACAGCGATGAAAATGCGCTTGCAGAAAAAATCAAAAATCGCGATTATGGTTCGCTTACGGAAGACGAAAAAAGTACTTTAACTTCAGCCATTAATGATGTAATGAATCAGGCTGGAGATGAAGGAGGAACAAAAACTGCTTTAGGTCATTATGCAAGTGTTGGTCTACGCGCCGGAGTTGATTTTTCTGGTGGTAAAGATTTTGCTAACGCGGCAGATGTTTATGCGCATGCTGGTCAACTTGTTAGCGGCCTCGGCGGTAGCGGTGGCGGCGGTCGAGGAAGCTGGGGCTTTTAATGAACAAAGAGTACGAAAATTATTTAGCTGAACTCGCTTTGCAAGGCGGAGCTCAAGGTCTAGCGGCTCAAGAACAACTTGAAAAATTGCGTGGGCCTAACATTATTAAAGAAGAAGAACGTGACGAGCGTGGACGGTGGACAAGTGGTGGCGGAAGTGAAAGCAGTTCGTTTGACCACGAAAAAGCTTCTCGAATGGCCAGTGGTATCAGAGATATGTACACGCAAGGCGAAACGTTTAAAAGTATTGCGGAAAGACACAGTGAACTTCAGCAAATGCATGAAGGCCGCGCAAAAGAATTAAGTAATCTTGGTGTAAAAGCAGAAGATGCTGGAGACTCGAAAAAAGCTGAAGCATACTATACTTTAGCAAGTGAGCATGAAAATGCTGCTGCGTTGCATGAAAATGCGGCTGATTGGGCGACACAAGCATCTAAATCTACTGGAAGTGAAGATGAAGTTTTTGCTTCGTGGGGTGAGCAAGATGCGAGCCAAGCACAAGATGCGACGGATGCAGCGGCAAATGCTAGCTTTGATGCAAGTCAAGCAGAAAAGTCATTTCAATTTAAGTAATTAAATATGGAAGAAACTCGTCTTCCCATTGACGCCAAGGGAAACCCGAATCGCTCTTATCTCGGTCATACGAGTGAGTTGATTCCAACACCGTGGCCTCGAGAAGGAATGTACATTGAGCCTGGAATGCCACGGCGATTTCCAAAAGTCAAAGACCGTACTCCTCAAGAAGAAGCAGAGCGTAAACGCTTAGCAGAAATTGAAAACCCTGGACGGTGCCAAAGTCGTCAGAACAAAATTGACAGTTGGTGCCGTAGATTTCCAACGCCAGGTCTTAAAGTTTGCTATAAACACGGTGGCAAATTCGTGCATTCGAAAAAAGCAGCGGCTCGCAATCTTGCGGAGCAAAAGCTTCAAAATAAAGCGCGTAATATTGTAAACCGTGCTATGAAATAAAATAAGACTATGAGAACTCGAGAAAATTCCGTTGTTGTTTCGCTCCGTGTCGAGCGCACGGCACAGACCGAGTTCAATGCTCTTGCCGCTGAGCTTGGAGTTCTTCCATCTCGTAAACTTCGTGAAATATTTAACGAAACCATGACCAAAATGCGCGAGCAAGCCAACGAAAAGCGACTTGCCAACGGTAAACCGTCGTGGGAGAGCGACTACGACAGTGGCGCTCGATAAAAATTCATCTATAAAAATTGGCACGGTTGTAAAGTACAATCCAGACCAACCTAGAGATTCGCACGGTCGTTTTGGAAGTAATGAAGATTCTCATGATAATCAATGGGTTAAAAATGCAAGCGAAGAGCCAAGTGCCGAAAGATATTCAAAAATAGTTGAAAATCGTGGGGCACTGATTAGACAATCGCACGTTGACGCTAGAGCCAACAAAGCTTGGGCTACAAGCGATTACAACGGAGAAATCTCTAAATACATAACAATTGGAAACGACATACTTAATCAATGGCTTCGATACGGCGACGAAAAAAGTTTCGACAAAACCGGAGAAATTGGAAATCTATGGCAAGGAACATACACAAAACAGCAAGCAATTGACACAATCAAAGCTCTTGATGAAAAGCTAGCTTCCGCGCCAACTGATAAAACTTATTATGCTTCAAGAGTAATTAGCAGAAAAGTAATGGACGAAAACGGTAAAACCGTAAGTGTCAATGACTTAAAAGTTGGGCAAATCATTACTGACCCGGCATATCAGTCAACAACGCTAAATGCTCGACTTTCTTATAGAGGTGCATTCACCACACCTGACGGTAATAGAGAAAAAGACTTAATTGGCGCCACAAAACTTTCTGCATTTGAGAAACTTCCAGAAGAAAGTCTTCACAGCACAGAGTTATTGCTAACAATTCCTGAAGGCGTGCCAGCGCTTTACCGACCAACAAGTGCGTATTCACGTAGTTCATTAGTTAATTCAGAAAACGAAGATGAATTACTACTTGGACGCGGACTAAAAATGGTTGTCACTTCTGTAGACCATATCTATGCGCCTAACGAGTATTCAAAAATTCAAACTTTAGTCTCGGTGCGTGTCTTGCCTCCAGATAACTTAATACCGCCATTTGATAAACTTCAAGCACTTAATAAAAATTCATCTATAAAAATTGGCACAATTCTAAAATATAGCCCTGACCAACCTAGAGATGACCACGGTAGATTTGCTTCAGGAAGTGGTAGCGGTACGCCAAGCGAAAACTACGAAAAACTTGCTAACGGTCAAGATGTAACGATTAACAGAGAACAATTACGTCCGCTTCTTGAACACGCATTAACGCAATCAAAAAATGCGGACTTAACTAATCTTCACGTTATCGGTGCTCCTCTTTTTGATAAGCCAAACCTTGGAATTTCACGAGCAGACATGCCTCAAGTACCAAGCAATATGAAACCAGAGTTTCTTGCCGAATTAGAGAAGAAGGGCATTGGAATACAACGCTTGACGGTGGACCCGTTCAACTTAAAGCCAGTTCAAAACGAAATCTCTGCTGATAAGTCTGCTCAAGTAATGGAACGAGAACTTGCTAAAAACGGCAACCCAGAAATGGCGCCAGACTCTGGTCGAATCATTATGTCAAACGACGGTTATGTTCTTGACGGTCACCATCGCTGGGCGGCGTATGCTGGAATGGACTCACCTTTGCCAGCAATCAAAGTTGATTTAGGAATTCGCGACTTACTTAATGTTGTAAATGCTTGGAACGATAAGGCTGGAGTGCAAAGACTTGCGCTCGGTCAAGACCGTCAAGACTACAAAGCAGCAGCTCTTGAAGCGCAAATTGCATTTGATAACTATCTTGAAGTTCTTCTTACGAAAAACAAGAAATAAAAGTATAATAGATATATGCGTGAGTTAGGTAAGTCATACGTAAAGATTGGTACTGTATTAAAGTACAATCCTGACCAACCTCGTGACTCGCATGGAAGATTTGGTTCTGGTGACGGCGGTGAGTCCGACAACAAAACTCTTCGCTCATACAAAGGACACGATTACCGTCCTGATGAGCCAATGTTTAAGCACCTTGTTTCTGACGGTAAAGGTGGCTTTAAACTTGATGCGGAACGCCAAGCATTGCACGACCAAATTAAAGCGCATTTTTTAAGTGGAGTTCCAGTCTCGGCAAATCCAACACTTCACATGCTCGGTGGTGGACCAGCGGCTGGTAAATCAACTGCGGTAAATAACCCAGAAATGGGAATTCCGCAAACTGAACGAACAGGCGCAGACGGTAAGCCTGAACTTGTAAAAACTGATGCTGTACTTGTAAATGCCGACGTGATTAAAGACTTGATTCCAGAGTACTTGCCTGGCGTCGAAGCAAAAGACCCAGAAATCGCAAACGCCGTGCACGAAGAATCTTCAATGTTATCAAAAGAAGTTTTTGCCGAAGCGCTTCAAAACGGACAAAACGTTGTGTTTGACGGTACAGGCGATAGCAGTATTGGAAAACTTACAAACAACGTGCAAGCCGCTCAGTCACTTGGGTACAATGTTGTTGGAACTTACGTGACTTGTCCGACCGACGAAGCAGTAGGTCGAATGATGATTCGCGGTGGAATTGACGGTGGTCCTAAAGGTAATGGACGTTACATACCTGAAGACCAGCTTCGTATGTCGCACATTGGAGTTTCTACTGTATTTCCTCAAGCAATTGCAAGTAATCTTTTTGACTCAGTTCGTGTGATTGATAGTGGACGAGGCGGAGAAGTTATTGCTCAAGGAACTAAACAAGGTGGGCTCCAAATACTGGACCAGCAAGCGTACAATGAATTCTTAGCAAAAGCATCAGAAAGCAATGCGCCAAAAGGTCCGGATTGGATGAATTTGAAAGCACAAGAAATCATAACAAGGAATCAAAAATAATGGAACAGATGAGTGAAGACCTTAAAGCGTACGCAATTCTTGGAAAAAAGCCTGACGGCTTAAGTCCAGAAGAAGAGACGCAGTACAACAATGCACGGCAAAGTGTTAAGGATATTCCAAACGGTGGAATTGCAATGCGAGTGCCGGACATGATTACTTTTTCGCCAGAAGAAATTGAAGCAATGAAGAAAGAACAAGCTCGCAGAAAGCAAGCACAATAATGAGTAAAGTACGTGAAAAAGATTCAGGTCGCTTTGCCCAGCAAGCATCTATTCCGCAGCACCCTAATGTGGACAAAATTGACTTGTCAACAAATCCTGCTAAGCCGATTGTTCAAAACTTTAGACGCGGAAATCTCGGTCCTGATACTGGACATGCTCGAGCAAACATGCCGCAAAAAACTCAGGGCCCGACCGTAGAACCACGGTAATGTTTGAATGCGCCGCTGGTTGCGGTAGTCGAGGAGAATCAGCCGTTGAGTTGACTTCTAAGGCCAAAGTGCCACCAATGGGGTGGATAACTATTGGACTCGACATTGCGGGTCAAGAGCCCCCATTCCAGACGCGAGAAGAACGCTATAGTGGGGTAGTCTGCTCAATTGATTGCGCAATTGCGTATCTTTCAAGAAAAAAGAGAGTCATGTCAATGTCAGTACTTGCTGACTCTTTGTCTTCTCTTATCTATATAGAAGATGAGACTCGAAGCGACGTCGCAAAGAAAATTGGCTTCACGGTGCTTGAAGCGATTGAAGAGATTCCAGATGATTCAACGACGGTGCTTCTTCCTCTTGATGCGGAAGAGAATTCTTTGTCGCAATCAGTTTGTCTGGCGCTATTTCCTTACATTCCTGAAGTCACGGATGTATGAGATAAAAGAACGAAGAGTTGGCTTTAACTTTTCTTCTTTTGCTTTTTTCTTTCGTTCTTCTTCAAGAATTTGATTCTCAAGAGAAATACTTAATTTTTCAAGATTAACCATCTCGTCTTTTGACGACATGTCTTTAATCATGTTAATCGCAGTTGCTGGTACAATTGCAGTTTCGTGACCAATTGGAGTGTATTGTACTTGACGGTGAGTAGCAAACATCGCACCTAAAGCAAATGCACGAAGTTGAATCTCATCGGTTGGGTCGCAACCGATATCGAGAAGATTTTCTCGAATTGAAGCTCTAATTTGCTCAACAGCAACTTGAACACGGTGAGCAGGAAAATCGTCAAGTACGACTTCAAACATCGCGCGTGCGATTGAAACTAATTCTGGAAAGTCAATTGCATCATCTTGTTGTTCGAAATCGAATGCCATATAGTCATCATACTTTAGTATAAAGAGTGTAACGTGTGACTCTTCCTTCGGTATTCGGAATGAAACTACCATCGTCAATTGATTCATTTATGACCTCAATTGTTTCAGGTCCAGATGATTTTGCGGCACGTTTCAAATCGGCAAAAGAAAGACCGGTACCACTTGCATTTCGTAACGCCATAATAAGTCTATCTTTCACAACCGCTTTACGATTTTCGTGTTGTTGTGCTAACGAACTTAAGTCAGCAGATTCTGGAGTGTCGATAATAATCTCAAGTTTTTGACCGTTGTCTGACGGATTGAACTTAACGACAGCGGCAGCCTCACCTTCACGACCAACTTCACCACCACGGTCCTTTGCAATTACAAGTCGAATGTGACCTGGATTTGTTCGACTAAACGGGACGGTTGATTCCACACCATAAGCAGCGTGCAAACGACCAAGCTTATCTCCTGCACCTCGAGCCCAGCGACCACGACCTTCTCCAGACTTAACAACGTGGTCAATAATGACTAATGCTGCTTGAGGACGAAGACCGCGAAGCAACCAACGAGCGTGCGCGTACCACGCACCGACTTCAGCGTTGTCTTTTTCGTTGAGTCCTAATTCAACAAGTGCAGGCGCCATTGTATCGACAACGACAAGTGTCGGCTTCCACTCATTTAACTGGTCTTTGAGCTTTATCCAAGCAATTTGATTATTTCCCATACCTTGCGGGTTCAGATACCGCAAATGGTTTCGAACAAGATTCGAGTCGACTCCTAATGACCGAAGACGAAGCGCCATTGATTTACCGCCGTCATCTTCATCGTAGTCAAGATAAGCAACAGTCTCGCCTTGTTCAAGTCTTTCACGAACTAAATGTAAAGACACCCAAGTTTTACCGTGACCTGGCTCACCGTAGATTGAGTGAAGACGGCCGGGATAAATAAGACATTTGCCATCACCTCGTTGAAGCATTGTCGGGAGTTCTCTTTCAATCTCGCCTCCCTCCATAAGACCCGCAACATCCCAAGGGTCTGTTGGGTCGTGCTCAACCTCTTCATCTTCGTCAATTTCATCAGTATTAACGGTTTCTTCGGTTACGAATGGGCTCTCTATGCCCTTCTGGGGCCCGGAAATCTTCGTTGTGATAGATTCCATAGGACTTTTTTGTGGCTTAGTGAGAGGCGATGCGGCGGTTGCGGATTGTGCTTCGGCAACTAACGTTGCTCGTGCGTCACTTCGCAATGCCCATGAAATCTGCTCTTCACTGAGTTCTTCAGGCGCTTCCCAGTACTTGTAGCCTCGCTCAACTTTTTCATATGCCGTTGCAAGTGGAAAGTAGTCGCCGTCAACTTGGTCGGTTTTTTCCCAGACCGCTTTTGTGATTGCGTATGCACTGTCAATTGAATCACCGCGACCTCGAAGAATTCCAGCTAATCGAGTAAAGCCGTCATCACGTTCACCCATACGAAAGCCATCACGCATAAGTGACGGTACATCAAGTGAGTGCGTAGCAGGCGAAAGAGTATTACCGGTAGTTTGTCTTTTTTCATTTGAAAGAATGTTGAGCAAATCATTTGAAATGACTGACAACACTGTGCTATCTTTCCAGTTGTAGAATTCACCACTAATGTGTTGCGAAGGTGCAGCGACAATGTATCCACCGTCTGCTCGAATATCTACACCAGGCAACCAATTTGTCCGACTCGAAATAACTGGACGGACACTAATGTTTGATGGAAATTCAAGAAGAATGTGAGAACCGCCGCCACCAGTTTTCTGAATAAGAGTATCAGGTAATTCGATACCTCGAGATGCTAACCATACTTTAAGCTCGTACTCACCATCAAGAATATCTTCGCCATTTTCACGGTAGTCCAAGTCAAGTACAATTAGATTACTTGCACTTCCAGTTGCAATTGCGATATTCATATCTGGACTTTGAGTAGCCCACGCCGTGATTGTGGCGACGTCATTACTTGCAGACTTTAGTCCATCTGGAACCATGAACCCAATTGGGTGTTTGCCTGGGCTACGACAAGAAATATCGCCGCAAGCACACTTATTATCTTTTATCCACCAAATTGGAAGAACACGCCAGCCCTTTGACGCATAGAAAAGTGCCCACTGAAGAGGCGTGCCCGGCATCGTTTCATCCAGCATGTTGCTTCCGCCGGAGGGTAACGATGATTGCATCTGTATCGTCTTTCTTCTTTACAGTGAGAGAAGCTACTTTATCACTGCCGGAAATCAATTGAAGCGTCAACATTAAAGTACACTAGAGATTTTTGTTTTTTCTGCGTTCACGAGATTCTTTTCTTCGCAAATTGATTTTTGCGTTAATGAGTTTAAGTCGCTTTGCTTCGTTTGTACCGCCAAATATTCCGTCACGAATTTCGTATGTGACGGCGTAGTTCAAGCATTCATCTTGAACAGGACAATGGAAACAGTATTTTCCAGCATTACCGTCTTCATCTTCAATAAAGAAGTTTGCTTCATTTGGATAGAAGACTGAGATGTCAACGCCGGCGCACGCAGCGAAGTTCCTCCATTCTTCGCTCAGGCGCTCTTTATCAGAGCGCGCCACGGTTTACTTCTCTTCTTTTGTGTTCGCTATTAAATCAAGCAGCGATGACGGATTAGAAAATGATGAAATGTTTTGCGCAATAAGTTGCTGCACATTTTGCCGTATGATTTTTTGAAGAGCGGCTTTTGTTGCTTCACGCTCGGGTGAAGAAGGTGATTCAATTGTCACGGTGTCCTCTTTCTATAAATAGATATTGTTTAGTACTCTATCACTTAAACTTGGTATATGTACTTATTTTTCTAAACTTCTTTTAGAATTTCGTTGCATGCAGCAAACGTGTTTGTAAGTGTTTGCATTGTATCGTTCATACCTTCAAACAAGCGTGATTTGACATCTTCTTTTTCTTCGGCCGTGTACGCTGCAATTTCTTCTGCCGCATTATCCAATGCAATTTCAATCAATTGAAACAAAGAACTGCTTGTTTGTACGGCAGTTGAGATTGCGATTAACTGCTGACGACTTTGTTCTGGAATCGCAAGATGTTCATTACGCATTTCAATGATTGTCATCACTGACTCATGAATTGCTTGCTTTAGAACATCGTTTTCTAATTGAAGCGCTTTATTTTCGCCTTCAAGGTATGTGATTGTTTGACGAAGACGGTTTTTTGGAAAAATGCGATATGCAAGCTCATTGATTAAATCAGACGATGAGTAAGTATCCAACGACATGTTATGACTTTACTTTTGAAAGAAAATGAGTCGCCGTCCAAATAAGAAAGAAATCAATGACGACGGATGTAGCAAGAATTCTAAATGCTAGAAGACCGCCGCCCCATATCCACCACATAGTCTCGGCTAAAATACCAAAGCCAAGTAGAAATGCAAAGAGCAAGCAAAATGCCCCGAACAATTTTCCCATCTTACATCTTCTTTCTTTTGTTAGTAGCGGCGTACCGCTATGTTTTACTTCTTACTTTCTGCTCTAAAAACGAGATAACTTGCAATTCCAGCAACAAGTAGTGGTGGAATAAATAGCAAAACTAAAATCACTGGCATGCCTCGCAGTACTCGGGGTTTTCTAAAGAACAAGCAAGTGCTTCTTCTGGGGTGAATTCTTTGGTGACGGCTACGGCACCATTTGTAAAATCGATAGTAGGGAACTCTGACATAAGAATAACTATTGTACCATTATTTGCCAGCGGGCCAGTTAATTTCATTCACGTTCTCACTATTTGAATTAAGCATTGGCTCGACGACGTCGAGATAGTCTAGTAATTTAACTGCGTCGCAAGGGAACTCACGGTCGCATGAGTCGCAGATTTCCATTTCGTGCCAAAGGTGCGGCCAGTGTTTTTCTCGTAGTGCTTTGCGCTCATCATGAGTCATTGCTTCTCCTTCAATGGTACTATAAACTCCTCGTAGGCGTCAAGTACCTTGATTACGTCACAAGGGTATTCAACATTTTTACCTAGTGGGCCTGCGTCACAGAAACTGCACATTTCCAAATCTTGACTGTGCTTCTCTCGTAGTGCTTTGCGTTCAGCGTGGGTCATAATGTCCTCTCCCAAGCATTAAGTATATCGATGACCTCACAAGGATAAGTCACATCAAAGATGGCATCTGAACAACGTCTACAACACAACTCAGAACCTCGTATTTCTGAACGATGGTTGTCTCGTATTTCTTGTCGTTCAGTAGAATTCATCGCCCTTGGCCACACTTCATACAGCAGGTGACATGGACTAGGTTCCACCATTGGTGCTTGCAGGTTTTCTCGATTAGTTCAGTAGTCATTAGTCTCTCCTTATTGCCATTACAGCCAAAGCCCAGATAACTAAAATGATAATTGCTGGGTGCATCAGTCGCAACTGTTCCAACGCTTGACATCCACTCTCCAGGCGTTTCCCTCGAGCTTGCGGATTGAGCAACTTGTATTATAGCCCATTGGAGGGTACTCGCCTAATACTTTTTGAGACCAGTATTCAGCCTCATACAGAGTCGGGAACGTGGCCTCATAAGCATCGGTTCTTACATCAACATAGTCAGTCATTCTTACCACCTTTTCCTTTTTGAAATTCCAAATAAATGATAGCCTAAAAAGATATCGACACTTGCAAAAACG
>Ga0164296_1000863_pt1 | contig 34221 bp, 34 predicted proteins | sample GEODES057metaG_FD_113533 | JGI IMG/M metagenome (GOLD analysis project Ga0164296, IMG submission 113533) | Dystrophic lake water microbial communities from Trout Bog Lake, Wisconsin, USA - GEODES057 metaG | ecosystem: Environmental > Aquatic > Freshwater > Lake | place: USA: Trout Bog Lake...
AGCACTAAGGGGGCACGACGATGCTCTCACCCCAAGCGATGCCATGGCGTTTTACGGCATTACCGAAGAAGGAACGTTTGAACACGGAAAAAGTATGGTGACCCGCCAACGCCACCAACCGCTTTTGCGCAACGAGGCCGAAGAAGTAACTCGTCGCCTCCTGCTCGATGTTCGCCAGCATCGCCCCCAACCCGCCATCGACGACAAACTTCTCTTGGAGTGGAACGCCATGTTCGCGTCCGTTCTTAGCCAAGCTGCATTCCATTTCGAAAATCCCCTGTGGGCCGCCGATGCTGCCACCCTTCTCGATACCTTGCTCACCACAATGCGAGACCCCTCGGGGCGACTCTTGCGCAGCGCTCGCCATGGCGTCGCAGCGCATCTCGCCATGCTCGGGGACTACGCATGGCTCATCGAAGCACTGACTCGACAGTTCGAACTTGATGGAGACGGGCGATGGCTCGATGAAGCTCGTTCACTCTGTGACACCATGCTTGAACTTTTCTGGGATGGTCCGCTCCCTACCCTCGCACAGCCTGACAATGGGGCGGGCTTCTTTACAACAGGCTCCGACGCCGAAGCGTTACTTGTTCGAGCAAAAGATCTCTTCGATGGGGCGCTGCCGTCGGCAACTGCCGTCGCCGTCACCGCGTTAGCTCGGCTCGCGGTACTGACTGACCATGATCAAGCTCGTTTAGTGGCTGAACGAATGGTGAATATCGCGTCAAGCATTCTCACCGGCCACCCCACTGCCGTGCCCGATCTTGTGATCTCGTTGGGGTGGCTCCGCTCCACGATCGAAGTCGTGACGCCCGGGCCACCTGGACCACTTCGTTCCGCTACTGCAAAGACCTTTATTCCTTTTGGCTTGGCTGTCGCGGGTCACGATGTGCGCTGTTCGTTGCTCGCCAACCGCCATGATGGCGTGGGCTACGTCTGTCATCACGGGACCTGTCAGCAGCCCGTCACCACAGAAAAAGAAATAGTGGCGCTCCTCGGTCACGTCGTGAGAGCCTAGAGGTATGGCCACTCGCTCTTCTCTTTTTGGTGGAACACGTAGAACGTCGTCCCCTGAGTCACTCGAAATCTTGAAACGACAAGTACCCCATCGCAAGCTCGAGTTTTATTCGGGCGAGATCCTCCACGTTCTCATCCTGGGCTGCACTATCGAAGACACCATCGGAGTGGATTTGGCGACCGGAGCGTTGGTGCGCCTTCGGGTTCCTTGGCCTGCCGATCACCTGCCCGACCTTGCGGCATTCGATGTCGTTGAAGCCACCTTGGCTGAGGATCCCAAAGCCGACGATTTAGCCCAACCTGAAGCAGCGAGCGTCAAAGGTCTCCCTCGCCAAGTGGGCACCTTGCGCGGACGTGCGGTTCGAAAGATGCTGGCTCGACTTCAAGCCCCCATTGACGGACCGCTCCTCGGCTTCCGTGGTCCCTCCGCCCCCTACTGGGAGTTTTCGGGAAACCGTCCTTCTGCCGCGTTGATCGTTGCGACACGCGGACCGCAACTGCTGCATCGTCCTGGCGAAGGGACGACGTGGGTCCGATTCGGATGGGAGCGCGATGACGTTTGGCTTTCATGCGAAGACCAACACGCGGCACGATCGTTAGTTGCCGCACGGCGCGAACAGATCGCGGGAAAAGATATGGCTATCGCTCTGGGATTTAAACCGCACTATCTTCTGACCGCATTGTCCAAGCCGTTTGATGGACACTGTTACAAAACCTGCGTAGCGATTCTGCCACGCGGTTAATTAGCGGCAAAGTTTACCGGAGGCCAGATCTTCGGCCATGGCCCAACCACACACCACTAATCGGTGTCCCTTGTCGGCAACCATCCCCTTGAAGAAGATCTCAACACCTTCGGGACGCTTGGCCTTTGGAGCAACAACGTCAAGGCCGCCGACGGGGTCATTGCCCGTCACCTTGATAATGAAGGTGCGGTCGTCAAGTCCCTTTTCGTTACCAAAGCGCTTCGCTAAGCGGCGCGCCCATGCTCGCTCTTCGCCAGAGGGCTTGTGGTCGACGCGTGGAACGATGTCGTCGAGCCCTTGGAACGCCCGGTACCCATCATCGTTCAACAACCGTGTACCCAAGAGAACATCTTCGTCAGGGAACGCCAGCAGTGCACGACGGAACTGATCGGCCAGAAGGGCTTTCAGTGTTTGTTCGGACTTTGCATTGCGGTCAATGAGTCCCAGTCCGATCAAGAGACAGGGAGTGCCTCCGATGCGCTCAAGGGTAGAGAACGAGTAGCCACGCAACTTGTTTCCTTCATGAGCACAACTCACAAGGACCCATTCTTCTCGGACCTTCGAAAGGTAACCGATATCAAAGCGGGGCTCGCGGTCCGCACAGAGGTCTGCCATCTCAACGAGCTCTGCATCAGAAATTGCCGTGGTGTCTTTGGTTTCAACCTTCATCGCCATGACAAATATTCTACGCCGGATTTATGGGGGTCAAAAAAAGCCCCTCACAGGCCTAACCAGCAACGAGCGAGTCGGCACCGAAGAGCCGCCGAATCTCCCCCACTACCCGACCCGCGTCACAGTTAAATTCATCAGGCAAACGGAGAACTTTTGACCCTACATAGAGCAAGACAGGAGAGCCCCCGGGATACTCGGCCAAGATCTCTCTCAGCTCCTCGACTGAGTGATCCGACAATGCCTCGAGGGGAAGCGAGATGCGAATTTCAGCGTTGTCATTTGCGATCAGGGTTGGTCTCGTAATGTTCAATGCACTGATCTTGGGGCTGTCGTCGTTGGTATCGAATCGGCCCCGCACGACCACGATGGCGTCATTTTCCAGCAGCGCTCCAACCTCAGCCATCACTTTCGGAAAAACAAAGACCTCCATGGCGCTCTGCAGGTCTTCGAGTTGGAATCGAGCCATCAACTCTCCGCGCTTGGTGTAGTTGGTCTTGAGATCAGTGATGACCCCTCCTACAGTTCTCACAGTGGGTGCATCGGCGGCCGCAGGAAATTCAGCCATCTCATGGAGGTCGGTAATCGTGACTTCGGTGTGGCGAGCTAACGCTCGCTCTACTCCCATGAGCGGGTGATCCGAGACATAGAGTCCAAGCATCTCTTTTTCGAAGGCCAACTTGGTGGTCTTTTCAAACTCTTTGTCTGGGATGATGACCGTCGTGCCCTCCCAGTCCGCGTCATCGTCGCCTTGGTCTTGGGCGGCCGCAGCAAACAAGGTTGAAATCCCAAGGTCACGCTCTTTGCGCCGATCAATGGTGCGCTCGATGATATCGTCAGCCACCAGCGCTAAGCCTTGGCGAGGGTGCCCCATCGAGTCGAATGCCCCGGCTTTAATGAGCGACTCAATGGTTCGTTTGTTCAAGACAATCGTGTCGACTCGGCGCGCAAAGTCATAGAAGTCCAGAAAGGGGCCGTTGGCGGTTCGCTCGCTCACGATCCGCTCAACAAGGGACTCCCCGACGTTGCGCACTGCTGCTAATCCAAAAAGAATACGCTGAGCATCAGAAGCTCCAGCAGGTGGAGCAAACTCAGCGCGACTGGCATTGACGTCGGGAACCATGACATCGATACCCATGTTGCGACACTCCCCGAGATAGATCGCGGTCTTGTCTTTGTCGTCTTTGACCGAGGTCAACAAGGCCGCCATGTACTCAACGGGGAAATGCACTTTGAGCCACGCTGTCTGATAGGCCACGAGGCCATAGCCATAGGAGTGGCTCTTGTTGAAGGCATAATCAGCGAACGGTTCGATAACATCAAAGAGTTCGGTACCAATCTCTTCGCCGTAGCCACCTTTAATACAGCCCGCGACGAACTTCTCCCGTTCTGCAGCAATCAGATCACGGTCCTTCTTCCCACAGGCTTTACGGAGATTCTCAGCTTCTTCAAGGGTATAGCCCGCGAACTTTTGCGCCACTCGCATCATGGATTCTTGATAGATCATCAAGCCTTGGGTTGGTTGCAAGATGGGCTCAAGGTCGTCGTGCGCGTAGGTGATGGCCTTACGACCGTTTTTTCGATCGGCATAGTCGTTATGCATATTGGCTGCCATCGGCCCGGGCCGATAGAGCGCGACTAACGCGCAAACATCTTCGAATCCCGTTGGTGCCAGTGACCGCATCAAGGCCCTCATCGGGCGTCCTTCTAGTTGAAACACGCCGATCGACTCGCCTCGCCGCAACAGCGCAAAGACGCTGTCATCGTCAAGATCGACGTTGTCGATATCAGGACGCTCTCCAGAGATCGCTTCGACTAAATCGAGGCACCGCTCGATGATCGATAGGTTCCGCAAACCGAGAAAGTCCATCTTCAACAGACCCAGCTCTTCCACCCCGTGCATCTCGTACTGCGTGACGATGGGCGCATTCTCAGTATTTCCGCTTGAGTCGGGCTTTCGCTGGACTGGGAGGTACTCGGTCAATGGTTCGTGGGTAATCACGACAGCTGCGGCGTGGATCCCGTCACCGCGCCGCAATCCCTCTAATCCGCGAGCGACATCAATGATCCGATGCGCTACGTCATCGGTCTCGTACATGGTGCGCAGATCTTTGGCCGCGCCGTAACTGTCCTCGAGGCCAGGTGTCTTCTCGAAACACGCACCAAGAGGGGTGTCCCGGCCCATGATGACCGGTGGCATGGCCTTAGCGACGCGGTCTCCATCGTTGTAGCCATATCCCAAGACTCGTGCCGCATCTCGCACCGCTGCTCGAGCCTTGATGGTTGAGAACGTCACGATCTGTGCAACGTGATCTTCGCCATAGAGATCAGCAACGTAGCGAATCATGTCACCGCGATAGCGCTCATCAAAGTCCATATCAATGTCAGGCATCTGCTTTCGACCTGGGTTCAAAAATCGTTCGAAGAGAAGGTCATACTTGATCGGGTCCAGCTCAACAATGCCCAGACAGTACGCGACGCAACATCCTGCGGCGGACCCTCTACCGGGCCCAACACGAATCTTCTGCTCTTTTGCGTAACGGATGATGTCCCAGACCACGAGGAAGTACGCAGCGAAGCCCATGTCGCTAATGACCTTCAGTTCGAAGTCCAGTCGCTCTTGTACTTCCCTTGATAGCGAACCCCCGTAGCGCTGATGCGCTCCAGCAAGCGTCAGTTCTCGTAAATATAACGCTGCGCGATCTTCATAGGTCGACCCCTTGATGTTGTCTGGGACCGGGAACTCAGGCAAGGTCGGCTTGCCCAGTTCAATTTCGATGTTGGCGCGTTCGGCGATCAGGAGGGTCGAGTCACAGGCTTCTTCGTGGTCACGAAAAAGATGACGCATCTCGGCGGCACTCTTGAGATAATGCTCAGTTCCTTCAAAGCGAAAGCGGTTGGCGTCCGAAAGCATCGCCTGGGTCTGAACACAGAGCAGTGCATCATGCGCTTCGGCATCGTGGCGGTGAGTGTAATGACTGTCATTCGTGGCGATGAGTGGCGCATCGATGGCCCGTGCGATTTCAATCAACTGAGGGTTCGTCGTTCGCTGCGCTGCAAGACCATGGTCTTGGAGTTCAACGAAAAGGCTCTCCTTGCCAAAAATATCCTGGAGGCGCGCGGCTCGGCGCTTTGCCTCCGCCTCGTCACCGTTGAGAAGGGCTTGGAGCACGACCCCACCGAGACAGCCGGTCGTGGCGATCAGCCCTTCGTGATAGTGCTCGAGTAACTCCCAGTCAACGCGTGGCTTGTAGTAATACCCCTCGAGGTAGGCCGCCGACGAGAGCTTGAGGAGATTTTTATACCCCTGCGTCGACTCAGCCAGCAAGGTCAAGTGGTAGTAAAGCTTCGTTCCACCATCGGTGTCTCCCCCACCGTCATCCATCTTTCCCCGACGCACCGGACGCTCAAAACGCGACTCTCCGGCCATGTAGGCCTCGGTGCCAATAACAGGGTTGATCCCGGCTTCTCGGCAGGCCTTATAGAACTCCAAGACACCGTACATATTCCCGTGATCGGTAATCCCAATTGCGGGTTGGCCATCAGCGACTGCCGCTTCGACGATCTCGCCAATTCGCGACGCTCCATCAAGCATCGAGTACTCAGTATGGGTGTGGAGGTGAGTAAAACTTTTCGACAACGAAATGACCTTTCCCTGCGTCTGGGTTCTCCAGCACAGTCGAGCAAATTACAACGGTGTGACTATCGAAGATAGCGCGCTGGCGTCGCTCTCGCTCTCTGGCCTCACTGGGTCACAGGTAGGTGCCTGGGCGAACCCCATCGCCATCGTTGCCTTCGGACAGGCCGGGCTGGCGCATTTGATCAAGTTGACTTCTCGCCGCCATTTGTTGGGCCATCAGAGCTGCCTGGATTCCATGGAACAGTCCTTCGAGCCAACCCACCAACTGCGCTTGGGCGATCCGCAACTCTGACGTGGTGGGGGTTCCCTCATCGAACGGAGGGGCCATCTTGGCCAGTTCTTGCTGAAGGTCTGGAGAGAGACCACTCGAAAGTTCGGCGACCGATGTGGCGTAGATCTGCTTGAGTCGGTCACGACCCGCCTCATCGAGGGGTGCAGCACGCACCTCTTCAAGAAGTTGCTTCACCATCGTGCCAATACGCATGACCTTGGCTGGCTCTTCAACAGACTCTTTGGCTGGACCTTCTCCATCGCTCTGCTCCGCTGGCAAAATGGCATCAGGGGCAATGACTTCAGACTTGGACTGTTCGCTCATCTCTTGATAATGCCACCTTCTCGGACGCTACGACAATCCCTAAAGGACGACGAGCGGCACCCACATCTCCGCTTCAGTAAGCGAACCGTGACGAGAGCGCATCCTGTGCTCTTTTTTCTCCGTTGGATCAGGCACGAACTGATCGAGAAACGGGATCACTGCAACGTCGCCAAATCGATCATTGACGTCATCGTCTACCTCACCAAAGAGCCCCAAAGAAATCGCTTGACGTTTTGAGTAGACCCAGCAAGAATCCTGGAGTTCATTACTCACCCTCTCGAGAAGCGTCGTTCGCTGTTCTGGGTGAGCGTGCAGCCATCGAAAGCGACCCTCGCCACTCATGAAGTTAACGAGCGAAAGCGTGGTCGGGTTCATGGTGACCGTTGTGGGGCCGACATCAACTTGGCCGTGATCAGCGGTTACCACGATGGCTACATCGTCGTGAAGGCGTCGACGCAAGTCCTTGATCGTCGCTTCACAACTTGAAAGTGCCTGATCAAATTGAAGTTCGAGACCGTGTTGGTGCGCTGTTTTGTCGATCGCGTCGAGATAGACCACGACAAAGGCATGATCGACGAGTGCACGCTCGACCAAGGTGCCGATCTCTTCAGGGTCGCCAAAGGGTACAAAGGCGGAGCCCGTGAGGTGCGCTTTGGTGAAGCCACTCGTTTCGAATCGTTTCTCTGCCACATACGGCACGCCGGTGCCCCCTCGACGCATCAGGGGAGTTACCCGGCACACCACTTCGGGAACGAAGCGCTGCTGGGCATCACGGCCATCGACTTTCCACTGTAAGGCTTGGAGAATGGCGTTATCCATGGCGAAGCGGTAGCCGACGAGGCCATGGCTCCCCGGCGCAGCTCCGGTCGACAAACTCGTTAACGCTGTCACGGTCGTAGAAGGGGCAACGGACATGACGGGCGCCAATCTTCCCGCCGCCAGCAATGGTGCCACTTCTGTCCGATCGTCGAGTTGGCCTGCTCCGAGACCATCCAAGATGACCAGAACGGTGGCTGAGGACCCTTGGAGAGCCTTTCCAAGGTCGCTGAAGGGATCGTCTGTTGCTCCCGACTGGCGTCCCACCACGCCGAGGAGTCCCGTCAGACATCTCCCCTGGTAGTCGGGGATGATTGGGGTGGGCTCCATAGACGAATCCTACGATCAACCGAGAGGGAGGGCATCCGGGTAGCATCGTGGGCGTGAAGGTTTCAACCCGTGGCGACTACGCGTCGAGAGCGCTCTTGTCCCTCACGCTCCATGGGGCAACTTCCACGCCAACCTCGGTGAAAGATATCGCCGAGCGAACAGGCCTCCCCCAGCCCTACCTCGAGCAGATCCTGCTGGCCCTCAAAGGCGCAGGCCTCGTTCGCTCAAAGCGTGGCGTGGGTGGCGGCTACGTCTTGGCTCGATCCCCTGAAGAGATCACCTTGGCCCAGATCATCTCGGCGGTTGACGGGCCGATCGTAGCCGGTGACTTCGGCGAGCCACATGAGAATGGAGCATGTGACCATGAAGGTCAGTGCATCTTGTTGGGTGTTTGGGCTGAAGTCGGTGAAAAAATCCGGGGAGAACTTCAATCGGTGACCTTGTCCGATATGGCCGAGCGATCTCGTGGCAAAAAGCCGTCGGGCGCCATTTTGGCTTAGGTGCGGCCTCTTTTCTAAGGACTGAGAAGATTTAACATTTCATTCACAAAATGTGGAATATTTGAGAGTCCAGAAATGTTATAACTAATGCAGGTTCAATTTCCTGAGCACTGAGGTCGACTTGCTTTGTAGGGGGGCAAGGTCAAGACCTTCTCGGCACTTTGGAACCGACGAAGTCAAGGAGTCGCATCATGAGCACCCCCCGCCGTTCACCCAGTAGCCCCCAGGCCGACAGCCTCGGCCTCCTCCTGCGAGACCTTGACCGCTATCCAATGCCTGACTATGACGAGCAGGTGGCACTCGCCAAGCGTGTCGCCACAGGTGACGACGAGGCGAAGAAACAGATGGTGGCAGCAAACCTTCGTCTCGTTCTCCACTGGGCCCGTCGTTATCAAGATCGTGGTGTTGAACTGGTTGACCTGGTCCAGGAGGGAACCTTTGGACTGTTGCGGGCGGTAGAAAAGTTTGACTGGGAGCGAGGATTCAAATTCTCTACCTACGCCACGTGGTGGATTCGTCAATCACTTCAGCGAGCTGTTCAACAGCACGGTCGCACCATTCGAATTCCCTTAGAGGTTGGTGAACAGCTCCAGCGCATCGACGCAGCCAACGCTGAACTTATCGGCCTCCTTGGTCGCCGCCCTACCGATGACGAACTCAACGAAGCAACGGGCATGACGACGAAGGAACGTCGGAATCTCGAAAACATTGCGGGGGTCAGCGCAAGTTTGGACCAGCCTGCAAATTCAGACTCCTCAACGGTGCTTGGTGACCTTGTCGCCCCAGACCAAACAGACTGGGTCGGTGACGTTGAACAGAGCATGGTCGACGACCGTCTCAATAGTGCCGTCGAGCAACTAGACGACCTTCAGCGTGATGTCATCAAGAAGCGCTTTGGTCTCGATGGATCCCCGCCTGCTTCACTTCAGGCCACCGCAGATGCATTGGGGGTCGGCGTACGCAGAGTCCGCCGTGCTGAGGCCGAAGGATTGGCAGCGTTACAACGTGACGGAGCCGTCACAGCAATTCGCGCAGAGGTCTAAGCCTTCTCCAGCCACGTCGTCGCTTCAACTGCGCCACCAAGCAATTTGAGGTCCCGCGGGACAGGGGCAATGACGACCACGATTTCTTTTGTCGTGGGGTGTTCGAATGCTAAGCGTCCAGCGTGAAGCGCGAGCCGATCATGATTGAGTCGACGTTCGTTGCGCTGACCATAACGAGGGTCATTCACAATTGCGTGGCCGATGGCGGCCATGTGGACTCGTATCTGGTGGGTCCGCCCAGTCTCAAGCGTTAATCCCACCACCGTTCGCGTTGGCTCTTCCAATCTGGCGAGAACTTCATAATGCGTGCGAGCGTCACGACCATCGGGCCGAATAGCCATCTTCGTGGGAGAGGTTGCGGAACGTCCAATGGGAGCGTCAACGAGACCCCGGGGGGACTCAACGTAGCCCTCGACAATGCCAATATAGCGGCGCACCACGTCGTGGCTCCCGATCTGTTCACTCAGCGACACAAATGCTTCGGGCGTTCGTGCAACGACCAACAACCCTGACGTCCCTTTGTCGAGTCGATGGACCACACCGGGGCGCGCAGGCTCTCCAAAACCGTTCAGCGGAAGAGCGGCCATCTCCGGGTAGGCGGCGAGCACGCCGGCAATGAGCGTGCCCCGTCGGTTTCCAGCTCCGGGATGGACCACAAGTTCAAATGCCTTATTCAACACAAGAAACCCGTCGTCTTCAAGGAGAACCTCAATGGCCACTTCGGGATCTGGAGCAACCGAGCCGTCGGAGTCGACGGGAAGTGTCGCTTCAATCTGCGCACCGGACGAGAGCACTGTTGATGGTTTGGCCACCACTGATCCATTGATGCGGACATCGCCTTGATCGATCATACGAACGACGTCGGAGCGGGAAAGTCCGGTCAGATGAGCGATTGCTCGGTCAACCCGCATCCCATCAAGCAGAGCTGGCGCTTGCACGTCGAGGATTTCATCATCGTCGTCAACCACCACCACGGGAATTTCTTCAAACTCCTCAGTCACACGTTGCTCGATTCTCGTTGGGAAGATCGCTGCTGGAAGAGCAATCCGATAATCACGACGATAACGCCCAAATCAATGGCGCTATCCGCCAGATTGAAGGTGGGCCAGTGAGACAGGGTAATGAAGTCCACTACCCCTCTTCCATGGTGGCGAACCAATCGATCGCAAAGATTGCCCACAGCCCCACCAATCATGAGACCGAGACCAATTTGGATAATCCGCTGCTTCGATCGGCACCCCACCACGACCAAGACGATCAAAAGCGTAACGTCGATAACGCTCAGGAGGATCGAAGAGCCTGAGAACAGCGAAAACGCAGATCCTGTGTTGTAGGTAAGGCCAAAACCCAGTGGGCCAAGCAGATGATGGGGCGAGTCACTGAGATAGTGGATCGCCAACGACTTCGAAATCTGATCGAAGGCCAGGACGGCTGCACCAACAAAAAGCGGCACCCATGACCACGACCGCTGCGCCGCCCTGCGCGCCGTCTCGCTCAAAAACGACTGAGGCTCGGTGTGGCGCACGTCACGTCAACGTGAGCAAACGGCATCGCCTCTAAGCGAGCTTTAGGAATTGGCTTGAAGCACTTTTCGCATAGGCCATAGCGCTTAACCCTGATACGACGAAGGGCATCGTTCAGCTCGTCAATCTCCTCTTGAAGCTTGCTGGCTAACGCCAGGTCTCGCTCTCGATCAACGGCTGCATTCGCTCCTTCACCAGACTCGTCGTCGAACTGAACCTCTCGCGGACCACTTGAGTCTTCGGCGACAATCTCTTCGGCCTCTGCGATGAGCCACTTCTTCTGGATCTCTTTTTCTTGCTTGAGTTCAGCAATAATTAGTTTGATCTTGGCGATGAACTTCTCGTCCTTCGCATAAGGGCTGATCTTCGGGGCAACGGGCGCTGCTGGTTTCTTGACCACAGGAGCCTTCGCCACGGGAGCCGCCTTGGCTGGAGCCTTTTTGGCGGGAGCTTTCTTGGCCGGAGCCTTTTTGGCCGGAGCCTTTTTGGCTGGAGCTTTCTTGGCTGGAGCTTTCTTGGCTGGAGCCTTTTTGGCCGGAGCCTTTTTAGCCGGAGCCTTTTTGGCGGGAACTTTCTTGGCTGGAGCCTTCTTTACGATGGCCTTTTTGGCCGGAGCTTTCTTGGCTGGAGCCTTCTTGGCTGGAGCCTTTTTGGCGGGAGCCTTCTTGGCCGGAGCTTTCTTGGCTGGAGCCTTCTTTACGATGGCCTTTTTAGTTGGAGCCTTTTTGGCCCCCAAACTCTTCTTTACTGATGGCGTCGTTGCCATGATGATCCTCCTCAGAAGCGTTCAATTCACGAAACGCCGTACAAGTGCGGCACTGTATCAGCCAAACCGCCCCTCAGCATTCATGAGGGCCGCGCTTTGGACCAGTTAACTCGGACTTCCCGCCTGGGGGCTCCCAAAACTTGGGCGCTCGATGCTGGCCTCCGCCTGAGGAGAACTCAGTGCATCTGAGGCACCATCCCCTTGACGCAGAGCCATAATGGCGGCGCCGGGTTGCACGTTGTCTTCAATCCACTGAATCATCTCTGAGAGCGAAGAGCGCAAGCGAGTCCGCTCAGACTCCAACTGGCGCGCCATCGACTCAACGTCGCTGGTCATCTTGGACTTCAGCCCTTCGAGGCGAGACAGATCGGCTTTGTAACGTCCTTCAGCTTCAGCTTGAAGTCGTTGTGCCTCCATTCGTGCTGCGGCGATGGTTTTGGCAGCCTCTTCTTCAGACTCCCGTTTCGTCTCATCGACAAATCGCTGTGCCAGCTCAAGCGTCCTCGTCAACGAGTCAACATTTTTGGCGGCATCAACTTCTGCAATCGCTGCGACTACTGGGGCTGCTTGAACCGCAGGTTCGGGTGCTCCGCTCGACTTACTAGCATCGAGCTGCGCAATGCGCTCTGCTGCCTGGCGGAGTCGGTCCGTCATCTGACGAAGTTGCTCCTGCAGGGCATCAGCCTCGACTGCGACCTTTTCCAAGTAGTCATCAACTTCTTCGACGCCATATCCACGAAGGCTGATTTTGAATTCAACCGTTCGAAGGGCTTCTATTGCTGTTTTTGGTAGTCCTTGGTTATCCATGTCGGCCACCCTACCAATCTCTTCGCCTGAGCGGAAATGCGTTTTCTAGAGGAAGCGCAGAAGGACAAACTGCACGAAGACAAAAAGGACCAGAACCGAGAGATCAAGGTAAGCCCCGCCGATTCTCACCGGCGGAATCACCCTCCGAATGGGCTTAAGAACCGGTTCGGTCAGCGCATAAAGGACCTTATTGATCTTCCCTAAGGCTGAATCCGGCGAGGCTGACGCCGAGAACCAGCTGAGTAGCGCCCGGGCAATCAGGAGATAGATGTAAATCTCGAGTAAAAACCCGATGAGGCGCAACATGGAGCCGGTTAGTCGTCGCGGTTGAAGCCACGGCGCTCAAGGCGAGCTCGTTCTTCTGGAGAAACGGTCACGTCGGTGGGCGACAACAAAAAGACTTGGTCCGCCACTCTCTCCATGGTGCAGTTCGCTGCGAAGGCAATACCGCTGCAAAAGTCAATCATCCGACGCTGGAGATCTCGGTCTGCATCTTGCAAGTTGATGATCACAGGCTTGTTGGCTCGGATATGTTCACCCACTTCTTTGGCATCGCCAAAACGCAACGGAGTCACGACCGATACACGTGCAGCCTCGCTCATACCTTTTGACACCATCGTGGGCCGCTGGGTTGGGGGCAATGGCGATCGTTGGCCCGGTCCAGAAACTGGTTCGCCACTTTGATTCATAGGGCGAATCCGTGTGACCGGCGCCATGCGCGGCGGCTCTGGGCGTGAGTAATAGTCATCGTCTCGCTCCCGCATTCTGCGAGGTTCACGGCCATAGTCGCGGTCATAGTCGCGGTCATAGTCGCGGTCGCGAGATTCGGGGCGACCAGCACCAGTCGGTGCTTGGCGAGGCGACCCCGGACGATTCCGATCAGAGAGATCGTCGTACTCGTCGTACTCGTCATCAACCAGCCCCAAATAGGCCATGATTTTTCGAACGTTTCCTCCGGCCATTCCTTCAGCCCCGTCTCTTTCTCGTCGTCACTGAGGCCCCGATCGGCCTTGAGTGAACACTCTAGGCCAAAGAGGTCTCTTCGTCCTCATTTGGCAGCATCTCGCCCTCCAAAGAGGGCCCTTCCCACCCGAATCATGGTAGTTCCTTCTTCGACAGCGATCTCGAGATCATCGGTCATCCCCATGGAACACTCGGACAGTCCCAACCCATCGGCCAGGGTTTTGAGGGTTCGAAAAGCCCGACGAGCGGAATCTGATTCAGGTGGTGCCACCGTCATCAAGCCATCAACGACTAATCCCAACGTCTGGGCTCGATCGACAATTCCTTCGACTTCTTCGGTTGTCGCGCCATTTCGCTGGACTCGATTCGTGAAATCAACCTGCACCATAATATGCGCCTCGGGTCTGCGAAGAGCGATTGCTTCAGCCTCTCGCTCACGGCTGACTGACTCAAAGCAACTGGTGAGTGGCGCGAGGCGCCCAATCTTGTTGGTCTGGAGCGCTCCGAGAAAATGCCAGGCGATTCCAAGGTCCGTCGTTGCGCTCGCCTTCTCCACAAGTTCAGCGGCGTAGTTTTCTCCGAGCGTCCTACATCCCGCCGCAACGGCTGCACGTACGGTATCGATGCCAAAAGTTTTTGTGACCGCTACCACGGTGACGGCGCTGCTGTCACCGCCGGCCGCGGTAATTCTCTCGTTGATGAGTTCACGTGCAGCCGCAATGGCATCAGGGTCTGTTGCGCGCTCAAGCGCCATGTTGCTCAGCGTAGGAAGGACGGAACGTCGAAATCGTCATCGCCGCCGCCGAGATCAATCTCTGTGTCGGTGACATCGGCGAAGATGTCAATCGTCTCAGGTGAGTCAGACAGGCCGAGCGAAGATCCACCGGAATTTCCTCGTGTCTCCCACCTCTCAAAGCCCGCAGCTATGACGGTCACGCGCACCGTCTCGCCCATCGAGTCGTCGATCACCGTGCCGAAGATGATGTTGGCATCAGGGTGGGCAACCGAGTGAACGATTTCAGCAGCTTCGTTGACTTCGAAGAGGCCAAGTTCTGAGTTTCCCGCAATATTGAGCAGAATCCCACGAGCTCCTTCAATTGATGCTTCGAGCAGGGGGCTTGTAATAGCGGCTCGAGCTGCGTTCACCGCACGACCCTCCCCTGTCGACGAGCCAATACCCATAATGGCGGTTCCGGCATTCGTCATGATCATTTTCACGTCCGCAAAGTCTGTGTTGATCAATCCAGGAACCGTAATCAGATCGGTGATCCCACGAACCCCTTGCATCAGGACTTCGTCGGCGATCTTGAATGCGTTCATCATTGACGTCTGTTCGCTTGAGACGGTGAGCAATCGATCGTTCGGGATCACGATTAAGGTATCAACTTTTTCTTTGAGAATCTGGATTCCTTTTTCGGCTTGTGTTGAACGACGACGACCCTCGAACGCAAACGGACGAGTCACCACGCCAATGGTCAGGGCTCCAAGACCCTTGGCGATCTCCGCGACAACGGGAGCAGCACCAGTTCCGGTTCCTCCGCCTTTTCCTGCGGTGATGAAGACCATGTCGGCGCCTTTCAGCGCTTCTTCGATCTCGGCACGATGTTCTTCCGCGGCCATCCGACCTACTTCTGGATCTGAACCTGCACCGAGGCCCCGAGTGAGCTCCCGTCCGATGTCGAGTTTAAGATCGGCGTCACTCGCCATTAAAGCCTGGGCGTCGGTGTTCATGGCAATGAACTCCACGTTGCGAAGCCCCGCCTCGATCATGCGGTTCACCGCATTGACGCCGCCACCGCCTACTCCCACGACTTTAATTAACGCAAGGTAGTTGCTTGTTGGTGAAATACTCATGTCGTCCTTCGTCCTCTCATGGGTGTGTTTTATCCTGCCTGAAAGTGATGTGAAGATGGTGGATAACCCTCTTCTTATCGTATCGCAGGCCACTGCGCGCGCTTTGGACTTCGCTCATTTGCCTCACGGGCCGGTAATCGTGGAGGCTTGGGGCACCGTCACGTCGAGCACATCGCCCGGATGGAGCGTGGCTCCGGCGATGACTGAGGCGATATCACTATATTTTTGCTCCAATTGGGTTGCCGTCCCCATGGTGACGGTCACAGGCGTTGTCAGCTGCAAGGTCACGGTCCCATCAGCATTTGCATGAATTTGAGCAACTTGCCCTTTAAACGCAAGGGGAAGGCTCCCCGCCACCTGGAGCGATCCGTGCACCCAATCTGGGACACTCGAGCCAACGGCCATGGTGATCGGTTTCGCCGTCACGATCGGAATCAGGCCCTTGGCGAGACTCGCCGCTTCGGGGGCTGTTGGAGCATGTTGGTAAACGAGCACGCGCCCTGAGGCGTCGACGAGGGCCACGTCGGCCCCGCTAGCCACGACGGCAACCGGTGTCCGTTCCGTTACCGTGATCTTGACCGTGCTCGGCCAATGCAACGACACCGACGACGTCTTGACCCAGGCCAACGCATCAATACCGGCTTCGGATGCCCCAGTATCAATCGAAATTAAGGCAGGATGATGTTGCAATCCCGCTGCGGCAACGACCTGCGCATCGCTTTCGTGGGTTGCGCCAGACACCGTCACGGTCTTGGCTGAAAAGAGTGACGTGTGGAGTAATGCCCAGCCCCCACCCGCCGCCAGCACAATAGAGAGAATCACCCCGACAATGATGACTCGACGACGCGTTTTTGAGCGCGCGACCTGTTGTCGTCGTTGGGTGAGTCGAGGATCAGCAATGACCCTATTCGATGGACGCTTGGTCGGTGTTGTCACGAGCGCCCTCCGACCACAGTGTCAGGCGAGAACCCCACCATCTTCACTTCTGTCGCCAGTTCGACACCGCATTCGGCGAGCACCATCGCTCGCACTTTTTCGAGCAATCTTCGAACATCGTCACCAGATCCGCCAGGATCAGCTTGAATAAAATTTGCATGTTTTTCAGAAACCTGTGCGCTTCCAATCCTCATACCCTTGCAACCTGCCTGCTCGATCAATCGCCCAGCCGATTCATGAGGTGGATTGGTAAACACGCTGCCGCAGTTCGATCCTCCAGGCTGATTTGCGCGGCGCCACTGCACGATGTCTTTGAGCATCGCCGCTCCCTCTTCGCGGTCGCCAGGGCTGAGACGCAAGGTGGCCTCCACCACAATTTGGCGGCTCTCGAGGCCTGAATGACGATATGAAAACGTCAAGGCGTCATTCCCAAGAGAGAGGAATTCGCCTGTGTCGAGATCGAAAACCGTTGCACTCACGACACTTTCGCTCATGGATGATCCATGGCCACCTGCGTTCATTTTGATGGCTCCGCCTATCGATCCAGGAACCCCAACAGCCCACTCAAAGCCCGTGAGTGATGCATCCACGCTCCGCCTTGCCACGACCGGGAGATCAGCCGCCGCCCCCACGCGAATCGTTGCTGCGTCTTCATCGATCGCTATCTCGGAAAACGACTCGCCAAGATGGATGAGTACCCCGTCGAATCCGGCGTCAGCAACCAGGGTGTTGGAACCCCGTCCGATGACATAGACAGGCGTTGTTGCCGCAATCGTCTCGCTCAGTGCAACGAGTTCATCGGCCGTCGTCACGTCAATCCCCTGGCGTGCATCGCCCCCGACCCGCAAGGTGGTGCGCGATCCGAACGGAGCAGCAAAGGTCGTCACGAGCGCATCCTGATGAGTTCATCGGGAAGCATCGTCAGATCACCAGCACCCATAGTCAAGCAGACGTCTCCTTCCATCAGTAAGGCATTGACCGTGGTGGCCAAATCCTCGACACGCTCAACAAGGTGGAGGTCAGGGTGACCGGCACTGCGCACGACGTCCGCCACCAACTTCTCACTTACCCCAGGGATTGGCATCTCCCCCGCGCTGTAGAGCGGCGCGATGATGACGACGTCAGCGTGGTCAAAGGCCTGAATGAACTCCTGAGCACCTGCTTGGGTGCGGGTATAGCGATGGGGCTGAAACACCGCCACAATCCGACCGAACGATCCCGATACGGCGGCATCAATCGCGGCCGACACCTCACTCGGGAGATGGGCATAGTCGTCGACGAAGGTCACCCCATCTGCTTCCCCGCGAAACTCAAAGCGACGGGGTACACCAACAAATCGGCTCAGTCCTTCGGCAATGACCTCGTGCGCTACCCCAGCCAGCGATGCCATGGTCGCCGCAAGCGCTGCATTGTGGACGTTGTGGTTTCCCGGCGCTCCAATCGTGATCGCGACCTGTTCTCCATCGGGCATCGTCAAAACAAAACTCGACGTCGATCGTCCACTAACAATCCCGGTGAGAGCGACATCGACTTTGCTGCCTTGACCGACCATCACCGCCGACCGATGCGCGCCGAGGCGGCGAGCTCCCGGATCATCAGCGTTCACGACGACAGGTCCCGTGGTACGCCGACAGAGGTCCTCAAAGGCTGCTTCAAGATTTTCAAGGTTCCCATAGTGGTCCAGGTGATCAGCTTCAATATTGGTGACCCCGGTCATCCAAGGAGTCAACGCCGAAAAACTTCCATAGCTCTCATCTGCCTCGAGGACCAGAGGTGACCCCTCGATGAATTGGGCATTCACACCGAGACCCATCATCTCGGCGCCGATAATGAACGATGGCTTCATCTGCGCATGCACCAAAATTAAGGCCAGCATCGACGACGTGGTTGTTTTTCCATGGGTGCCGGTTACCGCAAAGGTCCTGACCCGTCGAGTCACCGCGCCGAGCACCTGGGCGCGCGTGAGCACATAGCGGCCTTCCCGCTGCGCCGCGACCATCTCGACATTGTCCGCTCCCACGGCCGGAGAGCCCGTCACCCACGTCGCTCGACCAATATTTTCTGGCCGGTGGCCAACTTCAACTGCCACACCCGCCGCTCGGAGCTGATCGAGAATGGGACTGTCACGCAGGTCAGATCCAGAGACGTGATGGCCCATCTGTGCGAGCACAATCGCCAATGCGCTCATTCCTGCACCACCCACGCCAACGATATGCAGTGACGTCGGGGTCGACAGGTCGAGGGTGACGTCGTTATCCATGACTCAACACCACCGAGGCCACCTCATTCGCAGCGTCAGGATGACCAAGTTGTCGAGCCGCTTGTTCCATTGTTGCGCGCCGATCTTTGTCGTTGAGGAGCCTTTCAAGTGTTGCACTCAACGTGGCGCCATTGAGGTCACCGTCGCGCAGCATGATGCCCGCTTGGTGATCAACGAGTGCCTGCGCATTCTTGGTCTGATGATCCCCAGGCGCTCCCGGGAGTGGAATGAGTACCGCGCACAGTCCAGAGACGGTGATCTCCGCCACCGTCAACGCTCCTGCTCGACAGATCAAGACGTCACTTGCTTGATAAAGATCCGCCATGTTCTCTTGGAACGCAACGAGTCGATAGGCGCCTGCTAATCCATTTTCGGGAACATCGGAGGACATTTCAGCAAAATCGCGCCGTCCGGTCACGTGATAGATCGTGATCGCCTGAGAGCTCCAGAGCGCGCCCAATGCGCGAACTGCTTCATTGACCGAGTGTGCCCCAAGTGACCCCGTGGTCACGGCCACAAACGGGAGATCCGGGTCACAACCAAGACGCAGACGTGCCGCTCGGCGGTCTTCGAGACTTCGACTCAGTGACTGAAGTTCCGGGCGCACCGGGGCCCCTGTCACCGTCGGATTACGCAGGGGGGTTGACGGTGTGATGACACAGGACGCCGTGGTGAAGCGATTGAGAAAACGGTGCGTGGATCCGGGCGATGCATCGATGTTGACCAAAACCAAAGGGCGACGCCACAATCCTGCAGCGATTCCGGGAGCGAGGGCGCCGTAGCCGCCGACCGACACCACCACACGGGGGCGGTTCTTCGCAAAGCGCAGCAGCATTTCAATGATGCCGAGGGCGAGGCCAAGCAAGGCGCCAACATTTTGCACTATCGCTTTGGGTCGGAATGAACGACGCAACCCTCTGCCTGGAAGCAAGGTGAGCGCGATCCCACTGTTGGCGAGCAGCGTGCGCTCTTGGCCTCGTTTGGAACCGACGAATTCCAGCGATTCTGGTCGTTCGCCTTGTTCAATAAGTGCACGAGCCACTGCTTCCGCCACAAAGACGTGACCACCCGTTCCCCCGCCGGCAATGACGATGGGCGACGTCACCGAACCGATGCCGCGCGCCTTGAACGTGCAGGACTGGATTTTGAGCGACCGCTCCCTTTTTGCGCTGAGGACCTCCGCAGCGTTGTTGGCGCACTACTCCCTTGGCGGGCAATATTCACCATGATTCCCGCCGCTGTCATGGTGATCACCAGCGATGATCCTCCGAAGGAGACAAAAGGAAGGGGGATGCCGGTGACGGGCAGCACCCCAACGACGGCACCGATATTAATAATCGCTTCTGCCCCAATCCAAGCCGCTAGACCCACACAGAGCAGCTGACCGAATCGATCAGGTGCAGCTTCGGCGGCTCGGAAACATTTCAAAACGAAGGCTCCCATCAACACAATGACGGTGAGGGCCCCAATGAGCCCCAGCTCTTCTCCCACAATCGAAAAGATGAAGTCAGTATGAGGATTCGGCAGCAACCCCCACTTTTCTCGACTATTCCCGAGCCCCAGACCCAAGAGGTGACCAGAGCCAAGACCAATCAGCGATTGGACGACTTGGTAGCCTGCGCCACCCGCCTTGGCCCCAGGATTCACAAAACTTAACAGCCGTTCGCGGCGATAAGGCATGGCCATCCCCAACAGGAATGCAGCAATCCCACAGAGAACCAATCCCTTAAAGAGAAGTTTCCCGTCAATCCCCGCGGCAAAAAGTACGGACAAGGTGACCACCAACAGCACGATGGCGGTCCCCATGTCTGGTTGAGCGAAGACCAATGCCATGGCGATGAGAGCAACGGCGATCAAGGGGCCAATCACCATCTTCGTTGACGCTTTGTCTGCTTGGCGCTTCGCCACGATGTGCGCTGCAAAAAGTGCGAGAGCTAATTTCATCAGTTCTGAGGGCTGGAGGCGGAACTGGCCAAAGCCAATCCACCGACTCGATCCCCCAGAGGTAACGCTGAGCCCAGGCGTTAACACCACAAGCAAGAGCCCGAGAGTAACCAACACCAGAATCGGGGCGAATTTTCGCCATACGTGGTAGTCAACTTTCATTGCAATAATGAGCGCAATGGTGCCAAGCATCATCCAAATCAATTCTTTAAAGAAAATTGACCAGGGAGATCCATAGAGTGACATCGAAACCACCGATGACGCCGAGCCCACGATAACGACGCCAATGACACAAAGGGCGCCAAGGAGTACAAGCATCCACGTCGCCGTCGAGAGTTGTGGCATGAGGCCGGTGGAGGCCTGCGAGGTTGCGTTGGCGCGCTTTTTCATGCTCTTCAACCTGACTTCCGACACGTCATACGCCAAGCCTTACCTAGAACGACCACGAAGTGGGGGAAGGTCGCCATTTAAAGCGACCCCGTCGATGCGGTGAGAAAGCCTGCGTAATAGAGACCAAGACCAACAACCGCAAAGATTCCGGCCATAATCCAGAATCGAGCGATGACCGTTGTTTCGGGCCATCCGAGCAATTCAAAATGGTGATGCATCGGGGCCATCTTGAAGACCCGTCTCCCAAAGACACGAAAGGAAAACACTTGCACGATGACCGATGCGGTCTCGAGGACAAAGAGTCCTCCAATCACGATGAGAAGGAGATCAACGTTCAACATCAAACAGATCGCTGCCAGTCCCCCACCAATGGCCAGCGATCCCGTGTCACCCATATAAATGCGCGCAGGTGCAGCATTCCACCAGAGGAAACCCAGACAAGAGCCGGCGAGGGCTACTGAAACGAGCCCTACATCGAGCGCCGAGTTCAAATGGTAGATCGATACGTGACGGAATGACCAATAGCCAATGAGCGCCAACACGGCGAAGCAGAACGTCCCCGAACCCGCTGCCAGCCCATCGAGACCATCAGTCAAGTTGACTGCGTTTGAGGTCCCCACCAGCATCACCCCGGCGAGCACGATCCACCCGATGACACCGAGTTGAAAGCCAGGCACGCTGGCCCGGGTAAACGACAAGACGGTGGACGAGTGAACCCAGTACACGCCCAAGAAGCCGAATGCGGCAGCGACCGCAATTTGAAGAGAGAATTTCGCCCGTTTGTTTAAACCCAAACTCCGCTTGTTTCGAACCTTTAAGAGATCGTCGAGAAATCCCACAATCGCCAAGGCAATCGTCACAAGAACAACGAGCATTCCTGCTCGCGAGAACTCAATCCCTGTTCCAAAGTGTCCGACGATATACCCAATCACCACTGCCCCAACGATGACGATTCCGCCCATGGTTGGCGTGCCGGCCTTGGCGTGGTGCGACTTCGGCCCATCTTCTCGCACGGGTTGTCCGATCCTGCGGCTCTCGAGCCATCGCACAAAGATCGGCGTCAGTACAGCGGAAAGAAAGAAGGCCATCCCCCCAGCCAAGATAAGACTTAACATGTCAGCTCACACCCTCTAGAAGTGCTCGAGCCACGGCTCGGTCATCAAATGGCGTGATGACATCACCAATAATCTGAGTGCTTTCATGCCCTTTTCCTGCAATGATCACTGCGTCACCCGTTGTTGCCATGGAGAGTGCCTGGGTGATCGCTTCACGACGGTCAGGAATCTCTCGAACGTCTCCTAATCCTAGAGCGCCCCGCATGATTTCTTGGGTTATTTCACTGGCCTTTTCGCCGCGTGGGTTGTCCGTCGTCACGATGGCGATGTCCGCGTAGTGCGCAGCAACCTTTCCCATCAGTGGCCGCTTTTCCTGGTCCCGATCTCCCCCGCACCCGAAGACCAGAATGACGCGCTTGTCGAGATCGATCACTTCACGGATCTCGCGAATGACCTTCTCGAGTGCTTCAGGTGTATGGGCGTAATCGACGAAGATCGATGCTCCTTGGACCGTGGTGCCCACCCGTTCCATCCGTCCATCGACGGCACCCATGAACGAAAGTGCAGCAGCGGCGCGCTCTGGATCCACGCCTAACGAGACCGCTGTTTCGAGACTCACCAGTGCGTTTGCAATGTTGAACCTCCCAATGAGGGAGAGCTTGACGATATAGCCCCGCCAGGTGAACGTCGAGCCCTCAATCGAGAGGGCGATCTCCGATGCATCACCCCACGTCACTGCCACTGCGTCATGGCGCAGTGCAAGGAGTTCTTGGCCGAAAGGATCTTCCGCCCAGATCACGACGGACTTTGCGCTCTCAGGCAAAAACAGCTTTGCCTTGGCCGCAAAGTAGGACTCCATCGTGCGGTGGTAGTCGAGGTGATCATGAGAAAGATTCGTAAAGGCCGCGACCTCGAACACGATCCCCGCTACCCGGTCCTGATCAAGTGCGTGGCTCGACACTTCCATCACAGCAGCGCCATGATCGCCTCGCTCATCGGCGTCTCGCACGATGCTCGCAAGCCGGCGTTGCAGTTCGGGGGCAGGTGGCGTCGTTCGCGCCCCACTCAAGGTGCCCAAGACCTCGACTGTTCCTCCCTCACTCGCCAAGATCGCACCCACCATCTGCGCGACGGTCGTTTTTCCGTTCGTCCCAGTCACCCCAACCATCGTCAACCGGGCCGACGGGTTTCCTTCGAAAATCCCTGCAAGAAGCGAAGCGGTTCGTCGAGCCATTCCCGTCGCCACTCTCAGTTCGACACAGCCGCTGAGTTCGCCATCATGATCGTGTTCGGTGACCACGGCAAGGGCTCCAGCGTTGACGACCTCACCAAGAAAACTGTGGCCATCGCTGATCGTTCCAGGGACACAGCAGAATAATGCGCCAGGGATAACCTCACGAGAGTCCATCGTCACTTGGGTGATCTCGATCTCATCGACCGCCCCAATCACCCTTACTCCGTCAAGGTCAGCAATTAGCGAAGAGAGTTGCACGACATCCTCTCAAGTGCGGCGCGATCAACCGTAATGACAACGAGATGTCGAGATCTGATCATGTCGATTCAGCCGTTGAGTTCTTGGTCGCTGCTGCGAGTTGTGCTCCGCTGCCACCCGGCGACGTAGGGATGCCGTAGCGATGGAGCGCATAACTCATAATTTTTGCGAAGACCGGCGCGCCGACGTCGCCACCGAAGTAGTCCGGCGTTGGGCGTTGAAGGACCACGATGGCCGAGAACACGGGGTTGTTCGCTGGGGCGAATCCAACAAACGAGGCGTTGTAGGCCCCCGCCACGTATCCCGTACTCGTGGCGTTTGGGATCGACGCAGTACCAGTTTTTCCAGCAATAACATAGCCGGGGATTGCTGCTTTGGCGCCAGTTCCGCTGGTGATGACTTGTTGCAGCATGGTATTCAACGTGGCGGCCACTGCGGGGGTCATGACTTGTCGGTGTGACGACGGCGAGTTTTTGCTCAAGGTGCCATTCGCCGTCACCGTTGCTCGCACAAGTTGGGGGTTGACAAAAATCCCACCGTTCGCCACGGCGTTGTAGGCGTCGAGCACCTGCATCGGCGTCGCCGAGTCAACCTGCCCAATGGGCAAAGCCGCCATGTCCGTGGGCTGCCAGGCCGTTTGGGTCATCAAGAGACCGTTCGATTCTCCCGGGAAGAGCAAACCAGTCGGTTGACCAAATCCAAGGCGTTCTACTTGGGAAAGCAGTGACGTCTCCCCGACGTTATTAGCGATTTCGTAGGTTCCAATATTCGATGACTGGGCGAGAATCTGTTCAGCGGAGAGCGACTCTGCGCCATGCATCTCTGCATCGTGGAAGACCGAACCATCGACCGTGACTTGCGACGGAATGGCAAAAGCCGTCGTTGGCGTTATCAGACCCTGAGAGAGCGCTGCAGAGAACGTGACGAGTTTGAAGACGCTTCCCGGCTCATAGGTCTGCGTTACGGCCAAGTTATTCATCGCCTCATCTACCCCCGGGACTCCAGAGGCGATACCGCTAGAAAGAGGGGCGGGCACCGGGCCGGTTGTGGGCTGACCCGTTGCCACGAGTGATGCCATCGAAAGAATCTGGCCCGTGCGAGTATCCATCACAATTGCGGTTCCCGAGAGTGCGTGCGAGCTGGCAATTTCTTGTCCAAGCGCCTGTTCGGTCACATACTGAAGAGGTTGATCGAGTGTGAGCTCAATTCCGGTACCTGGCACTGCTGCGTTTGTTGTGGTGGCCTTCGTCTGCGGGACGCTGACCCCGAACGGTGTTTCGAGAAGCGTCGTCGTCCCGTTCGAGCCAGCAAGAAGTTTTTGAAACTGATACTCAAGTCCACCCGCTCCGATGCCCGCCGCATTTGTCACTCCAATAACGGATGCACCCAGCGCCCCATTTGGGACAAATCGCTTTGAGGTGTCCACCATGGTGATGCCGGGGAAGTGATTATGTGCGATCTTCGATGCAGTGGTCGATGCTATGTGTGTCGCGAGGACGACGTAACCGGTGTGACGACGAAGTTGCGCCTCTACTTTCACTGCCGATTGCCCAAGCAGCGGTGCGAGAGCAATGGCTTCTTGGACTGGTTGGGTAATTTGGAAGTTATCGGCAATAATTTCTTTCGTTGGCACCGACATCGCCAGAACCGCTCCATTGCGATCGAAGATTCCTCCACGAATCGCTGGAACAGTGATCGTTGAACGCAACTGTTGATTTGCGTCTTGTTGATATTGCCCATGGCGGAGAACTTGGAGATCTACGACTCGCAACACCATGACCGCCAAAGCGCACACAACCATGATCTTCAGGAAGCGAATCCGCTTCCCGATGGGCTGAATGGTATCGATCGCTTTCTTTGGAGCACTTACTTGTCGGCGAGGAGCCCGCTCGACGGGTCGACGACTGGTGGTGCGAGAAGTGGACTGAGGTGACCTCCGCTTGGGATTTGAACTCCTGGGCTTTTTGCGATTCGGCGCCGTTCTCGGAGCAGCGGTGCGGACCGATGAGCGGGTTGAGGTTGGAGTCGTGCGACGGGCTGGAGGATTCGTCGCTCCTTGACGACCAGGTCGAGCTGCTGGCCGACGAGGTGGGGCTTGGGTGGGAGGCGTCACGGTTTTTTCGGATCCGGTGTGATTTTGAGAGTGGGCAGGGGTGCGTCCAGGGGCGCCGAGGGGAGCTGAAGAATTTGTGTTGGTTGCACCAGGTGCAATGAACCCGCCTCGGAAGAAACTCGAGCGGGGGTTTCGAGCCCAGCAACTTTAAGAACGGTTGTGCTGTGGATCGACTGCTCTTTCGCTAGATCAGTACTGAGGTTGCCAAGTCGGAGTTGACCTTGGGCCAACATGCTGTGACCAACCACAATGGCGAAAAGACTCACGACCAAAATTGAGATCGCGATGATCTCACCAAGTCGCCGTGAACCGAGCGCCTTCGTATGTTGGATGAGTCGAAATGGTCGCTTCTTTGCCGAACGTGCCGGAGAACGCCGCGATGCTGGGCTTCGTCGGGCAACAGCAGTAGCCGGGCTCACTGGGCGACCTCAAAGACACGCAGGCGAGCACTGCGCGACCGGGGATTTTGATCGAGTTCTTGTTCGCTTACACGTAATGCTCGCTTGGTAACAATATGGCCTTTTGGCGTTGCTCCACAGACGCAAGGAAGGTGTTCAGGACAGGTGCAGCCACCGTTGGCCCATGTGCGGAACTGATGCTTTACGACACCGTCTTCACCGGAGTGATAGGAAATAATCGCAATACGTCCCCCTGGGGTGACGAGGTCGATGGCAGAGCGCAGAAGTTCCGCCAACTCTTGGTCTTCGCCGTTGACGGCGATGCGAAGCGCCTGGAACACTCGTGAGGCGACGTGACCCCGACGACGATTTGCCTTTGGCACTGCTCGATCCACAACAGCAACTAATTCAGTGGTCGTCGCAATGGGTGCAGCTTCTTTTAATGCCTTTGCGATTCGGCGAGCAAACTTTCCTTCGCCATTTTCGCGAAGAACACTCGTGAGATCATCAAGTGACACCGTCGCCAGGTAGTCAGTGGCGCTCACCCCTTGGGTTGAGTCCATCCTCATGTCAAGGGGTCCATCAAGCGAAAAGGAGAAGCCACGCTCAGCGATATCGAGTTGAGGAGAACTCACCCCTAGATCGGCCAGCAGGCCCGTGACGGGGAGCGGAGCACCAGCTCCATCGATTGATGGCCACCTATCTTTTTGCTCGTGAGCATCATTGATCAAGCGAGTGAGTTCAGAGAATCGTCCGTGAACGCAGCGCGCTCGTGCGCCGAAACGTTCAAGCCGGCTCTTCGCTACGTCAATCGCCAGGAGATCGCGGTCAACGCCAAAGATGCCCAGCTGGTCGTGAGCATTAAGAATTGCTTGAGCATGGCCAGCTCCACCGAGTGTCACATCGACGATGGCCCCTGAGGGCACCGTAGCGAAAGTGTCGACGACTTCAAGGACAAGAACTGGGTGATGGACAAATTCCTGGGCCATTCGCAGCCCTCCGACCGACGAAGTCGTCGAAGAGTGGAGGCTCTCGGGACCAACGGGGAAGAGGGCGGAGTTTTGTTCTCCCACCGTGCCGGTCGAAAGGCTGCGCATGGACCTGGGGCTGTTTGTACAGATTGTTCTTCGTTCTCCTTTGCTTTTTTGCTCAAGTGTTGCGATCATGCGTCGTCCTCCAAGAACCACTGCTCGGTTGGCTGGACGCGCTCTTCCCAACTCGTGGGGTTCCACAATTCGATATGGTCAATGACGCCAACGATGAGGACATCAGCCTCGAGGTTTGAAAAATTACGGAGACGAGACGGAACGGCCAACCGACCCTGCTTATCGATCTCGACTTCCATGGCATCTCCGGCCCAGAGTCGAGCTTTGTTGCGTCCCTCTCGATCGCTCTTCGAACTTTCGAGCATCTCTGCGGTTTGGCGTTCAAACTCTCCCGGTGTCCACAGAGCAACGCACCCTTCACGGTGGCTCGAGAGAAATCCACCTCGGGTGAACGCTTCGCGGTAACGGGCAGGGAGAATCACCCGCCCTTTGGTGTCAACGCTGTGTTCGAAGCGTCCGACAAATCCCGCCACTGTTCGTTCCTCCACTCAAATTGGAAAGGTAGAAAACTCCCTTTCCCTCCACTGCGCTCCACTCTACGCCATTTTCTACCCTTTATCCACTCAAAATGAGGTTTTTTTCGTATTTTTTGGGCCAAACAGCGAAAACGGGGCATTTTCTCTCGATCAATGACAGCAGAAAGCCAGGTCAAGGCCCCTTTCGACAGGGAAGCCCGTCGATGGGGCTGTGGTTGAGCCCGAAAAAAGTTCAGGACTTCAAAGAAAAGCGAGCCAAAGTGGGCTTTGGTGGAGGCTCACGCCGGGGTGCTGAGCAGACGTACTTAGGCAGCAGAGCGGGCGGATCCGAGATACGGCTCCCACTCAGGATCAATCTGACCCAGGTGTCTCCAGCGCCAGAGGGGCCCGGTCGGTGCCTGGGGCTGAAACGCCAGCTCCCACCCTAACTCGCTCAAGAGACGATTCCCTTTTTGGAGGTTATGCCGTTTGCAGGCGGCCACCACATTGGTCCACTCATGTGTTCCCCCACGGCTCCGGGGGATGACGTGATCCACGGTGTCAGCGGCACCGCTGCAGTAGGCACATCGATTGGCATCACGCGTCAAGACCGCTCGACGAGAAAGGGGGGCTTGCGTCGCTCGATACGGGATTTTGACAAACGTGGTGAGCCGGACGATCGAAGGGACCGCCAAGGTCATGGTCGGCGAATGAAACGCCTCGCCATCGCTGCGAGGAGCGACAACTTCAGCCCGTTCGCCCAACACCATGACGATGGCTCGTCGAGACGCGATGAGTTGGAGTGGTTCAAATGTCGCGTTGAGAAGAAGCACTCGCTCCACGGTGATCAACTTACCGTCGCTGGGCCCGAAGTGCACGGAGCCACACAATCACATCGATCACTTCATCAGAACTCGGCGGCGTGGTCCCATCGCCCCCGTGAATCGTCTCAAGTCGGAAGTGCCAATACTCTTTATCTGGAAGCGGCAAGAATGGAGCTCGACGCCACCACTTCGCTGGCGCCATCGTGATCATCGCCCTTACTGCCGACGGCCAAAGACGGGGGTTCCGAAGCACCTTGGCCACGGTCCCCTTGGCCACAAAGCGACGCATCACGACTGCACCTTGTCTCGACCGATCCCAAACCCGAGGGCACCTGCCCCGATTAACGGTCCGGCGTCACCGAGTCCTGCCCGGACGATTCTTGCGCCCTCGGTATAACTCAGACCCGTGCACCGCTCGAGCTCATCTTGGGCTGCTGTAAAGAACGGCTCGCCAAAGCCCAAGGCGACAGAACCAGCCACGATGCATAAGGAGAGGTCTAACAGGGTCACAACCGATGCGACTGCTCGGCCAACCATGGTACCAGTACGTCGACGTATTTCGCTGCTTGCATCTTTCGCCGGCCACCCCGTCATGGCTGCAATGGCCGTTCCCGACGCCTCCGCTTCGAGACAGCCGATCACGCCACAAACACAGCGTCGACCCTGAGGTTCAACCACGAGGTGGCCGATATGACCAGCATTTCCTAAGCGTCCGTTTATGAGCCGGCCGTCGACAACAAGGCCTCCACCAATTCCTGTTGAGACCACCATGGCCAAAAAAGAGTCGACGCCCTGCGCTGATCCTTTCCACCACTCCCCCAACGCGAATGCTTTCGCGTCGTTGTCAACGGTGACGTCCATCTCAAGACTGTTCGCCAGTCGTTCTTTCAAAGGAAATTTTTTCCATGCTGTGATATTTAAGGGAGACACCGTCACGCCGTCAGGTTCCATCGGGCCACCGCACCCCACCCCACAGCAGTCAATGACGACGTCAGATCTCTCCCGCACACTCTCGACAAGCGCCACAAGTGCTGCATAGAGTGCGTCGCCTTCGGTGCCTTTCGGCGTTGGGATCACGCCCCGCAAAAGGAGATCACCATCATTATTGACGATGCCGCAGGCCATCTTGGTGCCACCGATATCTATGGCCAGACAGTGTCGATCCCCCACGACTGTCTGCGCTGGCCTTTTTTAACTATCGGTGCGCTTGAAGCGACTCTTGATCCATTGGCGAGCATCGAGCACTTTGGTCTCTATGCCACCAGCAGCACCAGAATGTTCGTCTTCGTTCAGCGAGCGAGTGATGTCGTGCCAACCGGCTTTGCCCATGTGGCGAAGGTTGCGCTCAAAGACGACTGCGGAAACGAACATAATGCCGACACCAAGAAGGCCAAGGACTACGGAGTACGAGTAAAACGCGATGAGAAACACCATCCCAAGGACAAAGGTCAACCCAGCCCACTTGCAGTGCCGTCCGGCGTGGCGATAGACCGTTTCATTGGCAACGCGGTCAGCAAAACGCGGATCCTCCGTGGAGAGCGACTCTTCAAGTTCGGCAAGGATTCGCTGTTCATGCTCCGACAGTGGCATTGCATCCCCTTTCTTGATCTGTCGCCCTTGGCCTTCAAGGACATCTCTGTCCTCAATACTACGACTCCTTTGGGCTAAACGTCACGCGGAGAGGGTAATAATTGCGAGGACAAAGGGTGAGCGCTTCCCAAAGTGGAGAAAAACCACGAAGAACCCGTCGACGGCTATCCTGACGGCGTGGGACTAAAAGACCGGCTGCGCAAAGACCCAGGGGCCCCGGCCTCTCCGAGTGACCCCGGCGAGTCCTCCAGTCAACCGCGCCCCTCCCGTCATCTCGCTCGCAGATTCTTGACGTGGGTCCTCGTTATTCTCTTCGCTATTCTCACGCCATTGACCTTGACCGCTGCGTGGGCGGTCAAAACACTCACCAATACCGAAGCCTACGTTTCGACCATGCAGCCGATCATTACCGACCCGGTCGTCCAGGGTTATATCGCTCATCGAGCGACGAACACCCTCTTTGACCAAATTAACGTCGAGAAGAAGGTCAAAGATGCATTGCCAAAGAGCGCAGGTTTTGCCGCAGCACCAATTACCGCTCAACTCAAGCAGTTCACCAATAAGCAAATGCTGAAAATTGTTTCGTCAACGTGGTTTGCCAATCTTTGGGAACGAGAGAACCGCTTTACTCAGAGTCAAGCCTTAGCGATTCTCCAGGGGAACCCTTCACCCAAGTCCACCAAAGCTCGCGAGTTGGTTGTTGACCTCACGCCAACCTTGGTGCAAGCCATTGACTCGCTCAACAAGAAGGGCATCACGTTCTTCAATCCCCTGAAAACCCACCTTCAGAACACTCATAGTCTGACGCTTCAACTTTTCTCATCAAAACAGGTCAAGCAGGTACAGGGGTTCTTTCACATTGCCATCGCTGGTCGCCTCATGCTGATGATTGTTACCCCACTTGTCGGTTTAGCGGCGATTGCACTTTCCCTTCGCAGACGGCGAACAGCGTTCCGGGTCATGATTGCCGGCATTGTCGGAACGCTCATTTTGGCAGTGGGTCTCACCGTGGGTGAGCAGATCTTCGTCACCAGCGTTCCACCCGATGCACAACTCTTCGCCACCCATGTCTTCAACATCATGATTCGTAATCTTCGATCCACCTTCTACACGGCAATCACCTTGTTTGCTCTCGGTGCAGTCGTCCTCTGGCTCTTCGGTGACACGCAGTGGGCCAAAGCCGGTCGAACTGCACTACGCAGTGGAGCAAAGCAAGCGGGCGAGACGGTGGATCAAGCGCGCAAGAGCGAAGCCGCACGAAAGGTAGTGGCGTGGGTCGTTCGGTCAGGACGGTCTGTGGGCACCAGCCCAGTGTTTTATCGATGGATCGGTGCCATCGTGGCCGCCATCTTCATCATCACTACTCACACCATCGCTGGCGTTTGGTGGATTATTACGCTGGAAGTTCTCTACCAGTTGGGAATTATCGCCCTCGAGCGATGGGTTCAATCAACCGATCCGCAGGAAATGACGCAGATCGAAGGACCGGCGCCCAAAGAACCCGACGAACTAAAGAGCTAGAACTTCTTTCGCTTGCGCGCTCGCGCGATTAAGAAACTCAGCAGTGCTCCGAGCACTGCTGAAATAAGAATCACGGAAATCAGTGAGGCGTGGGCTGTGAACACCCAGAAATGAACTTGGACTTTTTGGGTATTCGCTGCAACGAACCAGATCAGCAGAACCGCTGCGAGTGTGATCGAAACCAGCCCCACATCGTGCTTGGTATCACGTTTGGGTCGTACTCCATTGCTGTGCGACATTTCTGTCTCCTTTGCTCCACCCCATGCTCTCAGACGGCGCTTCGAGAGTGGAGGATGGCGAAAAATCAAGGAGTTCAGAAATGGGCAAAAGAATCAACTAAGAATAAAGACCATGAGCGATCCCGAACTCCAGAATTCACAGACTCTTTGGGAACTCGTCGATCGGCGAGCCGACCTCTCCCCGGACCATCCCATGCTCTTCGACGCCGGTGGGGAAACCGTTACCTTTGGCGCGTTTCGTGATCGAGCACTAAAGACTGCTGCTGGGTTGGCCGCCATGGGCATCGACGACACCACCCGCGTGAGTTGGCAGTTGCCGACCAGCGTCGATGCGGTGGTCTTAGCATTTGCGCTCGCACGACTTGGATCGATTCAAAATCCCATCATCCACCTCTACAAAGAACGAGAAGTTGGTTTTGCGCTTTCCCAGACGAACTCTTCGTTTTTCTTTGTTCCCGGGACCTGGAACGACATTGATTTTGTCGCAATGGCCGAACGAGCCAAGAAGCAGTTTGGTGCGACGGCAACCGTGATCGACACTTCTGCGGGTCTGCCGGTTGGCGATCCAGCCATGTTGCCGGCGGTTCCCCAAGGGACTTCTCCAGAGAAAGCACCCGTCAAGTGGATTTATTACACCTCGGGGTCAACGGCAGAACCAAAAGGTGTTCAACACACTGACCAAACGCTGATTGCGGGAGGATGGGGTTTAGCCCGTGCGCTTGACATGTCACCAAGTGATGTTGGCTCTATTGCATTCCCGTTCTCGCACATCGCTGGCCCGGACTACCTCGTGACCATGTTGATCCACGGATTCCCTGCCGTGCTGCTTGAAAAATTCATCCCCGTTGAAGCCATTGCCATTTTTAATCGCCATGGTGTCACCATGGTCGGTGGGGCAACGGCGTTCTACGTTGCGTACTTAACAGAACAACGCAAGCAGCCGGGCCAGCCAATTATCCCGACCTTGCGTCTGATGTCCGGCGGAGGAGGTCCGAAACCTCCAAACCTTCACAAAGAAGTGCAGGACGAAATTGGTGGTCGTGGGATTGTCCATGGCTACGGCATGACGGAAGTGCCGATGATCGCACAGGGCTCCCCTCATGACTCAGACGATCAACTCGCCCACACTGACGGTGCTCCCGTTGAGGGAATTTCAGTCCGCATTGTCACCCTTGACGGTGACGTCGCCGTTCCAGGTCAAGAAGGCGAAGTACGTCTCAAAGGCCCGATGGTCTTTCGGGGCTATACCAATCCAGAACTGGATGCAGACGCCTTTGACGCTGAGGGATGGTTCCGCACCGGTGACTTGGCCGTCATGCGCGACGACGGCTACATCTCATTGACCGGGCGACTCAAAGATGTCATCGTGCGCAAGGGCGAGAACATCAGTGCCCGGGAAGTAGAAGATCTTCTTTCGGCACATGAAAAGGTTGCCGAGATCGCCGTGATCGGCCTTCCCGATCCCGAACGCGGAGAAATGGTCTGTGCGGTTGTGATGAATGCAGCTGGTGATGACTTGACGTTTGAAGAAATGGTTGCGTACTGCAAAAACGCAGGACTCATGATGCAAAAAATCCCGGAGCGCTTGGAGTTGGTCACCGAGTTTCCTCGAGCTGGTACGGGAAAAATTGTCAAAAAGGACCTCAAAGCGCTCTTCTCCTCGTGAACCAAAAGGGCAGACGCGTCCTCTTTGTCTGCACCGGCAATATCTGCCGCTCCCCCATCGCCGAAGTGATCGCTTGCTCGAAGAGCGACGTCCACTCCTTTCAAAGTGCGGGTACGGCAACATGGCACGTTGGTCAACCCATGGATCCTCGTGCCGCAACTGTATTAGCGCAACGGAATCTCGACCCATCTACCCATGTAGCCCAGCATGCGACGCATGCCCTCTTGGGAGACCAGGATCTTATCGTCGCCCTCGACCGCAAGCACCGAGAGATTTTGAGTCGGCAAGTGGATCCAGCGACCACAACGATCGTCCTCTTGCGTTCGTACGATCCCCTGGGTGGTGGCGCTACGGATGTTGCGGACCCTTATTACGGCACACACGAAGACTTTGAACAGTGCGCTGAGCATGTCGAACGCTCGGTGACTGGTCTCCTCGAGGCACTTGAATCAGGGGCGCTTTAACTCAGGCGTTGCCGCCAGGAGCAAGCGATCATCGTCAGCGAGCACCGATGAGGCGAGGCGACGCACTAACTCTTCGAGCTCTGGATGTTCGCTGGGATTCCACCCATCAAGAAGCGTTTCAAGACCCTGTCGGCGAGCTTCAGTCAGCGCGGCCAAGGTGGCCACACCTTTGTCCGTAATCGTGAAGGGGGTTGACGGCACGTTGACGATGAGGTTCGCTTCAGCTAACTCGTTGAGTCCGGCGTCGAGTACATCTGGCCTCACCTTGTAGCGCTCGGCCAAGGTCTCTTCGTTGAGGCCTGGGAACTCTTCGAGGCGGAAGAGGAGCCAGCAGGCTTGTGGCCCGAGGTCTAACGCAGCGCGCTGAGAAAGATTGGCATAGACCACTGAACGGTCTTCCATGGCGATCATGCGCTCAAGAGCGAGCTCTACTTCTTGGAGACTTGAGCGGGTCTCTGGAATCGGGATCGAGTCACCGACGCTGGCACCAGCCTGCACGCTC
>Ga0164296_1000864_pt1 | contig 34216 bp, 32 predicted proteins | sample GEODES057metaG_FD_113533 | JGI IMG/M metagenome (GOLD analysis project Ga0164296, IMG submission 113533) | Dystrophic lake water microbial communities from Trout Bog Lake, Wisconsin, USA - GEODES057 metaG | ecosystem: Environmental > Aquatic > Freshwater > Lake | place: USA: Trout Bog Lake...
ATCGTGGTGCCAAACACCGCAACAATAACCAGAAGATAGTCTGTGGTTATCTCAAAGGCCGGTTTGATGATCGCATGCACTGCTTCTATCCACTCGATATGAATGGTGAAAACGGCGGCGACATACACGAATAGCGCGAGGGTGAGCCATTTCAGCACGTGGGAGTAGCGTCGGTAGGGGATAAAAACCTCCGTGAGCGCGCAGAAAACGCCCAGTATAAGCGCGTATATCGGGGTCGGGCCGCCGATGATGAGAGTAATCGCAGCGCCCATAGCAGCCAAATCAGCCGCAATGTTGATGGTGTTGGCAATAACCACGAGGAGTACGAGTGTAATCACCACCCATTCAGGATAAATTATTCTTGCATTGGCAATCACACCTTTGCCCGTTACTCGACCAATTCTTGCCGCCACCAGCTGAATAGCCACCATAAATGGAAAAGTCAGGACAACAGACCATAATTGCTGAAATCCAAACTGCGCCCCAGCCTGAGAATAGGTCGCAATCCCCGAAGGATCATCATCCGCCGCCCCAGCAATCACCCCAGGCCCCAAAAGGCGCAAAAATACCGAAATTGGATGGTGAATCGGCCGTTTTTTGGCAGATTTCGAGGGAAAACTCATTTTAGGGCCGATCTTTTTTAGGTCGAATCAACGGAAAAAATGCTCCATTCCCATAACACTTTAAGCCCTAAAATGATCCGAAAAGCATGATAGAAGCGCCAAAATCGACCGAATCGACCCTGCAGCGCATCCTAAACGCGGCGATTCTCGAGATTTCGGCCTATGGTAGCACCAGAACCACCGTGGTCTCCATCGCCCAAGCCGCCGGAATGACCCACGCCAATGTTTACCGCCATTTTGCCTCAAAAACCGCCCTTTTAGACGCGATTTCGCAAGGTTGGCTCAAACCGATTGAGGCGCAGCTGGGCGAAATTGCCGACTCCCCCGATCCCGCCCGCGACAAGCTGGAGCGGTTGATAACCGCCCTTTTTCGCGCCTATCGCGACCGATTAGACGCGGATCCTCGCCTTTTTGACCTTTTTGTCGATGCTTTTAAGGAAAACCGCGCCCCCGCCCGCCAACACCGCGCCCGAATTCGCATCTTACTCGACCGAATTTTCGAAGAAGGCCTCTCCACCGGCTCGCTCGCTATCAAAAGCCGCGAAAAAGCGATGATTTTGGTCTTCGATACCCTTTATCGCTTCCTCCAACCCGAAGCGATCCGGCTTGATCATGAAATTCCCCGTCGCGCGATCGAAGCCCGCCTGGTCCTGACAATGTCCATGCTGGTGCGCGCCTTAGCAGGCTCAATTATCTAAGATCGGCATAACAAATTTCATATTATGTCATTTGTAATCATTTTTTTCAATGAATTCGTAGCTTTCTCAATATTTACATAAATTTGTTATCTTATTGAAATAATTATATTTTCAATATTCAATATCTTTAAATTTGTCGGGTTTGCCTCAAAAACAGGCGACCTAACCCATTCGACCAACTTGAAGCACAGGTCATTCGAGGATAAGCGCTTTGGACAATAAATCCCAAGATTGGGATCTCCGCAGGTAACCATTCGTTAGAAGGATTAGTTTGATGGCTCGCAAAAAAATCGCACTCGTCGGTTCCGGCCAAATCGGTGGCACCCTCGCTCACCTCGCTGGTTTGAAGGAATTGGGTGACATCGTTCTTTTCGATATTGCGGATGGCGTACCCCAGGGAAAAGGCCTCGATATTGCGGAATCGTCCCCTGTTGACGGCTTTGATGCCGCCTACAGAGGCGCATCAAGCTATGAGGCCATTGCCGGCGCCGACGTTGTAATTGTGACCGCCGGCGTTCCCCGTAAGCCAGGCATGAGCCGCGATGATCTCTTGGGCATCAATCTGAAGGTGATGGAAGCGGTCGGTACCGGCATCAAGCAATATGCACCGAAAGCCTTTGTCATTTGCATCACCAACCCGCTCGATGCAATGGTGTGGGCCCTCCAGAAGTTCTCGGGCATCAATCCTAAGAAAATCGTCGGTATGGCAGGCGTGTTAGACTCGGCCCGCTTCCGCTATTTCTTGGCTGAAGAATTCAAGGTCTCCGTCAAGGACGTTTCCGCGATGACGTTGGGCGGCCATGGCGACGATATGGTGCCAATGGTTCGCTATTCAAATGTTGGCGGCATTCCTCTTCCCGATCTCGTCAAGATGAAGTGGACAACGCAAGAACGTTTGGACGCCATTGTTGAACGCACGCGCAAGGGCGGCGGAGAGATTGTTAATTTGCTTAAAACGGGTTCTGCCTTCTATGCACCTGCCGCTTCAGCGATTGCAATGGCCGAGAGCTATTTGAAAGATCAGAAGCGCGTCTTGCCATGTGCGGCTTACATTTCAAATGCCTATGGCGTGAAGGATATGTTCGTCGGCGTGCCAATCGTTATCGGTGAAAAGGGCGTTGAACGTATCGTGAAGCTCCGGATGAAGTCTGATGAGAAAGAAGCCTTCGCAAAATCCGTCGCATCGGTTCAGAGCCTTATTGACGCGTGCAAAGTCATTAATCCTGCGCTCGCATAATTTAACCTCTTGTAGTGCCTAAAAGGGACCGCGTCCTTTAACGTGTGCATTTAAGGATACTCTATGAACATTCATGAATATCAGGCAAAAGCAGTGCTGAAGGAATTCGGTGTGCCAGTGTCCAATGGCCGGGCAATTATGCAGGCTTCCGAAGCTGAAGCTGCCGCAAAAGCACTTGGCGGTCCGCTATGGGTTGTTAAATCACAAATTCATGCGGGTGGCCGAGGTAAGGGCAAATTTAAAGAAGCCGCGGCCGGAGAAAAAGGCGGCGTAAGGCTTGCAAAGTCTATCGATGAAGTGAAGCAATTTGCTTCCCAAATGCTTGGTAACACGCTTGTAACGATCCAAACGGGCCCTCACGGCAAGCAGGTTAACCGTCTTTATATCGAAGATGGCTCAGATATCGCCAAAGAATTCTATCTCTCGATGCTGGTCGATCGCGCAACATCAAGAATAGCCTTTGTTGTATCGACAGAAGGTGGAATGGATATCGAAGAAGTTGCTCATAAGTCGCCAGAGAAAATTGTTACCTTCTCGGTTGATCCAGCAACCGGAATTATGCCGCATCACGGACGCGCGGTCGCTAAGGCTTTAAAGCTTACTGGCGATCTTGCTAAGGAAGCTGGCGTATTAGTCGAACAGCTTTTCGCTGCATTCGTCGCCAAAGACATGGCGATGTTGGAAATCAATCCATTGATTGTCACAACCGATCATCATTTGAGATGTTTGGATGCAAAGATCTCTTTTGATTCAAACGCCCTTTATCGCCATGCAGAAATAATGGCTTTGCGCGATGAGACGGAAGAAGACGCAAAAGAAATTGAAGCGTCGAAATATGACCTGTCCTACATCGCTCTTGATGGAACCATTGGCTGTATGGTGAATGGCGCCGGCCTCGCTATGGCCACCATGGATATCATTAAGCTCTATGGTGAATTTCCGGCCAACTTCTTGGATGTTGGCGGTGGCGCAACCAAAGAAAAGGTAACTGCGGCATTTAAGATCATCACCGCCGATCCGAATGTTCAAGGTATTCTTGTCAATATTTTTGGCGGCATCATGAAGTGTGATGTTATCGCCGAAGGCGTGATCGCTGCCGTGAAAGAAGTGGGCCTTACCGTTCCCCTCGTCGTTCGTTTGGAGGGAACCAATGTCCAACTTGGCAAAGATATTATTTCTAAATCCGGTCTCAACGTTATTGCGGCTGACGATCTCGATGATGCCGCCCAAAAAATTGTTAAGGCCGTGAGGGAGATCCGCTAATGGCTATTCTTATTGATGCCAACACAAAAGTTTTGACGCAAGGGTTTACCGGAAAAACGGGGACGTTTCATTCGGAGCAAGCCATTGCTTATGGAACGAAGATGGTTGGCGGCACGTCGCCAGGTAAAGGCGGAACAACCCATTTAGGGTTACCGGTATTCGATACCGTTTCCGAGGCACGCGCAGCAACGGGCGCCGATGCTTCCGTTATTTATGTCCCGCCACCCGGCGCGGCAGACGCGATTTGCGAAGCCATTCAGGCCGAAATTCCGCTTATCGTTTGTATTACGGAAGGCATTCCTGTTTTGGATATGGTTCGCGTGAAGCGCGCCCTTTCTGGTTCAAAATCTCGCTTAATTGGACCCAATTGTCCAGGTGTGATGACTGCTGGCGAATGTAAGATTGGCATCATGCCCGGTAACATCTTTAAGCCTGGAAATGTGGGTATTGTTTCACGTTCTGGAACGTTGACTTACGAAGCCGTCTTCCAAACCACGATGGAAGGTTTAGGGCAGACATCGGCCGTTGGTATTGGTGGCGACCCTGTTAAGGGAACAGAATTTATCGACATGCTTGAAATGTTTTTGGCAGATCCAAAAACAGAATCCATCGTCATGATTGGTGAAATCGGGGGCTCTGCGGAAGAGGATGCCGCGCAGTTCCTGATTGATGAAGCTAAGCGTGGTCGCAAAAAGCCAGTGGTAGGGTTTATCGCTGGCCGTACAGCGCCTCCCGGCCGTCGTATGGGTCATGCCGGTGCTATTATATCGGGCGGCAAGGGTGGGGCTGAGGATAAAATTGCTGCCATGGAAGCGGCAGGTATCCGGGTATCACCATCGCCGGCACGGTTGGGTAAAACACTGGTAGAACTGTTAAAGGGCTAAGGCTCTAAGGAGTAGGTCATGGGACGCCAGGATCAGAACGAAGCATTTCTTGAGACGTCATTTCTATATGGCGGAAACGCAGCCTATATTGAAGAGCTGCAAGGTCGCTATGAGAAAGATCCTTCATCGGTTGATGCCGAATGGAGAGCTTTTTTTGATGCTTTAAAAGATGATCCTGAGTCCGTTCAAAAGTCAGTAAAGGGCGCTTCTTGGAAGAAGCCCAATTGGCCGATTACTAAACGTGATGATCTGGTTTCTGCCCTTGATGGAAATTGGGCTGACATCGAAAAGGCAGTTAGCGATAAATTAAAGGGTAAAGCTGACGGGTCAAAAGCTGCCGTTTCGCAAAGCGATCTTCAACAGGCAACCCGCGATTCCGTTCGTGCCTTGATGATGATCCGAGCCTATCGCATGCGTGGTCATCTCCATGCCAATTTGGATCCCCTTAATCTTGAGCCTCGTAAAGATCATGAGGAGCTGCATCCGTCGTCTTATGGATTTACAGAAGCGGATTGGGATCGCAAAATTTTTATCGATTTCGTATTGGGTCTTGAATACGCAACGATACGGGAAATGCTTGCCCTTCTGCGCCGTACCTATTGCTCAACAATCGGCTGGGAATTTTTGCATATCTCAAATCCCGCTGAAAAGAGCTGGATCCAAGCACGTATTGAAGGGCCGGATAAAGAAATCGCTTTTACCCGCGAAGGCAAACGGGCAATTCTAAATAAGCTTGTCGAAGCAGAAGGCTTCGAAAAATTTATTGATGTGAAATATACCGGCACCAAACGCTTCGGTCTTGATGGCGGTGAATCGATGGTTCCCGCCCTTGAACAAATCATCAAGCGTGGCGGTGCTTTGGGTATCCAAGAAATCGTATTCGGCATGGCCCATCGCGGCCGCCTAAATGTTTTGGCGCAAGTGATGGGTAAACCGCACCGTGCGATCTTCCACGAGTTTAAAGGCGGTTCCTACGCGCCGGCGGATGTTGAGGGCTCGGGCGATGTGAAATATCATCTCGGTGCATCGTCTGATCGAATTTTTGACGGCAACAATGTCCATCTTTCGCTCACGGCCAACCCGTCCCATCTTGAAATCGTTGATCCGGTCGTTCTTGGTAAGGTTCGTGCCAAGCAAGACCAGCTCGATGATACAGCAGAGCGCGTAAAAGTTTTGCCGTTGCTAATTCACGGCGATGCTGCTTTTGCGGGACAGGGCGTAGTCGCAGAATGTTTAGGTCTGTCAGGACTCAAGGGCCACAAGACCGGCGGATCAATTCACTTTATCATCAATAATCAAATCGGCTTTACGACCTATCCGCGGTTTTCGCGTTCGTCGCCCTATCCGTCCGATGTCGCTAAGATGATCGAAGCACCTATTTTCCATGTGAATGGTGATGATCCAGAGGCGGTTGTATTTGCCGTGAAAGTTGCTGTCGAATTTAGGCAATTATTTCACAAGCCTGTTGTGATCGACATGTTCTGCTATCGGCGCTTTGGTCACAATGAGGGTGACGAGCCGAGCTTTACCCAGCCACTGATGTATAAGAAAATTCGTCAGCAGGCGACGACATTAGAAATCTATTCAAAAAAATTGATTTCTGAAGGTGTTGTAACCGAAGGCGAAGTTGACAAGATGAAATCCGATTGGCGTGCGCGCCTTGAGGCTGAACATGAAGCTGGTCAGGCCTATAAGCCAAACAAAGCCGACTGGTTAGACGGGCGCTGGGCTGGCTTGAAAGCAGTTGCCTCGACACAAGACGATGCGCGTCGGGGTGAAACGGGTGCGCCTCTTCCGTTGCTAAAGGAAATCGGTGCGAAAATTACCCAAATTCCCGATGGATTTAACGCTCATAAAACCATTCAACGTTTCTTAGAAAATCGTCGTAAGGCGATTGATACGGGTGAAGGCATTGATTGGGCGACGGGTGAAGCCTTGGCATTTGCCCTCACCGTTAATGAGGGAACGCGCGTTCGCTTATCGGGACAAGATGTTGAGCGTGGAACGTTTTCTCAGCGTCATTCTGTTCTGATCGATCAAGAAACAGAGCGCCGCTATAAGCCTTTGAGCAATATCCGCGAAGGCCAAGGCAAATACGAAGTTATTAACTCGATGTTGTCGGAAGAGGCCGTGCTTGGCTTCGAATATGGCTACTCTTTGTCTGAGCCTAATGCGCTCACGCTTTGGGAAGCACAATTCGGCGATTTCGCGAATGGCGCGCAGGTTGTTTTCGATCAGTTCATCTCCTCTGGTGAACGGAAATGGCTGCGCATGTCGGGTCTCGTTTGCCTTCTTCCACACGGATATGAGGGACAAGGACCGGAGCATTCCTCTGCGCGTTTAGAACGCTTCCTGCAAATGTGTGCTGAAGACAATATGCAGGTCGCCAATTGCACAACACCTTCGAACTACTTCCATATTTTACGGCGTCAGCTTAACCGTGATTTCCGTAAGCCTCTCATTTTGATGACGCCGAAATCATTGTTGCGTCATAAAAGAGCAATTTCACGGCTTGATGAAATGGCTGAGGGAACTAGCTTCCACCGTGTGCTTTGGGATGATGCGCAATATCTCAAGGGTGAGAAAATCAAGCTTGTTAAAGATAATAAAATTAGGCGTGTCGTTCTCTGCAGTGGCAAGGTCTATTACGATCTTTATGAGGAGCGTGAGAAGCGTGGCATCGATGATGTTTACTTACTTCGCGTCGAACAGCTTTATCCCTTCCCACTAAAGGCGTTGGTGACAGAACTCTCACGGTTCAAAAATGCGGACATTGTATGGTGTCAGGAAGAGCCTAAGAATATGGGTTCATGGACCTTTGTTGAGCCCTACCTGACTTGGGTGCTTGAACAGGCGACTTCAAAGGTAAAGCGCCCGCGTTATGCAGGACGTCCAGCCTCTGCCGCAACAGCAACAGGCTTGATGTCGACCCATCTTGCTCAATTGAATGCTTTCCTCGAAGAGGCTTTTGCCGCTTAACCTAATCGTCAGACGATTAAAGGATCATACACATGGCTACTGAAATCCGCGTTCCGACCCTTGGTGAATCGGTTAGTGAAGCAACCATCGGAAAATGGTTCAAAAAAGTTGGCGATGCCGTTAAGGCCGACGAGCCCGTACTTGAACTTGAAACCGATAAAGTAACCCTTGAAGTCAACGCACCTGCAGCTGGTGTACTCGCCGAGATCGTTGCCAAGGATGGCGATACGGTGGGCGTTGGCGCATTATTAGGATCGATTGCTGCGGGTTCGGGCGCAACAGTCGCGCCTGCACCACAGACGCTTGCTGCTGCTCCTAAAGCCGCTCCCGCCGCAGCAGCGGAAAATGGTCCAGCGGTTGCGAAGCTCGCCTCCGAGAGTGGTGTTAATCCCGCCTCTGTTGCGGCCACTGGTAAAGATGGTCGCGTGACCAAGGGTGATATGCTGGCTGCCATCGCAACGGGTGCAGCACCTGCGCCAACGCCTGCCGTATCAGTTCGCGCGCCTTCACCTGTAGATGACGCGTCGCGCGAAGAACGCGTTCGTATGACGAAGCTGCGCCAAACCATTGCGCGCCGTTTGAAGGATGCCCAAAATACGGCAGCGATGCTCACAACCTTTAACGAAGTCGATATGACGGAAGTCATGGCGCTGCGTAATCGTTACAAAGACGTCTTCGAGAAGAAGCATGGCGCAAAGCTTGGCTTTATGAGCTTCTTCGTCAAAGCCTGCACGCAGGCTCTCAAAGAAATTCCAGCGGTTAATGCGGAGATCGACGGCATCGATCTTGTTTATAAAAACTATTACCATGTTGGTATTGCGGTCGGCACGGATAAGGGCCTTGTTGTGCCGGTTGTTCGGGATGCCGATACGCTCTCGCTCGCTGGTATCGAAAAGACGATCGCCGATTTCGGAAAACGCGCTCGTGATGGTCAGTTGAAAATTGATGAGATGCAGGGCGGTACGTTCACCATCACCAATGGTGGCATCTATGGCTCGTTGATGTCGACACCCATTCTGAATGCGCCACAATCAGGCATTCTTGGCATGCATAAAATCCAAGAACGTCCAATGGCGATTGGAGGTAAAATTGAAATCCGGCCCATGATGTATTTGGCGCTCTCCTACGATCATCGAATTGTCGATGGCAAAGAGGCCGTTACATTCCTCGTTCGCGTGAAAGAAGCGCTTGAAGATCCAGCGCGTCTCGTTCTCGATCTTTGATTGACTATGATCTTCTGGCGCGGGTTGGAGAAAAATAATGTCCTATGATCTTGTGGTTATTGGTTCCGGACCTGGTGGCTATGTTTGCGCCATCCGCGCTGCGCAATTGGGATTGAAAACGGCGATTGTCGAAAAGCGCCCAACCTTTGGCGGCACTTGCCTCAATATTGGCTGCATTCCTTCTAAGGCTTTGTTGCATGCTTCCGAAATGTTTGAAGAAGCAGGTCATGGGTTGGAAGCGCTTGGCATCAAGGTTGGAGCACCCAAGCTCGATCTGCCCGTGATGATGAAACACAAGCAAGATACGGTCGACGCGAATGTTCAAGGCGTCGCTTTTTTGCTCAAGAAAAACAAAGTCGATAGCTTTATTGGCGCAGGATCAATTCCATCAGCCGGTAAAGTTCAAATCACGAAGTCTGATGGATCAAGCGAGACCATTGAGACAAAGAATATCGTTATTGCAACGGGCTCTGAATCAGCACCACTCCCTGGTGTTACGGTTGATGAAAAGACCGTTGTCACATCAACGGGCGCCCTAGAGCTTGGTAAGGTTCCTGGAAAACTTTTGATTATTGGTGCAGGTGTCATCGGTCTTGAATTAGGATCGGTCTGGAGTCGTCTCGGCGCAGAAGTAACCGTTGTCGAATATCTTGATCGTATTCTACCGGGAATGGATGATGAGGTTGCCAAACAGTTTCAACGTATCCTTACCAAGCAAGGCTTCACCTTCCACCTTGGCTCCAAAGTCACCAAGGTTGATGCAGGTAAGTCAGGCGCGAAGGTAACGGTTGAACCGGCTTCTGGTGGTGAAGCCAAAATCCTCGATGCGGATATTGTTTTGGTCGCCATCGGTCGTCGCCCCTATACCGAAGGTCTGGGACTTGAGGCAGCAGGTGTTGCTCTAGATCGCGGTCGTGTGGTGATTGATGATCACTTCAAATCGAGTGTTGCGGGTATCTACGCCATCGGCGACGTCGTGCGCGGACCAATGCTTGCGCATAAGGCAGAGGATGAAGGTGTGGCGGTCGCCGAGATCATCGCGGGTCAAGCAGGCCATGTGAATTACGGCGTTATCCCAGGCGTTGTTTATACTCAGCCAGAAATCGCAACGATTGGCAGAACGGAAGAAGACTTGAAGGCCGCCAATGTCGCTTACAAGGTCGGAAAATTTCCCTTCACAGCGAATGGTCGCGCAAGGGCGATGCGTTCCACCGATGGATTTGTGAAGGTATTAGCTGATGCGACAACCGATCGTGTTCTAGGATGCCACATCATTGGCAAAGGTGCCGGTGATCTTATTCACGAAGTTGCGGTGTTGATGGAGTTTGGTGGATCGTCGGAAGATCTTGCCCGGACGTGCCATGCTCATCCCACCATGTCCGAAGCGGTCAAAGAAGCAGCACTCGGTGTTGAAAAGCGGTCAATCCATATTTGATCGCCTAGGTATAGGATATTCTTGGCTCGATAATATCACCATCGGAATCGGGTTTTCGAATACGGATCCTTTAGATATGGTTTGTCACCATTTCGAATAAGGGATCCACGATGCTAAATTTGGATTTTATACCGTCGTTACAAACGATAGCCCTATTTTCATTAGCGTCTTTGATCCTAGCGCTTACGCCCGGACCCGATATGGCCTTGTTTCTCGCCCGCACGGTTACGGGTGGGCGTAGCTCTGGCTTTGCAGCCATGTTCGGCGCTTCGACAGGTTTAATTGTTCATGCTCTATTAGCAGGGCTTGGGCTTTCTGCTCTCTTGGCGGCCTCCGCAACAGCCTTTTTCATTCTGAAAATTGTGGGCGGTCTTTACTTGCTATGGCTTGCTTATGGCGCCATTCGACACGGATCTGCTTTTTCAGTCGATAGTAATGCTGTCCCAAAACAATCGTGGCTTGCCACGTTTCTAACGGGTTTAGGAATCAATCTGACAAACCCGAAGGTGATTGTGTTTTTTGTCACCTTTCTCCCGCAATTTATTGATGCGAGTGATCCTTCGGCATCGGGTCAATTGTTATTCTTAGGTCTGTTTTTCTTGCTGATTGGCATTCCCACAAATGCGGTCGTCATTTTGATTGCCGAACGATTTACGAATTTCATGCAATCGTCTCCGCGAGCGATGCGCATTTTTGATTACGGGTTTGCCGGCATTGTTACAGCCTTCGCCTTAAAGCTTGTCCTGACGCAAGGCCGCTGAACCCTTAAAGAGATCAGACAACGGCCAATGAAATGGCGCCAAGCCCTTCGACATAAGCGCGCATGGTCTGCCCCCGTTCGACTTTGCCAACACCTTCAGGCGTTCCCGTAAAAATAATATCGCCTGCTTTCAGCTCAAAATAGCGCGAAAGGATCGATATTTGCTCGGGAACCGACCATACCATATCGGAAAGATCTGAAGACTGACGAGGTTCGCTGTCGACCGAAACGCTAATTTTTCCGCGAGACGGATGGCCAACCGAAGACACCGGATGAAGCGGTCCGACTGGAGCAGAATAATCGGCACTTTTGCCAACTTCCCAAGGGCGCCTGGTGGCTTTGGCTTCATCCTGCAAGTCACGACGGGTCATATCGAGACCTACGGCGTAACCAAAGACATGCGCTAACGCATCTTTCTCTTCAATATTGCGTCCGCCCGACTTAAGCGCGACAACCATTTCAACTTCATGATGGTAGTTGGATGTCATTGTTGGATAGGGGTGTTGAACGGTTTCATTTTCCGGACAAAATTGAAGTGTATCCGCAGCCTTTTGAAAGAAAAATGGCGCTTCGCGCGTTGGATCTCCGCCCATTTCTCTTGCGTGCGCAGCGTAGTTTCTTCCAATGCAGTAAATGCGGCGTACAGGAAAAACGGTATTTCCGCCCGCAACGGGAATTGTCGTACGTGGTTCAATATCAATGGCGTATGGCATGGTCATCAGATGAACTCTTCAATTATCTTCTCAACGGGCCCATTTTTGGGCTAAGTGTCGAGTGAGACTGACTGAGTAAAAGCGGGATAGCAAGTCCGGACGTCTGATAATGGGAGAAAAATGTGACTGAGAGTGAAGCCCATCAAAAGAAAAAGCTCAACCCGCTCGTTCGGTTGGCATTTGATCTCGGACCGCTTGCCGTTTTTTTCATAGGCTACACTTTCGGAGATTTTTTTGTGGCGACCGCCATCTTCATGGTGTCGCTATTTGCATCAATGGCACTTTCTTACGCGCTGACAAGGCATTTGCCGATCATGTCAATCGTCTCAGGAATTATTGTCGCCGTGTTTGGCGGGCTGACATTGTTTCTCCATGATGAGACGTTTTTCCGAATGAAGCCAACGATTATCTATGCTCTTTTTGGAAGCCTATTATTGGGTGGGCTCATATTGGGTAAGCCATTGATTGCTGCTGTTTTAGGCGAGGCTGTCGATCTTACCGAAGAAGGATGGAAAATATTGAGCCTCCGTTGGGGAGTGTTCTTTTTCGTATTAGCCGCGATGAATGAAGTCGTACGGTTAGGCTTCCCCGATTATTGGGTTCAATTCAAAGTATTCGGCGCGACCGCACTGACCATCGGTTTTGCAATGCTTCAGGCGCCTGTCATGATGAAGTATGAGCGCAAGAAAGACGAAAACGACTAAGGTTAACTGCCCTTCAGCGCCTTTTCGATGGCCGAATTAATAGGTCCCTTAATTGCTTCTTCGGTAAGCGGACCTACATGCTTGTAGATGATTTCGCCCTTACCGTTGATCACAAAGCTTTCTGGAACCCCATAAACACCCCAATCAATGGCTGCTCGTCCTTCGGTATCCATTCCAATGGCTGCATAGGGGTTTCCGAGAGCGCCGAGGAAGCGTCGGGCATTGTCCGGTTGGTCTTTATAATTGATACCCATCAAGCGGATGCGTGTATCCTTTGAGATCTTGAGCAGCAAAGGATGCTCGTCGCGACAAGGAACACACCACGAAGCGAAAATATTGACGATGGTAACACCGCTTTTCAGGTCCTCGGTGGAGAACCCCGGAATGGCAGTTTCGCCGACGTTTGCGCCGGGCAAGGCCGGTAGTGAAAATTGCGGCGCGGGACGCCCGATTAAAGTCGAAGGCAATACCGAAACAGGGCCTCTCCAGAGGCTATAGAGGAACAGGATAGCGAGTAAGCCAAATATACCGGCAGGAAGCAGAAAAATACTTTTTCGCTTTGAACCTACCGCACTCATTTTCTATCGCTTTCTGAGCGGCGACGCGCTCCGGAAGCCTCTAGTATATTCAGCAATCGCCTTTGCTTTTTGTAATCCAGAATTATCCAAAGCAGCAGGCCGGAGAAAACGACAAAGCCAGCGATATAGGCTGTTAAAATAAAACCAAAATGCGGGTCGTCTATCACTCGGCGATCCCTTTCATTTCATGATTGGCTGCTAGGATGCCCAGCGTCCGTGCACGCCGTCGAAGAATTTCATTTCTCATGGCTGCAAAATGGAGCGCCAACACAACAAGCGTAATGCCAATCGCAACCAATAGAAGCGGCCACAACATTGATTTATCGATGGTCGGCCCGCCCATGCGAAACACGCTTGCTGGTTGATGCAATGTGTTCCACCAATCAACAGAAAATTTGACAATTGGCAGGTTAATCGCGCCGACCAATGTCATCACCGCAGCAGATCGACCGGCGCGGGCTGGGTCTTCATACGCATTCCAAAGCGCAAGTATGCCGCAGTAAATCAGAAACAAAACCAAGACTGAAGTTAGTCGCGCATCCCAAACCCACCAAGTGCCCCACATTGGCTTGCCCCATAAGGACCCTGTGAGCAGGCATAGGAAGGTAAACGCAGCCCCAATCGGAGCAATCGATTTTGCTGAGACATCCGCGAGCGGGTGCCGCCATACCAGCGTTCCAATTGAAGAGAGTGCCATGATCCCGTAACAGGCCGTCGAGAGCCACGCGGAAGGAACATGGATATACATGATCCTAACGGTCTCACCTTGCTGATAATCGGCTGGCGCATAAGCGAAGGCCGCGTAAAAACCTATTGCAGCGATAATGGTTCCGCAGGCGGCAAGCCATGGAATCGCATACCGTATAAAGGCCAGAAAGCGTCCGGGATTCGCAAAAGCTAAATTCATCCCGTACTAATGCCTGAAATGCCGGGTATCCGTAAAGACCATTGCGAGCCCATGCGCATCTGCCGCTGCAATAACTTCATCATCCCGCATCGAACCGCCCGGTTGAATGATTGCGGTCGCACCCGCTTCGGCGGCCGCTAACAATCCGTCAGCAAAGGGGAAGAAGGCATCGGACGCGACGACGGATCCTTTAGCAAGACTTTCGGGCTCATGCGCAAGCTTGGCCGCATCCGCCGCTTTCCAAGCCGCAATACGCGATGAGTCAATTCGGCTCATCTGTCCGGCGCCAATTCCAACGGTAGCGCCATCTTTCGCATAAACGATGGCGTTTGATTTGACGTGTTTGGCAATACGGAAGGCAAACCGCAAATCGGAAAATTCCGCGGGCGTTGGCGCGCGCTTGGTTACCACTCTCAAATTCATGTCATCGACCACCGCATTGTCGCGCGATTGGGCGAGGAACCCCCCTGCGACAGAGCGGAGCAGAAGACCCGGACTGCGCGGATCAGGCAGACCGCCGGTGAGTAACAATCGAAGATTTTTCTTTGCTGCAATAATGGCAATGGCTGCATCGTCGGCATCGGGTGCAACAATGACTTCGGTGAAAATTTCGACGATGGCACGAGCAGCCTCGACATCAAGGCGACGATTGAGAGCAACGATACCGCCAAAAGCCGATACCGGATCGCATCGCAGGGCATTTCGATAGGCCTCGGCAAGCGTGGCGCCAATTGCGGCTCCCGCAGGATTGGCATGTTTGACGATGACAGCCGCTGCGTGAGCTTGCGGATCAAATTCCGTCACACATTCGAATGCTGCATCGGTATCATTGATATTATTGAACGATAGCTGCTTGCCTTGAACCTGACGCGCCGTTGCTACACCCGCGCGCTTTTCGGGTAACCGATAAAATGCAGCTGATTGGTGCGGATTTTCACCATAGCGCATGACTTCGATCCGATGCCCGCCAAGCGTTCGCCAATCAGGCGTAGGTTCATGTTCTTGAACAGCAAACCAATTGGCAATTGCCGCATCATAGGCTGCTGTGCGTGAGAACGCTTTCGCCGCTAATAAACGGCGCGTCTTAGAAGTCGTCGATCCATTGTTGGATTTCAACTCATCGAGAATAAGCCGATAATCGCCTGTATCGACAATGACCGCAACATCGGCATGGTTCTTGGCTGCACCACGGATCATGGCAGGGCCGCCAACGTCGATATTTTCGATGCAGGTATCGAAGTCGTTGGTCTTCGCAATCGTCTCTTCAAACGGGTAGAGATTGACCACGAGAAGGTCGATCGGCCCAATGCCATGCGCCAGCATTGCCGCCTCATGTTCCGGATTGCCCCGGATAGCCAAAAGCCCACCGTGAACTTTCGGATGGAGCGTCTTGACGCGTCCATCCATCATTTCAGGAAAGCCCGTGAGATCAGAAACGTCGCGAACCGGTAAACCGGCATCGGCGATGGCCTTCGCAGTGCCGCCTGTTGAAATCAATTCAATCTTGTGAGCGTGCAATGCCTTTGCAAAATCCAGCAATCCAGTCTTGTCCGAAACAGACAGAAGGGCTCGCATAACGGGACGCAAATTACTGGGCATTGGGTACGACCTTATTCGAATTGGACTTAACGGATCGTCTCAATATCACGACTCGATAGGGCCGGTAAGATTGGCCATTAGGAGGATGCACACCCGATTTTATCGCGGAAATCGCGTGACATCGCCGCGGATGAAGGACCATTTTACCGTTGGACGCTCGAGGGTCTTGGCCTCGATAACAATTTGTGTCGTGCGGCGCATACCGTCTGATGTTGCAAACAGCACGCTTTCTTCGATTTGGACGGGTGCATCGGCCGTAAAAGTCCAGAATTGGCCGGACGGCATTGTCAGACTCACAACATCGGCCTCTCTTGCCAAGGCCTCGACACCGGGATGCAAATGAAACCGGATCGTGTAGGGCAAGTCCTGATCGTGTCGTTTTGACGGAATGGCTTGGAGCTCGTCTTCTCCGATGAGCCATTCTCCACTGCGATTGAGCGATAGGCTCCGCTTGTGAACAAGTCCAAAACGGCCGCTATAGCCATCATGCATGGCCGTGATCCGCTCACTATCATCATCACTATCGCGAAAGACTTCGACGTGGCGCGGCCCGTTGATAATAGGCTCACCGGAGGGATAGCGTCGTTCACTATCGTCAGCGAAGCGACAAGAGGAGCGGTCATCGACGACGACAGTGGAGTGCGCAGCAGTCGCCCGAGCCAAGGGCTTGCGTAATTCCTGTCCTGCTACAGGCGCACCACAATTGATGATGAGCTTTTCGCCATTGTCTGAAAGCTCAAACGAAAGACAGCCCGCATGGGCAGAGCCGGAAAAAGCCTCTGGCGGCGATTTGCCCACATCCATAATGAGGATGGTTGTGTCACCTTGTATGCGTCTATAGCCCGATGGTCCCGCGGTTTCTGTCGGCCCCGAGCGTGTATCTTGGTAGGCCAAAATAGTGGCTATCAGATCGGGCGCCGTTGCGCTCATGCCGTTAAAGAGCGCCAATGTTCCATCGCCATGCCGGAACAGCCGGATCATCGGCATCATACGGTCAATCGCATTCAATAATTCAGCCGGAGGATTTGCCGATTGCGACAAAAAGCAATGTCGCAGGGGCAGTAATTCAGCCAATATATCCACGATCACCTGTGGATTGCGGCTGATATGCCCGCCATCGCTTAAAATTTCGCGATCCAATTGGCGAATGAAATAATCGATCACGCGCTTTGTGCGTCTCGGGCCGAGATCGGTGCATAAGGCAACATAGGTAAGCGCGATTGCGGCCTGTAGTCGATGTGCAGAATGGTCGATACGCCGTGATCGCCGCCAAAGATAAGCCGATTGTCGACGAATAGAATTCATAAACCGCCGATAAAAGGCTCGATCTGATCCGTCCAAGATGAGCGGAGAATGGCTTAGCCATGCAATAAGCCGACGTGAAACAACCAGCGTGTCCCAAGCGGGAGCATTACGGGGTGAACTGTAGTTTGATATCCAGTCTCCGACCATGGTTCGCGCATTGGCGCGAGCCAGTGCAGTGTCGGCCGCGCGGATGTCCCGCAACCAACCAAAGCCCATAAGCGCTTCTGTCCACGCACGGGATGGCGAAGGTGCAGAAAAGGGTGAATGTCCGCCGGTCGAAACAATTTTACCAGCAAAAGCGAAATAGCCAGAATAGATATCGCCAGCAGCTGTTGGATCACTTGTTCTGAGATCCTGTGGCGCGATTAAAATTCGTTCAATTCGTCCGTTGAAGGGCGTTGGTCTCAACCATCGAACGGACGCGATAAGACTCGCACCTACGCGCAACGCAGTGCGTCTAGCCGCAAAGCGCAGGGACAAGCCGAAATCTGATAGTGCGTAACGCGCCAATCCTGGCTCCAACTAACTTTAACCGTATCTTATGTGTCATACCCTGATTGGCACGCGACAACCAAGCTTTTGCCATCTTAAATGTGGGGAACTTATGACCGAACAAGTTTTGCCGCAAAAAATCCGTCGATTCCTTGAAGGCGCGGGTCTTCATTCGCGAGCATGAAGGGCAAAGTCCGTAATTCTCCTTGACCATTGATCGCCCATGCCAATTCAGGCCCCAAATGGTCCATATCCATACGATTAAACGGCAACCGTTTGACCCTATTATCGGACTTTAAAAGCTCCGCAATTTGCATTTCGCCCTCTTCGGGCTCAAGCGAGCAGGTGCAGTAGATCAACCGTCCGCCGGGCTTTAGCAGGTCAATCGCTTTTTTCAGCAGACGGGCCTGTAGAGCAGCCAATTTTTGTAAATCTTCGTACTCTTTGGTCCATGCCACATCGGGATGGCGCCGTATGGTTCCTGTCGCCGTGCAGGGTGCATCTAGCAAAATGGCGTCAAACGGTTCGGATTGGTAAGCCATCGCATCCATTGCAACGCTTTCTACCGAGAGACCTAGCCGTCGCATGTTTTCTGATAACCGCTCCAGGCGCTTTGCCGATCGATCTATGGCTACGACTTTCGCACCTGCATTGGCCAATTGAGCCGTTTTACCGCCCGGTGCTGCACAAAGATCAGCAATTCTCTCGCCCGGCTTTGCATCAAGCAGCATAGCGGGGAGAGCGGCTGCTGCATCCTGCACCCACCAAGCGCCTTCGGTATAACCGGGAAGTGCTGTAATATTGGTGCGCCCCTTTAGACGCACAGAACCGGTTGGAAGAACGATGCCGTCGAGGTTTTCGGCCCATAAGGCAGCGTTTTCTTTCACGGTGATATCGACACTCGCTTCTTGCATATTGGCTGAGGCGATTTTCTTTGCCGTATCCTCCCCATAGGCTTTAACCCATTTTTGGGCGAGCCATTCCGGTGTATCGCGATGCAGCGGATCATCATTGACCAGAATTGTCTCACGTTCGCGCGCTATCGTTCGCAAAAGCCCATTGGCTAATTTGATAAAACGCCTCGCTTCAGGATCGGCTTGAACGAGACGAACCGATAGATCGACCGCGGCATGGTCGGGCACATCGAGATAAAGAAGTTGCGCAACACCCGCGACGAGGATCGATTCTAGTCGTCCAGAATGGTTTGGCAGCCCTTTTTCCAATCGCGACATTAAGGCATCGCCAATAGTGCCTAAGCGGCGGGTAGCCGACATGGCGATGGCGCGAGCAAGTCCCCGATCGCGTTCGCTTAAGGTTTTTCCCTCGGGCTCCGACAGAATTCGGTCTAGCGATTCATCAAGTGGAAGACTGCGAACAAGGAGATCATCAATCGCCAACATCGCACAGCGGCGTGCGATTAATCCGGGAATTTCTTCTGTTTGAGGGGCGGCATCGCCGTGATTATCGCTCATTAAGGTGCTTTCCAATGGGTCATACTTGGTTTGGCCAAGTTTATAACGATCTTGACCAATGTCCCTCTATGCCGCCAGAAGGTAGCGTGCTGCAAGTTTTTACTGATGCGGGGGTTGGTGCCATGGACGATGAAAATCCGCAGGATAAGGCTCTTTCGGAAGCAAAACCGAGGAAGCCTATCAGTCCCATGGCTGAGCGCGCCTTGGCTGAAGCCGAGGCTCGGCGTCTCGCCGCCAGTCAAACATTAGGCTTGCCGCGCGAGATTAATGGGCGTGATGGTCCTGAGCCTGTCCGATTTGGCGATTGGGAAGTAAAAGGGCTTGCAAGCGATTTTTAGTCCGTTTGGCACAGTTCTAGCAAGGATTGACGATCAAAGACGGTTTTAGGTGTTTATTGGAGTAGAGTGTGGCGCTTGATCGACGAGGGTTTCTAGCAGGTTTGATGGCGATACCGCTGGTATCGACCCAATCGATGTCCCAAGAAGGTAAACAATGGAGTTATGATGGCGCGGATGGGCCCGAAAAATGGGCGGAAATAGATCCGGCCAATCAGGCCTGCACGGCGGGTCTTGAGCAATCGCCTATTGATCTAAGCAAATATTACGTCGCAGCCCTCGAACCCATTAAGTTTGATTGGCAAGCGCAGCCATTTTCCATGGTTAATAGTGGCCGTTCCGTTTACGCCAATGTTGCCAAAGGAAGCTCAACGAAGCTCGGCAGCGAAGATTTTGCTCTGAAGCAGATCGTGTTCCATCTCCCCAGCGAACATATGGTTGATGGCAAACGGCATGCGATGGAAATTCAATTTGTGCACACTCAGGGGCCTAAAAAGCTCTTAATGGTGTCCATAATGGTTCGTCCGGGCGAGCGGAACGACGTGTTTTTTTCAATGATGGCTAAAGCTCCGGGAAAACTCGGGACGCAAGCGTTGCAAGCACCTGCTGATCCTAACGCTCTTCTTCCGAAAACCCGCAGTTTGTTTCGCTATCGCGGCTCGTTGACCATGCCGCCTTGCACCGAAAATGTGGATTGGGTTGTTTTTGCCGAACCGCTTGAGGTTGCTCAGGCTGACATTGACGTTTTCAAGCTTATTTTTCCGATGAATGCACGTCCAGTGCAGCCAATTAATCGTAGGTTTCTTTTGAAGGGCGTGTTCTAACGTTTCTATCGATTTCGATAATCGGAATTTAGCAATTAGAGTGAATAAAATTGGGCCTTTTTATTGCCGAATTCTTTTAAGAGACTTAGGGACAGCTATAGTTTACTTTGCCTGCTCCCGCTGGATTTGACTTGAATGACGTCTTTTCATGAGTCCGAGATGATCGCATTGAAAGACGTTCGTTTTTCTTATGCGGATCGGCCCATTCTAAACGGTATTGATCTCACGGTTAAGCGCGGAGAGATCATAGCCATTATGGGCGGCTCGGGCGGAGGAAAAACGACACTGCTCGGCTTGATTGCCGGACGGCTTAAGCCTCAATCCGGTTCGGTTCTGGTTAATGGGCTTGAGGTTCCAAACCTTCGTCAATCGGAGCTCTACGGGCTTCGGCGAAAAATCGGGATGCTCTTTCAATTCGGCGCACTTTTTACGGATCTAAACGTCTTCGACAATGTTGCTTTTCCCTATCGGGAGCAAACAAATTTGCCTGAAGAGATGATCCGTACTTTGGTGTTGCTCAAGCTTGAGGCGGTGGGCTTGCGGGGCGCTAAGGATCTCATGCCTGCCGAGCTTTCAGGCGGAATGGCACGTCGTGTTGCGCTTGCTAGAGCCGTTGCTCTTGATCCTGCGGTCATGCTCTACGACGAGCCCTTCACGGGTCTCGATCCCATTTCCGTTGGTATTATTGGTCGATTGATTAAAAGGCTCAATCGTGCGCTCGGCATGACATCCGTAATTGTGACGCATGATTTGAATGAAACCCTCCGCCTTGCTGATCGAGTGGTTGTTCTTTCTCAAGGTAAAATTCATCGGGATATGGCGCCGGAAGAAATCCGGTCCACAGATGATCCTTTTATTCGGCAATTTGCGGACGGATTGCCGGATGGTCCGGTGCCGTTTCATTATCCTGGACGCGATTATTGGTCGGAGTTGATGGGCCAATGAGAGCAAACTTCTTTCAATTCATTTCTACATTAGGGCATTTTGTCACGAGCAGGATTGATCGCTTGGGCTTGGCTGCTCGTTTTGCCGGATCATTGCTTGTTTCCTTAAGGATTGCGCTTGGTCGCCTATCGTTGATCTTCAGAGAAGTTTATTTCTCGGGCGTGCGGTCTTTATCGATCGTTGCTGTATCCGGACTGTTTGTCGGCATGGTTTTGGCCGTTCAAGGTTATGAGGTCTTGCAGCGCTATGGCTCGGCTGAGTCGCTCGGTGTCATCGTCGCTCTTTCGCTTGTGCGGGAGTTGGGCCCCGTTGTAACCGCGCTATTGTTTGCAGGCCGTGCCAGTTCGGCTGTTACGGCTGAAATTGGTCTTATGCGCGCGACCGAACAATTGGCCGCCATGGATATGATGGCCGTTGACCCGATGTCCCGTGTGGTTGCACCCCGATTTCTCGCTGCTATTTTTTCAATGCCGTTTTTGGCCGCCATATTTTCGACCGCCGGTGTGATCGGTGCGTGGATCATTGGTGTAAAACTCATCGGTATTGACGATGGCGCCTTCTGGTCGCAAATGCAGGCTAATGTCGATGTGCGCATTGATGTCTTAAATGGTCTTTTGAAAAGTATCGTGTTTGGGACGGCCGTAGGGCTGATTTCGGTTTTTGAGGGCTATTTCGCAGCGCCAACGGCTGAAGGTATTGCAACCGCAACGACACGAACGGTTGTCATTTCTTCCCTTTCAGTGCTTTTGCTTGATCTTCTTTTAACGGTGATGATGTTCCGAGGACTTAGCTGATGAATCGCTCCAGATTTGATTTCGCCGTCGGGCTCTTTGTGGCGATTGGGCTTTTGGCCATGGCCTTTATGGCTCTCAAGGTCGGAAATCTCGCCGGATTCGACAGCGGGACGGGTTATGTTGTTGAAGCCCGCTTTGACAATATTGGCGGTCTTAAAGTGCGCGCTCCGGTGAAAAGTGCAGGCGTTGTGGTGGGACGGGTTGAGTCGATCGGTTTGGATGCCGAAACCTATGAGGCGCGGGTGTTTTTAAGGATTTATCCCAATTATCGCTTTTCCAAAGATACAATTGCCTCGATTTTGACGTCCGGCTTGCTCGGTGAGCAATATGTGGGCTTGGAGTCTGGCGGAGATCCTGTATATCTCGCCGCAGGTGATCGATTGGGGAAAACCCAATCTGCTATGATCTTAGAGAAATTAATTAGCCAATTTTTGTTCAGTAAGGCGGCGGAAACGCCGGCAAAGGCCCAATGAAGCGGATTGCACCCTTTATTTTGACGATTGCGTTGCTTGCGCCAAGCCTGGCAGGTGCTGCGCCGTCAAAAAAGGTCAAGCCAGCGCTTGCGCCAATTCCGCTTGAGGAACCGGCAGAAACCGCTCCGCCCAATGACCTTTTTGAGCCGATTAACCGCGTTACCTTTGCCGTTAATGACGGAATTGATATCGTTCTTGTGAATCCGCTGGTCGCCCTTTGGAACGGCTTGATGCCTTCTTTTGTTCGCACCGGCGTGGGTAATTTCTTTAATAATCTCGATGATGTCTATGTGGGCGTTAATCACCTCCTGCAGGGCAATGGATCGCGTGCCGGGGTGGACTTCGAGCGTGTGGCTGTTAACTCGACCGTTGGAATTGGTGGCTTAATCGATGTTGGCGCCAAAATGGGCCTGCAAAAAGTCGATGGTGATTTCGGCCAAACCTTGGGCGTTTGGGGCATTCCAACCGGCCCTTATGTGATCCTCCCATTGATCGGACCGTCGACGGTTCGTGAAACGGCAGGTCGGTCCGTACGCGTCATGACCGATCCGCGGACCTATCTGGATGCGGTGCCGTCCTATTCTTTGATGGGGCTTGAATATCTACAAACCCGCGCGGACGCGAAAGCGAATGAAGGCTTAATCGCGGCCTCCAGCCTCGACCGCTATGTTTTCATCAGAAATCTTTATCTTCAGAAACGATCGCTGATGGTTAAATCGGGACAAACTCAGCATTGATCAAGGAAATCGGTAATCGAATGATGAGTCTCGTCGAACGCGCAGCTCGAATAGGTGCACTGCTAAGCCTTTTGCTTGGCGCGCTTATCTCAACAAGCGCGTATGCGGACGCGCCTGCTCCGGATGAATTGGTCCGTAAATTAGCCGCTGAAATGACGTCAGCCGTGCGGTCCGATCCCGAACTGCAAAATCCCGGCTCGCTGAAAATATCCGATTTCGTTCAGAAAAATATCGTTCCGCGCTTTGAGTTTGAGCGGATCACGCAAATCGCAATGGGTAGAAATTGGGCGAAGGCAAACCCGGCGGAACAGAAGCAAATCGTCACCGAATTTGGCAAATTGCTCACGCGTACCTATTCCAACGCCATTTCTACGCTTAAAGATTTGGACGTTGAGGTCAAATCCACGCGTGTTATGACGCCAAATGCCGATGTGACGGTTAAAACCCAAATGATCGGACGTCCGCAGCCTGTTTCGATCGATTACAGCCTGATCAACGGACCGGCCGGTTGGAAAGTATATGACGTAACCGTTGAGGGCATTAGCCTCGTCGCCGCCTATCGCGACGAGTTCGCGGGTCTCGTCTCCCAAAGCGGCATATCCGGCTTGATCGATGCGCTTAAAAAGAAGAATGGCGGCTAGAATGGCCGAGCACGTCTTGTCCATAAAGGGGCCGGTCACCATGGCCACCGCGGGCAAAATTTACCGTGATATGGTAATGCTTTCGGCGAAATCGCCTCTTTATATCGATTTTTCGGGAATTGAGCAGGTCGATTCGAGCGCTATCGCACTTTTGGTTTCCATTCTCCGGCGTGCCCGCAACGCCCCCGATCGGATCAAATTAGGCGCTATGCCAGACGTCATAGCTCAATTTTCTGAGATCTATGGCCTTGATGACCAGCTCCGCATCAATATGGAACGGGCGTCTTAATCAGCCCGCATCGTTAAGCGCTGGCATTGACGAAAGCAGATATTTATCAAAGAAGGGCAGGCAAGCTCCCCCAATAGCGCGCGCCTGATTGCCGACCGTGCCCTCGATAAGCTCGGGTGGATTAAGGCCCTGTAAATTAAGCTTTGCCAGCGCAATGCGCGTCGCTTTAACGAGCTTTGACCGCACATTGGCCGGAAATCCGCCATCAATGAAGACGGCAGAAAAATCAATGACAGCACATGAGCCGACGATGGCATTGGCAAGATGCGGCGCAATATCGATAATCCAATCATCGATGAATGCATCAAAACCCGCCCAGCCATCGGGCTGCTTCCACATAGGAGAGGGGTCAACACCTGCCGCTCGAATGCGAGCTTCAAGGTTGGCCGCTGACGCAACATCGATAAGTTGAGCGGCTTTACCGTCCTGACCGATGACAGGAAAGGAGCCAATGGCCCCTGCATTTCCTGTCGGGCCCGTGTAAACGCCGCCGTTCAGCACAACCCCGCCTCCGATAAAGAAGCCAATAAAGAGGTAGAGGTAATTCGAAAATTCATGCCCTCGACCGAAGACAAATTCGGCTCCACAGGCCGCAGTGGCATCGTTTTGGAGATAAACCGGAAACGGAAAATCACTATCCAGGCTTTGAACCAAATCGGCAGACCGCCAAACATCCATGGCTCCCGATGGTGAGCCTATCCCGCCTTCCCACTGCCAAAGCTCAAAGGGGGAGGCTATGCCAAGTCCGGCAATGCGCTCACGCTCCGTTGGGGCCATTTCCGACATGATTTTTGCGACGCCACGGCGGGTAAAATTGATGATCGCATCCGGCATGGGCCACGCATAGGCCTCCCGAAGGGAATTGCGAACATTCCCGACAAAATCGATCAGAACCAATTCTACACTTCGGCGGCCAATTTTAATGCCCAGTGAAAACGCCCCGTTTTCGGCCAATGCCATTGGCGTCGATGGCTGGCCTATTTTTCCCCGCAATACATTCCCGCGATGGAGTAGCCCGTCCTCCTCCAAACGCCGCATGATGACGGAGATCGCTTGCGCCGAAAGGCCGGTAATTCGTGAAATTTCGGCCTTTGTTAAGCTGCCGTGTTGACGGATAAGGGATAATAAAAGCCGTTCATTGTGAGCGCGCACGTCTCCCTGCTTTGATCCACGCCCAGAAGCGTTTAATCGAAGCATTTGGCCGCTTGATCCCTCACTCAATATGGACACCGCGTCTACTCTCCGTTGCCGCCGTTTAGACGGTCGATAGAGGATCAACGAAACAAATCTTAATAAATAAATCAAGTTGATTTATTTATTGACAAGCACTGAATTTCCATGTTCGTTAAGGCTTGAGAACGGGTGGCGGTTAAGTTCGGCGCTCGGAATTCTCGTTCCGTCGAGACCGGTCATTAACCGGCTCATATGGCTTTTAGGGAGGTTCTCTTGAACAAGACTCTAGTTACTTCTTTGCTCGGCGCCATTGCTATGGGCGCAGTTTTCGCTGCTCCAGCCTACGCAGAAACGGGCGCTTGCCTGATCACCAAGAACAACACGAACCCTTTCTTCGTTAAGATGAAGGAAGGCGCTACAAAGGCTGCAACCGATGCGGGCATTAAGCTCACGGCAGCTGCTGGCGTAAAGGATGGCGACGCTGCTCCACAGATCACCGCAATTGAAAACTGCGTAGCTTCGGGCGCCAAGGGTATCTTGATCACCGCTTCGAACGACTCGGTTATCCCAGCTCTTAAGAAGGCCCGCGCTGCTGGCGTTCTCGTTATCGCACTCGACACGCCAATCGGCGACAAGGATGCGGCTGACATGACGTTCGCAACCGATAACTTCGAAGCTGGTATTCTCATCGGCAAGTGGGCAAAGGCTACGCTTGGCGACAAGGCTAAGGACGCCAAGATCGGCATGCTCGACATCAACAAGGATAACATCTCGGTTGACGTTGCACGTGACACGGGCTTCCTCGTCGGCTTCGGCATCGACGTTCCTAACAAGAAGGTCATGGGTTCTGAAAAGGACGCACGCGTTATCGGCCATCAGTCGTCGGATGCAAATCCTGAAGGCGGCGTGAAGAGCGTTGAAAACCTTCTCGCAAAAGAGCCAAACATGAACGTGGTTTACACGATCAACGAACCAGCTGCTGAAGGTGCCTATCAGGCGCTTAAGAAGGCTGGTAAGGAAAAGGGCGTCTTGATCGTCTCGGTTGACGGTGGCTGCCCAGGTGTGAAGAGCGTTGCTTCGGGCGTCATCGGCGCAACGTCGCAGCAGTATCCGCTTTTGATGGCCTCGAAGGGCATCGAAGCGATTGCAGCGTTCGCAAAAGACGGCACGAAGCCTAAGGCTTCTGACGGCCTCGATTTCTTCAACACAGGTGTGAACCTCATCACCGACAAGCCAGCTGCTGGCGTTCCTTCGATCGACTCGAAGGAAGGCACCGCGAAGTGCTGGGGCTAATCTTTTAAGCCTCGTCTTTTGAATAAAATACTGTGGGGGGCGATCAATCGATCGCCCCCCACATCGTAAGAAGTGCATGACTAACCGCGTTAAATGTGTCTAAATCGCCGTAAAGATTGCTGTGCCGTAACGCGGCAGGGAATTATGGGAGAGCCTGATGGGTGCGAATGCTGGGCCGGAGAAAACCATCTCCGATTTTGAAGCGGTGCTCGAAAAAGCTGACACGTCAGTTGTTGCTTTTGAGCAAGATCGCAATGGTCCTTTAGATCTCATTCGGGATTTTCTAAGAACAAACCCAACGGCAATTCCAGCGGCTGTTCTTATCGTCAGCGTTATTGGATTTGGTTTTGTCGCCAATAACTTTCTAAAACTCAGCACACTCTCTCTCGTTTTGCAGCAAGTGACGGTTACCGGTATCGTCGCTATCGCGCAGACGATGATTATTTTGACCGCAGGTATCGATTTGGCCGTCGGCCAGCTCATGGTGCTTTGCTCGCTTATTATGGGTAAACTGGCGGTTGAAGCCGGTGTTCCTGTTTGGATTGCTATCGCTGTCGGTTTCATCGCTGGTGGCGCAATGGGATGCCTTAACGGCATTTTTGTCGCCTATTGGCGCTTGCCGCCCTTCATCGTTACCTTGGGCACGCTTGGAATCTTCAAAACCTTGAAGCTTTGGTATTCGGGATCCGAATCCGTTCGTGCCGCGGATATCGAGGAAAAAGCACTGTTTCTTGATTTCTTCGGACAGACCATCAAGCTGGGTGCGGGGGCTGAAGTGACCTATGGCGGTATCGCTCTCGTATTAACCGCGATTGCTGCTTGGTATGTGTTGAACCGCACCCCATGGGGTCGGCATGTTCACGCGGTTGGTGATGATCCTGACTCGGCCTTGCTTGCCGGTATTCAGACCAAGCGTATACTTTTATCGGTCTACATCGTTGCGGGCTTTGTTTGTGCCTTTGGTGCTTGGATCTCGATTGGTCGTGTCGGCACAATTAATCCTGAGAGCTTTGATCAGGTGAATCTCGACTCGATTACAGCGACCGTCATTGGTGGCACATCGCTCTTTGGTGGTCGTGGTTCGCTCTTTGGATCGGTGCTTGGCGCTTTAATCGTCGGCGTATTTTCGACAGGCCTATCTTTGGCTGGCGTTGATTCCTATTGGCAATATCTAACCATCGGCGTGTTGATCATCTTGGCCGTTGCGGTCGATCAATGGTTGCGGAGGGCTTCGCAATGATAAAACAACAACCTGTTCTCGAGGCTCGCGGTCTTTCAAAGCGGTACGGCCATGTCGTTGCGCTTAATAATGCCGACTTCGATTTATATCCGGGTGAAATCCTCGCTGTTATTGGCGACAATGGTGCCGGCAAAACAACGCTGATCAAAGCGCTGACGGGTGCTATTTCGCCCGATCATGGCGAGATCCGTTTGAACGGTGAGGTCGTCAATTTCCGCTCGCCGCAAGATGCACGCGCGGCTGGTATTGAGACGGTCTATCAAAACCTTGCGCTGTCGCCCGCACTATCCATTGCCGAAAATATGTTTCTCGGCCGCGAGCGTTTGAAGACCGGTCTCTTGGGTAAATTATTCTACACGCTTGATCGTTCGGGCATGAATAATTTTGCACGTCAGAAGCTGAGCGAGCTTGGTCTTTTAACCATTCAGAATATTGAACAACCTGTTGAATCTTTGTCGGGTGGTCAGCGTCAAGGCGTAGCCGTTGCGCGTGCTGCAGCGTTCGGTTCACGCGTTATCATTATGGATGAGCCGACGGCGGCGTTGGGCGTAAAAGAATCACGCCGCGTTCTCGAACTCATTCTTGACGTTAAAAAGCGTGGTCTGCCGATTGTTTTGATCTCCCATAACATGCCGCATGTGTTTGAGGTTGCTGATCGCATTCACATCAATCGTTTGGGTCGCCGTCTTTGTGTTATCAATCCGAAAGATTACACAATGGCTGACGCTGTTGCGTTTATGACGGGCGCTAAAGAACCACCACCCGAAGCGGCAGCAGTCTGATCTGTCGTGGCGGACCTTCGAGCCATTGTCGACACGCTGGCGGATAATGTCCGTAAGCTTCATGATGGCCATCGACGCTTATTGATCGCGATCGCAGGCCCACCAGGCGCGGGTAAAAGCACGGTCGCTGAGGCGCTTGCAGAAAAGTTGAATCACCTCTTGGTGGATAGGCCCGCAGAGGCTGTCCCTATGGATGGTTTTCATTATGACAATGCAATTCTGGACGAGCGCGGATGGCGGGCAAGGAAGGGTGCTCCCGAAACCTTTGACGTCGGCGGCTTTTCGTCTCTCTTACACAGGCTGAAAAACGAAACGGATGACATAGCGATCCCGGTATTCGATCGCAGTGCAGATTTGGCGCGCGCCTCAGCACGGATTATCAGCAGTCATCAGCGGCTTTTGATTGTTGAAGGCAATTATCTGTTACTCGACCGACCGAATTGGCGAGAGCTATTTCCGCTCTTTGATTTAACGATCTTCTTAAAGCCCTCCATTGAAACCATTGAAGAGCGGTTGATCCAACGCTGGCTCGATTATGGGTTTGATCAGCAAACCGCTGAAGCGAGAGCTAAAGGCAATGATCTCAATAATGCGCGCGTTATTTTGGCAGAAAGTAGACCTGCGAATATCGTCGTGCAGGATTGACCAGCCTCGGGCTATGTCCGGATCGATAGATCGGCTAGGTTAGGCTAATATTCGCTCTGTAATTTACCAAAAAGGATTAGCCATGGAACAGCGCACGCTTGGGCAGCAGGGCCTGCATGTATCAAAACTCGGACTTGGGTGCATGGGTATGTCTGAATTTTATGGCGCCCATGACGATACCGTTTCAACCTCCGTTATTCACCGTGCCATCGACCTTGGCGTAACCTTCATCGATACAGCCGATATGTATGGCGTCGGCCATAATGAAGAATTACTCGGACGCGCGATAAAAGGTCGACGTGACGGGCTTATCATCGCGACCAAATTCGGCAATGTACGCGGACCAAATGGCGAGCGTCTCGGCATTTCCGGCAAGCCTGATTATGTCAAAAGCGCATGCGATGCGAGCCTTAAACGGTTGGGCGTCGACGTCATTGATCTCTATTACCAGCATCGCGTTGATCCAAATACGCCGATTGAAGACACGGTCGGCGCAATGGCCGATCTCGTGAAAGCGGGAAAGGTCCGCTATCTCGGCCTATCGGAAGCAGCGCCTCAGACCATTCGGCGCGCCCATACGATTCATCCGATCACCGCATTGCAGACCGAATTCTCCTTGTGGAGCCGCGAGCCGGAAGCTGAAATCCTGCCCACTTTACATGAATTGGGTATTGGTTTTGTGCCTTATTCCCCGCTTGGCCGTGGATTTCTCACTGGACGTTTCACCTCCAATGATGATTTGCCAGAAGGTGATTTCCGCAAAATATCCCCCCGATTTTCCGGTGAAAATTTTGATCAAAATCGCGCTTTGTTGCGCATCATTGAAGATATCGCTGCCGCCCATAAAGCGACATCGGCGCAAGTTGCACTCGCTTGGGTCTTGGCTCAAGGGAACGATATCGTCCCCATCCCCGGGACTAAGCGGTTGGTTTATCTAGAAGACAATTTGGGTGCATTAAATGTCACGCTTTCCGCAGGCGATCTTGCGGCTCTTAACAAGGCTTTTCCGGCGGGTATTGCGAAAGGTGAACGCTATCCGGCTGCTGCGATGGGCGCGCTTAATCTTTAATGGGTTTGATCGGACAGGAGCCTTCCGCAATGAAGAAAATTTTATGCTACGGCGATTCAAATACGCATGGCACCAAACCCATGCGCGATCAGAATGATGTCGCACGCTTCGCCTCTCTCGAACGCTGGCCGGGCGTGGTCGCTGCGGAACTGGGCGCAGACTATCAGATCATTGAAGAAGGCCTGCCCGGACGCACCACTGTTCATAATGATGCCATCGAGGGCGATCACAAAAACGGCAAAACCTATCTCTTGCCGTGCCTCGAAAGCCATTGGCCGCTTGATGCTGTTGTCATTTCACTTGGCGTCAATGATCTTAAAGCACGTCATGGTGTCAGTGCATCCGATATCGCAGCGGGTGTTGGTGTTCTCGTCGACGTCGTTCGCTCCGCTCCATGTTTCGGACATGAAACGCCAAAGATTTTAATCTTGGCCGCGCCGCCCATTCTCGAAACAGGTTGGCTCGGGAAGATGTTTGCAGGCGGAGCAGAAAAATCCAAAGCGCTTTCATCGGAATTATCCGCTGTAGCACATGCGAAGAGCGTCGCCTTTTTCGACTTAGGCTCCGTCGCGCACGTCTCTCCCATTGATGGCATTCATTTTGATGCTACAAATCACCGGACGATGGGTCATGCCATTGCCCTTCAATTGAAAGCTTTATTGGCGTGATTAATCGTAACGGTACCGTTGAGTTTGTCCTACTGATTGCCTTGCTGAATGCATTAACGGCAATGTCCATCGACACGATGCTTCCCGCCATTGGTGTTATCGCCAATGAGCTTGGTGCGGCGGATCCGAACAATCGGCAATTTATTATCACAGCCTTGTTCGGTGGTATGACGCTCGGTACGTTGATTTATGGGCCAGCATCGGATTCGATTGGTCGAAAGCCGGCGATCTTCATTGGTCTGGCGATCTTTGCCGTAGGTGCATTGATGTGCCTCTTCGCCACCAATTTTTCAGCCATGCTGATGGGACGTTTCATTCAAGGCTTAGGCGCTGCTTCGCCGCGCTTTGTATCAACCGCCATGGTGCGAGATGGCTTGGCAGGCTCGGCGATGGCGCGGGTGATGTCCTTTGTCATGACCGTGTTTATGCTGGTCCCCATTCTCGCGCCATCAATAGGTCAGCTGGTGCTGCTGGTGTTTCACTGGCGCTTTATCTTCGGCGGCTTTTTTGTCATGGCGATCGTGGCGGGCCTTTGGCTCGGACTTCGGCAAGAAGAGACCTTGCCGGTTGAGCGCAGGCTACCGTTTTCCCCCCGCACATTGCTGGCCTCTGGCATCGAGGCGTTTCGCCATCCTGTCACGCTTGGCTACACGCTTGCTATGGGGTGTGTGTTTAGCGGATTAATCTCCTATCTCGGCACATCGCAGCAAATCTTTGCCGAGCTTTATGGCCAAGGCGCGTGGTTTGCGATTTGGTTTGCGGGCTTTGCGATTGCCTTGGCCTTATCGACCATCGCGAATGGCCGTTTTGTCGTGCGCCTTGGCATGCGCGCCATCACGAAATGGGCGCTTCGTGCCAGCATCGGATTCTCGCTGATCTTTTTGATCGTCGCAAGCACCTATGGCGGCACACCACCCCTTGCAACCTTAGGCATCTATCTCTTTTTAAACTTCTTCTGCCTCGGTCTATTGTTTGGAAATTATAACGCTCTAGCGTTAGAACCTGTCGGGCATATTGCAGGCATGGCATCTGCTGTATCGGGCTTTATCTTCTCGGTCATTTCCATTGTCGGGGGAACTTTGGTGGGACAGACCTATAATGACACGGTCATTCCTCTCGTTGCAGGCTTTGGCGGCTTTGGCGTATTGGCTTTTCTTCTCACCGAATGGGCCGAGTCCAAACGAAAAACATTAGCCAAGCTCTGACTCGACTAATTTGCCGAATATGCCAATATTCAACCCAATACTTGATTAAAATCATTCGCGGAAAGGTAAGCGTTCCATGTTGAGATTAGATGAGAAACTCGCTCGTATTCACGCTGGCGATTATACTCGGAATGATTTTATCATCGCGGATGCAAAAGATCCCGATATGGGCCCGGGCCTTCACGCGATTGGCCCGATGCGGGAAGCCGATGGCACGAGCTCGCGTTTTCGGACACGCATAGAATTTCTTGAATCCATCGAAGCGATCATCCAGCAAGACGTCGTTGATATTATGCTGACCTCGCTGTCCAATCTTGAACAGCTTCACAAGCGCGGCACCGCTCAAGGATCCGATATTAAATTCGCCATCCGCGCCAATGATACGACGGATATTTGGCGCCATCGTGGTGCAACCTATCACAACACGCCTTCGCGCCCTTTTCGCACGGCAGCGGTATCGCGCGCTATTCCGTTCACGGATTTGGGTCTTTATTCGATCACCTTTAACAATGATCTCGATGCCGATCATTATTCGCTCGAAGCGTTTACCGAATTTCGCGAAGACGCCATGGCGCATGGCATGAAATATTTTCTCGAAGTGTTTAATCCAAACGCTGCGCAGATTTCAGCCGAAGATATGCCGCGTTATGTGAATGACGCTATCATTCGTTGCCTTGCTGGTTTGACGGAAGCGGAGCGTCCGCAATTTCTAAAAATCGCCTATAACGGCCCTCGCGCCCTTGATGAACTCGCATCGTTTGATCCTAGCCTCGTTGTTGGTGTTTTGGGTGGCGGCGCAGGCACAACGCGCGATTGCTTCGAGCTTATTTTTCAAGCGGAAAAATATGGCGCGCGCGTCGCATTGTTCGGTCGAAAGATCAATCTAGCCGAGTCGCCGCTTGAAATGATCCGTCATATGCGCGCCGTTGCAACGGGCGCCTTAACACCAACGGAAGCCGTATCATCCTATCACGATGCGCTCAAGACGAGTGCGATCACGCCTGCACGATCCTTTGCGGATGATAATGTGATCACAGAAGCTGTTCTTAAATCCGCGTGAGATAAGCGCCATGGCTCAACGCAGCGGAATTCTGACGGCCGGTTCATGGTGTGTCGATAACAATAAGACACTTCAGGTTTGGCCGTCGGAAGATACGATGAGCACGATCACCGGGTTGGATCGTCAAGGCGGCGGCTCAGGCTCGAATATGGCGTTTGATTTAAAGCGCCTTGATCCTGATTTTTTTGTCGAGACAATGGGAATTGTCGGCGATGATTCAGACGGTCAGTTTTTGATCGGCAAATGCGACGAAGCAGGCGTTAAACGCGATCGGCTCGCGATGATCAAAGGCGGCATGACGGCGTTTACCGATTGCTTCAATTCACTTGAAAGCGGCAAGCGAACGCATCTGTATTTCCCCGGTGTTGCTGATGCACTCTCGCCTGACGATTTCGATTTTAGCACGACGACGGCCAAGCTGTTGCATTTGGGCCTTCCGGGCGCGCATAAGACCATGGATGGCCCATGGGGAAACGATTCAACCGGTTGGGCAACCGTCTTGCGTGCCGCTCAAAAAGCGGGCCTTAAAACCAATCTCGAAATGGTCACAACAACGCGCGAGAAAGTCCGCCATTTTGGCCTATCCGCTTTGCCCCATCTTGATCTGCTGATTGTGAATGATTTTGAGATCGGCGCCGTTGCCGATGTCGAAACGCGCGACGGGTTACAAACACTCCCCGATAAAATCGTCGAAGCCATTCATAAAATCCTTGAGCTTGGCTCGGTTTCGATCGCAGCGGCCCATTTTCCGGAAGGCGCTATCGCGCTTAGCCGGGATGGAAGTCTGATTTCGGTCGGCTCGGTGGCCATGCCTGCCAATGAGATTGCGGGTGTGAATGGGGCAGGGGACGCCTTTGCCGCCGGATTTTTATATAATTGGCACCAAGCAAAGCCCATCGATGAGGCTTTAAGGTTTGGTCATGCGGTAGCGGCCGCCTCCATGCGGGAGGTTTCAACAACAGCGGGTGTTACGAGTGTCGCCGAAACCCTAAAATTGGCACAACAATGGGGCTACAGATCCGCGCCATCGATAAAGGGCTTATGAAGGAAATGGTGCCGCTTAGGTGACTCGAACACCTGACCCCAGCTTTACGAAAGCTGTGCTCTACCAACTGAGCTAAAGCGGCAACGCGCGGTTCCATACATGAGTTCGAGCGATTTTCCTACCCCC
>Ga0164296_1000865_pt1 | contig 34204 bp, 39 predicted proteins | sample GEODES057metaG_FD_113533 | JGI IMG/M metagenome (GOLD analysis project Ga0164296, IMG submission 113533) | Dystrophic lake water microbial communities from Trout Bog Lake, Wisconsin, USA - GEODES057 metaG | ecosystem: Environmental > Aquatic > Freshwater > Lake | place: USA: Trout Bog Lake...
ATTCTTGATATTCAGTCTGGAAAAAAAAAATGGTTTAAGGTATGGTGAACAAACCAAAACCGGCAAATTACACAAACTTTCGAACGTACGCCAATGCTGTACGTGCTTGGTACTTGAATAAACCGTTAAACTACTCAACAAACACTCTGACCCTCTTTACAAATGCTCTTCAGAATTTTTTTCGGGAACGTGGTGGACCATCCAATCAGCAGAATATGATCAATCGCGAAGTTGAAAAGCTGTACAAAAGATACGACGAAATAGGAAAACAATGGGCTCTACCACCAAATGAAAGGAGGCCAAATTTCTACGCAAGAGAAGGTCAAATGGAACACAAGTTGCGGAAGCCAAGCACTCGTCCTGCTTTCTTAGGTCTTAACGTTTCAACTAATAAACAGATAGTGAAAAACGAAGTGCGAAGACGTGCTATGAATGAAATAGCCGTAGGTCAATTTATGAAAGCGTTCGGAAATTCAAAATACAATACGATACGGAATGCACTTTTGAAAGCCATGCGTAAAGCGTGGACAAATACTGGAAAAACTGTAACTGGTATGGGAGGTAATAGAAAAATTCTAAGAAAGCCAAGTGGAAATACGACATTTTTGCTGAATAATAAATGGACGCCTTATGTTCCAAGCAATTTGACAACATTCAGAAATGCGAATGGGTCGATATGGGTTTTTGTCGATGGTAAATGGTATAAAGTGCAAACTAAGAAATAGAGTAAGTATGGAGGTCATCACGAATGATGACTGTGTGTTCCAACTGACGGACAAATTCGTCCAGAATTGTGTTTTGTTGAGGAATATTGCAGCAGACACGGAAGGAACAGTGCCTCTTCCGAATGTGTCTTCCAGTATGATGAAAGACATGTTGAATTTCGACATGAATTCAGGCTCCATTCAACACGTCACGGTCGAGTTGTTGAATGCGGTCGATTTCATTGGCTACGAGTTGATGTTTGATGATTTGTGTCGACGTATGGCGGACAGTCTGAGAGACAAAAGTGTGACTGAGATTCGGAAAATTTTAGAATTGTAATAGTAGGATGAGTTGGGCTGATTTAACTGCCTTGTCTGTCGCTGAAATTGTCGGTGACTTTGGATTTAAAGATTTTGCACGTACAGGAAAACTGAAAGGGTTTGGCCAGGGTGTGTTGGGATATGTCGGCATAGTTTATTTTTTAATTCGATCTCTGAAAACAGGGAATGTGTTGTATGTGAATGGGATGTGGGATGGAATTTCATCCGTGCTTGAATCTGTCGCGGCATATTTTCTTTTAGGGGAACGTCTGAAACGTCCTGTGGAGTACATCGGTCTCGGGCTGATCATCGTCGGTGTCTTTTTGCTGCACGCACCGGATGGAAAAATTCCTTTTTGAAAAGTATGAAGAAAAATTGGGAACCTGTACCAGTTGTCAAGACTGGCGTGAAAGATGGGAAAGGTCGTTTCGAAAAGTCTATGCGAAACATGCGAAAGATCGTGTAGTCATCAAGAAAGGAAGATTTAAAATATTTTCTAAAATTAATTTAATGGATCCCGAAGAACCTCTTTTGAGAGATCCCGAACCACCTAAGCATCAATGGTTACGATGGGTCCCGATTGTCGGACTCATAGTAAGCATGTACAGTGCCATATTTGCAACGGCTGTTTTGTTTCCTTGGCACCAACAATTGTCTGATGAATTTCAAAAAATGAAATCACAGTGTATTAAAGAATAATGGTTTTGAAAGAGTACAAATGTCCCTTAATGTCCGTAAACTCAGCCCTGACGCACTGCTTCCGTCGCGTCCCAGTGATGGTTCCGCTGGGTATGATTTGTTTTCAGCCGACAGCTACGTCATTCTTCCTGGACATCGCGTCGTTGTCTCTACCGGCATCAGTGTTCAGCTCCCACCCGGAACCTATGGTCGCATTGTGTCTCGCACTGGACTTTCCGTGAAGCACGGTCTAGATGTCCTTGGTGGAGTTGTCGATCCGGACTATACCGGTGAAATCAAGGTGGTCCTGTTGAACACGGATGTTCGCCAGCCGTTTGTGATTCGACCTGGGTACCGCATCGCGCAGCTCATTCTGGAGAATTTCACGATTGTCCACGTCAATGAGCTCCCCAGTGAGTCCAGTGAGGTTCAAGCCTGAGCTTCTGCCCAGAACAAGTTGATGATTGCATTTGTCAAGTTGGTTGCATTGCTCACATCCTGAATGTAAATTGCCAACGTATCCGGTCCGTCCGGTGCAAAGTTTGGACCACCTATTACGCCTCCCGTCAACTCTTTCAGTGAAGACAGATCAATCACGTTGGTTGCTCCGCCTGCACAAATTGTTGACAAGATGCGTTCGCCTCCTATGAATGTGTTTGACGCCGTGAATGAATTGCTCACCTGCGTGAAACTGGGTTGACCACCGTTGGCTTGGGAATTGACGTTGATCCAAGAGATGTTTGTAAAGCCACGTGGATTCAGAATTCCTGTCACGCTGGTGGTTGTGCTCGAAGTCACCTCCAGCTTTTGAAGAAGCAACTGGGCGCGATTCAGCAAGTCGCGGTCACCCATGTTTCCGACGATACCGTTCGAAACAGATGGCGCTAGACGAAGCAAAAACAATGGGTAAGCGTTCGAACTTGAAGTCAGGCCGGAACTGTTCGAGTACACATTCGCATAATTGAAATAGTATCCACGATCTGTATCAAAACTTCCATCCATCAAAAAGGCTGATCCCCAGTGGGTCAAGCTAGGCGTGCACGTGATGCTTGTCAACAGGACTGTCGAGCCGGTCGCGTGACTTGTCGCGACTGACCCCTGGAAAATGCGATTCTGATCTGCAATGTTGTATTTGAATCCTGTTCCGCGTGTCAGACCATTCAAGGCGAACGAAGCTTTGGAGGCGTACGTGATGAGTTCAGAATCAATCAGAACGGTACCAGTCGAAGGCCAGAATGTCGTGTCGTCATTCAAAAGAAGATTGGATGTCCCTGATCCAATCTGTCCGTTCAGAGTGGAAACAGCCGCAGACATTTCGTTGATGAGCTCGTATCGGACACACAGATTGCCTGTTCTCATGTACGCCTCATTGTTGACATTGTTGTTACGGACACGATGGGCATACACCCAATTACCGTCCGAGCCACGAATCATAAAGTCGACGAAACCGGCACCATACCATGTAAACTGAAGACCAATCATTTGCATCTTTGTGACATCGACCTTGTAGCCAGAAGCTCCCAGACCATCGATTGTGTCACGATTGAAGTTCGCTTGGTCAGTTCTGACTTCGGCAACGCGCACCGCCTTGATGGGAACAGTCGGGATGGACAGACCGCGGTACGGAGGGTTGAAATTAAGTACACCTTGAGAAAGGATACCCGTGACTGTGTGAGTCATACCGCGCAGGACAAACTTGTCTCCAACTTTGAGCTGATCTTGGAACCGCGTTGTCGGGTACACAAAGGTGACATTTCCTGCTTTATTTCCGAACGGAATCGAAACTAAACTTGGTGCAAATCCTAACGTGAATTGAGTCAACGAATCCACTGAGACGACGTAGACTGTGTCCAAGTAGCCTGGATAAAACTGGGAAATCACGTGCATACCCTTCAAAAGACCAGCCGTCGAAGAAACAGTGACTTGAGCACTGACATCTCCGATATTGACTGTATTCGGGAATGTAATTGCCTGTGTTCCAAAAGTGACTGTTCCGATGGTTGTATCCGTGTATGTATTTCCGACCAGTGTTTGTCCGTTCAATGAAGTGATGACAGTTCCGGCAAGTTGAAACGTGCTTGAACGTTTGACGACCCATAGTGTCTGTCCATCGTACTCCCAAAACAGTCCATTCTGATCGTCGAAACATCCGGCGCGTGCTGATGATCCGTGCCAACTGGATATAATGAATCGAGGCTGCGTCAAAAAGGCTGGGTTGGTCGATTGCAGTGTGGTTGTCGAGACGACATTGAGTGTCTTGGAATCGACAATCTGATTGACAATGTATGTTCCGTTGTACCCAGTGTCTTTGATTCCGTTCAGTGTAATGGTCGCTCCGCTTTGAACACCGTGATAGACGTCAGTGACGATGCTGATGTTACTTCCGACAGTTGTCCCACTTGCAAACACGCGCGACACGTCATTGTTTGGACAGAAGAGCGTGCCTGAAGACCACAGGAGTCCCTTACCGGATTGGTACCGGAACACCTTTTTGGACTGACGACACACCATGGCTCCATGGGTTGTCACAAGTGGCGTCAGAAGGACACCGCCGTCGAAAGGACGATGCGTCACAGTGGAATACGGCTGGACGAAAATGGATCCACCGGTGGGTGCGGTCGCACCGACAGCCGCCACCAAAGAACTGAAAATGAAAGAGTTGGCTTGTGGAACGCTCTCGATGAAGAAATTGCCGTTGACTCCGACAACTCCAGTTCCGGTCCAACTGTTCGATGTGATGGGTGTTCCGGGCATCATCCCGTGGATGTTCGATGTATACACTTGGACCAAGTTGGAATTTTGGGAAATTTGCGTGACACTGATTTTGCAATTTCCGGAATTGAAGACACTGCCAATACGAATCGTTGTCGATGACGTCGCAATTGAACCTGCTCCAATCTGTCCCTTGGAAAAATAAGTAAACGTGTTTCCGGACAAACTTCCGAAGGTTCCGGGTGTAGTTGTATTTGCAGTCACGAGGAAAAATCCCTCACCGCGATCTGCAGTACGTGTATAATTCGCCAAGCCGTTCACGGTGACAACAGAGCCAACTGCCGGCAAAGCAGTGTTTGAGTACACGTAAATGTTAGACACGAGGTATCCATCTGATTGGACGTCGTAAATGGTCAAATCTGTTCCTGGAATTTCATAAAAGGATGGCGTCTTGCGAATCTCCTGATGCGTTTGCCACTTGGTGGGTTGGATGCCGTACTCGAAATCGGCATCGATAAGGGACTGACCAAGGGACACACGCTGTCTCTCGATAGCGTCTGTACCAAAGTCAAACGGTCTGACTTGTAAAATCGACGAGTTTTTCGATTGCTGGCTGAAGGTTCCGTCAATCGTCCGACTCATGTTACTTTTATGAAAGAAAATCTTTACATAATTATTCCTCATCAATGTCAAATGTGTACGATAGCTTTTGTGCATCGAACAGACTCTTCAACAGCTTCTCATCCTCTTCTGTCGTCTTGACAATCTTATCCATGTTCTTTCTGTCAAAAACGCGGCGAACACGTTGTAGACGCTTGGGGACCCGAAATTTGACAGTATCTTCGTGAGGCTTGGGTGTGCAGCAGCGAATGGTCAGCATTTGTATACTCTGTGACTTTTTCTTTTAATTATCTGCCTCAAGTTCCAAAGTGAAAGACCAATCCAGTCCGTTGTTTGTCAGTGGGTTCCCGAACCTGTCCCTGACTTGGATGTTGAGTCGATCGACTTTATAATTTGGATCAAAAATTTCAATCGATTGTTTGAATTGACTGTCCGAAAAGTAGTTTTGGATACCACCCTTCTGGACCGTGATTGGAATTTTGAACGTCGAGGCGTACGGCTCAGTGCTTGAATTTCTAAAGTTTTCAATGTAAATGTTGATGTAATTGTCAAAGTCTAAAGAGTATGATTTGTTTGCAATAATTTGGACTCCGATTTGGTCTGAAGTGAATCCCAAAAAGTAACCAAGTGTTCCTGGATCGCCGAAAATGCTCGAGGAGCCGACAACTGAAGTGTATTGAATCTTATTGGTCGACGTGTTCAAGAAGAAGCTTCCGACGGCGGGTGTGACGGTGTTGTTCAGTGTGTTTAAGAATGTCGTCGATGAATAATTGCCTGGACTGAACGTATATGTGGTTACGACTCCGGCAATGTTCATGGTCAGTGTGTTGTACGGTGCTCGAATGTTGAAAAATCCGAGCGGAATCTCTGCACTTTTGAGGGCGATGCGACGGATGTTTCTGTGCTGTCGTCCCAGAATCACGGAGCAGTTGAACGTGTCGTTCACAGTGTACGTGTTGTTCTTGACGACGACAATTCCAGTCGTGGCGTTTGGCAGGTTGAGAGTATCGACGTGAAGAAACCACACCTTGCTCATTTATGTTATAGTTTAAGATAATAAAACATAGAATAGTAATGCAGAGTCAAGCTGTCGCCTGGGAAGGCTATGACGGCGTCAAGAATTTCATAGTTCGAATCTATGGTCGAACAGAACATGGTCGATCCATCTCTGTCGCCACCCCATTCGAACCTTATTTCTTCATCAAAGTCCGTGCAAAACATAGTATCAAAGTTTTTAAAATGGAATTGGCAAAGTACGGTCGAGTCACTGAGGAACGTGCAAAAGACTTGATTGGCTTTCGAAACGGACTGGAGGAGCGCTTTTTCAAAGTGACCTGCCCGACACTGAAAGACATGAAGATATGTGCAGCCGTCGTTTCCACTGGAAAGTGTCGAGGTCTGGAGGAACACAATGAAACAGTGTACGGACTTCAAAAGCAACCCTTCAAAGTGTACGAGTCGAACATAGATCCTGTCCTCCGCTTCATGCACCTGACTGGGATTCGGTCGACCGGCTGGTTCACTGTTTTTGCCCACGAGCCCGACGACTTGACAACCTGTGACGTTGGATATTTTGTCAGTGACTGGAAAACACTCAAACCAGTCGAACGGGATGATATCGCCCCGCTGAAAATCATGTCCTTTGATATCGAGTGCTACTCTTCGACCGGTCAATTTCCGAAAGCGAACATCCCGGAAGATGTCGTGTTTCAGATTGGAATGACAACAAAGACGTACGGAAAAGAAGGTCTCGAGCGCAAGTGCCTGTGCTACAAACAAACCACTGGATATGATTCGTACGATTCTGAAAAAGAGTTGCTCGAGGCGTTCGAACAGTACATCCAACAATGTGATCCAGACATTGTGACTGGCTGGAACATTTTCGGGTTTGATTTGCAGTTTTTGCAGCAGAGGTGTGTTTTCCATGGTCTCAACTCAGTCTGGGGTCGGTACAAGGACTCTGAAATCGAACTGGTCGAGAAGAAATTGAGTTCAAATGCACTGGGTGATAACCTCATGAAGATGGTGCCTATGCGTGGACGCTATGTTTTTGATCTGTTTCAAGATGTCAAACGTGAACACAAACTCGAAAGCTATTCACTCAACAACGTCTCGAAACACTTTCTGAAGGATCAAAAGAACGACATGCCTGTCCGAGAGATTTTCAGAAGATTTGAGACGGGTCAGGGGTTGGATGCAGTCGCTGACTATTGTATTCAGGATACAGTCTTGCCGCACAAGTTGATGGAAAAGTTGTGTCAGTTGCAAAACCTGATTGAAATGGCGAAAGCGTGTTGGGTTCCTCTTTCATTTTTGAGCGAACGTGGACAGCAGATTAAAGTGTTTTCGCAGATGGCGTACAAAGCTCGACAACTTGGATTCATCATTCCCGTCTATAAAGCACCTGTTGTTCAGATTGAGTCTGATTACCAAGGCGCGACTGTTCTTGATGCACAGACGGGTGCCTATTACACACCCATCACTGCACTTGACTTTGCCTCTCTGTACCCAAGCATCATGTGCGCTCACAATTTGTGTTATTCGAGTCTTGTGTTGGATCCACAGTTTGACAATCTGGAAGGGGTCGAGTACGAGCGGTTTCAGGTTGGAGACAAAGTGTACACATTTGCACAGAATGTGCCTTCCCTTTTGCCAGTCATCCTGTCAGACCTGAAAGCATACCGCAAAAAGGCAAAGAAACTGATGGCTCAGCACGAAGGCACGCCTATGGAGTCTGTGTACAACGGCCAACAACTTGCGTACAAAATCAGTATGAATAGCATCTATGGGTTCACCGGGGCATCCAAAGGAATGTTGCCCTGTGTCGCTATTGCATCCACTGTGACGTGCAGAGGGCGCCAAATGATCGAAGAGACGAAAAACTACGTCGAGGCTCACTTTCCGGGTGCACAAGTGAGGTATGGCGATACAGGTGTGTTCCCTTGTGTTCTTGTTTATGAAACAAACGTAAACTAACTGTTTTTCCAGATTCCGTCATGGTTGAGTTTGACGTCCAAGGTCGTAAAGGGCAGGAAGCTATTGACTATAGCTGGCAGCTTGGAGAGCAGGCTGCAGAGCAGTGTACCAAGTTGTTCAAGGCGCCAAATGATTTGGAGCTCGAGAAGGTCTATTGTCCGTACTTTTTGTACAGCAAAAAGAGGTACGCCGCAAAGATGTACGAGGGCAAGCATCAACCAGATGGTTCTACAAAGGTGGTGTTTAAAAAAATTGACGTCAAAGGGCTTCAAGTTGTCCGGAGGGACAGCTGTCCGTACGTGCGTGAGACACTGAAAAAGCTGTTGGAGATGATTTTGGAGAGTGATGATCCTCGACCACCGGTTGATTTCGTGAAGGAGACGTGCAAAAAGTTGAAAGCTGGTGACGTCCCGATGGATAAGTTGCTTCTGAGCAAACAATTGGCTTCGGACTACAAGGCAAAAATGCCACACGTCGAAGTTCGAGACAAGATTCGAAAACGCGCGCCAGGGTCTGAACCTCAACAAGGAGACCGGGTGCCTTTTGTGATTGTTCAATCGTCCAAAAAGGCGAAAATGTTTGAAAAGGCTGAAGACCCAGCCTATGTTCAAGAGAATAATATTCCGATCGATTACGAGTACTATTTCACGAATCAGTTGAAAAAGCCGGTGTGTGATTTGTTGGAACCACTGATTGGAAAGAACGTCGACAAGGTGTTGTTCCCACCCAAGCAAAAGTGCTTGACAGACTATTTTAAATAGAGACTATAGCAGATGTAATGACAAGTAGAATGGAGCAGCAGATTGCAACGCTCATCGAAGATGAAGTCCAAAGACGGGTTGCCATGGGATGGACAGCTCGTCTTCAGATTATTTCAACATTGTATGACATTCCGCTCGAACAGCTTGTTCGAGACACGGCGCAGTGTCAAGACAAGTACTGTAAAGGAGTTCTCAAGTGCGGCAAGTGTTGCACGAAGATTCCACAGTCGAACGGGTACTGTGGTTTTCACCAGAATCAAGTCCCCATGCTCAAAGTGGTTGCCGCTGAACATTCAAACACAAATTTTGTTTGGAATTCGACGAGTGCGCCAAGTCGCTTAAACATATAAATATGTAATTAGTACAGGCGTTATGAATAAATCCACACTTCTGCTTGAGAGTCTCACTCGTTTTTTCAGCGACACAAAGAATTCAGAACAGTTACATGATATTCTCTCTCACCGCAAGGGAATTTCCTTGCGTAATTTGGAGTGGTTTGTGACAAACTATTCCAAGTCACGTCACGTGACATATACAGCACCGAATGGCAAGATGTTTACAGTGCATGTCGCCTACAAATCTTCACTGGACGGCTACTCAAAGAAGCTGTTCGATCCATTTTGTAGAACTGAGAGAATTGAATTTCAAGGGGTCACGACGACGGTAGCCCAGTTGAACTTTATCAAGTTTGCCATTGTGAATGGAGTGATTGATTACCTGGAGAAGAATCGTCACGTCTTGAAGCAGAGTTCAGGACATGAAAGGCAATCTGGCAAACCCGCCGGAAAACTCGAGAATCGTGTACCCGTAGTAGAACATGTATAAGTTGTACCCTTGAAACACTTGTTGCGCGTACTTTTGCTGGAAAACAATCTGAATGGTTGTTGTTTGTGAATTTAATTTCGAAAAATTAATATAGCCGCCAGCGTTGTACTCTTTTGGATTCAACCCAAACGAGTACATGTAAATGTTCTTTGCAGGGATGGACAGATTGTGTTCCATAGGCTGCTTGAACGTGTAGTATAAAGACCCATCGAACGTACTTGTGATGTTAATGTTATTCAAAAGAATCTGAATAGACTGCACGGGGTCCACAAAGTAACTCGTCTGTGAAACAAAGTTGAGAGGAATAGCCGTCTTGACGTACTTTGTCGTAAAGCCGTATTCGTAACGCGAGTCGTTGTACAACTGAGAGGTGACAGTTTCGTACTTTTTGTTTCTGAAGAACCAGATGAGCATCTGCACGGGAAAGCTTGCCGTCAATTGCAACTGAGGTGTATAGCTGCTAAAAGACAAGACGGATTCCTTTTTCAATTTGTTGACGACGTAGCGCAAGTCTTTGGACTTGTAGTACAAGCGCTCAGCATCTGTCAACTTGACTTCTTCCAGAATGAGTGCCGGATTGATAATTTCCTTGTTTGCAACGGCAAGATCGTTTGAAATCCAGACCCATGGCTGAAACTGAATTCGAATGTAAATGTACTGTTGCCACAGGGCGCACATCGGAAAGTACGGGCGACGAAGACGTTCCCGGCCTTGTGTGTTGTACGAGTGTCGGCGACAGAAGAAGAATTCGAGAGGGACACAAATCGTCGTGTTTCCAGATGTCGGGCTCAGAGAATCCGGAGAACCACCGTTGACTGCATACCGCATCCCAATCTGCTCATCGGCATCCAAAAACGTCTGATCCTTGATGAAGAACCAATCGTCGTAGACTGTTTCCACGATTGTGTCATTGACCATGAAATCGCACTGTGCAATCATAGAACGTCCGATTTGATTCGTGTATATATTCGAAGAGCTGGTCAAAGGTGGTAATTGACAAATGAAATACATGTTCGACAAAAGGTCACCCAACTCTTTGGGTTTGAGTTGGACCATGATTGTCTGTCCCAAGAATTGGGTCCCTTGGATTGGAACATATCTCTGGTAGCACACAAAGTTGCTATGTTGAGGAAAGTCGGTGTTCCAGACGTGATCATCTTTGCCTTGGACATATTTTTCTTGAGGTCCAACTGCGTACAGTGCGTACGTCGTGGCTGCATTGTACCCGACTTTTGGCAAGTCTTTGTACTCTTCTTGAATCAATGGTTTCGCTTTGACATCTTCATTCAGGTCACGCAAGGGTGGTCCCCCAGTCGTCGTTAATTTTGAATTAATTTTCATAACTGCGTTGGATGCTGTGTACTGGACTTGACTGACGACATTCGCTCCGATAATCTTTGCATCCGTATCCGGCTGTTTCACAACGACGCTCACGTTGACTGCAGCAGATGTGTTATCTTCGACCTGGTCACCTTTTAACGTAGCGTATGATTGATAATCGTACTGTCCAGCCACTTGTCCACCGGACGGAATGAAATTCGTCACAAATACATTACTGCTCTTGAGTCCAGTCAGTCCGGACACAGACCAACCTTTTCCGAAACCGGTCGGAATATTCGAATTCAAAATGTAAAGTGTCAAGTCGTTCCGTGCGACATAATAAAATCCATTCAGAATTCCAGTGACTGAATTGGTTGTCAAAGAGCTTGCATCTGGTGGATACAAAATGAGACCAATCACACCTTGTGTTCCTTGGATGTTCTGTTCGGTATCTGTTTGACACTCGAAAGACCAGAGGTATGATTCTGTGATTGAATTCCCAACGTCTTCGTGCGTGTCATCGATCAACTGGACATTCCCTTCTTGATCATTCACTTTGGTCAAAATGACAAGACCCGAAACCCCAGTCATACCGATCACCTTCCATCCAGACACGAGAGGTATTTTTTGGGTCGCGTTGAGCATCGGGAACGGCGTGTTGACGTAGAATGTCAGTGTGTTGTGATTCGTCACCTTGTAAAACCCATTCACTTGAACTGGATTTAATACGACATCAGGTGGAATTTGTGCCGGAGGTTGTTTTTCTTGAACGGTCGCTATAGCCACAGTCTGAATCTTCTGTTCGATTTTGACCGCCGTTCCAATCTTATCACGAATTTTCTGAGTTTCATTCGTGACTGTCGAACGGACTTTATTCAACACGTGTTGTTCAAAAGAAGTCAATTGATGAAAACTTTTTTCACTAGTTTGTATTCGTCTTTTAATTTCATTTTCAATTTCCAAAGTCTTTTTTTTGATGTCTGCTGGTTTGAGTGTCAACATCCTATATATTCTTCAGATTATTCTTCCAAAGCTCTGTCACACTTGTATTCTTGAGTGTTTCCCTCTCGACCGTCTTGCCTCGACACAGTGCCATCAGGTCATCCACCTCCTCCTTTGTGTACTGATACGTCTTGACATCCAACAATTTGTTCCAGAATTCATTTTGGAAATTCAAATGCCTCAGCTGATCTTGAACACGATCCTTTGGAACATTCATAATTTGAATTTTTCCAGTGATGACACTCTGTATAAACCGTGCCTTTTCCGTCAGCCATTGAATCTCGTGGTCCAACTCCTTCAACTGGTGCGCTTTTCTCTTCCGGTACACGTCTGTTCGAATATGTATAAAGTCAGTCAGGATCTCTTCCGGACTGTTGTACTTTTTGACAGCCCCCGTCGGGCCAATCAGGTACATGTTGCTCGTGTGAATAGTCCTCGTCAACCCAAGTTCCTTGACTGGATCTTCGAAATTCCCTCCCCAAATTCGAAAATCCGGAACAGTCTCTGTCGAATTGTTCTCGTACTTTTGGATTGTACCCTTGCCGACCAAGTCTTCAAGATGCTCTTTGAAATCCTGGATCCATTTTCCCGGTGGAAGTTCAGTCACATGGTACTGGCCCCCCTCCTTGGTGACAATCCCTTCCATGACCCACGTGTGATCCTTTGTCTTTTTCATCGTCCCTCGAAACCCCTTGTAAAACGGAAGCATAGGAACCATAGCCACCTGTTCCAGTGCGCACAGTATGTTCTGTTTCACCGCTTGTGGATCGAACGGCGGCACAAAACAGCTGAATCCCGTCCCGATTCCCTCGGCTCCATTCACGAGAATCAGTGGGAGAACAGGCGCGTAAAACTCTGGCTCCACCTGTTGACCGTCATCGACGTTGTATTTGAGCACTGGTGCATCTGCCGGATCGAACAGCTTTTTCGTCACTGGTGCCAATCGTGTAAAGATGTACCTCGGACTGGCTGCATCTTTCCCTCCGTCCAGTCGTGTCCCAAACTGTCCGGATGGCTCCAACAGGTTCACGTTGTTTGAACCCACGAAATTCTGAGCCAAATTGATGATTGTGCCTTGGAGCGACTGTTCCCCGTGGTGGTAGGCTGTGTGCTCCGCGACATATCCAGCCAGCTGCGCCACTTTCATATCCTGTGTCAGATTCTTCTTCAGACACCCGAAAATCACCTTTCGCTGGCTTGGTTTGAGTCCGTCGGCGACGTGTGGAATGGACCGTTTGATATCCTCCGTGCTGAAATTCGCCAAGTCTCTGTGCACAAAGTCAGTCACTGAAATTCGTCGAACCTTTCCGTACGGGACGCCTTCCGGTGGATCCGCCATGTGTCTCTTGAGCCACTCCTTTCGATCGTCCGCCTGTGCTTTGCTGAACGCCAACATCATAGATTCATCCAGTTTGGAATCGTACTCGAAACCGACAGTCAGTTGGTCAATTTGTTTAAAGTACTCTTTGGCTTCAGCGCTGGTTGATGTCCCCAGACCCTTGTAGTATTTCACGGCAGTTCCGGAAGGGAGTTGTGCACTTCTAAAAGCCTCCTCCGTGAAAAACCATTGTTTTCCCGCCTTGATGATGGGTGTCACCATACTGACCACAAATCCAAGTTCAATCAGGTTGGGCCAGTACACGTGGAACATGTTCAGGACCAGACCTTTGATGTGGCTCCCGTCCAAGTCTGCATCCGTCATGATCATCAGGCGACCGTACCGCAATTCTCTCAGTGAATTATAGACTTTGCCATGTTGCAACCCGATGATCTTCTTGAGATTCGAAAATTCCTCATTCTCAGTCACCTGTTTTACGCTTGCATCCCGAACATTTCGAGGCTTTCCTCTGAGTGGAAACACGCCGAACTTGTCACGACCTACAACGCTCAGCCCGGCAATGGCAAGCGCTTTCGCAGAGTCACCCTCCGTAAGAATCAGTGTACACTCGGTCGATCTGTGAGTACCGGCCCAGTTTGCATCATCAAGTTTCGGAATGCCACTGATTCGACTCTTTTTCGTTCCGTCCGTTTTCTTCAACTCCTTTTCAACTTTGGCGACGCTGAGTGCAACCAAATCATCCAGGACACCACACCCGAGCGTATCCTTGATGAATTTCGGCTTGATGTCAATGGTCTCGTGAATCTTTGACGTGCACTCCACCTTGGTCTGACTGCTGAACGTCGGATTCACGATGACCGCCTTGACAAACAGAAAGAGTGCAGCTTTAATCTGGGCTGGCTTGACTGAAATCCTCTTGTCTTTTGCGATTTCGGCGACAATCGCGTTGGTCACCTTGTCCACGTGTGTTCCACCCTTGGTTGTCGCAATTCCATTCACAAAGCTCAACTGCTGAAAATTGCCGCTTTTGCTGTGACCCAGAATAATCTCGAACGTGTCTGTGTGCATCTTGGCCACAGCGACATCACCGATGTGCATCTTGGCAAATTCTTCCAGTGAATTCACTTTGAGTTGGACCTTGTTGAAATACACTTTGCACTTGGAGCACCAGAGGGCAGCATCCCATGTCCTCTTTTCGAGCACCTTGGCAATATCACCAGGACCACCGAAACGTCCATAGTCTGGAACAAATTGAACACAGACGTATGGTGTCGTTGTCGACTTTGTGATTTTGGGCTCACTTTTGGTCGACATGTTATTCGTCCACTTCTGGTAGTAAATGTGTGTTCCATCACTGACTTCGATTTGGAACTCTTTCGAAAACACATTCGTAAGTTTTGCGCCATAGCCGTTTCGACCGCCAGTCACACGCTGCTCATCGTCGTTATAGTTTGAACTTGTCAAAAGATGACCAAAGATGAGTTCAGGAATCCAGATGTGTTCCTTTTCGTGTTTTTGGATCGGAATGCCGACACCGACATTGTGCACGTAGATGATTCCAGACTTGGGATCGAATTTGATCTGGATCGAACTTACCTTTTTGGGGAACAGGGAGTACTGGTCGATGGCGTTGACTAGAATTTCATCAAAGATTTTCACAAGTGCAGGAGATACGGAAAGAACACGATCAACGAATGCATCTCCTTCACGAATCCAATAGGAGGCAGATTCGGGGGGGAGGGGTCCCACATAGGTGTCAGGGCGCTTAAGGATGTGTTCAGTGTGAGTGAGGCGTTCATAGTTCATACTTATTTGATGTAGATATTCTTTAGTTGAGCTTGTTCCAATTCATCGGGGCAAAGACATGACTGTAGAATCCTCCGTACTGGAGACACAGGTGAGCCACGAGATACATGGCGACACTGCTGATGATGGACACGGGTGATTTGTCACCGTGCAAAACTCCGATGCCGATTTCTGCGACACTGCACAAAATGACGAAGAAAATTGTCTCAAAGGCAAATGCTGAATTTCCGCTGAGACCGAATGGACCACGGATTCCTGTCGGTTTAACACCCGCCTTGTATGCCAGATATATGGCGACGATGAGACCAAGGAAGGCTATGATTCCACCAGTGATCAACAAGGGCTTCTGTTCCTTTTGCTCATTCTGCGTGAGTCCCTCTCCTTTCATGAGTTTGTAGTATCCGGAAAACTCGCGGCACACTTGGAAAAAGAAGAAGAAGATGGTTGCGACGAAAATCGAGCTTCCGACGTTGCCCATTCTGTCCCATGCAATCAGACCACCAGTGACAGCTCCGATGAATGCAAACAAGAATGCACTGCCGACAAACTGTCTTGGGTGTTCAGAGACGTAGTCTTTGTTTCCGTTGATCAAACTGAGGATGAGGAGCGCAAGCACGAGACCACCTTTGCCTGCAAGGATAAAATTATGAAAGGCGTGCTGAGCCGCCTTGGATGCATTCTCCATTACTTGAGCACAAGAAAAGAAATCAACAAAATCAAAGCCAGGACCAACACAAGTTCGACATTTGGTGGCGGGGGTTCATTGTATCCCGTCCTGTCCATCCAGTACCTGTACGCCTCCTCGACGCTGACAATCGGTTTATGTATGCGCTCATTCACTCTGTTGTGCGCCTCGACAGTCCATGCAAATAGTTCCAAGTTGGTCTGGATTCCTGTCAACGGTGGCAGTTCAGCTAACAGTTGGGCAAAGTGGTGGCGACAGGCTGGACAAGGCAGAATCACTGTGTAGATGATGATCATGGACATGAATGCGTCCAAAAATTGCGGCGTGATGTTCGTAGGTCCAGTCAGTGCTGAAATGTGAAGGACACCCCAAAAGTATGGACCCCAATTCTTCATATCTATTTTGAGTGTATAAAAAATATTTGTTCAAAATATATGCGTCACCAAGACGTCCTTCGCACACTGAAGCGTATGATACAGAAGGAGAAATCTCCCAAGACACGGTCAAAACTGGTTCGAATGTACAAATCTGTTCTGGCTCTGGCTCCAAAAGTCAAATCGATTGCCAAATTTAACCACAGTCACGCACGTGCGCCCTATTCTGTGCCACTGTTCCGTGCGTTTACACCATCACCCATCCGAAGAGCCACAACAGGACGTGGCAAGACAGCTGTCGCCAGGGTCAAAACCCCCGCTCGTCCCCACACAGCAGCTGACTCTGTTGTTCCCATACTGGTTTCACCAACGAAATTCGTGTACAGAACTCCTTCACCTAAAATCAAAGTGTCACCTTCGGAAAGGATGAGAAGAGTCACTTTTGCAAAGAGTGTCAAATAAATTTCTTAATAAATTGTAATGAATGAGGAACGGCGTCAAGAGTTACAACGCCTGCTTCGATTGGGTTCACGTTCGAATCTGGAAGAATATCTCCTTCGCAATCTCAATGCCAGTACAAGGGCTACCGTACAACGAAGAATCCAGAATTTGAAGAATCAGGAACGGCATCAAGAGTTACAACGCCTGCTTCGATTGGGTTCACGTTCGAATCTGGAAGAATATCTCCTTCGCAATCTCAATGCCAGTACAAGGGCTACCGTACAGCGAAGAATCCAGAATTTGAATCGTGAAGAGTTGCGTCGTCGTCTTGAAATCGAGTACCGCATTCCCACAGGTGGAATCATGGCAACCAGACCACCTACCTCTATGAATCGCATGAGATCATACTTGGCGACTATGCGTCCAGGTCGTGTCCAAGCTCGACTTCAGCGGTACAGGAACATTCCCGCATACGTTCCACCACGCGCGCAAAACTACAACAATATGCAAAATTATACACGTAATAATCTGAAGGCATTTCTAGCGCGTAATAACATAAATGCAAACACAAAACGTTCCATCCAAACAAGACTCAATGTTATGAATCGTGCACTGAACGAAAATTTGAGACAGCAGGAACAACAGGTGAAGGCACTGAGGAGTTTGCAAGCCAACGCTCAACGCTTGGAGGAACAGATTCAACGTGAAGCTCTTAGACGCGGCGTATCACCAAGCAACAACAACTCGAATAATAATATTCGTACATAATAAATGCCATTGCACTTTTCCCGTTCTGATATGAATCGTATGGCGAAACAAGTCGAACAACACAATAAACGAGCGAATAAGCAAGTCAGTGCTATGATGAAACGCAGGAATCAACAACTGAGTGCCATCATGAAAGCACATGCCCGTGTGAGTCCCAAAGAACTTCAATTGACCAGTGCAAATATGAAAAGACTCAGGACTCCAAACCAAGTTCAGTTGTCCGCGTCGAGTCTGAACAGAATCAAGAGAGAGGTTGCGATTCAAAATGGCAGGTTGGCAAACACTGCCAAACTGTTGGCGAATGCCCAGCGGGAGATGAAACGTGCCCAAAACATGACCCGACTGGTTCACGGTACAAAAGCTCAAAGGGCGCTTCGATACGCTTTGCAAAAGGTAAAAAATGCCTACACAAAAGCCAAGTCAGTCGTGAAAAAGCTACAGTCAGTCAGCCCGTCTATGGTCATGTAATTCAGGTTTTTTTCCAGTGTCGAAAATTTTACCCTATGAGGGGCAAGTAAAAATGACCAAGTGGGGAGAGCTTTACAACCAAGCCTCTCGTGAGGGTGAGAGTCACGAGTACTGCAAAAAGTTTGCGAGTACCGTCTTGAAGTTCAGGAACACCACCCTGAAGCTCAAGGCGCAGCGCAGGCGGATCAAGATGACGGATAAGCCGCCACCCAAGACCAAGAAGTGAAAAAAAAAGTGTGTCTGTAATAGAATGGAAATGAACTACAACTATGTCTGGGCTGCTATGGCGGTCAATTTCCTTTTTGTCTACATCCTGCCCAAGATTATCACAAAACCCACAGGAATCAAGGTGATTGACGATGCCATTCTGTACCTCAATTCGCAAAAGTCGTTCCTCTTGTCTTCAACGCTCATCGTCGGTCTTGTGACGTACTTGGCACACTATTGGGTGGATTCCCAATCTGAATCCAGCGGTTCTTCGAGCACATCCCCGACACTTCCAGGAGGCAAATTTTAGTCTTGGTGAGTAGTAAATGAGCAACAGTAGCCGTCAAAATTCGGCCATCATGTCCTCTGTCGGCAGTGCAAACTCGGCTGTGAACCACCTTCGTACAGCAGAGTCCCGTGTGAATGGCTCTGCGAACCATATTGCAAACAACAGAATGGGGTCAGCTCAGAACAGTGCCAAGGCTGCTGCCAGCTCGTACGGCTCTGCATACAACGCGCTGAACAACACTTCCAAGAAGCTCCAAAACATCGCCAATCAGACAAACAACCGCAACATCCGTGCCGCGGCAAACTATGCGAACAAGGCGGCTGTCCACGCCGCCAAGGCTTCGACTGCACGTTCCCTCGTGATGATTGGCAAGATGGCTGAAAGCCTGGGCAAAGCTGCAAACCAGAATGCACTCCAAACTGTCAACCGGATAGCAAATCAGGCGTAACTCCATCCATCAATTCTTTTGTGAATTGATGGTTCCACATACGGACTTTTTGATCATAGCACGACTGCATGTGCTTTTTTAGGTCATCATAGCTTGGATGTCCCCACTGATGATCACTTTTGAACAGAAAATCATCAAACCCAATAGGACCTTTGACACAGGACACAACCCATGGTGTCTGGACGTACTCTTTCAGTCCCCCGTAATCCGTGATGATGACGGGTTTGGACCGTAGTGCAGCCTCCACTGCCCCCATTCCGACCCCTTCGGAATGCGAACAGTTGACGTAACAGTCACCCGCATCGTGTATCCTTTCCATCTGCTCATTCGAAAGGAGACCGTTGATGATGGTCACGCCTGGAATGTCTAGCTTGACATCCGTGTTACATGTCGCCTTCAACAAAAGTCTACAGTCAGGAAGTTTCAATTCTAAAAATGAATTCAAAAGAGAATTAATATTCTTTCTAGGATCCGCTATGTTTCCTATAGTATAAAACACGTAGGTTGAACGTGTCGGTACCTTTGGAATGTACCCCATAGGAGCCTCTGCATACAAGTGAAGCACGCGCCAATCAACCTGTGGGAACTGCTTCTCAAACACACTTTTGCAAAACTCTGACGCCACATACATCACCTTGTATTTCGTAAGAATCCCATAGGCTTCGTTGACGGGTTCAGTTTCGCATATTGTCATGTACATCATCTTGTCACACAACGTGGCGTATTGGTCAACGAGTTGTACGTTGTTTTCAAAGGGAAGCATAAACGCAAACCCTCTGTCATACCTCTGTTTCTGTGGAGGATGACCCATCTCGACATACTCCCCGTTGACCAAATCGGCATACCTCTTTGTCACCTGTCCTATACCGGCAAGCAGACGTGGACCAATAAAAAGCCAACTCATAATTTATTTTGAAATTAAAATCTTTAATTTTATAACGCATCGTTCACGACCATAGCCGTCACGAGGTCTTTGAACTTGATTTCTGGCAGCCAATTGAGTTCTTGGTACGCCTTTCTCGGATCTGCGATGAGTACATCGACTTCTGCCGGTCGATAAAACTCTGGATTCACCTTGACGACAACTTCTCCTGTAGGTGTCACAAACTGTTCCTCGATTCCTGTGCCCTGCCACTCACCCTCGATTCCAATCACGCTCGTGGCTGTTTCTACGAATTCACGGATGGAATGTGTTTCGCCAGTTCCAATCACATAGTCATCCGGTGTCTGCTTTTGGAGCATCATCCACATGGCGCGCACATAGTCCTTGGCGTGTCCCCAGTCTCTTTTCGCATCCAAATTTCCGAGTTCGATCGGAGTCTTGGACGTTTTCCACTGTGCCAGACCCTTTGTAATCTTTCGAGTCACAAAGTCGACCCCTCTCCGTTCCGATTCGTGATTGAAAAGAATTCCAGTACAGGCAAACATACCATAGGCTTCACGGTAGTTTTTCGTGAACCAGTAGGCACACAGTTTGGATACACCGTATGGGCTCCTTGGGTGGAATGGTGTATTTTCACTTTGGATTGGTTCTTGAATTTTTCCAAACATTTCGGAAGTTCCAGCCTGGTAGAATTTGAATTTAGAAATTGAATTGGTTTGACGGATGGCTTCCAGGATCCGAAGTGTCCCCAGTGCATCCACGTTTGCAGTAAACTCTGGCTGGTCGAACGAAATCTTCACATGGGACTGGGCACCAAGGTTGTACACTTCGATAGAGTCATAGGTTGCGTTCAAAGAGTCGACGATGGATCGGATGCGTGAAGTGTCCGTCAAGTCACCTTCGATCAAATTGAATTCAGAATGAGAATTCAAATGAGAAATTCGTTCTTGTTTCTTTTCAGAGCAGTACCGTGCCAGTCCGTAGACAGTGTAATTCTTGTCAAGAAGGAGTTCAGCCAGATAACTTCCGTCTTGACCAGTGACACCTGTGATAAGTGCAGCCTTCATATGGTTTATATGCAAAATTTCTTTACCTCATTGACGAGGTGACGAATGTAAATTTCATCTTGAATGTGTTGGTAGGCTATAAGGGCTGTCACTTTCTGTTTGTGAGTCCATCCTGGAAGTCTGAGGAACCATGCAGCACACCACTCTGGCCACATTTCTGAATTTTGTTTGGAAATTAAAAATCCTAGAATACCATAGATGGCACTGGTAAGCATCCTCTGTATGAGTCTGTCTGAAATTTGGGGCAATGTCCATCTCAAATTGTTTTCAGAATCCAACAAACACCACCATCTGGCTGCTGGATTGCTTGGGTACATGGGTGTCATTTTCTTCTTGGTGAAGAGCTTCGAAAGTGCAAACCTCTTGTATGTGTCTGCGATGTGGGAAGGTATGATTACAGTCCTTGGCTCGATAGTCGCCTATGTGTTTTTAGGAGAAAGATTCGATTCAGCGATTCAATACTGGGGTCTAGTGTTGGGACTGGTTGCCATGTTGATGGTTCACGTGGGCGGAAAGAGAGCGCACTAAAGAATTGAATTCCAAAATAAATATGGAGGAGATTCAAAAACTGATTCGTGAAAACATACTTCCCCGGCTCGATGCACACGAGGCGGAGTTGTACGAATTGAGACAGGTGACTTGGCCAGTTTGTCAGGGACAGTTGGACAAGGCATCTGGTGGTCCTCTCACAAATATACTTGCAAAATACAAGTTTTTCAAGTTTTTACATATGGATGAAATTCAAAGGCTGTTGAGAAACAAAGCGCGCTGGATGTGTGTGGACCAGTCTATCGTTCACGAGGAGCTCCATCAAATTAAAATAGTTGTTTCCACCACGTAGTACGAACTCTCTTTGGGATTCTCACTGCTGGATGTCTTTTGATTTCTTGTCCAAGTAAGCCGCGTCTTGTTTGCTTACGAGCGGCATTCAGTTCCCTCCCGACGTACTCTCCAAAGTTTTTGACAAGAGCTTCTGCATTTTTTGTATTTTTAACATTGTTCGCTTTCTTAAGGTATCCTTGAACAACTTGGGTTGAAAATGGTATACTTTTGTAACGATTTACTAATCCGGAAATTCTTCGCTTTGCATTTTTGACAAGTGCTTCTCTTTGCGCAATCGCAGCTTGCCGCTCGATTTCAGCTACTCTCTGTTTTGCACGGTTTATATTGCTTGCTAAGGGAAGACGATGAGCTTGAACTTGAAGAGGAAGAGCATAAGCGGGATGTAGAATTTGATTCAAATTGTTTCTATACTTTTGTAATTGTCCTTCTGTTAATTTTGTAAGGAATATGTTGTTTTTGCCCTTGACTTGTTCCAATAACCTATTATGTCTACTCTTTGCTTCCCGCGCATAAGGTTCATTCATGTTTGCAATCTTTCCAATATTATGTAAAACAGTGTTCAGAAGTTTCAACTGTTTTGGTGTAAACTGTCCAGATGGCGGAGCCTGTGAAGGGGGTGGAGCACGTGCATTCGACGGTTTCCGTTTGAAATATTGGAAAAACCTATTCCTTCTTGCTTTTGCTCTGGCATTCCGCTCTGCTTGGGCTCGAGCTGCTGCATTCCGCTCTGCTTGGGCTCGAGCTGCTGCATTCCGCTGATTATTCATGAATTTCTTACGTGCAACTGATTCATTTGCCATCGCAAACAAAGGCGCAACTCCTTCAAGTTCACTGGACAGTGCATTTGAATACACTGTTTTAAACTGATTGACAACTTTATTCGGTTCGATTGAATTGTTTACCTGTCGAGCGTAGTTGTTATACAAATTATTCGATCCAGGAAACTTTCCTCTCGTATTCTGGAATTCTTTCATCTTCATCTTGGCATTTCTTCGCTGTGTTTGAAGCTCGAGCCTTGCAAACATTCTTTGCTTCTGGTACTCTTCTATAGCTTCTCTCCTTGCATTCATTTACTATTTGACAAGATATTTATTTGTGCACCTGTGCAAACAGATAGTTTCCGCGCGTGACTGGGTGGACCATCCCCAACAGTGCATGTCCCCGTGTCCCTGGAAAGTGTTGTCGGGCTGGATGGTACTTCTTTGGTTTATTGAACTGTGACTGAGCGTTGAAGAATGCATTTTGATTGTAATTTTTAAGCATATTGTTCAGGTTTTTATTGGCTTCGTGTAAAGCTTTGGTGACTATTTTCAACTGGTGTAGCATCCTCTTGTTCTTTTCTATTTCAGGATTGCGTACTTTCATTCTTACTTTATGAAATTTAATTTTTTTAGGAATTCAATTGGCAGAGGGGGCAGTGGTGCTTCCTCTGGTCTCGGTGTAAGCTTTTGGAGACCATCCATCCATAGTCCCTCTTGAATCCACCTGTTGATATTCTCTTCGGTTTGAAACTTTCTGTGGTCATTCTGGTCTAGGGCGTGTGCAAACGTCTTCATTTTGTTCTCGACGTGTTTTCCGTCGCCGAAGCTTGACACGTGCCATCCAGCATAGCGCACCAGTGGGAAGTGCCATCTTCTGTCTCGAAAATAGTTGGGTCCGTGTTTCTTCACGAGACCATAGGTTGTCAACACGGTTCCAATCCAAGGTTCACCTGTGAACAAGTACTCAAAGTTGTACACGTACATCCACATGTGAACAGCCATGATAGCTTGAGGCAGGTGTTCCCAGTGGATTTTAGTCAAGTCTGGAATCTCATCCACGTCACTGATCATGACGATGTTGTCGTCACTGACGCACACGTTTTCAAGTCCTCTCAGAATGCACTCCCTCTGGAACTTTTCACGTGACCATGGGTTTTTGTCGGTCGGACACTCCTCCGCCTTGACCACAACGTGTTCTATGCGAGGGAACCACTTTTCGAAACGCTCCTTGTTCTTTTCGAAAAACAGTTCCTTTGGACCTCCGACGTGATTGACTTCAGCCTCGACAATGACAAACTTGTCCACATAAGGTTCGAGCGTACGCAGTCGAAGTTCAAGCACGTCCAATTCGTTATAAAACATAAACGTGTCAACAAGCATGTCTATTTATTGCACTTCTATTTTATCTGCGTTTTCTTCTCTGACGAAAATCACGCACGTATATTTCTTTCCGTTTGTGACAGGTGTCCCGACGTAGACGTCTCTGTTGTTCAGGAGTGGTCTGTAAAACACGGCTGCCCCTGCTTGTGGTTTGATTCTCTTCCCTCCAAAGGCTGTAAACTCGAGTTCCCCGCCGTCAAAGTTGTCGTTCAGGTACACGACAAGGCATCCGATGCGTTCACCGCCCAAATCTCTGAATTCCGAGCACGTATCATTGACGCTGCAGTGGGCCCGTCTTCCATCCGTGTTGTTGTCTTCGAGTATGAGCGGTGGTTCAACGTTATCGATTGGTTTCGAGCTGTACTTTGCCGCCAGTTGTTTCAGTTTGTACAGTCTGGGACAGTTGGGCTGCATTCTGACACACTCGCACTCTTCGGGCGTCAAGACGTCCTCTATGAGGATGGGTGGTTCACTCACCGGTTGGAACGGCACGTATGTTTCCCTTTTGAACACCAAAATCAAAATGACCAGGACCAAAATGAGGGCAAGCAGTGCCCACATGTCTACTGTTTGGACATATTTTTTTTCAAAATATATTTTAGTTATGAATGTGAACATCCCAAAGTTGTTCATACGGTATTCGCGGAGTCATCCTGCACTTATACGTCAGCGCAAGGAGTTTATCCATTACCTCAGTGGAGGTATGGCTGTCAAGTTTTACCTTCATGCGCGTCGCATCCCAGCCCAAACACTCGTGCGTAAAACGACAGACTTTGACTTTGTGTTTGCCGTTCCCGATCTGAAGAACATGGATGACAGATTCAAACTGATGGTCTCCATGATGTCCAAGCACGTGGATGGGTTCAAAGCGTGGTTGATGTCTGAATACAAAATTCCATCCGAAATTAAAAAGAAAATATTGATTCCACCTGTCAAGTACAACCCAATCACTGGAAAAAGAATTTATAAAGTAATTCAATTTGAAATTGAAATTGCTGGAAGAAAACCAGAGGGGCTTGTCGATGCCACACTGACGTACATCCCTGGTGTCAAGCGCAACACACTCTTGACCAAATACACAAAACAATTCGGAATGCCAATTCAAAAACTAAATTACTTGTACAAAGGAGTGTTGAAAGTCTTGGTCAGTTCCTTCAGTGCGTTTGCCAAGGTGGACAAGTCTCTGGCTTCACGGAATCCTTTAACTGGGACACGATCTGAAAAGGGCATAAAGAATGTGAAGCGACTTGAAAACTTGCTCAAGGCGAACGTGAGTGCCAGCACGGTTGTCCGAAAGTTTCTGAAGGACATTGAGAGCAAGCGTGCTGAAAGTGCCTTTCGGAATGCGAACAAAGTCATTCAAGAATTGAAACAAAAATCCGCATCCTAAATAAGGCATGGCTGCAAACAAGTTTGTCGGTATGCTGTTCAATTCTCGGACACAGGCGCACGTATTTCATCTGTTGACTCCGTACTATTCTCAGCACAAGGCTCTTGAAAAATACTACGAGAAGATTGTCGACCTGGCGGATGACTATGCAGAGGCGTATATGGGCACGTATGGACGCATGAAGAAAATAGCGACAAATTCGCGTTTTATTCGCGATCCGAAAAAGGCACGTATGTATTTCATGAAACTATTGACAAGTATTCGTCGTTTGCGTCTGCCCAAAGACACACATTTACGGAATATTCAGGATGAGATTGTTGGGTTGATACGGCGGACCATCTATATGTTGTCCCTCCGGTAAAGCTCGACCAGTGTACATGCCGCTCGGAGACAGTTCATTGTGTATAATTTTAAATGGCCAAAAGCAGGTGACACGTGAGGCGAGGAGCTCATCCGGTCGTCTGGCTTGTCCTTTTTCATCTGTGAGGTACATTGGGAATGGCGACAGTGCAACGTCCTGTCCCCAAATACCCTTCTTTATATACTGCTGCAGCAAGTATGATTCCATGTTGACATATTTGAACGAATCGAACGGATCATCAAACACAAGAATGTCCGAAAGGAATCTCCTTGGGACGACTGTGTGTCTGTCTGCAATTCCGAAATGAAATTCAGTATTCATAAACCAGATGTGGTTGTTATCGAGCGGTGGGTGTGGTCCATACCACATCAAGTCACTCCGCGTGATGATAAACTGATCGTATTGTTCGATAAGACCAGACTCTACCAGACCAGTGTACAGATTCTTCCGGTGTCCTAACGTCCGGCACACGTTCGGTACTTTGCTTTCAGAACCCACATCCGGGTCGGATTTTAATTTTAAAATTGAATTGTCCTGGAATTTTCCAGGAATATCAGGATCAGGTCCACAGGTGACCATGTCTGCGTTGAGCGCGTCCAGAACATTCCGTTTGAACGGAGTCCATGTGATGTTTTCCATACGCATCTGACCGAGAACACATACGAGTACTTTCATAACTTAAAGTTTATTCAAATTTTTAAGTTATGGATGTGTACATTCAAGAAATTCAAAGAACTGAACCATATGTCACAGCTGCCGTCAATTTTATTTCAGAATTCATTTTGAAAATGAAAACAGTTTTTCTATGTGGTGTAGGCAAGTCTTCTCATGTGGCGCGCAAGTGTGTCGCGACGTGGCAGAGTCTGGGGCTCAGGTGTCATCCGCTGAACGTCCAAGACTTGAGTCATGGCGACCTTGGTATTCTTGAACCAGGTGATTGTATCATTTACATTTCAAATTCAGGAAATACAGAGGAAATCATTCAAATTTCAAAATATATTCAGACTCGATTTCAGGTGGTTCAGATGGCTCTGATTGCCTCTGCTAAGAGTCCATTGGAGGCGTATGTCAATTCTGTCGTTTCTATATCACCTGTGACTATCGAGGAGGCTGATCCCTGGCACACTGTCCCGAGCGTCTCGACTGTTCTCTTCATGATGACTCTAGACTTGGTCGGCATTCGGGTGGCTGAATTGAACGGTTTTACGAAACAACAGTTTCAGTTGTGTCACCCTGGTGGAAGTTTAGGTAAAGATAAAACATCAGAGATGAATAGTACTATGGAGGTGTACTATGACGGTGTCAACGTGGCAAAGTACGGGTCCAAGGCGACTGGATTCACGACCAACTGTTCCATTTTCAAAGACAGTCCGTTCAAAGTGTACCGAGACTTTTACGACGACAACAAGGATGTGATTGGGTCGAAACCAATTTCATTTCAGATTTGGGAGTCCGAGTATGACAAGGCTGTCCAACAGATTCAAGATATTCATTATATCGGTCCGAATGTGTTTGTCAAGATTCCAATCGTGAATCACATCGGACAGACGAATGACAATTTGATTCAGTTTGCCGTCAGTGGGAACTTTCCCATCAACATCACTGCAATTTACACTTTGGACCAGATTGACAAGGCGTACGAAATGTTGGAGGATTCGGATGTAGAGGCGATCGTATCTGTGTTTGCTGGTTCCATTTCGGACAAGTTTTTGGATCCTCACCACGCCATCACGTATGCGTTGAAGCGTTTCAAGGACAAGCCGAATGTGAAGATTCTATGGGCTGGGTGCAGAGAGGTGTACGCGATCCAGCGCGCCAAGGATGCCAACTGTCATATTATTACAGTTCCAGATGCCATCATGGACAAGCTGGACAATCAAAAGTCTCTCCACGAGCTCTCTGTTGAAAGGGTGTCCAAGTTTAGGGAGGATGCATTGTCTGGCAACTTGTCCATCAAGTAAATCACCAGATCCCAAATTTTATTTTTGAATTCAAATTCAGGATCGAAAAAGGAGATTGTTTTGGCGATCAAGCACGCGGTGACTGCGTACACGTCATTCAAATCGTATCCCCTCTGGACCAGTTTGTTCAAGTAATATGTTTGGAGATGGGTGAGGTTACCACTTGGTATATTTTGCACAATGAAATCAAATCCAAGCAGTGATTGGAAAATTTTACAGTAGTCTGTGAGGGGGTCTCCGTTGGTTGTCAGTGTTCTGTTCACGTCGCCTTTCATGTCCAGGAATATGACTTTATTGTTTGAGAGGAGTGTGTTGCTGAACCAGGGATCTCCGTGCACGACACCTGCGAGACGAGTTTTGTACAGGTACGATTTCAGATACGGTTCCATCTTGTCGACAATTTCTTTTGTGTTTGGGAAGGGGTAGTCGGCTTTGTTTTCAATTCTGGTTTTTAATTTGGTCATGTAATTGTGGTAGACTTCAGACACGGGAGTGTCGACTGGAATAGGGTAGGCGTGGATGGTGTCGAGTGCGTCCAGAACTTGATCCAGATGGTTCAAAGTCAGGAGATTGTCTCGGAAGAGTTCAAACAGGGTGAATCCGTGTACGTATGACAGGTGTAGTTTAGTGACTTCTGGTCCGAGTTGTGACTTGATGAATTTTGGAAAGTATCCTTCCAGTGCTGTTCCCTTGACGGTCGAGTAGAAGAATGCCTCGCCTGCCATGGATGATGTCGGACCTGTTTTCACGACAATGTCCTTTGTTTTGTAGATTGTGTTGTACTTGTTGGTTGTGTTTGTTTCAAACTTGGACAGCAGGTACTCTTGGTTGAGGTGGTCAAAGCCGACAGACTGGAATGTGTTGAGGTACGGGTTGAACGCCTTGTCGTCTATATAGAAATCCGCATCAGGTTTTCCGAAATAGATTTCATCGTACGGAATGTGTAGTTTTTCCAGGCTTTTGAACGTGTCGTACGCGACATTCTTGACTGATTTTCCTATGTTTCTCTCGGCGGTCGCCATACCTCGTGCAGTGTACAGGATGATACAGTGTCCCAGCTGTTTGAGTCTTCTGAGAAAGTAGACCATCTTGTCGTTTGGTTCGCAATCTGCGTACGTTTGTTCAGGTGTTCTGTACTTGATGATTGTGTTATCAATGTCGAAGCAGACGCGAAGTTTTCTGTACGGGACGCGAGTGATGTTTTCGGCAACGTCTTCGTGGGTTCCCAGACAGGTTCCTTGTGGCAGTTCGACTCCAGTCACTTGTTCTTTGAGTGAGAGAATGTGGGAGTACAGCACGGACATGTACAGTTCAGTTGTCTTTTCAGAGACGAGAACTTCACGGGCGCGTTCCAAAAAGTATCCGGCGCTTTTGAATCCGTAGATGCCGCAGCAATACTTGTCAGAAATCTGAACCTTTTCTTGAATATCGACGACGTCTGATCCCCTGGTTGTTGTGATGAATGAGTACGGGTGGTACTTGGTCGGGTCTTTCAGGGTGGAATAGCCTATGAATGTGGTTTCTGGAAAGGGGCGGATGGCGTTGTACAGGGTGTCATTATCGAAAAAGCAGATGGGTTCATCGTCTGGGACGTTTGCATCCAGAACGCCCAAGTATGCCGTCTCAAGTGCTCCGCGTGTTTGCCGGTTGAGGTACACTGCCTTCATGTATTTGGAAGTCATGTGATGAATCGTCGTGTCGAAATTGTATTCTCGAAGGTCTTTATTCATCACTACAGTGATTTCATCGTACGGAATACTGTTCAACACGTATTCAAACATGGACACTCCGAGAATATGGTTCAGTGGTTTGGGAAACGTTGTATCATTTTGGAGACGGGTTCCGAGACCACCGCATAGAACAAAGCATTTCATGTATATTTCATTCAAATTGTTTTTAATTGAGTATCACAAATCCTCTTGTCGGGTACACTCGTAAATTGTAGAGCGACGGGTTCTTGTACAGGCGGCAGTGTTTCGTAACGTCCGCACAGTGCGAAATGTATTCTTCATCATTATTGAATTTTGTCGTCTCGCTCGATCCTTTACTATAGTTGCAATGGTGGTGTGCACATTGACAATTTTCAATAGTGTATCCTATTCGATCATCTTTTCGATCGACTGTATAATCATCCAGTGACCCTCCTTGTTCAGGACAAAATCTGCACGTTTTTCGACTAAGAATCTCGCTATATTGTTCAGGAGTCAAGTCGAAAGCTAGTTGTTTTTCGGGGGGTCTTTTTGTATTCTTTTTTTCAATTCTCTTTTTTACTTTGTTGTACCTGTATGGAAGTGTTTTTGGCTTTTTCGCAGCAGGTTCATCTTCTGATTCTGAGTCAGATTCGGATTCGGATTCGGGTTCGGCAATTTTATTCTTTTGTTTCTCGTGACAGACGTTGCACAACGTGCTCGGACCGCCGTCAGTTTTTCTTGGGACAAATTCATCAATTTCCTTGACATGGAAACATTTGTTACAGTAATGTTTCCCAGTTTCTTCGGCTTTTCTTTTAGCGGCTGCGCGTTTCTCTTGACATTCTTGTGCCTTTTTTGTCTTTGGTGGGACTTCCATATACTAAAAGTAATCTTTGTTCTTAAAGTACCAGTCTACAGTCTCTTCGAGCTGTTCTATGAAATTAGAGTCTTCGGACCAGCCCAGCGCTCGCAACTTGCTGCTGTCAATGCAGTATCGAGAATCGTTGTGTGGTCTTGGATCCGGGACGAATTGCACAGGTCCGTTCCCGTACGAAACCAAGTCGGACAACATTTTGTACATGTCGTACACCGAAAACTCGTACTTTGTGCCGATATTGTACGTTTCCCCAATGACTCCTTTGAAGAGGATCGTCTCAACGGCTTTGCACACGTCATATACAAAGATGAAATTGCGTTTGGCTGTTCCATCTCCGTGGATAGTGACAGGTTTCTTACTGAGCAACTGTTGGATGAAAATAGGGACAACTTTTTCTGGGTATTGTCTCGGTCCGAACACGTTGTTCCCACGCGTGATGATGCACGGCAGATTGTAGCACTTTGTGTACGCTTTGACGTAGAGTTCTGCGGCTGCTTTGCTTGCTGCATATGGATTCATTGGGTTGAGCGGTGCCGATTCATCGCAGACGACGTGGTCGGCAACTTCGCCGTAGACTTCATCTGTGCTCACGTGGATGAATTTATGGAGGCTGCCGTAGTTTTTGGCACATTCGAGGAGCACGTGTGTTCCGAGCACGTTATCTGTTGTGAATTGGAACGAGTTTTCAAAGCTCAAGTCCACGAAAGACTGTGCTGCAAAGTGGATGACGGTTTCTGGGTGGACGCTGGAAAAGATGATTTTCATCTGGTCTCTGTTTGTAATGTCCGCGTGGATAAAGTGGTGTCTTGGGTTGTCATTGACGTTTTTGAGACGGGCGCAATAGTCCACCTTGTCTACGTTGTAAATCTGTGCTTGTGGGTACTTTTCCAGAATGTAGTTGATGAAATTCGAACCAATGAACCCACAACCTCCCGTGACGAGGATTCTCATTAGTGATATAAAGAGCTGAAACTTTATATGATAAATGGGCGACTACATCATCACGACAAGTGGACGAAAGGTGTTTGTCAATCCGGACAATGATATCGATGTGGCGGACCACCTGAACGATTCGAAGGGGTATGCCAAGTTTATCATCCGTCAGATTAACACGGACCGCATTTACGACGAGTGTCTCAAAGATAAGAAGGATCTTGTCATTTTGGACATTGGTGCCAACGTCGGGTTGTTCAGTATGTATGCACAAGATGCTGCTCGTCGTCTGGTTGCAGTTGAACCGACTCCGAGTCATCAGGAGATTTTTCAGAAGATTACCAAGTACTCGACAAACATTGAGCTTGTCCGAGCAGCCCTATCAGATGATGATGGACCCATTACCTTTTACATTTCGGACGAGAATTCCACTATGAATTCCATCGTGAACAAGTACGGTCGTCAGATTTCGGTCGATGGTTTGTGTTTGTCTTCGCTTTTGGAGCAGAACAATCTGGACCACGTCGACTTTTGCAAGATTGACATTGAAGGGTCGGAGATGAAGGCTATCACGGTCGAGACGTTGACTCCCGTGTTTGACAAGATTGACAACATTTTCATCGAGTGTCACGCGACAGTTCCCAACTTTACGCACGATGACATTATCAAGAATCGGGTCAAGATTGAGTACATCCTTGGCAAGGTGGGGTACAATACAAAGGTGGTCAACTTTGACACAATCTATGCATTTAAAATGTAAATAAAACATAGATGTCACTCCAGGCTGATATTATTGTCCATGTCGACAGGTTAAAGTCCAACGCAGCCCCCAGTGGCACGTGTGATTCTCTCATGTTTCACTTGTTGGAACGACGTGACGAGTGTCAAGTGAGACGCAGAGCATATTGGAAGCATTATCGTCTGATGAAGACCCGTCACAACTGGATTTCCATCCCCCTTTTGATGGTTTCGAGTGCGACAGGTGTTGTATCAGCAGCTCAGTTCAATTCAAGTGGTGACAAATCCATCACGATTGCGACGACCGTGTTGGGTGTTTTGTCCGCCGTGTTCAGTTCTGTCCAGCGGTATTGTGGGTATTCCGAGCGCGCCGAGAATTCCAAGTTGATGGCGAAATCATGGGCTCGGTTGTGTCGCAAGATTGAGAATACGATGGTGTACATCGAAAGCAACGCGTGTGAGATTAACGACACTGTGTTTACGAAATTGGTCGAAGAGATTCAGAAAGACATAGAGTCTGTCGCTCAACAAGCTGAAGACTTGCCCATGTCTCTTTTGAAAGAGTCGGAACCCAAAAAAGCTATAAAGCCAGCGCCACCTGCTCAACCATGAAGTATTTTGTGACGGGTTCCAAAGGGTTTATTGCCCGTCATTTAATTTCAGAATTGAAAAAGGATCCAGCGAATGTAGTTCATTCGTGTGGCAAAATAGAGCCACATGTCGTGAATTACCTTCTGGACGTGTCGAATCCTGACATTATCTTTCACCTTGGCGCCGAACTGAAAGATAATGACAAGATGTTTGAATCGAATGTCGTTTTGACTATGAAAATCCTCGAGTACTGTGCAGTCAGAAAACCAAAGATGTTGGTTCTCTTTGGTTCTTCGAGTGAGTATGGGTACGCGACCAAGACGATGGCAGAAGATGACTTGCCGAATCCGCAGACGTTGTATGCTGGCACGAAGGCCGCGACGGCAATGCTTGCCAAGGTGTGGTCAAAAGAGTATGACATTCCGATTGTGTACATTCGACCGTTTACAGTGTACGGTGAAGACGAAAAGCCGACCAAGTTGACTCAGATTTTGTTTCAAAAGTGGCGGGAGAATGGTGTTCTTGAATTGTCGGAAGGAATTCACGACTACATTTACATTGATGATTTCATAGATATTTTGCTGAAGAACATTGTTTGCAATCCTATCCGGACCTTTGACATTGTGAACATTGGGTCGGGACTTGAGCGCACAAACTTTGAATTTGTTCGAGAATTTGAAAAGGCTGTCGGGCACAAGTTTAAAATTCAGTTGAGGGATGCGAAGCGTGAGACTGAGTTTTGGTGTGCCGAAACGAAAAAGTTGCAGTGGCGATATGTTGTTTCTGATTTAAAATTGAAACAAGTGAGGGACTTGTCAAATGGCATAAAAAGAATGGTCTATAAGTATGTAACGAATGGAGCGTAGACTGATTGAGTTGACGTACAATCACAAATTGTCTCATCTTGGCAGTTGTCTGACTGCGCTTCCGATCATTGATCACATTTACAAGACGAAACGGTCGCACGATATTTTCATTTTGAGTTCAGGTCATGCCGGTTTGGCGCTGTATGTCGCACTTGAAAAGTACGAAAAGCGTGATGCCGAAGAGTTACTGACCAAGTACGGTGTTCATCCGTGTATGGATCCTGAAAATGGCATCTGGGTCTCTTCTGGTTCGCTCGGATCTGCTATTACGGTTGCAGTCGGCTACGCGTTGGGTGACCCTCTGAAAGATGTCTACGTTTTGTTGTCTGATGGAGAGTGTGCCGAAGGATCTGTCTGGGAGTCTCTTGCGTTTGCCCAGCGCAAGTCTCTCGTGAATTTGAAGGTTCACGTGAATGTGAATGGTTTTTCTGCGTACGATTCGGTCGATCGTTGGAATTTGTTTTGGCGGATCAAAAACTTTTATCCAGATGCGACTGTGTGGTTCACGAAGAATCCGAAAACATCTTTTATGGATGGTTTGAATGCACACTATGTACGGATGTCGAATGATGATAAAGAGGAGCTTCTTCAAATGACTAATGCGGACGGTTTTTGCGTCACTCCTCTACGATTCTATGAGCAAGGATGGCAGGATTTTCTTACTTACTGCCGATTTGGGCTTTGGTGTATTGGACAATATACGAAGAGACTTTCCCGATCGGTGTATCAACGTTGGTTCCTCTGAGCAGTTGATGGTTGGCATGGCGGTCGGTCTCTCTCTGTCTGGGTACATCCCGATATGTTACTCAATCACACCTTTCCTTTTGTACAGACCGTTTGAGTTGATTCGCAACTACATCAACCACGAGAAGATCAATGTCAAGTTGGTCGGCACGGGGCGGGACAAGGATTATTCACACGATGGGTTCACTCACTGGGGCGAGGATGACTTGAATATCATGAAGAATTTGACGAATATCAAGTTGTACAAGCCGAATGAGTTGACGGACGTACTGTTTCACAACTTTTTGATCACGCCAAATCCGGCATATTTAAATTTGAAGAGATTTTAATGGCAGAACCAGTTGACTTTTTCATTGCATCTATCAAGTCTGAA
>Ga0164296_1000866_pt1 | contig 34199 bp, 40 predicted proteins | sample GEODES057metaG_FD_113533 | JGI IMG/M metagenome (GOLD analysis project Ga0164296, IMG submission 113533) | Dystrophic lake water microbial communities from Trout Bog Lake, Wisconsin, USA - GEODES057 metaG | ecosystem: Environmental > Aquatic > Freshwater > Lake | place: USA: Trout Bog Lake...
GACGTGCCTGGGGAATGGCAGAAAGGACCGCAAGGTAACTATGCGGCGTTCGTAGAATCGCGGAACCCCTACCCGCCCAGACTTCGTTTCACTACGTCGGTCTGCCCTTCCCCACGATTTTCTCGCAGACTCGAAAAATCGCAGGGACGGGCTTTCGGAAAGCGCGACGTATGCCAGCCCTGTAAGCGGCGACATCAAGGTGACGCCATGTCACTGGGCATCTCGGATCCAAGATCCTCGCTGACCAGTGGCACACAACATCGGCGCTTGGACGAATCAAATGTGCATTCCCCTAGTTAAATCCCATTGCTTTCTGTTGGCCTGAGTCCGGTATCGAGCTTTGACCTGTCTGATCCGAGGCCACACCGTGTTCGAACGAAGTGAGTATTGGCCGAGGGACAGGTCAAGTGAGATTGCGTTAGGACTTGAGTCAGCAGAAGGCAATGCGCCGTCCGCGTAGGACACCATTAAAATGCACGGTGGGAAGGGCCGGAAAGCTGGAATGCCTGAGCGCCCACGGATGGGCGCTGAGAATGGGCCAAACCATGCGGCGTTCGCAGAATCGCCGAACCCCTACCCGCCCAGACTTCGTTTCACTCCGTCGGTCTGCCCTTCCCCACCAGACTTCGCCTAGGCTACGTCTGGCTTCGCGACTCGCTGACTCGAAATATCGCAGGGACGGGCTACCGGAAAGCGCGACGTATGCCAGCCCTGTAAGTGGCGACATCAAGGTGACGTAATGTCACTGGGCATCTCGGATCTAGGATCCTCGCTGACCAGTGGCACACAACATTGATGCTTGGACCAAGCATGTCCGCATTCCCATAAGAATAATCTCATTGCTTTCTGTTGGCCTGAGTCCGGTATCGAACTTTGACCTGTCTGTTCCGAGGCCACACCGTGTTCGAACGAAGTGAGTATTGGCCGAGGGACAGGTCGTGCGAGATTGTGTTAGGACTTGAGTCAACAGAAGGCAATGCGCCGTCCGCGGAGGACACCATTAAAATGCACGGTGGGAATGGACGGGCTAGCTGAAACGCGCATGATGCCGATCGTTTTGCCCATCAAATAACACTGCGAAACACGCACAGGATGTGCCTGGGGAATGGGCCGAAGGGTCGCATCACGACCATGTGACGTTCGCAGAATCGCCGAACCCCTATCCGACCAGAGTTCGATTGAGACTCCCGTCTCAATTGAACTCGGCCGATTGAAGTCTGCGCTCCCAACACGTTGATAGATCTACTTTTCGCTGAGTAGCTTCTCGACTTCCTCACGGAATGGGGCGAACGACTCCTTGGAATATCCAATATGCAGGTCGCGAACCTTGCCGTTTCGATCGATGACCGCAACATGTGGAATTCCTGTAACACCGTAGTTCTGGAATGCCGTTCGATCCCCATATTGAATCGTCCAAGGAAGTTTGTGCTCCTTGATAAAGCCATCCATTCGGCTAAATTCGTCGTCCTTGGTGATGCCTCGATCTGTTCCGTAGTAGCCGTAATAGGTTGTGTAACCGACAATCTCCAAGCCCTTGTCATGGAAATCAGCATAGAGCTGCTCCATATCAGGAAATGCAGCTTTGCAAGGTCCACACCAGTGAGCAAAGAAATCGACAAGGACTACCTTACCTTTGAGAGACGCGAGGCCTTTGTAAGCACCATAACCCCGTTCCACAGTGATCTCGGGTGCATCGCTTCCCACGAGAGTGATCTGATTTCTAAGGGTCTTAAGACGACCGACGGATTTGGAATCTGCGTCTAGGAGCTTCACCGCATCGTCCACTGCCGAAAGAGACCCTTTCTGGTCCTTGGCCTCCTTGAACAACTCCATCTTGGCGGAAACGATCACATAAAGGGCATTCTCCTCCATCGATTTGTCTTTGGGATCAGAAACCGTCGTCGGCTTGACGTATTTCTCAACTGAATCGAGCAAGCTAATGGCAGCACCCGTGCCCTTTTGATTCTTAACTTCAGGAGCTACCTGATTGGCAGTGAGTCCGGCAAGGCTCAGCACCTCTTGTGGTGTGCTCGGCTGAGCCTGAGCAATGAGATCAGCGGCCTTGTCCATCTGCTTCTGTTGGCTGTATAGCCCAATGAGCATCGTCTGAGCCCGGAAACGGTCTGCAGATTCGGTGGTCGTCAAGAATCTTTCGACGGCCGTTGTAGCCTCCTTGGACATGTTGGCCATTTGGAAAACAGAAGCCCACTTGTAGCCTTCCTTCGCGTCAATCTTGTTCGCATCGACACCATCGACTGCTTCTTTGGCTTTGGCTGCAACTCGCTCACGGGCGGCATTGTACGCCTCACGGGTCGTTACGCCCTTGTATTCTTTCTGAGCAAACTCACGAAGGTCCTGCAGGGTCTTAACTGGATCGTTATTCGGTCCCAGCGCCATTGCACCGGCGATAATTACGGCCAAGGCTGCCGTTCTCATGATAAATTTCATTGTTACTCCTATCGGCAACCGGGCCGAATGATCACTCCATCATAGTGGAAATTCGGGGTTCTTGGCATAGATTCGTAAGCCATACCAAACGGGCTGAGGCATTTCTATCCAAACACTTACGAAGTGATCGCTGGTTTGGAAATAACGGTAGCGCCCTTCTTGGTTTTCTTGACTTCTCTCTTCTCTTCAACTGGTCCAAAATTGACCGTCGCTGTAATCGTAGAATCCACCTGTGTTAATTCAACTTCCCATCCGTTGGCAACCGTGATCGCTTTACAAATCGCCAGCCCCAATCCATTGCCACCGGTTTTACTGTTTCGAGAAGTATCGTCACGATAAAACGGCTGGAATATGTTCTGGGTCGCGATTTTGATTTCCGATGGGAAGTCATTCACTACCTCCAGCACGATGTCATCGCCTCGCTGTTCCAAGCAAATCTTGACGGTGCCTCCCTCGGTCGTGTACTTCGCAGCATTCTCGATCAAGTTACGGGCCAAAACTTCGGCATGGCTTGGAATCGCCTCAATGTAGAAACCGGTGGCAAGAGATTCTTCTACCTTGAGGTTTCTCTTCATCATTTGGGAGTAGGTCATCTCAAGGGAGTTCTCGCAAGCCTCACTCAGATTCACCGTCTGCGGCGCGGGATTCGTTCTACCCTCAATCTGATGTAAAAAGAGCAGGCTCTGAGTGAGTGAAATCAATCGACGCGCCTGCGTGTAGGACTCTTTCACCACAGCCTCATATTCTTCGGCAGTTCGCTGACGACTCAAGGCAAGTTCAAGGTGACCAGAAAGGGCTTGAAGGGGTGTTCTCAGCTCATGAGAGGCGGCAGCATAAAACTGCCCCTTTAGCTCAACTTCCTGATATACACGATCGAGAAGGCCGTTTAGGGTATCGACCAAGTCCACCATCTCAGCATCCTGAGACGACGGCTCAAGCTTGGCTGTCAGGTGAGCAGCCGATGAGGTCTCTGCCTGGTGAGCGAGCCGCCGAATTGGTGACAGGACTCGTCCAACCATGAACCAAGTCCCAACCGCTGCTGCAATGATGACAATGAAGCTTAGGCCAGTCAGGGTAGTCGGCAAGGTGCTATCGATCGGTTTACGTTTCTCAATAACAGATAGTGAGTACGGGCCAACTCGATCGCGGCTTGCGCGGAACTTGTCAAACGCATCTTTCGGCCACTTTTCTCGTGGCTCCCAAAGAAATGCCGGTGGTTTGTTCACGCCAGAAGCGTAAAGGACTTCTTGATTTCGGTCCCGAACCATGATTCCGGCTTGGGCTTGACGGAAGGATGCTCCTTCAGCCAACTGCTCCAACTGGATTTTCCAGTCTGGAGCGAGCCTTCCACTTTTCGTTTTGATCCTTGCAACCGCTCGATCTTTGAGCAGATCGACCGCTTTGCGCGCATCCGCTTCAGCTGCTTGGGAACTGATCATGACGACCATGTAGGACGTTCCGACCAAGAACGGAATCAGAAGAAGCACAAACCGCATTGTCATGCGGCTGCGCATCGATTTAAGCATCGATATTCTCCATACAGTAACCGACACCTCGGACAGTCTGTATGAGAGAGTTCTGGTGACCTCGGTCTATCTTGCGCCTCAGGTAGCTGATGTAAACGTCGAGGACCTTGTCGTTTCCGTCGAAATCATACTGCCAGACATGCTGAAGGATCATGGCTCGGGTGAGTACTCGACCAGCATTTCGCATCAGATACTCCAAAAGTGCGTATTCGGTCGCAGAAAGCGAGATAGCCTTTCCGCCTCGGACAATCTGGCGCGATGTCGGTTCCAGAGTCAGGTCGCCAACTTTGAGGCTGGTGGTACCCAAGTTTCGCCGTCTCAGCAACGCACGAACACGCGCTAAAAGTTCGGCGACCTGGAACGGCTTGACCAAGTAATCATCTGCACCGCTATCCAGACCCATGACCTTGTCATCCAGGAGATCTTTTGCGGTCAGGATCAAGATCGGGGTCGAAATCCCGTCTCCTCGAAGCCGTCTACAGACCTCAAATCCTGTGAGTCCGGGCAACATGACGTCAAGCAGGATCAAGTCGAATGGGTTTGATTTGGCCAGGTGATAACCGGTCAACCCATCTTCTGCTACTTGTGGGGCGTAGCCAGCCTCAAGCATCGCCTGCCTTAGAAAACGCGCGACGCTTTCATCATCTTCAACTATTAGAACGTTCAATGGATCAATTAGACCACTTTAGGGCGGAGAATATAAGCCCTAAACCTCTGAGAAAATTGTGGAATCTAATGATTAGATGTAAGTTTGAGGCTGGTGAGAATGCTTTAACCTCGGAGAAAGTTTGGCGTCAGCAATCCCAACCCCACCTTACTTCGGGCGAATCCCCGTGTAATGCAGTCGATCACTCTTTGCGCGGGGAGGATTAAGTGTGTAGCTGTGATACGCTCGTATGCTGGTAAATCCAGCATCTTCCAACATCTCCTCTACATCTTCTCGATCATAGGCGCGCTGGACATGTGTTTCCCGAAATTCTTCGCCCTTGTACCAGAAGCGCATATTGACGGTAATCAGCCGCGTCTGGTCGTTCCAATCACCAATCCATTTATAGCGGAGCTTGGCATTGGACCGTAAGTTTTCCTGATCAAACATCTGCTCTTCAAATGCAACCGGCGTGTTTAGATCAAAGATAAATGAGCCACCTGGTTCCAGGTGCTCATAAACTCGCTTGAATGCTTGGAATAGCTTCTCTCCGTCAAGAATATTGTTGAGACTATCGAAAAATGAGAATGCAGAATTGTATGAATCGCTCATGTCGAAGTTGCATGCATCCATAACCTCATACCGGATATTCAACTTCTTCTTCGCCGCCTTTTCCCGAGCCGCTTCAATCATCCCCGGTGAGAGATCGAAACCGGCGATGTCAAATCCTTCTCGTGTGAGCATCTGACACATCGTGCCCGTCCCGCAACACACGTCCAAGATTTTCTTCGGGTGTACATCCTGTTGGGCGAGCAGCAGAAAGTAGTAGCCAATCCACATGCGATAAGGGACGAACCTCATGAGTTCGTCATAGTAAGGGGCGACCGGGCCAAAGGATGTTGCTTCTACAGACACGTCAATTCACAGTTGGCACAAATCGAAAGGTTCCGACGATGAAAGCGACTTGCTTCCATCGTCGAAACCCTCGCTGTGCGATGAGCTCATTAGCTCAGTTTATTTTCTACCGATTTAACCCGCTTCTCCAAGCGATTAAGGTAGATGAACAGAACGAACCACACCAGTAACGGCGGGACTGCCGCCAGAATTTTCCAAGTTTCCATCGTGTTTCTCCAGATTGGTTTCAAGTGTTCCGACTCGCATACGCAGTTTAAACAGGTAAACGGCGAGAACAGTAAAGAGGGCAAGGATATAGCAGACGCACTGGCCGTATTGACCGGTGATCAATCCTTTCATGATGCTGTCAGACGGGTGCAACGACAGGTTCTTGATGTAAGGAATCCGTGGAAAAACAAAGACCAAGAACAAGGTCGGCAAGATCGTCGCCAAGGCATAGGCTCCGGAATAGGCAGCCTTCTTACCAGCATCTGTATAAGCAAATCGAAGCGCAAAGTATGCGGCGTAAATCAGCAGAACAATAAGAAATGAGGTCTGCCGAGGATCCCAAGACCACCAGTCTCCCCATTGAACTTCAGAAAAGAGGATGCCAGTGGCCATCGTGAGGAGGCAGAAGATGTAACCAATCTCCATCGCCGCCACCGATCTCAGATCCCAGAGCATCTTCTGGTCATGGTCCGTCTCAGGCTGCACCGAGAAGGTGGGTTTTATGGTCACACGTGATGAGATACGGAGAGCGCACCAGGCTGCGTAAATGAGGAGGAATACCGCCAGCATCGGACATGGGAAGTGCCAGAGGAAAATTCGTGCCATTCCAGGCACTTGGAACTTGTTAGCGTCCGGAACGGTGTAGCTCCAAACGACAGCAATCCCCATCAGTAGGACATATAGGTTTTTAAGTAACGAGTTCAAGTTTTCCAAACCGCCGCAAAGATATAGGGCCCGGTAGCCAGCGTTGCGAAAGCATAACCGGTGAGCCCAACTGCCGCAACGTAGCCGTCGGAGATCGCTCCATCATTGAGAGCCACCCGAAGGCCGCTTACTCCAAGTGCCACGAGCGGCAAAAGAAGTGGGACAGCAATAGCCGCCGAAAGAACCGATCGATTGGCTGCCTGAGCAGCAATCGCGCCGCATAAGGTTACCGCGCCCGCCAAGGAGAGCGAACCCATTGCGATACAGACCGTGAATAGCCACGGCACTGAAACTGCTTTGCTGGTAAAGCCGATGTAGAGGAAACTGAGTATCAACCCAGTCACGACGGCTTGCAAGCAATTGAAAATCGACTTACCCCAAAAGACAGCGTGGGGCCGAGCAACCAGCCTGAGTAGATCGGCTGTACCTTGCTCCTCTTCGGCAAGGAAAATTCTCGGTAAGGACGCTGCCCCCGAGAAGAGAAGAGCAATCCACAGGAGCCCGGCAATAACTGTGCCTGGCAACTTCGCGTTCAAGGTAGCAAACGAGATCGCGTAAACGGTCACCACACTAAAGAGGAGGCCCGTGATGAGTCCACTCTGCGAGCGCATTTCAATCTGCCACTCCTTCATGAAGACGGCTTTGATTTCTCTAGACCAACTGGAGTTCAAGGTTAGCAAGCCTCCTTTCCAATGGATCGTTTGTTGCCACGATCAAGCATCCCCTTTTGGCTTGATCTGCCGTTATTTTTTCTACCAAATTGCGTCCTTCTTCATCTAAACCCGCACCAGGTTCATCTAAGAGCAACACAAAAGGGTCGGGTTGGATGGCCATCGCCAACTTAAGACGTGCTTTCATTCCCGTTGAAAGCTGAGAGGCCGCCCTTGTTCGAGCATAGTCCAGATTGACTTGCTGGAGCAATTCATCTACTCGCGCAGGGCATCCACGCAAGTCAGCCGTGAGTTGAAGATGCTCTTCCACGGTGAGCTGGCCATAAACCGATTGCTCCAAGGCGCAGAGTCCTAAAACGTGCCTTGAATCTCCATCAGGAAAAGCGACAGCCCCTTCGGTTCTCGAAGTCAATCCAGCTATCGTCTTCAGCAAAGTCGATTTGCCAGCACCATTACGGCCAAGAATCACGAGCCGATCACCGACTCCAAGTTGAAATGAAATCCCGCGGAAAATCCATCGTCCGCCGTACTTTTTGCCGAGCTTATCGACCGTGAGGAGTTTTTCCGGTATGTCTGCCGTGTAGTCTTTGGAAGTTATGACGATCCCACCTACCCATCCTATCATCACCAACCTACAATCGGGTTTGCTACACGACGATCGGATTGTTGAGATTCGTCGAACGGTCGGAGATTTGAACGGTTATTGGTATGACGGACAAGCAGCCCAAATGTTCGCGGACCAACTTCTGTACGTGACCCAGACCTGGTTCCCTGTCCCCGAAGAAACGGAAGGTGCGATCCTCTGGGGAAATACCACCTTGATGCCAGGGACCGTCGGAAATGAGTTTTTCATGACTAGGGGGCATTGGCACAAGAAGCTTGACCGCGGTGAGTTGTGCGTCACCACCAGTGGATCTGGACTTCTTGTTTTGATGGACGAGAATCGAAACACCCGTGTGGAGAAGATGTCCCCTGGTACCACCCATTACGTTCCTGGCTATACGGCACACCGCACTGTGAATACAGGTGCCGAACCACTGGTTTTTCTTTGTGCGTGGCCAGCCGATTGCGGACATGAATACGATTCCATCCTGCGAGAGGGATTTAGCCGACGATTTTTCGTCGGCGACGAAGATTAGCCTCACCCATTCCAGAATTTGGACTGCACTTGCTGCTGGTCTCCATCCCCAGTCTCCCAAGAACCGATGTTGTGTGCCACTGGTCAGCGAGAATCTTGGATCCGAGATGCCCAGTGACATGACCTCACCTTGATGTCGCCGCTTACAGGGCTCCGAGGGTAGTAGCCCGTCCTTACCCTGGGTTCCTTGCAGTCACCCAGGGCTGACTTAGGTCACGCTTTCAGCGCTACATTGCCTTCTCACTTTCCGGTAGCCCGTCCCTGCGATCTTTCGAGTCTCCGAGAAAATCGTGGGGAAGGGCAGACCGACGGAGTGAAACGAAGTCTGGGCGGGAAGGGGTTCAGCGATTCTACGAACGCCGCATAGTTACCTTGCGGTCCTTCTGCCATTCTCAGTGCACGTCCTGTGCATGATTGCGAAACGTCCTGTTTCGCCAGGTTTATTTGCTTGGCAAAACGATCGGCTTCATGCCGCTCGTTTTGCTTTCCTTCTGAGCGCCCATCCATGGGCGCTCAGGCCTTCCACCCTTCTGCCCATTTCACTTAATGGTGTCCTCCGCGGACGGCGCATTGCCTTCTGTTGACTCGAGTCCTAAAACAATCTCGCACGACCTGTCCCTCGGCCAATACTCACTTCGTTCGAACACGGTGTGGCCTCGGAAAAGACAGGTCAAAGCTCGATACCGGACTCAGACCAACAGAAAGCAATGGGATTTATCTAGGGGAACGAGAGAATTGGTGATGTCGCCACTTACATACCAAGCAAACGTCGCGCTTTCAGCGCCACATCAACCACTCAGGAATTCACATCGGCATTCCCACCGTTCCGACCCTTCTGCCGACCTCGGGCATTCCGCTTTCTCGCCGGATTGCGCATAATTTGCACAACCCAAAGATGCGAAGGACGCTATTGATTGGTCACCCAGGCACAACTTGGCGTGAATGGCTGAAGGAGAATCGCAAGGGCAGACCTTACCTCTGCCTCGATCCTTCGGATTCGCATCAGACGATTCCAGGCGTTCTGGGCCTGTTCCAAGGCACCAAGCCCGTGATTCAAAGGTTCTACGGCAGCTTGGATGCACAACGAGCACCACACGTGCTGGTTTCCTTTCTCAGTCAGGCTTTACTTCAGTTACCCGATGATCTGATCGTCCAGTTGTATCCCTATAGATCCACACCACTCTTTCGGCAAACCACTCAGCTACTCAGCCAATTGTTCCAACCGACTGAAATTCTCATTGCTGATGGAACCGATATGGATCAAAGCGGATTCCCTGTTGGTCCCCAATCCATTACCTTGGAAGCGGCCTTCCCACCACTCGTTCAGGCCGCCCAGAGAAAGGCGCTTTGGCTAAGAATGTTTGAGGGTTGTGAGAAACACACCATCGACCTGAGAAAGGTGAGCATCGAAGGAGCGAGAATTGGAACTGGAATTCGCTTGAGTCCAGAAGAACGCCAAAAAGCACACCTCACCCACGCGATGTACGCCGAGCGAGCTGGATCAACCTTGTTCGTAATCTCTGACATGGATACCGAAGAGTCCGATGTTGCGATTGCACTGGACTACACCGGTTGTTCGCGGGCACATTTTGTAGCTCCTGGTATGTATCGTAACATCCTCTGCAGTTTCGGCCGGCAATCAGGAGAGGATTTTGGGTTCGGCATTCTCACCGAGATCGACTGGCAATCGATGCGAGCTCAATCCCTTTGCACCGCAGTTGCCCCAGCCCCCTTACGCATCTTACGAATTGGAGCGCTTCGGGTCGACAGCAATGGCCGTGAACTCGGTGAAGTTCGACCTTGGCAGGTATAACGACTGCATGCGGTTGATCTTGGTCCGACATGGCCAAACGTCTTGGAATGATTCGGGACGAGCCCAGGGCCATACCGACATCCCCTTGGACCTAACCGGACAAGAACAAGCTCGCCAGTTGGGCCAAGCCTTTGAAGGGATGATCGTAGACCAGGTTCTCTCAAGCGATCTGACAAGAAGTGTCGAGACCGCCGAACAAGTGTCCAAAGCAGTTGGTGTTCCGGTAACTACCCGCCCTGATTTACGTGAGCGATGTTTTGGAGAATGGGAGGGTCAGTCATTCAGCTCGGTGAGTGCCAACCTCTACGAACGGGCTCAAAAGCATTCGATTTCAGCCCAAGAGGTCCGTCCCCCAAATGGAGAATCATTTTTAGATGTCTGGAATCGGCTTGATGCGGTCCATGACGACTTAAGGAATGCAGATGGGACGGTTGTGGTGGTATCTCACGGGGGCGCCTTGTCACTCCTGTTGGCTAAATTGCTCAAGGGAACCTTGGATACCAGCCGAGCGTTTCGATTTGGGAATACGGGAATTACCGAATTGGAGAAACGCATGGACGGTCTATTCCTCATAACCCGATACAACGATGTGAGCCACTTGGCTTCAGGAAAGGTCTTGAGCGGGAGCCTAGATGGCGTCTCGCGTTAAAGACTGGTGCAATCGGCGCTGGCCCGCGTTTGTCAGTGCGATCCTGCTCCTGTTGGCATTTCCGCCTTACAACATTTGGCCACTGGTCTTCGTGGCGCTTGTTCCTTGGCTCTACAGCTTGCAAATTGCAGACAAGCGTGAAGCTTGGCGAATGGGCTACTTCTTCGGGTTGATCACCTTTGCGGGGCAGACCACTTGGCTATATAGCTTGGCAGTTCATTGGACAGGCAGCCCCATACTCAGCTTCCTTCCTTGGGTCCTGGTAGCGTTTGCCGGTGCAGTGTATTTTGGCTGGCTCAGCCGTCTGGCACTCTGGTGCATCGAAAGAGAGAAGCTTTGGCTCTTTCCGATCTTCTGGGCAGGTGTCGAGGTATTTCGATCCTACATCCCGGTGATTTCTTTCCCTTGGGGACTGATGGCGACTCCTCTATACCGCTCACCATTCCTCATTCAGACCGCCCACTTTGGCACGATCTACCTCGTATCGGCATGGATCGTCTTACTCAACATTGGGATCGTGGCCGCCATCCGAAAGGAAACTTTGTCGGTAGCCCGTCCACTTTTGACTGCTTTCCTACTCGGGTTGGGAATCTGCGGATTGGGTTGGATCAGCAAACCCAAGACGCACCCCTTCGCAGTAACCGTTGGACAACCTGGCGTGGATATGGCTTTTGGCAACCCTCAAACTGCTCGGTCTGAAGCGGCTCGGAATATCTCTGGATTTGTCGCTGCGGCAAGGGCAGGCGGTAGCCAAATGCTGGTTTTGCCCGAAGGCTCGGTGGAAGGGGATGATTATCCGCCACGACCCGAATTCCCTCTGGCGCCAGATCTTCCAGTCCTGTTTGGTAGTCAACGCGGCAAGGGCCCAACCTACCAAACGGCCTTTGGATACGACGGAAAATGGCACTATGCCGATAAGACACGCTTGGTGATTTTCGGGGAATTCGTGCCTGGTCGGAGCACATTCCCTTGGATAGCGAAGACATTTGATCTACCCACAAAGGATTTGGATGCCAGTCCAAATGGGGTTCAGAGCCTGAAATTTGGCGGAACGGTTGTCGGGCCGATGCTGTGCTTTGAGGGCTTATTCCCCGATATCTCGTACAAGCAGGCTCGCAATGGATCCGAGATCTTGGCAATTATGTGCATTGACGATTGGTACATGGGCACTTCCGCTCCCGAACAGCTTCGGGCCGCTGCCACGTTTCGTGCGGTAGAAACCGGTCTGCCAGTGGTTAGGTCGGCAAGTCTCGGCTATTCGTTGATCATGGACGGGAAGGGACAAATTATGGGTGAGATCCCGCTGAAGGAAACGGCTGCTCTCAAGATTGACGTTCCGGTACCTGATCAGAGCCCAGTGTTCCCACTCTTGCCGGTGTTTCCGGTGGTGTGTCTGCTGGTGGTGTTGATCGTTCCGCTCGCATGGCGACCGAAGACGCAAGCCCAATAGATCATCCATCGACCACAAATCGCTAGCGAGGCTTAACGGTGATTAACCCCTTTGCCGCCTGCGCAAGGCATCATAACGTTCCTTGTCGAAAGGAAAAGCACCGGTATGGTCGGATTAATGGCGTACGAGCGACCGGCACCACACCGTTGCGACCATGCGGGTCACAAATTCCTACCGAATCGGATTCGTGCTCTCCAATTTCAGAAGAGCCTGATACCGATCTTTGAGCATCTTATCGTCACCTGCCATCAACATATGCCCCAATACAATGCTCTTCCCCAATCGGACAAATCGGATGGTATGGACATTTCTCGGATCATCACTGTCCTGATTCATGTGCATGAATTCGTCGTAGGCAAGGGTCAGGGCATCTTCATCCTGAAGCTTCAGGTAGGCCCCCAAAGCATCCAAAGCTGCCAGTTGTGAAGGACTTGCCCACTGTCGGACTTTGGATAACGGGGTCGACATGATCTCGTTATCCGGCGTGGTGATAAAGCGCCTCAGAAAGACGTCGGAAGTACAAACTGGCGTATCGATGGAGTCGTCGTGAATGAGTGAGTAGGCAAACGCTTCGTTCATCGTGACCTTGCCATCATGGTTGTAGTCAGCCCCGAATACCTTGTTTCCCAGACGATCCGTGCCGGAAAGAGCAGCAAAGAAGTAGCTGGTGAAATCTCGATAATTCGCCTCTTTCAGCTCGGGAGTGCATCCTGCGGCGGGCCGCTGAGCAACACTTGCAAAGAAGCCACACAGGTTCACATCAGCCAAATCCCCTTTGGGGTCTCCGTCTTGGAACAGAAGGTTGCCAAACGCACCGGAGAAGCATTCCACCATGACGAGGGTGATCGGCGCTTCCTTTGGAAATACTTTGAGGGTGTTGGCAAAGTCTTTGACTGTGTACTCTTTCCGATCCCAGAGATCATATGAGTTATTGTTGTAACGGCTCCGAGCGTTCGGTCTTCCATGGCCGGTGAAGTACAGCAAAATAGGAGACTTGGGCTTTTGCTGAGCATCGACCGCAATTGCGGCCAACTCACTGTTGATCGCCAACATATCGGACGGGCCATCAATCTTGCCAATCTCCGGTTTCTTGTAGAAGATCTTCTTGTCGTCCCCCTCGCATTGGATGTTCTTGGAATCGGGGTTACCGTCGGTGAACAAGACTCGGGTCGGCGAATCGTTTGGCATGATCCTCTGCAAATAGCGGACATTGCTCTCAATCGCGACTTGGTTGTGCTCCAGATCTGGGCCACCACCTACGATGAGGGTTCGGAATGGCCCCTTGCCGGAAGTCACCACCGGAGCCCATGCAATAACGCACAGGGCAGCACCCACAGAGAGGGTCAAGTTAAAGATCAGCCGATGGTGCCTCATGAAGTCGTCTCATTATCCGTCACATTCCAGCGATCGGTTTCTTGATTTACGACTTGACCTTAAGGTTTGTATCCCTAGAACGGTGTATTAAGTGCATTCTAACTCGCCATTTTGGATTAGAAGCTCAAACAACACTCTCGAGAGGATTGAACACTCGGTTTTTGCTCAGTATCACATTTGGAATTATCGTAACTGGTTCACTGAATCAAGCGTGGTGTACTTATCTGGCTGATATGGTCGTTGTTCCCAACTGCTTAGTTCCTGTTCAGTTATCGTAATAGTCACCCATGTCAACTGAGTTGAATCATGGGTCCTCATCCACTTTAAAATTTCGTATCCATCCAACCTTATCCCATCGATCAACGCCAACTCGAACTGCGGTCGGTCCTTCAGTTCAGTCTCTTCCAGAATCTCAATCGCCTTTTTAACATTTGAGACACACGTGATGAAATACCCTTGGCGATCAAGATTGACTTGAATGAGCTTAGAAATATGCCTCTCGTCGAAACATACGAGACCGCTGCGTCCTTTTCGCCGTTCACCACTGGATGCGATAGTCACAAACAGAATTTGACCGAAGAAAGATGGAAAGCCGTAGGAATTGACTTGCACCTATAATGATTGAAATGAAGGCAATTTCTCTCTTAGCTTTGGCTCTGGTGTCAGCGACTTTTGCGTCCGCAGAGATAGAAAAGACATCGGTCATCACCAAGAAAGGCATAGAGCTCTTCTGGTGGCCCAAGATCTACACACCGACAGGATGGGCTCGATTCCAAGAGGAAAGCCAATCAAACGGGTGCAATATGCTTGGGCCGATGGGCTCGAACTTCGACGATGCTCCAGCGATAATCTATTCCCGGGCGTTCTACCTTCCGAACAAGACTGAAAGAGGCACCATCGCTCAATTCATCCAAGAAGATCAAGCAGAGATGAAACAGCACATGCTCGGAGCCATTGTTCGTGAGATCGAGGCAACGCCGACTAAGAACTACAAAATACGAACATTCTCGGTGACCTTATCGGGAAAAGCCTACGAACAGGTCTGCTACGGAATAGAAGGCCAGTACCGGATACTGTTCTGCGTCAGCGCTAAGTCAGAAAAAGACCTCAAGAAAGCACTACCCGTCTTCCGGGAGATACTTGCGAAGTATCACTAATAGGTTGGGAAATTCTGGAGGAGAGAAGGAGATTCGAACTCCTGGGACATCTCTGCCCAGCGGTTTTCAAGACCCCTTTCAGCATTTGGAAACAGTCTATCATAGAAGGCGCTTTTCAGGCATTTTAGGTTCAAATCAGGGCTAAACTCTGTCAAGAATCGGGCCAAATAAGCGGGTTGGGAGCGCACACGAGCGCACAAAAACGAGTGCGAATCCCAACATAAATTCCAACATTGGCGCGTTCATCATGTCATCGCACGATTGTGGTTGACACCGAACTGAGAAGACTTTGCGTCTGCTCGTTCAACGCCTCAACTCCTAGCTCATCTCTCATTGTTTTCACGAGGTTCGCATACGCGGCCCTTGTCGCAAGGCCAACAGGTCTGTCTGGGTCGCGTGAAGCGATAAACGGAGTCTTGTTCACGAAGTCTTGTACATCGGAGAACGCATCGGACCAAGCATTGGCACTCACCAATATTGGAGCAGACCCCACTAGATGTAGCTTCAACATCGGCTCGCCTAACTTCGAGATTGCCGATTCCAGTTCAACTTTCCAGTGATCAATTCCTTCCTTGCCGCCATTTGCTTTTGCCATTGCCAGATGCTCTATCGCCACTTCCAGCAGATTGAGAGTGGTTAGTACGTCGGAGTACACCTCCGTGCGCTTGTTCATCAATGCTGATCGCAGTGCCGCTGTTCTTTCCTCGTGGGCAAACTGCTGAGTTGCTTCACTCAGCTTCAATGCTCGAATCGCGGTCTTATGGCTAAGGTACGCCACCACGATCGCACTCAACGTCCCCAAGATTCCAACGGCGGAAACTGCGATTTGTAGGGTTGCCGTGAAAGTATCCATGAAGACAGAACGGTTGCGAGACGTATACGGTGGCGTTAAACCTGGCTGGTTATCGACCTGTCAAAGAAGCTTGAAGTGCATCCATGGCCGCTATGCTTGGCACCACATTCGTTCGACTGAAGCATCTATGGGCAGAAGCGCCACATCCGTTAGCCAGAGTCCCGAAAGGATATGCTTTCAACGCGGTCGTCTCGATATATCCAACGACGCCCTTGATAGCCTTCTTTCCCTCAAATAGACCGTCTATTTCATCGTATGAATAGGTGTCGAGAATGGGTTGCAACAGCTTATTGCAAGTTGATAGTAGTGTAGCGTCAAGGTGCTCATTGCTTCCGAAGCACCTGAGATTAGGATTGTCCTCGGTGGGGTCTGGCAAGAATTCCTGGTGGTTCACTAAACTAGAAAGATTGAACACCACCGCGCCCGTGTCGGCCCTAGACTTTTCGATTTGATCCACCGCTTTGTCTAGGTTTTTCCACATCGCGTCCCCTCTTGGACTCTTGATAGCCTTACATTCAAAGGCCCAAGTCTTGCCCTGGAAGTCCGCCAAAACGTCAGGTTGGCCCGTTGCCTTCTTGGGACTCTCCAGACGGACATTCGTGAAGCGCTCAGCGCACGAAAGACCTACATACAGTTCAAAGAGTTTGTTCGAAGCCGTCTTTGAACGCTCCACAAGTTTGGTTGGCGGGATGCTTACTCCTTGCCCCAACTGTCCTTCAGCCAAGAGTTGAAGGTGCGGCAGAAACGGCTTAATGTTCTTCGATTCAAGTTGACGGATCAGCTTTACGACAACATGCATGAGGGAATTGAATGCCCTCAACTCGGCGAAATGCTCACGATCAGGTCTACGCTTTGAAAAGTTTGCCGCAAGTTCCTTTTGAGGAATAATCGAAAGGCACTCGGCTTCGAAAACGGAGCCTGGAGCCACAACGATCCCCTCGACACGCAATAGCCCTTCCAACTTATCCAGCAGCGTTTCAGCTTCCTTCAGGTTGAAAAGGTCGTCGCTAGGTCGTGGTAGACCGTCCATGTAAGAGATTATGGTTGGGTAAGAGGAAAGTCGATCTTCACTTGATCTTGCCAGAGGCGATCTTCCCGTTCAGTTTGCGAACCTTGTACGGAATCTCGTCGGCCTCACTTTTGGAAATGATTGCGTCTACATCTTCCCAAGTGGTCACGTTTTTGGAGTCGAGTACAAGGATTTGGTCAGCAGGTTCTATCCCAGAACTTCGCGCCGTCGAACCTTTGTATGTGAATGCAACCACGGCAACTTGAGGGTACCTTGCGTCTGGAATAATGCCAAACCGCTGAAACCATTGGATCGGTGGGCCAAAGAGAGCGCGTTGCTCATACCAAGAAAGCTTTGATAACGTTGATTCGGGAAGAGCTTTCTTGATCTCCTCAACGACCGAGACCCAAGGCCCAGCCCCAATTCCAAAGATTTTAGCGAATCCGCCACGATACAAGGAGTTTGCATAGTTGTTCCAAGTTGAACCCATCGCATAAGTGCAAGCGTTCCTCATGTCTTGAAGACCATCAGCGGCTTTTGCGTAGTTGTCAGCCGCCGTTGACATGGCGTCGTTCCAAGCTTTGCTCGACGATTGAATTCGTCGCATCTTGTTGGAGAGCAGTGTGAGGTTGTCGATTGCCAATCCGACTGAGGGTGGAATCATAAGATGCTTTGAATGCACACCAGTTGACTCCCGCTCAAGGTCCCAAGCTGCCATGATGGAGCGAGTGGCGTCCAACCGAATTGCAATAATCTGAGCGGCGACTTCGGCGTTAGGGACTCCTGCCGAAGGGCTTGTTTCAACGGGGGCAAGTGAAGGTTTGACATCGGCCCACTGTTGAGTGCCTAGAGTGGCATCGAGTCCTTTGGCGTATGTTGAGGCAATCGCAAAATTCAAGTTCTGACCGTCTCTGAGTTGCCAGTCACAGACGCCGAGGACGGCTCCTTTGTCATCTACCAGCGGTCCTCCGCTGTTGCCTGGACTTGCTGGACACGTAAACTGGAATTCTTTGATATTTCCGACCGCCCTGATTTGCCCGATAATTCCATCACTGATCGAGAATTCCAATCCTCGTGGAGCGCCAATCAGGAAACACTTCGAGCCAACTTCTGGTTCGGCTCCAGAAAAGGGCAGCATTGGGCGATCAGCAACTTTCACTCTGATCAAGGCCACGTCTCGCTTTTCGTCGCGATCCACGACGCCTGATACCTCAAATTCTTGACCATCCGCAAATTTCGCTGTCACCGTAGCGGCGTCCCTGATGACGTGCCACGCAGTTACGGCCACCCCGTCCTTGACTGCAAGGAATGCTGTTCCCTGAACTTTATCCCCCGCCTTGGTTACCACTTGCAGGGTCATAACCGAAGGTGAAACCTTCTTATAGATGGCTTGTGCGTCCAGTGGTTGTTGAAGTCGAGCCAAAGTCAAAAGCAACAGTATCGAAGGCATCGTAGTTGCAGTATGACATTGCGCCCACTCCATAGTAGCCCGACTAACAGTGGCGTTGAACTCCAGTTCTAGAAAGACGCTACACTGTTGCCGTGAGGAAGCCTCTTCTGCTATTGCTCTCGATTGCGGCCCTTGGATGCGCCCATGATACGCAACCGTCAGGTCCAGCGCCAATTGCAGGGTCGGCTGGCACCACGTATCCCTCCGATACTCGTGTTTCACCTCATGGCGTTGTCAGGCCGACATTGGCGGCGACCACTGAAGAAGAAGAGGTGGAATACCATAACCCAAGCACTGGAACGGATACTACGAACGATCTGGAGGTTGATCGAGATGCCAACGGCAGTGTGGAGCGCATCAATTTTCCAACTGGTGGTTGGAAAGAAGTTCGGGGCGAGATGGTTGACAACGGAGATGGGACCGAAACCTACACCGATGAACAGGGCCATGAATACACCGTGAAGAAGACGCCATCCTCGAACGTCCCCAAGAGCGGGAGCGACGCCAGTAGCTCCGCCAGCGACGACGAACAGCATTCGAGTGACTGATCGATGGCAGACTCCAACAATCAATCTCAATATGAGGGTCGCTGCCCACCTGAGGAAGGTGATGTTGCAGGACGATTGATGTTCCCACTCTTTGTGAAGCGATTGCTGGGCTTGATTATTTGCCTATCGATCCTGACGTGGTTTTCGAGCCTGGGCCGAATAGCGGCTCCATCAGCACTTTGCAACGATGGGTCTTACAGTTATGCTCAGCACAGTCGTGGGGCTTGTTCGTGGCATGGGGGCATCGCCGTCTGGTATGGAGTTGACACGGACGACAATTGACGACTTTACTTTTGGCCGAAGGATAAGAATATGAAACCTGGCGACACGAGGAAACAGAACCTTCAGTGGGCGGTGATTGGACTCGTCGCGTGCGCTTGGTTGTATTGGATTTATCCCACACCATGGGAACAGATGAAGCTTGAATATTCCGTCATCCGAATCAACCGCTTTACGGGGGAGAAGCAGTATTTATCTGACCGTGGATGGGGAAAGTATAGCCCCCCAGCCGCCTCATCGGTAGTCTCTTCAGCAATACCCGTAACTGGACTTCCGCCTGTCCCGCAGAACAGAGACCTGACCACAGGCGAGATTGCTAAGCTCGATGGAAAGCTCACAATTGCCCCTGGTGGATTCCTGAAGGGGGACCTCTATAATGGCAATGACTTCACGGTAAAGAACGTCGTCATCTTGGTTACCATAACGAACTCGGACGGAGCGCTGGTGAAGTCGCGCGAATACAAGTTGGCTGATTACCCAAAAATGTCGCCATTGAGCAGCAAGAGCGTACTTGAGGAAGCGGGGTTATCACTTGAGTCTGGACAGAAGTGGTCCTGGAGCATAACCAAGGCACAGGTTGACGCCTTGGCCTCATCTCCATAGGGGCTCGATTCGCGAGAATCCAGGGCCATCACATAATGAAGGCACCATGTACTCTCTGGAGAAATTAGGAGCCGTACGCGACTGGATAGACATTCCAGATCGGACAACTCGTGCATATGCACTCTCTGCTTCAGTGATCCAAGAGATTTTGGGCTTGGATTGGTTCACGAAGAATCTTGGTACGAACGCAACGGAGCCGTTCTTCCATATGAACAAGATCGAGCAAGACCCCGAGACAACTATCGACCGAGGGATTGCCGTAGGCGAAATGCTCCTTAACCTCCAAGGCATTGAAGGATTTGATGAAGCAATTCGACGGTTTCGGCAGTCACACAGTCCAGAAGGGCCATTCTGCGAGTTCGAAGTCGGCAAGTTAATGTTCCTAATGGGATATGTCTTTCGGTTTGTCAAGGCCACGGGAACGAAGACAAACGACTACGATATGGACCTTCTGGTCTCTAGCGATGCTTACGTCCCTATCGAAGCGAAGTGCAAAGTAGAGGCGACAAACCTTTCAGACAGCACCATAATCGATACGCTCAAAAAGGCCCAAAAACAACTGCCAGAGGACAAAAAGTCATTTATTTTCATGAAGGTTCCCCAGTCTTGGATCATGGAACAAGACCGCCAGAACAAGGAAAAGCTCGGTTTAATCGAGACCGCTACGAAAAGGTTCTTTGTAAATACGACTCGGGTCGTATCTGTAAAGCTCTATGCCAATGTGGTTATCAAAGGAAACGTCATGGTGGAGTCGGGCTTCAGATTGAAAGAGTTTTACAATCCGTCTCCTGAGTGCGCTGGAAATTGGCAGTTAATGGATCACACGAGGCAAGAAAAGACCAATCCAGCTTGGGTTAGCTTCCTTGAGTTCGTCGGCGGCACGGACGGATGGCCCGACAAAACCGATTAAGCAATAAACCACCCAGGAGCCTTGCTGTCCTACCCTACACAATTGCGGCAGAAACCACGCCTTAGGTTAATGGGGAATCAGGGTAGGTCAGCAGTGTGCTGGTTGAAGAACCGTCTCCGTATACTATGAGCATGGCAGAGCAAGCGGAAAAATCAAGACTCTTTGCAGGTTTGATCTATGGGGAATCCGCCGATAGTGATGATGATTCGCCTTCAACAGAAGAACTCCTGAAATCGGAATTTGACGTTCTTGACAGACTGGGCAAGTGGAAGCATGTGTGCGCTTTGGCTGGGTTGGCCCTCTATCAGGCACAGCTTTTCGAAGCGAACCTGTTCAACATCCTGCTCTATCACGCAAGGATTTTGCGAACGGTCGCAACTGAAGATGAATACGACGCGCTTGTCGCTGACTTGACGGGCAAGACGCTCGGCACATTGCTTGAAAAGGTTCGAAAGGTTCTGAGCATCAGCGATGACGACATACGTCTGCTAAAAGAGGCATTGCGGCTACGCAATCAACTCTGTCACGGCTTGTTTTTGAACAAGGCGAATGACCTCTTGACAGAAGCTGGCATGAGAAGAATCAGCGCAGAGTTAGTGGAAACCCAAAAAACGTTGGAAAATGCCGAGTTCGTTTCACTGTTGATCTGCAAATTGCTCCTCAAGGTAGTGGGAATCGATGAGAACGACCTATTAGCCGAAGCTGAAAGGGAGAGATACGCGGCCCGCCTCCGTGAAGGTGAAATCTAGTTATCTGTGGTCGCGTTCTTAGAACCGCGCTAGCTTTCTGGGAATCGATCTCGGATGTTGGCGCGTGCGCGGAAAAACTTGCCAGCCGACGACGCTGAAATCAACCCCTGATAAATCTGAGCGGGCACGTTTTAGCACGTGTAGCACTTGCCGTCGCCCAAGGTGATCTCAAGTTTCTTTGATCAGGGGCGAATTTGACCCTAAGTCCTGGCTGCCCCGAATGTCTCACAAACATTTGATTGTGCGACCTCATGAATTTGAGACTTCCTTCGAGACCGTCAGGCTCACGTTATGGTATCATAAACCAGTCTCATAACCAATGACGGCAAATGCGGTCACTAGAGGTTTTTGAGACTGGAAATCCCATATGGCACTTATCGGATACGCAAGAGTTTCAACGACCGACCAAACGACGGACCTTCAAGAGGATGCGCTCGTAGCCGCTGGATGTGAGCGGATTTTTGGAGACGAGATTAGCGGTTCTGTCACCGCTCGACCAGGACTTGACCAAGCTCTCGACTATGTTCGAGCGGGAGACACTTTGGTCGTCTGGAAGCTTGACCGACTTGGGCGCTCGCTCCAACACCTCATCGAGACCGTCACCGCTCTACATGCCCGCAGCGTCGGATTCCGTTCGGTTACAGAAAACATCGACACATCGACCAACGGCGGCAAGCTAGTTTTTCACATTTTTGGGGCGCTAGCAGAATTCGAGCGCGGCCTCATCCGCGAGCGTGTGAACTCGGGTCTCGCGGCGGCTCGGAAGCGCGGCAGGGTCGGCGGTCGTCCCACCGTAGTGACTGACTCGAAGGCCACAGCTATAAAGGGATTGGTAGCCCAGGGATTGACCTCCCATGAAATTTGCCAATCCCTGGGAATCAGTCGGGCAACCTTCTTTCGACATAAAGCCGACTAAGGGGGCGTCCTATGGTCGAACTTGGTTGTCCCAGCCGCTGAGGTCGTCGCTGTTGGACTCAGACCCTTTCGAGGCTGGTTGCGGTGGCGGCGCAGTGCTTTGCGCTTGCCGAAAGGCTTCGGCGGGATCGGAGGTGGAAACTTGATTTTGTCTCATGGCTGCATTGCTCCGCTGTAAATCCTCAGGGGTTCGGTAAGGCGACGAAGCTCCGTTTATCCACGCACCGATGAGCAAGCTCATTACGCCCACAAAGACCAATACGGCCAACCATGGAGAAATCCTGTTCGCCCAAATAGACCTTGCGTTCCCAAAGATGCTTGGCTGACCTGGCTGAGAAAGGATGATTTGTTGAACAGGTCGCCGCTTTCCCTGCCCGAAACATCGCCAAGTCCACCAGGTGCAGAATCCAACGAACAGTTCGGGAATCACGACCATGTTCAGGGGAATGGCCGTCGCTAGTCCAAAGAACATGAGCGCTTGAAACATCAGGAAGAACCAGGTCCCGACCCCTGCCAGAAATCCTTTCCAAAGCCACACGAGCGCGGCGGGCAAGAAACAAAGCAAACCTACAACAAGAATCAAGCTCCACCTACCTTCGGAAGCAACCTAGCGTTTGCCGCGACCCTCGGCCAATGCAAGACGTGTTTGGATTTCGGAATCGACAAGTCGAGTCGGCGAACCCTCGAACTCAGGAAGCCGAGGGCCAGCGCAGGTTCAGATGCGCTGTGTTGTCGAGAAGCACCAAGGTTGGATTGCTCTTGAAGAAGTCGGGGAAAACCCTTATTCAAGTCGCGCTCATATCGACCCGATCTCTTTAGAATCCGACGCATTACTCGAAATCGAGTACCGAATATCATGGTAGGGACACCTCGATGGGGAGCTTAATCCGATCAACGATTTCGTCGATGACTGGCTTGTCTTGAGCGCCGTAGTTTTCGAGCCATTCGGTCTCGAATTCAGAGATTTCGCGGGTTGCCTCCTCGAACAGATCAAGCCGTTTCAGTACCGCAATGCGGTAGCCGCAAATCGTAGCGGAAAGGGGATACAACGCTCGAAGTTGGCCCAAGGTCGGCGCGATCATCCAGAGATCGGTAGTCGTTCGACAACTGGAAAGTGCTGACGGCAAGGACGCCTCCACTGCATTCTTTGCGGTACCTCTACACTTTTCGGCAAACCGAGATTGGCACCCAAGTAATACGGGCCTTGAGTAAGCCGACAAACGGTCCAAGGAGATCGGCTCCCCAGAATCAAGCTCATATGCGTCGATCTGGACTTCCTCATCAAGGTGAAGATCGGTACCGACCTCGGAATAGACATTGACGAGCGCGCCATCTTCTAGTCGCTTTCTCAGGTGGCTTAGAACGATCCGTAGTTGGGCACGCCGTTCTTTCGGATCGACGCCAGGAAAAAGCATCCGAGCCATCTCCGATCTTGAGACTGTTCGAGGCTTGCTGAGCGCTAAGGCGACCAACACCTGGAAGGCGAGCGGCGGTCGAATCTCTAAACGGGAATCGTCGATGATTACCTTTGGCTCGTCGAATAGGCAGATTCTCGCAGGTGCTTCATCCACGCCTATATGAATGACCTGACGACATCGGCTCTCCCATGTCACATGCGTATGCGCATACGCTGATGCAGTCGGCTTCATAGAGATCGTCTCACCTGCGGCGGTTTAGAGTCTTTGTGGAGATTCCGTGCGGGCCGAGACCTGGGTCCCATGGCGCGACTATCGAAATGCCAGAGAATCACTTTTTCGGACCCGATCTTCGGTCCATCGAACTTTACGGCTACATCGTTTATCGATGCAGTAAATGCAACGCCATCCTCCATTGGGCGAAGGGTTGTCACTCCCCTGGTGACTCTGGAGAATGCCAATACGGGGGCCAACATCATTGGATTCGGTAGGTTTCTGGCCCTAAACCAGCCCTTCCTCCCGAAGCTCGGCCATTACCCCGCTGACGATGGCATCTTGGGCATAGCCAAGTGCTCTCGGCCAGTTGAACAGATCATCCAGGGGCAATCGATTTCGCAAAGCGCCCTCAGAAAGATGGATAGCCCAAAAGTTTTCGAACGGATTCCGCTCTTCAAGGAACCCCCATCTGGTTCTTTGGGAGATAAAGTCGGGCATATTGCTGCCTGGTCGCATAAGTTCCTGGGCCAGCGCGTTGGCCGAGCCGCGAATCACGCGACCCAGGATCGACTCGTCATCGAAAGGGTCGCAGTTCGCAAGCAGCAGTTCCGACCGAGTTTGAGCGGCAAGCCCTCCGATGAGGTCGTCCATCGCGGTCAAGGGGCGAACGAATCGCATATCTATATAGGGAAAAGAGATAGGGCAACCATATGAAATTTGCCCGATGAACTCTATGGAACCAAAATATTGCACACAGTGCGGTCAAGCCTTAACGGGACGATTCTGCACAACGTGTGGCAAGGACGCTTTGGAGACTAGCCAAAACCCCAGCCGCTCCACTACTTCGCCTTATGGGGGAGACTCGACTCTATCTGAGGACTTTCATCAACCAAGTGCGCTCGATCACTCCGTGTCAAGTCCAAAAGGAAGTCAGCAAACCTCGCCAAGACCTGCCTTTAGGCACCTCGAAATCACGACGCTCGATGTCGCGCCAGACCTCGCAGCTAATAAGGACTCGCTGATGCTGCATGCCACCATGGAACTGGAGATGTACGTCAAAGTGAACCTCGGAGCGACCCAGCCTTGGACTTCAGCACATCGTTCGGAGACAGTAGCGATCATGATGGGAAGAGGAAAAATTCCAGGAAACTGGACTCCCCTTGCTTTCGAGTTCCCGCAAGGCCCCGCAGAGTTGTTCGTTTGTCCAACGCCCAAGAGCCTCCAAGCACTCAAGACCCTAGTTTTGCAATCAGAGCCCATTTGGAAGAGGCGATGGACCACAGAGCAGACCAATGCTTTCGCCGCTGGCATTGTCCAGGAAATGGGCTTCCGCTATTCCCTTAGTTCAGACAAGCAATCAATCAGAATTGCCCTTTGTATGTCGTTGAATCGCCTTGTCCCGCACGAGGTGTAGTGGACGCTGAATAGGATTGGAAGCAACGTTGCCGCTCGACGCAAAGAGGACTCGGAATCGCCCAAGGAAATCTCCTCATATAAGGCCCTCCTCTCTCAGTTCGGCAAAAACCCCTTCTATTACGACTTGCTGTGCATAACCCAAGGCTCGCGGCCAGTTGAACGAGTTGTCAAGCGGAAGGCAATTTCTCAAACCGCCTTCGCTGATGTGAATCGCCCAAAAGTTTTCACAGTGGTTGCGTTCCGTTTGGTTGCCATACGTTGTTCGGCGGCTTATGAAGTCGGGTAGGTCTGAGTCAGGTCTCTTGATTTCTTGGGCGATGGCGTTCACGACTGCTACCAGGACTCTATCGTAAACTGACTCCTTTCGTAGCAGGTCGGTCGGACACAAAAGCTCAGTCCGTGTCTGGCGAGCAAGTCCGCCAATCAGGTCATCCATAGCGGTAAGCGGGCGAATATATCGCATGCCTTCATAGGCGAAGAAAGCGACTAAGGATATGAAATTACCGTGGATCGGAGTTGGCTCAGGAAAGGCCGTCTAAGCCTCCCTGAGCCACTTCTATGAAGCTTACGCCGAGCAACTCATCGATGCCCGAGAATCCAATCGGCAGCCTTCTGTCCTTTCCCAGCGGCCTTAACGATCAGGGTTATATCCCGTTTTAGGGCGTTTAGCCAGTTATCGACATAGGCCGCGCTCTGCTCGAACGTGTTATCGATTCCGCATTCCGCGCAAAGGAAGGCAGCCCCTAACTCGGCCACGAGTTCCTCTATTGCATAACTATCTGATTTAAAGTAGATCGGTTCAGTGACACCTGGCCGAGCCAATCGATTGGCCGCACCCGTTGAGTGGATAAGTTCGTGGGCCAAAGTTCCGAAGTATCGCTCGCCTGAAACGAAGGTCTGGGCTGCGGGCATCTCAACCCGATCCGCTGCTGGGATGTAACAGGCGATACCTCCACCGTGGACGATCCGAGGAGCGCCGACATATCCCGCGACGAGTCCATCTGCCGCCGCCAGTGGCTCAGGAGAAACCTCCTTTGCGTCAATGGGTGGAAGACCAAGACCTTCGCACTGCTCGACATTGAAAACGGAATAGGCGCGAACCAGCGGAGCGATTCGCTTCTGTTTGTCATCTTCCTCGCTTCCATCATTGAACTTCCACAACGTGATTTGTATTGCCTTCTCACCCTTCCGAATGTGGCCCCCAAGCTCTTGGGCTTGGCGAAAAGTCAACCATCGCTGATCGACGAAATTGGTAGCGGCAAGGATCAGTGCGTTGATTCCCCGATAGGGACGACCCGAAATCGCATTTGCGGGGAACGCGACGTTCCAGGGCTTTTGCCAAGGCAGGATTCGGTTCTCCTCGATCAGGTTGATTATCTGGTTGGTGATTGTTTCGTAGACGTTTGCCACGTCAATATAGGCAAATCCACGGTCCCAAAATATGAAATTTCGCCCGATTCCTCATCGATCAAATCGTCGATAGTCAGTAAGGGACGAGCGCGTTTTATGCAGAAAAATGGGCACACGAAGAGGCAGAGGAAATCAAATCCTCGTCTCGATGACGCCTACGTTACACTGGCCGTTTGAGAGTTCAGCAGACTCAAGAGGGTTCGGTCGAAGTCGGCACTAGGTGGAGAATGCCAGCGATTGGCTCCCTGCCCGCATCTGCCGCCGCTCGTTGAAGTTCTGGTCCATCGGTCTGGTATCGAGTGGCGCAATATCTGCCCACGTACTCCCATGATCGATTATCCGCCTCCTCCTCTTCCTTCACGAAGATGGGGAGGGCACTGCCTTGATCAACCGCGTATCGGGCGCTTCGCTCTCTTTGCGGACCCAATCCAACCAGCACTTTGCGTGGGGCATCGGGGTTCAGATCGCGCCTGAAGCACCCACAGACAACCCTTCCACCGCGCATTGGCAGGAACTGCTGCGGGTTGCCCCCTACCAACGAACTGATTTCACTGCGAGTATAAAGCTTTCCTTCTTCAAACACTTCTTCAACTATAGTCGAAGGGAAGCCAGGGGTGATAGACTCACTATCTCTAGTGAGGGCCATCACGCCAACCTCCTAAAATTCCTCCCAAGTCCGAAGCAGTCCGTGATCCCGATATACCTGCGGACTTAAGATTGGCGGCTTGACCTGTGTCAACAGCGGTGGCGAGATATCGTGAGAGTTGGAAAGGACTCGAAGCAAAGGGCACCCCCTCGGGTAGTCAAGATTTTAGGGACGTTAGGTGTACCGCGAACGCGTGCGAAAAATTCTGAGTCCCGCTCGACTATCGGTAAGCAGCCTTTCCGAGCCAGCCAGTTACGAAGGTTTGTACGTCAGATTGAGTTCGGAAGACCGAGCCAGAGGAGTAACAACCAAGGGAAGGAGAGGAAACAGAAAGTTACATATTGAATTTGGGGGATGGGCCTTTTTTAACTCTCATCCCATTCGAGCCATGTTGGAATACCAAGTTCGTCAGCTGCGTTTTCGACTTCCAGGCTGAGTCTGTTTTTCCAACCCTTAATGTTACGGCTGTCGGCCACATCTATCCAGCAGCCATCGAACAGCCAGCCCGTGATCGAATACCCGCTAGTTTTGCCTTGCTCCTCAATGGCGTGTCGAACGACTGGTTCCAAGAGCTTGAGTTCATAGCTTTGGGCAATGATCGCCGCTGCCGATGGCACAGTTGTCGGCTGGTATCGCTCATCCGTTCTTGGCTTATTCCTGACCAGAATTCGCTGGCCGAAAGCATCCATTCCAAAGCCATCTAGCCGCATCTTGTCAAAGGCTTGTTTCCTGGCTTTAAGGAGCGCCGAAATGACTGGATGCATAGAGAATCGTTTCCATGGCGCAGTGTGATCGGGGAAGAACTCCTTAAGCTGAATTTTCATGTTGTCTCTGCCCATCCCAAACACAAGGCTGTATGTGCAATCTTTAAGTTTCGACTTGCTTTGCAGATCGGTTTCGACTCCCATCCACTCGATCAAATCCTTCCAGATGGAACGATTACTGGCTCTGGAAGTAAGGAGGTATTGCTTTGCTTCATCAACATGCCAAAGCTCGCTTACGATGGCAAGTTGAGCCGCCCTCAAGTCGAGCTTAAGCCAATCTTGAGTGATCACGTCTCGGACTTCGCGTTGCAATCGTAGCAGGGAGTCATTGAGCGAAAAAATCCTCACAGACCTGGGTGATTTCCCGATCTCGTTGCCCTTCGCATCATAGATAGAGTCAGGCTCAGTAGGTTTGTAAAAAGGCTGTGCGATGTCTTCGATGCACGCCAGAATTTGGCGCTGTCGGACTGGATCGGAAGAAACTCGGTCTACCACGGCCTGAGCCTCATCTAAACGGTCCTTAATTCGGTCAAAGCGGTTTGGCGGGAGGTGGTTGAGATATTGGAGAAGGTCGTAAGCCAACTGACACCCGTGGTTTTGGATGGTCTCGATGCCCTCCGCTCTGGCCTCTGCGTGGACGCCCGCGCCGCCAGTTTCAGCAGGCCGACCATACACTCGCTGGACTCGCTCGTCGGCTGCTTTCCGCAGCCTCTTCAGTTCGTCGGCGATTTCTTGTCGTCGGACCTTATTGCCGTTGCAGAACCAGACTCGCTCTTCGGTTTGGGACCGAACTCTTCGAAGCTCGATGTCCCGCAGCACGATCAACTCGGGCGGGAGGTTACTCAAGAGAGTTCTGGCCCTGCCAAAACCGAAATTCCCTACCTGCACCAAGAAAACGTCCTGGCCGAATCGGTCAAGCAACTCGATAAGGCTCCAGTTTTTCGGCTGCCGAGATTCAGCACCCACTTGATGACGCAAAACGTCCGAGGACATAACGAGCAATCCAGAGGCTTCGTCCCTCCAGGGAGAAAAGATTAGCCATTCAAGCAGTCGCCAATATTCGTAGCTGTCTCCAAGGCCAGGATAGAGGCGTTTCACCTCATTCCTGAACCCTTTAGAGCAAGAGCGTTTGGGCTGATATGGAACGGCCATGGGGATTAGTCCCAAGGATATATCGTATCGTCGTCGTCGAACGCGGCAAGAAGCTCCGCTTTTTCATCTTCCGCACGTCGAACCTTAAGTTTGGCTTGCCGCAACAGCAAAAGGTTGCGGTCGGATGGGTCGTCCGCGAAGTAAATGCGCGCATCGTTGAGGCCGTCAATGGACGCTCTCAGTTTCTTTTCCACGGCCTTGAGGCTCCCGTGGGGGCCTTCGCCGTCATGTTCATAAATCACCATTTTGTATCTCCTGGGAGAAGAGAGGGGCCGTCGCAACCTGGGAATTTGCCGACGACCCTTGGTGATCGGTGGTGCCGATACAAAGACGCTATTCGACTTGCCCCAGATTGCGGAAGGCCGATCCTCTTTCGAGCGCATCGCGCTTGCTCCCAGGCAGTACTTCGCGAAACCAAATAAGGGCACCTACTTTAAGCACCTCGTTTTCAAATATCTCCTACGATATTCAATATTAACTCAGTGAAGGTTTTTGTTTACCTGTGTGCTCAATAACCTCCATCAGACTTAGGATACTGTTCCAAGGCGGGTTTGAAGCCGCCTAATAATATTAGGATTCAGCGTAATGCCAACTCAAGCCCAAATGGGGCACTCAGGTTCAAAATGGCTTCGTTTTTGCTTTCCTACAGATACGATTTTCGATAGTTTTGACTTCCGAAAATTAGACGCTTTACGCGCATTAAGTGGGTGCCTATTGCGATACCATTCTCTCGTCCACGCTTTGAATCCGAGCGCTGGACGAGGAAACAATGATCAAACCACTATACGACAAACAAGTAAACCTACCCTATGGGTATCGATTTTCAGTTACCACGCTACGGGCATCTTCCCACTTCTTCGTTCCGACTCTTGACCCCCACGGGGCGGAGGTGTCGAAGTGAATCGAACGATCAGAACTTACGACGAGCTAATTCAATATGTCCGAGCCTTTGCCGAGAAAGAAAGTCAGCGAGTTATGGTCGTCATTGGTGCGCCAGGGCTGTCGAAGAGCACTGTGCTTCAGTCGGCGACCACCGACGCAACTTGGCTAAGAGGAATCCTTTCACCTTGGATACTCTACAGAAGCCTGCACGATCTGCCTGACGAGTCGAGTTGCGTTGTGATCGACGACGTGGACCGATTTTTCAAGGAAAAGGACGGTGTGTCTGTGCTCAAGCAAGTTTGTGATACGTCCGAGGTGCGTACGGTGATGTGGAATCGTGCCAACAGCGAGATTCGCAGTGGTGACGTTCAAGCCAGCTTCGAAACGAAAGCTCGCGTTTGTTTGATCTGCAATGAGCTTTCTCGTCAAAACGAAAATGTCTTGGCCGTACACAACCGTGGTTACGTGATTAATTTCAAGCCCGACGCCGAAGAGGTTCACAGATATGTCGGGCAATGGTTCAAGGATGAAATTGTGTACGAGTTTGTGGGCGAATGGCTGAAGTTCATCGATGCCCCTTCCTGTCGAGATTATGTTATTGCCTCCAATGCACGGGAAGCTGGCCTCAACTGGCAACGCGACCTCCTCGAAACCTGGGGCGTTGATGATGAAATTATCACGGTGAGCAAGTTGCTCTCCGAGCATTTCGGCACCGAACGTGAGCGCGTGCAGGCTTACAAGGATCGTACAGGCAAGAGCCAAGCTGACTATTATCGACGTGCGGCGACCCTAAAGGCTGGAGAAGTTGAGAAGTTGGATTTATCAACTTCTCAACTTCTCAAGAATCCGAGGGTGCGCCTCTTACTATCGCTAATGGGTCAACGGTTGAAGATGGAGAAACTGAGAAACTCGACTTATCAGCTTCTCAGGATTCAGGAATCGTTCCTCAGTTTCAGGTCGAGCGTCTATTCGCTCGTGAGATTGATCCTCTATTTGCTGACTATGGGCCAAGCAAACGATCCAAGGTCTATCGCTTACTCTCGGAATCGGAAACTGGTCAGCTTGTCTTTGACCCTAACGGTAGAACGTTCTTGAACTTTGGCGAAACGCAGGACGTGTATTATTCATCTTCAGCCGATCTAAATCCAATCTACGCCTTCAGATCGTTCTTCACCGAACGTCATCACTGGCAACTTATCGCGCCTATAAAGTCTGGTTCTAAGGTGGCGGCGGCATGAAGCGATCACCTGAAACCCAACAGCTTGCTGAGCAACTTGCTCAGGTTTTTGCCGAAACTCCGCTCGTTACCAAGCGAAACGCATTCAAGGCGTCGAAGGCTCTGTTCGGAACAGAATCCGAGGTCTGGCGAGCAATGAAAGTTGTCACGCAAGCTTGGAAAAACCTTCGCTGGATAACGCTCTCCTCAAGTGAGGAGACAATCTATCTGACGCCTCGTGGATACGAAGTCGTCAATGGTGAAAAGGCAAAGGCGGTGTCGGCATGAAGACTTCGACACTTCCAGGAGCCGAAATTCGAAAGAGACTCCTGACGCCAAAAGAGCTTCTTGGCTTCGGCCAAGACGCGGCCAGCCATCCCGATCCGACGATTCATGCACGGTTCATCGCATTGTTTTCACCCGCCACTTGGTTGATCGCGGGTTATGTGCCTGCCACCGATTGCGTTCTATGCTATGCCGACTTATATGGTCAAGGCGCGAAGACAGGGCAATATGGCGAGTGGGGATGGCAGTCTCTTGCTGAGCTTGAATCGCTCATGGTCCTGCCAGATTGTCCGAGAGTAGAGCGCACTCCCAAGACAATGTTCAAAGCGCGGCCATTCAGCGAGTGTGTTGATGCTCGTGGGAAGATCACCGTATAACATGCCGATCATCACCGATGCCAATGCCGACGCTCTCAATGTCAGTCGCCGCACAATAGACGGCTTGACGAATGTTCGGTCAAAAAAGCCGCGTCTCAAGACCGTCAGAGAGGGCAACATCATTCGAGTGACAAGAGCCGATCTTGACGATTATGTAAATCGCCTCCGACAGGAAGCTGGTCTGCTTCCCATCCGAAAGCTTTAAGAGGGGATATAGGACATGGCAAGCTTCATATCCCCAGTGTTCGTGTCCACGTAGAACTCAGCCGTCACTGTGATCGATGAATGGCCCATGATCGATTTCAACGTGGTGATCGGCACTGACGGTGATCGCTTCACGGTGTTGCCAGCGTCGTCAAGCTTCTTGGCCCATCCGTTTGCCATATAGTGTCCAAAGGTGTGCCTTAGATCGTGCGGCGTCGGATCAGGAAGCAATGCGCCGTGTTCGTCCTTCACGTTGCAAAGTCCAGCATCAGTCACCAAATCCTTGAACCACTGCGTCACCGTGTCGGCCTTGGCTTCCTTCCCAGCCGCATCAACGATTACATAGCGCTGCATGGCGTTTTCCTTGGCCTTTTTGAGCCATACCAGCAATGGAGCCGCAATCGGGATTGTGCGGTCGCCAGCGGCTGTTTTAGGGTCTTTAACCTTGGTGCCTTTCTTTCGGATGTATTGCCGCTGTTGGGAGACGTGAATCGAACCTTTCGCCAGATTGACGTTCGCCCAGGTGAGTCCGACAATCTCGCCGATACGAAGTCCGCCGTACAAACCCAACAACACCATTCCCTCGTATTGTGTGCCTTTGGCCTTTTCGAGCAGGGCTTTCAATTCCAGCGGCGTCAGCGTCCTCTTGTGGGTGAGCTTGTTGCCAAGTTCGTCGCGCTTCACGTCTGCCTTGATGATCAGCATCGCCGCTGGATTAGCAACGTCTTTGTCGAGCATCCCAACTCTTTGAGCCGTGGTGATCAGCTTCGAAAGGCAGTTGCGGACATTGCGCCTTGTTTGGCTGGACTTGCCCTGGGATTTCAGGTTGCCGTCAATAAGTACAACATGGTTGTACGTGAGTCTGGGAAGCCGAATGGCCCCTATGTGCGGAATGACATGCAGGCGCAAAATGTCGTCATATCCGATCACTGTCCTCTCGCCAATCTCATCGGGCCAAATCGAATCGACGCACTGCTTGGCGAAGTCCTCAACAGTGATCCCCTTCGTTTTGAGTTCGATCTTGCCAGCGTTGATGCCAGTTAGTTCAGCCAAAGCCGCATCGCGCTTGGCAATCGCTTCCTCAAGCGTCGAACATGAGCCAGCCTTACGAAATCTCCCGCTCTCGTCAACAAAGGCACGGTTGATTTCCCACACGAAGCGTTCGATCTTTTTGTCGAATCGAACATAAGGCGTCGATTCCAATGTTGGGATTTCAGCTTGTATCTTTAGCTTCCGCATGTGCGAAACTCTAGCACAAATCCCAACATCATCCCAACATTTTGGAGGAGAGAAGGAGATTCGAACTCCTGGGACATCTCTGCCCAGCGGTTTTCAAGACCGCCGCAATAGACCACTCTGCCATCTCTCCAGAAACAGGAAAGAGTTTACTTCGCCAAGGCGGCTTCTGGCGTGTCAAAAATCTCAAACACGCGATCCATCATCACCATTTCGAATAATTGCTTAACTTCAGAGGACAAACTGCACAGTCGGAGTGATCCACCCTTGGACTTAATGCCTCGAAGGCAAGAGAGCATGGCACCCAAACCCGTACTGTCCATGAACTCAACCGCTGACAGATCAATCACAAAGTGAGCTGACTTATCCAGCAACGGATTCATGGCCGATCGAAAAGCCGCCACGTTGTCCGTTTCGAGACTTTCTGCATTCACTTTTAGTACAAGAGCTCGCCCGTGCTGTATGGATTCCGGAGTAATTGTCATAAGCCTTTCTCAAACATTCGCGCGCTTCCTAAGCGTCAATAGATTTTGCTCCCCTTGAAGCGTATAAGCAACCTCATCGACACACTTTTTGATGATAGAAATACCAAAACCACCCTCTTTAGAACCATCAAGAACCGGTTCGGGTGCGTCACTGGGATCGAAGTGGACTCCCGGATAGATTAACTCTACCGTAAACCACCCACCCTCTGCCGAGGCGCGCACCTCAAGAGGGACCCCTTTGTGTCCAGATCGTGAATGACGAACAACGTTACTCCCCGCTTCTTGGACACCCAGAAGAATTGCACTCACCTCATCAGCGGTGAAATTCAGACGAGGATCAGCGGCAATCGACTTCACATAATTTCGCACTTTGCGAAGACTTCCTGAATCAGCCCAAAGCTTGAGTGACCCATCGTGGGGAATCTCATCTCCCCTATAGCGGACCACCACGCAAGTGAAGTCATCACCAGTCACCAAACC
>Ga0164296_1000870_pt1 | contig 34118 bp, 30 predicted proteins | sample GEODES057metaG_FD_113533 | JGI IMG/M metagenome (GOLD analysis project Ga0164296, IMG submission 113533) | Dystrophic lake water microbial communities from Trout Bog Lake, Wisconsin, USA - GEODES057 metaG | ecosystem: Environmental > Aquatic > Freshwater > Lake | place: USA: Trout Bog Lake...
CAAGGTCCCGCCGCGCCCTCCTGCGCGCCCTCAAGTCCTGCTTGAAGCCCAAGGGCATGGCCATCTGGCCCGACCGCATCGCCGCTCGACGAAAGAGCGAGTGAAACCCGGACAGCCTTCGTTTGCCTATTTTGTTACGTTTACACAACTATCGCCAACAAACCCCCTAACCCAGCCGCTTCTCCATATCGACATAGGTCGGATGATCGTACCCCGCATGGGCATGCTCGGCGATTTCGACAAACCCCAGCGAGGCGAACAGCCGCCGGTTATCCAGCAGCGCCAGCCGCGTCGACAGCCACATCCGCGGCAGCCCCCGGTGGCGCGCCTCCGCCTCCGCCGCCCTCACCATTGCCCGCGCGATCCCATGCCCGCGATACGCCCGATCGACCGAGACACGCCCGACATAAAGCCCGCCGTCCTTCTCCTCCCACACCAGCGCCCCCCCGATCACGCCGGCGAAATCCGCCGCCACTCCGCCGCCACCGCCCGTCAGGATCTTTGCGATATTCCCCCCCGTCTCCTTCAGCGCCGACGGCAACGGATCCGTCACCACCGTCTGCGCGGCAAAGGCACTACGAACCAGCGCGGCCACGGCATCGGCATCGGCAACGCGCAGCGGACGAAGGGAGAAGGGCGTCTGTGTCATGACATTTTCATAGCCGCCCCATCCGCCCACATCCAGGGCACCCGCATCCAAGATAAACGTGATTGCGTATCGTATCGCAGGCCAACTAGAGTCGAACAACCCAGAGGGAGAACAGGTCCATGATCACCGTCTCGCGGCGCACCGCGCTGCTCGGCGCACTTGCCGCCAGCTTCGCCGCCGCCCGCCCCGTCCTGGCCCAGGCCACCGGCCCCTTCACCCTCCCCCCGCTGCCCTACGCGCCCGAGGCCAACGAGCCGCATATCGACGCGCAAACCATGACCATCCACCACGATCGCCACCACGCCACCTACGTCGCCAACCTCAACGCCGCCGCCAAGGACTACCCCCGGATCGCAGCCCTGGCACCCGACGCGCTGGTCGCCGGGATGATGGACATGCCCGAGGCCATCCGCGGCACCATCCGTAACAGCGGCGGCGGCCACATGAACCACACGATGTTCTGGGGCATCATGGGCGGCAAGGGCGGCACCCCCACCGGCGCGCTCGCGGCGGCCATCGACCGCGACCTCGGTGGCTTCGAAACCTTCAAGGCCAGCTTCAACCGCGCCGGCGCCGGCGTCTTCGGCTCCGGCTGGGTCTTCGTCACCGTCACGAAAGAAGGCAAGCTCGCCCTCGCCCCCCGCGCCAACCAGGACAACCCCATCATGGACGGCGCCCGCGTCCTCATGGGCAACGACGTCTGGGAACACGCCTACTACCTCAAATACCAGAACCGCCGCCCCGACTACCTCGCCGCCTGGTGGAACGTCCTCGACTGGTCGAAAATTTCCGCCCGTTACGACCAGGCCCTCGCCGGCACTCTCGGTATCTGAGCCTCAGCCAGCGGCGATCCAGTCGGCGATGAGCCGACTGGCGATGCTGTCGCCCCGCGGCAGCAGGAACCCGTGATCCTTCGGATTGCGCAACTGATCCCGCGTAAACCACTTCGCGTCGACCAGCTCGTTCGGATCGATGGTGATATCGAAGCTCGTCGCCTCCGCGTAGAACCCGAGCATGATCGACGCCGGAAACGGCCACGGCTGGCTCGAGTGATAATGCACCCGCCCCACCCGCACGCCTGACTCTTCCAACACCTCCCGCGCCACCGCCTCCTCCAGGCTTTCGCCCGGCTCCACGAACCCCGCCAGCGTCGAATACATGTTCGACGCCGGAAACCGCGCGGAATGCCCCAGCAGCGCCCGGTCGCCGGCATAGACCAGCATGATCACCGCCGGATCGGTCCGCGGAAAATGCTGTGCGTTGCAGCCGGTGCACACCATCACATGCCCCGCGCTGCGCGGCTCGCAGGCCACCCCGCACACCCCACAGAACTTATGCCGGCTCCGCCAATGCATCAGGCCCCGCGCATGGGCCATGATCGAGGCCTCCTCGCCATTCAGCAGGCCGGGCACCGCGCGCAGGTCGACAAACTCCCCCATCCCCTCCGGCAGCAACGGCAACGGATCATCGGCCGCGCTGACATCGACGGTGAACAGCGGCACACCCCCCTGCAGCCCGAGAAACGCCCAAGGCCCGTCCGACATGCGAATCGCCGTCGCCGCCTCATGGGTCAGGAATACTGCCTCCGGCTTGCCCTCCGCCTTGCCCCGCATCAGGTTCCGCGCCCGCCAGACCGGCGCGAACAGCGTGTCGGGATGATCCAGCGCCGCCCGCACCCAGGCCTCGTCATCGCGCTTCTCCGCGGCCCGGTCGAGCGGGCTGCCGGTGTAGACATTGGGGCGGCTGGCGAGAATCACGGTCACGGCGGGCTTCCTATCGCAGAAGCCCCAACGGTGCCCGCCCCGGCCCCGCGAGGCAATCCCTACTCGAACATCCCGGCCTTCCGAGCATCGAACCGCCTGGCCTCCCCCCGCCTAAGCGTCACCCCATGCCGATCAAAAAACTCCAACGCCTGGATCGCCACCTTCCGCCCCGCATTGTGCTCCCCCGCCCCCAACCGATCCCGAAACTCCGCCGTCGCGATCTCCCCGCCCTCCGCCAATTTCCGCAGCACCGCCAGCATCTCGGCAACGGTGGAGCGGAGAAAAAAGTGGTCCAACGCCACCTCCTCAACCTCCCCCCGCCGCGCGACCGCCTTCAGCACCGCCCGGACCGCCCGCTCCTCGACCCCCAGCGACCCCGCGAAATCCCTCACCCGCGGCGGCCGGAACCGCCCCGGCCCGGCGAGCGCGGGCGCGATCCGCTGCCAGATCCGCTCGGCGTCCGGCGCCAGGCGCGCGACATGACCAGGCAGCCGGACCCAAGGCCCCTGGGTGACCACCTCGCCGCCGTCCTGCAAAGCCGCTATGGCCGCCTTGAAAGCCGCCGGCGCGAGCAATGGCCGAACGGCACGACGCAGCGCGTCGGTCGCCATGCCCTGGCGGTCGGGGTTGGCGGCATGATCGGCGGCCAAGGCAGTGGCGATGGCGGCACGCAACTGGTCCCAGACAGTTGACGACAAGGCAACGCTCTCGCCGAGCCGAACCAGGCCGGCGGCGGTAGCGAGGGCGTCGGCGTCGCGCAGGGCGTGGTCGCGGGCGAAGGCGGCGAGGTCGATGGCGTAGGGCGGGCAGGCGGCGAGGGACTCCAACGGCGCCGGCCCATCGAGCGCGGCAAGAACGGCGAGGCGCTGCTCGGTGCGGCGGCGGCGCTCGGGGGCGCGGAGGTCGAGCAGCGGGCCGCCGCCGATGGTGCGCGAGGCGGAAATATCGCGCAGCACGACGCGATCGCCGGCGGCGGCGGCGATGGGGCGGTCGAGGACGAGTTGGACGTAGTCGGACTCCAGCGGCACAGCCCGGCCGGTCACCTCGGCGGCGCCGACATGGGCGCGGATGGGCATCCACATGCCGATGCCCTTGGTCTCCTCGGGCAGTACGGCGATGCGGGTGTCCATGCGCTGGGTTGGGGCGTGGAGGGCGGGATCGAGCACCAGGTCGCCGCGGGCAATGGCGTCCTTGGCGATGCCCGCGAGGTTGATGGCGCATCGGTCGCCGGCCTGGGCGGTTTCGGTTCGCTGGCCGTGGCGTTGCAGGCCGCGGACTCGCGTCTCCAGGCCGGAGGGGGAGATGAGTACGCGATCGCCGACGGCGATGTGGCCAGAGAGGATCGTGCCAGTGACGACGGTGCCGGCGCCGGCGATCGAGAAGCTGCGGTCGACGGCGAGACGGAAGGCGGCATCGGCCGGGCGGTGCCGGGGAGTGTGGCAGGCAAGTTCGGCGGCCAGGGTTTCCATGCCGGCGCCGGTCATGGTGGAGACCGGAATGATGGGGGCGCCAACGAAAGGCGTGCCGGCGAGGAGGGCGGTGATCTGGGCGGTCACTTCGGTGATGCGTGCGGGGTCGACGAGGTCGCATTTCGTGAGCGCGACGACCGCGGTGTCGAGGCCGAGCAGGCCGATGATGGCGAGGTGTTCGCGGGTCTGCGGCATCACGCCGTCATCGGCGGCGACGACGAGGAGGACGAGGTCGATGCCGTGGGCGCCGGCGAGCATCGTATGCACGAAGCGCTCATGGCCAGGCACGTCGACGAAGCCGATGATGCGGCCGTCGGGTTGCGGCCAGGTGGCGAAACCGAGATCGATGGTGATGCCGCGGGCTTTTTCTTCCTTCAGCCGGTCCGGGTCGGTGCCGGTGAGGGCGCGGACCAGGGACGACTTGCCGTGGTCGATATGACCGGCGGTGCCGATGATCATGTCAGGGCGGCGAGCAACGTCGCGGGATCTTCGAGGCAACGCAGGTCGAGGCGGACGGCGTTGTCGCGGATCGTTCCGATGACCGGAGGAGTGAGACTGCGCAGCCGTGCCGATAGTACATCGAGCGCGCTGCCGGAGGCGCGACCGGCAGGGGAAAGCGCCAGTCCGGCGCTGGGGAGAGTCTCAACCGGCAAGGCACCAGAACCGATCTGGCTGCGGCAGGCGATCACCTCGACGCGCCAGTCCGGGCCGGCCCAGGTGGACAGCGCGGGGCGGAGGGTTTCGGCCATCGTGCGGATATCGCTTTCGGGGCGGACCAGCAGGCGCAATGTCGGCAGGGTTTCGGCGAGGCGGTCGGGGTCGCGATAGAGTTTCAGCGTCGCCTCGAGCGCGGCGAGGCGGATCTTGTCGAGGCGGAGGGCGCGCTTGAGCGGATGTTTGGCGCAGCGGGCGACGAGGTCGCGGCGGCCAACGATGAAGCCGGCCTGCGGGCCACCGAGCAGCTTGTCGCCGGAGAAGGTGACGAGGTCGGCGCCGTCGCGAATGGCGTCGGCGACGGTGCGCTCGCGCGGCAGGCCGTGGCGGGTGAGGTCGATCAATGTGCCGGAGCCGAGATCGTCGAGCAGCGGCAGGCTCGTCGCGTGGGCGATGGCAGCGAGGTCGCGCGGCGCAACCTCGGCGGTAAAACCCTCGATGCGGTAGTTGGAGGTGTGGACCTTCATCAGCAACGCGGTGTCGGCTCCGATGGCGTCTTCGTAGTCCCGCGCATGGGTGCGGTTGGTGGTGCCGACTTCGACGAGGCGGGTGCCGGCGGATTGCATGATGGCGGGCATGCGGAAGGCGCCGCCGATTTCGATCAGCTCACCGCGCGAAACGATGGTCTCGCGGCCTGCGGCGATGGTGGCGAGCGCCAGCAGGACGGCGGCGGCGTTGTTGTTGACGGCGATCGCGTCCTCGGCGCCGGTGAGCTCGCGCAGCAGGCCACGGACATGGTCGTCGCGCTCGCCACGGCCGCCCGTTGCCACATCGTATTCCAGCGTGGCGGCGCCGGACATGGCGGCGATGGCGGCGGCGATGGCGGGCTCGGCGAGCAGGGCCCGGCCGAGATTGGTGTGCAGCACGGTGCCGGTGAGGTTGATGACGGGCTGCAACGACGGCCAGGCGGCCTGCTCAAGGGCGGCCAGCGCATGGGCGGCGATGGCATCGGTCGCAATCTCACCGGTACGGGCCCGCTCAGCGGCGCTGCGGAGCGCGGCGACGGTGGCGCCACGGCCGAAGCGGGACACCGCGGCGCGGCCGGCGTCGCTGCGGAGCAGAAGGTCGATCGAGGGGGGGCGCGCGGTCATGGCGGCACCATGCAGCGACGCCACCGGGCAAGGCAATCGTCAGGCCGGTGTGCGCCGGGTCTGTGACCAGCCCATCGCCAGGCCGACAGTGATGATGATGGCGGCCCCCAGCCAGGTCATCGCATCCGGCAGGTCGCCAAAAGCGAAGTAGCCGACGGCGACTGAGCCGAAGAGCTGGAAATACTGGAAGGGAGTGACGAGATTGGCCGGCGCGTTCTGCAGCGCCCGGGCAACGCAGTAATGCCCCATCGCGCCGAGCACGCCCATCGAGCAGAACATCCCGAGATGAACGAGGTTGGCCGGCGTCTTCCACACGAAGGGCATGACCAGCAGCATGACGAAGGCGCCGACGCAGGACGAATAGATCGCCGAGGTCTCTGGCGAATCGATGCCGGAAATCCGCCGCGTGAGGATCTGGTAGGTGCCGTAGCAGGTGGAATTCAACAGCACGAGCAGGGATGCGGGATGGAAAACGTCGCTGCCGGGGCGGATGACGATCAGCACGCCGATGAAGCCGACCGCGAGCAGGATCAGCCGTAACTTCGTCGTCCGTTCCCCCAGCATCGGCCAGGCCAGCAAAGCGACGATCAGCGGAGAGGTCATGCTGATCGAGGCGGCGTCGGCGATGGGAATGAAGGTGATGGCGAAGAAGAAGCAGAGATTGGATAGGAAGAGCAGCGTCGAGCGCACCAATTGAACCCCCGGCCGCTTGGTGCGGAGCATCGGCAGGCCATAGCGCGGCAGGAAGGCGATGAGCATGAACATGACGTGGCCGAAGGCCCGCGCCCAGGACACCTGCATGGAGTTATAGTTGCCACCAAGCGATTTCGCGACGCCGTTCATGATCGGGAACAACACACCGGAGCCGCACATGAACAACACGCCTAGCACCAGGCGGCGGTCGAAGCTGCGGAGCTTGTTGGTGAGGCCGCTCATGTTTGGGCTCGGTGAGAAGGCAAGCAAGGCTCCGCCGGCTCAGGGGCCATCGAGCGGCTTACGCGGCCTTCGGCCACGGTCCGCTCGATCCCTGAGAACCCCATCATTGCTCGCGGCTGGATCGGTGACCTTCGGCTGCTAACGTCTTTCTTAGCGCCGCAGGCCATCGAACTTGCGTGTCGCACCTTAGTTTGTGCGGTCGCGCGATTGTCATGGGCTTCGCCAGCCGAAGGGTGCGGTTGTTGAGTGGGGCGCTGTCGCGGTCTGAAGGCAAACCGCTGTCGCTCTCGTCGCCGCGCGAAGATGCGCGTCAGGAGATGGTGGGATTGCGACTGAAGGCCATTGATCCAGCCAAGAAAGCGGATGGGGTTCAAAGGGCCTCCAGGCCCTTTGCCGGCGGAGCCTTGCTTTGAGTTCTTCATTGCCGAGGCGCCGCCGCCCGCTGCAGGCGATCGTTGATGGCCAACCCCAGGCCGGTAGCGGGGATGGGCATGACGGCGATGCCGCGCGGGCCGGGTGTGTCGAGTGCGCGCAGGCCGGTGAAGAGGTTGGCGGCGGCTTCGGCGAGGTCGGCGGTGGGGCTGAGTTGGAAGATCGTGGCGGCGCCGGGGAGGGGGGGGCCGAAGGCGAGGAGGGCTTCGTCCGGGTCGACGTTGGTGGCGTCGAGGCGGACGGGGAGGGTGGGGGCGTAGTGGGAGACGAGCAGGCCCGGGGAGCGCATGCTGCGGGAGGCCTGGGCGACGGCGTGGGGGATGCCGGCCTGGACGGGACCGATGGCGGCCTCGATCGCTTCGCGGGTGGCGCCGCCGGGGCGGAGGAGGATGGGGCGGGGGCCGGTGAGGTCGAGGACGGTGGATTCGACGCCGATGGGGCAGGGGCCGCTGTCGAGCGCCGCGGCGATGCGGCCGGCGAGGCCGGCGAGGACGTGGTCGGCGGTGGTGGGGCTGACCTGGCCGGAGCGGTTGGCCGAGGGGGCGGCGACGGGGCGGGCGGTTTCGCGGAGGAGGGCCAGGGCGCTGGGCGTGGCAGGGACGCGGACGGCGAGTGTGTCGAGCCCGGCGCCGGCGAGGAGGGCGACGGGGCAGGTGATGCGGCGGGGCAGGACCAGGGTGAGGGGGCCGGGCCAGAATTGGGCGGCGAGGGTGCGGGCGGCGTCGTTGGGTTCGACGTGGGCGAAGGCGGAGTCGGCGTCGGGGTAGTGGCAGATCAGGGGGTTGAAGTGAGGGCGGCCTTTGGCGTCGAAGATGGCGGCGACGGCGCGGGCGTTGGTGGCGTCGGCGCCGAGGCCGTAGACGGTCTCGGTGCCGAAGGCGACCAGGGCTCCGTCACGCAGCAGGGACGCCGCGCGGGAAATTCCGGCGGCGTCGGCGGTGAGGCGTGTGGTCAAGCCGCGTCGGGGCTGCGGCCCCAGCAGATGAAGCCGGGGTTTTCCCAGCCGGGCTTGCCGTAGCGGAAGGGGGCGCCGGTGAGGGCTTCGACGACCTGGCCGCCGGCGGCCTCGACGACGGCCTGGGCGGCGGCGGTGTCCCATTCCATGGTGCGGCCGAAACGGGGGTAGAGGTCGGCGATGCCTTCGGCGACGCGGCAGAATTTCAGCGCCGAGCCGATGTTGAGCAGCGAGGCGATCTTGCGGCCGGTGAGGTAGGGCTTGAGGCGGGGGTCGTCGGCGTCGTGGCGCGAGGCGACGACGGCCATGCCCTCTTCAGGGACGGCGCGGGTGCTGATGGCGACGCGGCCGGATTTGCTCTGCTTCCAGGCGCCGACGCCGACGATGCCGCCGAAGACCTCGCCTTGGGCGGGCGCGCCGACGGCGCCGATCATAGCGCGTCCCTTGCGGACCAGGCCGATGCAGACGGCGAACTCGTCGCGGCCGGCGGAGAATTCGCGGGTGCCGTCGAGCGGGTCGACGACCCAGAACTGGTCGGCGTGGTCCGGCACGTGGCCGGCGGCGATTTCTTCCTCGGCGACGACGGGGATGTCGGGCGTGGCGGCGCGCAGGGCGGCGACGATGACGGCCTCGGCGGCGTGGTCGGCCTCGGTGACCGGCGACTGGTCGGACTTGCGTTGCGTGTCGAAGCCGCGGGCACGGACTTCGAGAATTTTCGCGCCGGCCCGCTCCGCGAGGTCGAACGCGAGGTCTAACAGGGTCATGTCGTTCATGGGTTTGTCTTACGCCTCCAAGCTGCTCTGGCCAACCGTCTGGACGCTGCTACAGTCAAACCCTGAACGAACCCCTCATTGCGGAGCCTGCCCCATGCTCGATATCGCCGTTGCCAAACCCGCCCTGCCGAAATCCGGCGCCCTGGTGCTGATGCTCGAGGAGGGCTGCGCGGGGGCGACGGCCGAACTGCTGGTGGTGGCGGATGCCGCGACCGGGGGGGCGGTCAGCCGGGCGCTGAAAGTGGCTGAATTCAAGGGGAAGAAGGGGCAGTCGGCGACCGTGCTCGCCCCTGGGGCGGGGCTATCGCGCGTGGTGGCGGTCGGCCTCGGCAAGCTGGCGGACACGACCGATCATAGCCTGGAGGAAGCCGGCGGGCGGGTGACCGCGGCGCTGGCGAAGGAGCCGGCGGCGGCGGTGTCGACGACCGGGATGTCGGCGGGGCAGGCGGCGTCGGTGACGATGGGGGCGGCGCTCAGGGCCTATCGGTTCGACCGCTATCGCACCAAGGAGAAGGCCGAGGACAAGCCGAAGCTGGGGAAGATCACCCTGCTGCATGACGCCATCGCCAAGGTGAAGGCCGCGTGGGAGCCGCTGAAGGCGGTGGCCGAGGGGGTGTTCCTGGCGCGCGACCTGGTGAGCGAGCCGCCGAATGTTCTCTTCCCGGCCGAGATGGCGCGGCGCTGCCAGGAGCTGACGAAGCTCGGCCTCAAGGTCGAGGTGCTCGGGCCGAAGGAGATGCTGAAGCTTGGGTTCGGCGCGCTGATGGGCGTGGCGCAGGGCAGCGTGCGTGAGCCGCGGATGGTGGTGATGACCTGGAATGGCGCCACGGGCCGCAAGAAGGAGAAGCCGCTGTGCTTCGTCGGCAAGGGGGTGACGTTCGATACGGGCGGCATCAGCCTGAAGCCCGCGGGCGGCATGGAAGACATGAAGTTCGACATGGGTGGTGCGGGGACGGTGATCGGGCTGATGGCGGCACTCGCCGGGCGTAAGGCGAAGGTGGACGCGATCGGGCTGGTCGGCCTGGTCGAGAACATGCCGGACGGCAACGCGCAGCGGCCGGGCGACGTGGTGACGTCGTATTCCGGGCAGACCATCGAGGTGATCAACACCGACGCCGAAGGGCGCCTGGTGCTGGCCGATGTGCTTTGGTACGCGCAGCAGAAGTTCGACCCGCGCTTCATGGTGGATCTCGCGACGCTGACCGGGGCGATGGTGATCACGCTGGGGCATGAGATTACCGGGTTCTTCGCCAATGACGACGATCTGGCCGCCAAGATCACCGCGGCGGGGGCGAAGACGGGCGAGCAGATGTGGCGGATGCCGCTGACGGAGAGCTTCGACAAGCAGATCAACTCCGACATCGCCGACATGAAGAACGTCGGCGGGCGGCCGGGCGGGGCGATCACGGCGGCCGCGTTCATCCAGCGCTTCGTCAACGGCAAGCCCTGGGCGCATCTCGACATCGCCGGCACCGCCTGGGCGACCAAGGACAGCGCGACGACGCCGAAGGGCGCCACCGCGGTGGCGGTCCGCGCGCTCGATCGCATGGTGGCCGACAACTATGAATGATCTTTGGCCGTAATGGCTGAGATCGGCTTCTACCACCTGCTGCGGACAGGGCCCGACCAGGCCCTGCCGCAGCTGCTCGGGCGCACGCTGAAAGCTGGGCAGCGCGCTGTGGTGCGGTGCGCCAGCGCCGAGCGGGTTGCGGCTTTGGATACGGCGCTTTGGCTCACGCCCGATCCCGACTGGCTACCGCATGGGACGTCGCAAACCGGCAATGCCGACCTGCAACCGATCTGGCTGACCACGGACGACGAGGCGCCAAACGGGGCGCGGTTCCTGTTCCTGATCGAAGGGGCGGAGACGGCGCGCCTTGAGGCGTATGAGCGGGTGTTCGATCTGTTCGATGGGAATGACGAAGAGGCCGTCGCCGCGGCGCGTCGGCGATGGGTGGCGGCGAAGGCGGGGGGGCATTCCCTCGCGTACTGGCAGCAGACGCAGCGGGGGTGGGAGAAGAAGGCTTAAGGGGTGGCTCCGCCGGCCAAGGGCATCGAGCGGCTTACGCGGCCTTCGGCCACGGTCCGCTCGATCCCTTGGATCCCATTAGTGCTCGCGGTTGTGGATACGGCCTTCAGCTGGGATCCCACGGTCTCTCCGTGGAGAGTGGCGAAGCCAGTAAGTTCTAGCGGCTGATCCGATGTATGAGCAGTCGCAACGTCTTATTGCCTGCGGCGCTAAGGAAGCAGTTGGCAGCTGAAGAAAGATGATCCAGCCGCGTGAACTGATGGGTTCTTAGGGCCCCTCGGCCCTAAGCCGGCGGAGCCTTACTTCCTGCTTGTCTTCCATCGTGGCATCCTGTGGCGTATGGGCGGAAACACGGGAATGGCATCATGAGCGCCCTTGCGGTTTCGAGTGGCAGGTTGGCTTTGTTTCGGGTCGCCGATTTTCGGCGCATCTGGATTGTCGGGTTGGTGTTGTTCACCACGCGGTGGCTCGAGCTGATTGCGTTCGGGGTTTTCACTTATGCGGAGACGAATTCGGCGTTCATCGTTTCGATGGTGACGATGCTGCGGTTGTTGCCGATGGCGTTGTTTGGCGTGTTCATCGGTGCGGTGGCGGAGCGGATGGAGCGGCGGACGGCGTTGATCGGGGTGGTCGGCGTTTTGTTCGTGGGCGAGGGGGTGCTGGCGCTGAGTGCGGCGACGGGGCATTTGGCGGTTTGGCAGGTGGCGCTTGGGAGTTTCATCAACGGGGTGGGGTGGGCGGCGGATAATCCGATCCGGCGGGTGATGATTGGCGAGACCGCGGGGGTGGAGCGGATGAATGTGGCGATGTCGATCGATGTTGGCGCGAACAATGCGAGCCGGATGCTGGGGCCGACGGTGGGCGGGGCGTTGCTGGCGTGGATCGGGATTGAGGGGGCGCTGTTTCTCGGGGTGGCGTTGTATGTGGCGGGGCTGGCAACGTTGCTGCGGATTGGGCATCGCAATCCGGTGGTGGCCAGGCCGACGGCGCGGGTGTGGGCGACGATCCGCGAGGCGGTTTTGTTCGCCTGGCGCGACAAGCGGCTGTCGGCGATCTTGTGGGTGACGGTGGTTTATAATCTGTTCGGCTGGCCGTTCACCGGGATGATTCCGGTGATCGGGCGGGACAGTCTCGATCTTGGGCCGCAGGGGGTTGGCGTGCTTGCGAGCATGGATGGCATCGGGGCGTTTGCCGGCGCGCTGGTGATGGCGCGGTGGTCGCGGCCGGAGACGTTTCGGTTGTCGTATGTCGGCGGGTGCATGGTGTATCTGGCGACGATCGCGACGTTCGCGCTGAGCCCGACGTTCTGGACGGCGAGTTTGTCGCTGTTCATGACTGGGTTTTTCGGCACGGGCTATACGGTGATGCAGGCGACGCTGACCTATCGGGCGGCACCGCCGGAGATGAAGAGCCGAATGCTCGGCGTGTTGTCGCTGTGTATCGGGTTGGCGCCGGTTGGCTTCTTCATGCTCGGGTCGCTGGCAGAGGCGATCGGGGCGCCCTGGGCCACGGCGTTGCTGGCGATGGTGGGGGTGGGGGTGCTGGCAACGACGGGGCGGATCTGGCGGGCGATCTAGATACCGGGGTCTTTTTCCGGCTGGCGGGCGAAGGCGCCGCCGTGTTCGGGCCATTCCCAGGGGCCGTCGATGTCGATGCCCTGGGCGCGGAGCATGGGGATGTGCTCTTCGGCGTTGTCGAGCGGGACGTAGCCGAGGGTTTGCCCGTTGGGGTCGTGGGTTTTGATGCGGGTGTTGCCGGAGTAGCCGTTGACGACCATGGCGCCGGGATCGGGGTGGCGCAGCGAGAGGTCGACGAGTTGGCAGATGTCGCGCGGGCTGAGCCAGGTGGCGAGCGAGCGCTGGTCGATCGGCAGCGGCCGGTAGGTACCGATACGCAATGAGACCGAGCGGATGGCGTGGCGGTCGAGATAGTATTGCAGCAGGGTCTCGCCGAGGACCTTGAAGGCGCCGTACATGCTGTCGGGGCGGGCGGGCATGGCGGGGCTGACGGGGACCTCGATCGGGTAGCAGCCGAAGGCGTGGTTGGAGGAGGCGTAGACGATGCGTTTGACGCCGGCGAGGCGGGCGGTTTCAAAAACGTCGTAGAGCCCGCGGGCGTTGATGCGGAAGAGCGTTTCGAGATCGTGCTCCGCGGGCGCGCCGGTCATGTGCACGAGGGCGTCGACGCCCTGCATCATGCGGGCAAAGGCGGCGCGATCGCCGACGTCGGCGACGATGCCTTCCTCGTTATTGGCGAGGTCGGGGATGGGGCGGATGTCGGTGAGGCGAAGGTGGCGGTATTTGTCGCGCAGGCCGGCGCGGAGCGCCTTGCCGATTTCGCCGGCGGCGCCGGTGATCAGCACGCGATGGGTGGCAGGGTCGATCATCGGCGGCATCCTCTCAGAAGCTTCTGGGCGATAACTTGACCCCGGTCCCCGTGCCTCGGCAAGCTAGGGCGTCCCACCGTCATGAGGTTCCCGCCATGCCCGACGATGCTGCCCGCGCCCGCTCCGTCCGCAGCCAGGTCTCGCCCGAGGAATGGGCGATGCGCGAGGACCTCGCCGCCTGCTACCGGCTGCAGGCGCGCTACGGGATGGTGGACCTGACCGCGACCCATACGTCGGTCGTCGTGCCGGGCAGCGACAACAAGCATTTTCTGATCAATCCGCATGGCTGGCTGTTCGAGCAGATTACGGCGTCGAGCCTGGTGAAGATCGATTGCGACGGGAACCCGGTGATGGAAACCGAGTATCCCGTGAACCCCGCGGGGTTCGTGATTCATTCCGCCATCCACATGGCCCGGCCGGACGCGACGTGCGTCATGCACACGCACACGGTGGCCGGCATCGGTGTCTCAATGCAGGCGCAAGGGCTGCTGCCGCTCAGCCAGCACGCGTGCTTCTTCGACGGCAACCTCGCCTATCACGACATCGAGCATATGGAAGAAGGCGTCGACGGCCGCACGGCGCTGGCCAACGATCTCGGGCGGAACTGGGCGCTGATCATGTACAACCACGGGCTGCTGACCTGCGGGCGGACGATCGGCGAGGCGTTCTGGCTGATGCACACGCTCGAACGCGCCTGCGCGGCGCAGATCGCGGCACTCTGCGGGGGGAGCGCGCTGCATCCGGTGTCCGAGCGGGCGTCGAAATGGTTTGGCAACCTGGTGAAGGACTCGGACTTTTCGCTCCGGTTGGGGAACCAGGCTTGGCCGGCGCTGCGGCGGTCGTTAGATAGTAGTGATCCCAGCTATAAGGATTGAAGGGAAGGGCCTCCGGCGGCCAAGGGCGTTGCCCTTGGATCCCTTTGACTTCCGTGGCTGGATCAGCGTCCTTTGGTCGCGATCGTACGATCTTGGGGCGGGGAGTGGTGAAGCCGCCCTGGTTGGGCTTGGGGGTGCAATGGCAAAAGGGCTTCCAGTGTTAACCGATTGCGTTTTGGCCAGCCAGAGTGGTATCTTCGGCTCATGGGAACCGCAGCTACAACCTTCGAACCTGCCAAGCCTCCGACGACTCCCAGTGCGCCAGTGAACAGATCAACTGACGGTGGAAGAACTTAGGAAAGGTGAGCAAGGTATTTAGTTATTCATGGAAAATAACGACAGCAATAAATACCACTATTGCGGTTGTAATTTTTGCTGTAGGCCTTCGCGTATTGATTATAGAACGGGGTGATACGGCGGGTATATACATTATTATAATAGCCCTTGCACTATGGGGACCTCTATATATTAATGCAAGGCTGATGATTTCGGACATTATATTCGATAATGATGGGATAAGCGCCTCCGTGTTTGGCTTAATATGGAAACATATAAGCTGGGACCGTGTGGCGAGGATACGGACAGTAGAGTTGACCAACCCTACATTTAAGGGAGCAACCAAAACTATTTTGATAGATGCCTTCCCAAATAATATATATTTTTTGCGCCGCCGAGGTCCAATCGTGTTTAACGATAATATACTTGATTACGACTCTCTTGTGGACTTAGTCAACGACGCCGCTGCAAGATATAAGATTGCGATATACAAGTGATCCTAGCTATAAGGATTGAAGGGAAGGGCCTCCGACGGCCAAGGGCGTTGCCCTTGGAACCCATTATTTATCTCGGCTGGATCGACGGCCTTCAGCTGAAATCGCGTGATCTTGGGATGGGGAGTGGCGAAGCCCAGCAATACCCTGCGACCGAACGGTGTTCGTGCAGGTCGCAAGGTTGATTGCCTGCGGCGCTAAGGAAGAACTTAGCAGCTGAAGAACGAGCATCCAGCCGCGGAAGTAAACGGGTTCTCAGGGCCCGCGGCCCTGAGCCGGCGGAGCCTTGCTTCTCACTTCCCGGGTTGCGACACCGATGCTTCCGGATCATGCTCCGGTGCCTTGTATCGTGTAGTTCAAGCGCCCCTGAGAGGGTGTTCATGGAGGGAAGCTCATGGCCACGACCGCCAATCCGACTTTGCAGCGTTTGAATGATGGCAAGCTCGCGCTCGGGTTTTGCGTTTATCATTTGCGCACGACCGCGTCGGCGATGCTGGCGCATGCGACGGGGTATGACTGGTTGTTTATCGACACCGAGCATGGTGCGTTCACCACGCAGGAGACGTCGCAGATGTGCCTGGCGGCGATACCGTTCGGGATCACGCCGATCGTGCGAGTGTGCGCGGATGCGTTGGATGAGGCGACGCGGGCGCTGGATAATGGGGCGATGGGGATCATCGTGCCGCATGTGAGCACGGTGGCTTCGGCGAAGCGGGTGGTGGATGCGTTGCGGTTTCCGCCGATGGGGATGCGGAGTTGGGGGGCGCCGCCGGCGATGTATAATTATGGCGGGCCGGGGCTGAAGGAGGCGCAGGAGTCGCTCAACCGGGATGTGTTGATCTGCACGATGATCGAGACCGAGGAGGCGATCGCGAATGTGGATGAGATCGCGAAGGTGCCTGGCATCGACGTGATCATGATCGGCAGCACGGATCTGACGACGCGCATGGGGGTTCCCGGGCAGTGGGGGCATGAGAAGGTACAGAACGCCTACAAGAAGGTGGGGGCGGCGTGCCGGAAGAATGGCAAGCATCTGGGGCTTGGCGGTATTGGCGATAATGAGTGGGCGCCGCACTACATCAAGCAGGGTGCGCGGATGGTGCTGGCTCATTCCGATCATGGGATGATCATGGAGGCCGGGAGCGCGCGGGCGAAGATGTTGCGGGCGATCGAGAAGAAGGGCGGCGCGAAGAAGAAGTAGGACGTCCGAGTGCGCCGGGGGCCGCGTGGTCGCCGGCGATATCGATGTGGGAGGTTAGAATGGCGATCAGAATAGGCCGCCGCGGCATGGCCGCGGGCCTTGGTGCGGCGATGCTGTTTCCGGGGGCGCTGCGGGCTCAGACGGATGGGCTGGTGGATGCGGCGCGCATGGAGGGGTCGCTCACCTGGTATACCGCACATACCGATGGCGAGACGGCGGAGGCGACGGGTCGGCTGTTCACCTCGATCTATCCGGGCGTGAAGGTCACGGTGATCCGCACCACCGCGCAGGTGGCCTATGAGCGATTGTTGCAGGACATCAAGAACAACATTGCGAACTGCGACGTGTTCAGCTCGACCGACCCCGGGCATGACGAGGAACTGAAGAAGCGCAATCTGCTGGCGAAGTATGTGCCGGCGAATGCGACCGGGCTGGCGGAGCCCTTCCAGGGCGTCGATCCCGATGGGTTCTACTATCCGACGTCGGCCGGACTGGTGTTGATTACCTACAATACCAAGCTGCTGAAGGCCGAGGACGCGCCGAAGAACTGGCCGGATCTGCTCGATCCCAAGTGGCGCAAGAAGATCTCGACCGGGCACCCGGCGTTTTCCGGTTATGTCGGAACCTGGGTGCTGGCGATGCGCAAGCTTTATGGCTGGGAATATTTCGAGAAGCTGGAGAAGAATCAGCCGCAGATCGGCCGTTCGGTGAACGACACGGTGACGATGCTGAACGCCGGCGAGCGGACGGTGGCGGCGGGGCCGTCGGGCACAACGCTGATGACGGCGGACAAGGGCAATCCGCTGGCGCTGATCTATCCGACGGATGGCGCGGTGCTGCTGGTGTCGCCCTCGGCGATCATGGCGAATGCGCCGCATCCGAACGCGGCGCGGCTGTTCATGGAATTCCTGCTTTCGGACGCGCATGCGCAGCTGTCGGTCGAGACACGCAACGAGTCGCTGCGTCCGGGCGTGTTGCCGAGGGCTGGGGCGAAGCCGTTCACCGAGGCTAAGATCATCAGGCTCAGCACGGCGGAGATCCAGAAAGGGATTCCCGAGGTGATCGAGCAGTGGCGGGACACGTTCGGGAATTGACCGCGCTGTCCGCTCGGCGGCGCTTCGATCCGCTGGTCCTGCTTTGGGTGGGATTGGCACTGGTTCTGGCGTTCCTGGTGATCAATCCACTGCTGCGGTTGATCCTCACCAGCCTGGAGACAGCCGATACAGGCGCCTTCACGCTGGCAAACTATGTCACCGCCTATGGGCGGCCGCGCTATGTCCAGGCGCTGTGGAATTCTTTGCGGCTGGGCGTGATGGTGACGGCGCTGTGCCTGGTGTTCGCGCTGCCGATCGCCTGGGCATCGTCGCGGACGGATATGCCGGGGAAGGCTGCGATCCGCATGCTGGTGCTCGGCGCGTTCATCACCCCGCCCTATCTTGGCGCCATCGGCTGGATCCTGCTGGCGGGGCCGAATGCGGGGTGGCTGAACCGGATCTGGATGGCCTTTACCGGGGCCGCCGAGGGGGTGCTGGACATCTATTCGTTCAGCGGGCTGGCCTTCATCATCGCGATCTATTCGTTTCCCTATCTGTTCATTTTTACATCCTCCGCGCTCGACGTAGTCTCCTCGGAGATGGAGGATGCGGCGAATATCCTTGGCGCCGGGACGGTCCGGACGATGGTACGCATCACCTTGCCGATGGTGTTGCCAGCGATCCTTGGCGGCGCGATCGTGACGTTCCTCGAGACGATCGCGCTGTTCGGCTCGCCGGCGCTGATCGCAATACCGGCGCGGTTCAACGTGGTCACGACGCAGCTGCAACAATTCTTCAGCCCGCCGGTGCGCGCCGAAGTGGCCGCCGCCTATGCGGTACCGTTGCTGCTGATCACCGTGGTGATGTTCCTGCTGCAACGGAGGCTGATCGCGCGCAAGGGGTTCGTCGCGTTGACCGGCAAGGGGACGGAGCGGCGGCTGATTGCGTTGGGGCCGTGGCGCTGGGTGATGCTGGGCTACGCGCTGTTCGTGCTCTCGCTTTCGGTGCTACTGCCCTATGCGGCGCTGTCCCAGGCGGCCCTGGCGAAAGCCTGGGGCCAGGGCTGGAGTTTTGGCAATCTGACCCTCGGCAACTTCACCTATCTGCTGTTCCAGCATGAGACGGCCGGACAGTCAGTGCTGAACAGCTTCATCTACGCAGCCTCGGCGGCGTTCCTCGCGGTGGGGCTGGCGCTGGCGATCGCCTATATCGTGGCGCGGCGGCTGTTGCCGTATGCGGGAGTGCTCGGGTTTCTCTGCATGGCGCCGTTCGTGGTGCCGGGCATCGTGCTGGCGATCGCCTTCTACGCCGCCTATGCGCCGCCGCCGTTTTCGCTCTATGGCACTGGGCTGATCCTCATCCTCGCCTTCACCACCCGCTTCCTGCCAATCGGTTTTGCCAATGCTTCGGCTGCGATCCGCGGTATCAATCCGGAAATGGAGGAGGCGGTGCGCATTCTCGGCGGCGGGCGGCTGCTGGCCATTCGCCGCGTGCTCGCGCCACTGATGAAGCGCGGCCTGATCGGCGCCTGGCTGTTGGTGTTCATTCCCGCAACGCGCGAACTCAGTACCGCGATGTTCCTCTACGGCCCGCGCACGCGCACCATGTCGGTGATGCTGCTCGACCTCAGCGAGGAGGGGAAGTTCGAACATCTCGCCGCCCTCGGCTTCATGTTACTTGGGGCCACCATCGTCATCGTCGGCATCGGCTTCCGCCTCGTCGGCGGCGACTTCATGCTGCGGAGAGAACGGACATGAGCAAACTCGTCCTCACCGGGCTCAGCCGCCGCTTCGGCGCCACCACCGCGGTCGACGACGTCTCGCTGACGCTGGCGGAGGGCGAGTTCGTCTCCCTCCTCGGCCCGTCCGGATGCGGCAAGACCACGACCTTGCGCATGATCGCCGGCTTCATGGCGCCAACAGCCGGGCGGATCGAGGTCGATGGCCAGGTGATCTCGACGCCAAGCCATGTGGTGCCGCCGGAGCGGCGCGGCATGTCGATGATTTTCCAGTCCTACGCGATCTGGCCGAACATGACGGTGCGCGAGAACATTGTCTTCGGGCTCAAGCTGCGCAACCTGCCGCGGGCCGAGGCCGAGCGGCGGCTGGCCACCATTCTCGACGTCGTCCGCCTCGCTCCACTCGCCGAGCGATATCCCGCCGAGTTGTCGGGCGGCCAGCAGCAGCGCGTCGCGCTGGCCCGTGCCATCGTCATCGAGCCCGCCGTGCTGCTCCTCGACGAGCCGCTGTCGAATCTCGATGCCAATCTGCGCGAGGAGATGCGCGCCGAGATCCGCCGCCTGCACGACGCCTTCCGCATCACCACCGTCTACGTCACGCATGATCAGGCGGAGGCGATGACGACATCCGACCGTATCGTGGTGATGAACCACGGCCGCATCGAGCAGGTCGACGATCCCGTCACGCTCTACAACCGCCCGCGCTCGCGCTTCGTCGCCGGCTTCATCGGCCGCACGAACTTCCTCGACGGGCGCGTCGAGGGCGGCATGGTGGTGGTGCCCGGGCTCGTCGCGCCCGCGGCTGCCGTGCCGGACCTCGCCGCCACCCCTCGGATCGCCAGCTTCTCGATCCGCCCGACCGCGGTGACGCTGCACCGCGCCGACCCCGGGATGCCCTGGTCGGCGCCGGCGGCCATCGTCGAGCGGGCCTTTCTCGGCGAGCACTGGGACTACGGCGTGCAGTTTGCCGGCAGCGAAACGCGACTGAGGGTTGCGACATCGCCGCTCGACGCCCATGCGCTCGGCGATGCAGTGTGGATTGCGATCGATCCGGCCCGGGTCGTCGAGATCCCCCCGCCCGAGACCGCATGAACGTTCCCGCCACGCTGCTGCGCCTGCCGATCCTCGCCGCCCGCCTCACGCCCTCGCTGCGGGGCATGCTGTGGACGATCGCGGCCGGGATGACCTTCACCTTCCTGAACACCACGATGCGGGTGCTGGCGATCGACATTCCGGCGTTCGAGACGCAGTTCCTGCGCTATTTCTTCGGTTTCCTGGTGATGTTCCCGATCATCCTGCGCGCGGGCGTGATGACCTATCGGCCCAACGGGCTTGGCGGCCAGCTCTGGCGCGGCGTGGTGCACACGTCGGGCCTGCTGCTGTGGTTCATCGCTCTGCCGCATATCTCGCTGGCCGACATGACGGCGCTGGGCTTCACCAGCCCGATCTTCATCATGTTGGGCGCCGCCCTGGTGTTCAAGGAGAAGCTGCGGGCGGACCGCATGCTCGCCGCGGGGATCGGCTTCGCCGGCGTGCTGATCGTTCTCGGGCCGAACATCAACGGCGCCGGCGGGATCTACAACCTCGCGATGCTCGCCTCCTCGCCGCTCTTTGCCGCGTCCTTCCTGATCACCAAGGCGCTGACCAAGCGGGATCGGCCGGAGGTGATCATGGTGTGGCAGGCGATATCGGTGACCTTCTTCTCCTTCCCGCTGGCGCTGATCGGCTGGGTCTGGCCAACCCCGCTGCAACTGGCGGCCTTCCTCGCCTGCGGCGTGTTGGGCAGCACCGGACACTACTGCGTCACCCGCGGGCTGCGCGCGACCGATATTTCCGTCACCCAGTCGGTGAAGTTCCTTGACCTGATCTGGAACAGCATGGCCGGGTTCATCGTCTTCGCCGACGTGCCGACGCAGACGACGTTGCTCGGCGCGCTCGTCATCTTCTTTGCCACCACATGGATCGCGCGGCGCGAGGCGCGGCGGCGTTGAGATAACGTTCACCGGTCTGGTGGACGTTATTAACACTCTGGCAGCCGATACCTGATATCCGGGCGCGGATTGCCCGCCGCGCGCGGCGCACCACGAAGCGGATCGTATTCATGAATCACCCGTCGGGGCCGCTGCCCCGGGCCGCACGTCGCCTCAGCCGCTGGGGTCGCCTTGTCCTCGCGGCCGGGTCCGGCCTCGTGCTGCTCGCCGCGCTGGTCTCCGGCGCGCTGGTCTGGCGCGCCCGCGCGTCGGACATCGCGGCATGGCAGACGAATGTCGGCAATCTCTCCACCATCCTGGCCGAACATGCCGGGCAGGCGGTTCGGGCGGCGGATCTCGTGCTGCAGAGCATGCAGTTGCGGGTCGACGAGGCCGGGGTGGCCGACGACGCCGAGCTGATGCGCTTCGGCCGCCAGCGCGCCGTGTTCGACAACCTGCGCGAGAAGATCGCTACCGTCCCGCAGATCGACGTCGCCACCCTCATCGCCCGCGATGGCGAGGTCATCACCTTCACCCGTTCCTGGCCGCCACCGCCGATCAATCTCGGCGACCGCGACTACTTCAAGGCGATGTCCGGTGCGCCCAACTCCGGCGTCTTCCTCAGCACTCCCGTCCAGAACCGTGGCACCGGCACCTGGACCTTCTATCTGGCCCGGCAGATCCGCAACCGCGACGGCGCCCCGATCGGCGTGGCCATCGTTGGCATCGCCAGCGAGTTCTTCGCCTCCTTCTTCAAGGCGGTGAACATCGGCGAGGGAAGCGCGATCTCGCTCTTCCGTGCCGACGGCATCCTGCTGGCCCGGCACCCCTTGCCCGGCGACATCATCGGGACGACGTTCAAGGACCAGCCGGTATTCCGCGACGCGCTGGCCTCGACCGCCAACGGCGGTGCCTTTGTCACCTATGCCAATCGCCTCGCGCAGGCGAGCCATGGTGAGCTGCGCATCGTCTCGCCGCGCCGTGTCGATGGCTACCCGCTGGTGACCAATGTCACCATCACCGAGGACATCGTGCTCGCGGCCTGGCGGAAGAACGCGCTGATCGTGCTTGCGTTGCTGGTCGTGCTGGCCGGCGTGGTCTTGCCGCTCACGCTGTGGCTCGCCCGCGCCCTGACCCGGCATGAGCGGGCGGTGGAGGAAATGCTGCGGGCGCGCGATATTGCCGAACAGGCGCGGGAACTCGCCGAGGCCGCCAATCGCGCCAAGTCGGACTTCCTGGCCAACATGAGCCACGAAATCCGCACGCCGATGAACGGCATCATCGGCATGAATGCCTTGTTGCTCGACACCCCGCTTGATGCCGAGCAGCAGAAATTCGCGCTGACCGTGCGCGACAGCGCGGATGCGATGCTGAGCGTCATTAACGACATCCTCGATATCTCCAAGCTGGAAGCCGGCAAGGTCCGCCTCGAGATTATCGACTACGACCTCGAAACGCTTGTCGCCTCGATCTGCGATTTGATGAGGCCACGCGCCGCGGACAAAGGCATTGCCTACGGGGTCACGATCGCGCCAACGCTGCCACGCCGGCTGCGAGGCGACCCCACGCGCGTCCGCCAGGTGCTGCTCAACCTCGCCAGCAACGCCATCAAGTTCACCGACCGCGGCAAGGTCTCGCTGACGATCCTGGCCGTGGGAGAGGAGGACTGCGCGGCGATGCGGTTGCGCTTCGAAGTGGCCGATACCGGCATTGGCATCGATGCGGTGACCCAGTCGCTGCTGTTCCGCAAATTCACCCAGGCCGACACCTCTATCACCCGCAAGTTCGGCGGCACCGGACTCGGCCTGGCCATCTGCCGTGAACTAGTCGAGCTGATGGGCGGCACCATCGGGGTGAGTAGCGTCAAGGGCCAGGGCTCAACGTTCTGGTTCGAACTGCCCCTTGCCGCCCCCGAGATGTCCACCGGGTCGGTGTCCGAGCCGACGCCTGCCCCGTCGGCTTCTGGCGCAGGCGTGACCCGCGTGCTGCATGTGCTCGTTGCCGAGGACAACGCCATCAACCAGAAACTCGCCCTGGCTATGCTCACGCGTGCGGGCCATCGGGTGCGCCTCGCTGAGAATGGTGCGGCGGCGGTCGCGGCCATCGCCGAGGACAGGTTCGACGTCGTGTTGATGGACATCCAGATGCCGGTGCTTGATGGCCTGGCCGCCGCCCGCCAGATCCGCGCGCTTCCGGGCCCGGCCGCCCGCGTGCCTATTATCGCCCTGACCGCCGACGCCATGACCGGCGCGCGCGAGCACTATCTCGCCGCCGGCATGGATGACTACATCTCCAAGCCTCTGCATCCCGCCCATGTACTGGCCAAGCTGGCCGCGATCGTCGCGCGGCCTCCGGCTGTCGCGGACACGCGCTGAACCACGGCTACCCGATCTGCACCAGCCGGTGATGCTTCCGTCCGGCCGAGACTTTGACGCCCGCGCGCAGGTCGGCTTCCGAGACGACCAAGCCTTCGTCCTTCACGGTGGTGTCGTTCACCCGCGCGCCGCCGCCGCGGATCAGGCGGCGGCCCTCGGCGTTGCTGGTGGCCAGACCAGCGAGGGCGAACAGCCGGAAGGCGGCGATTCCACCATCCACCAGTTCGCCGGCGGCGATCGCGACCTTGGGCAGGTCGTCGGCGGATTCGCCGGTTTCGAAGGTTTGGCGCGCCGCCTCGGCCGCGGCTTCGGCAGCCTCGCGCCCGTGCATCAGCGTGGTCGCCGCGGTGGCGAGGATCTTCTTGGCCTCGTTGATCTCGGCACCGCCGAGGGCTTCGAGGCGGGCGATCTCGGACAGCGGAATGTCGGTGAACAGCTTGAGGAAGCGGCCGACGTCCCCATCCTCGGTGTTGCGCCAGAACTGCCAGTAATCGAATACCGGGCACTTGTCGGCGCTCAGCCACACCGCGCCCTTCGCCGTCTTGCCCATCTTCGCGCCCGAGGCGGTGGCGATCAGCGGCGTGGTCAGGCCGTAGACCTGCTTGCTGTCGGTCCGCCGCACCAAGTCGATGCCCGAGACGATGTTGCCCCACTGGTCCGAGCCGCCCATCTGCAGCGTCACGCCGTAGCGGCGGTTCAGCTCGCGGAAGTCATAGCTTTGCAGGATGGAGTAGTTGAACTCGAGGAAGGTCAGGCCCTGCTCGCGCTCCAGCCGCGACTTCACGCTGTCGAAGCCGAGCATGCGGTTGACCGAGAAATGCACGCCGACCTCGCGCAGCAGCTGGATGTAGCTGAGCTTGTCGAGCCATTCGGCATTGTCGGGCATGATGGCATCCGTCGGCCCATCGCCGAAGGTCATCAGCTTTTCGATGTTGCGGCGAATGCCGGCCTTGTTGATGGCGATCTGCTCGTCGGTCAGCAGCTGGCGGGCCTCTTCGCGGAAGGAGGGATCGCCGATCTTGGTGGTGCCGCCGCCGATCAGGGGCATGGGGCGATGGCCGTGCCGCTGCATCAGGCGCAACAGCATGAGCGAGACCATGCTGCCGACATGGAGACTGTCCGCCGTGCAGTCGAAGCCGATATACCCGGAGACGACGCCGGACTTCAGGGCCGATTCGAGGCCCTCGGTGTCGGTGCACTGGAAGACGAAGCCGCGCGCGGTGGCTTCATGGAGGAAATCGGCGGTGGACATGGTCATGGTTCCGGATTTTTTCGCGTTGCGGGCTAGCATAATGGGAGGAACGTGAAAATGCTGCGTACCATCGGCTTGATGAGCGGCACCTCGCTCGACGGCGTCGACGCCGCCTGGCTGGAGACCGACGGCACCCATATCGGCCGCTTCGGCCCCGCCCTCACTTTGCCCTACGACGACCTCCTGCGCGGCGACCTCCGCCGCCTGCTCGACCTCGCGCCTACCATCGATCGCGCCGACCCCTTCCTTGCCGACGTCACCCACCGCCTCACCCAACGCCACATCGACGCCGTCGCCGCCATCGGCGAGCCCGCCGACCTCATCGGCTTCCATGGGCAGACCATCCTCCACCAGCCCGACCGCCGCTTCACCTGGCAGATCGGTGACGCCGGCGCCCTCGCCCGCGCGACCGGCACCACCGTCGCCTACGACTTCCGCACCGCCGACGTCGCCGCCGGCGGTGAAGGGGCGCCCCTGGTCCCCGTCTTCCACCAGGCCCTGGCCGAAAACCTCGATAAGCCGCTGGCCGTTCTCAATATAGGCGGTGTCGGCAACGTGACCTGGATCGGCGCCCATGGCGGCCTGCTCGCCTTCGATACCGGCCCTGGCAACGGGCCGCTCGACGACTGGGCGGCCAAACACACCAACCTGCCCATCGACGCCGACGGCCGGCTCTCCGCCAGCGGCGAAGTCGATACCGCCATCCTCGCCCGCCTGATGGCGCACCCCTATTTCAGCCGCCCCGCCCCCAAATCCCTCGACCGCCTCGACTTCGGCCGTGCCCTGGCGGCCAGCGGCATCGACGCGCTCTCGCCGGCCGATGGCGCGGCAACCCTCGTCGCCTTCACTGCCCAGTCGATCGCCGCGAGCGTCCTCCCTGGTCCCGTCAGGCGCTGGCTCGTCACCGGCGGCGGTCGGCTCAACCCGACCATCATGGCCGCGCTGCGCGCCCGCCTCGGCGTGCCCGTGGATCCCGTGGAAGCCGTCGGCTGGAACGGCGACGCACTGGAAGCTCAATGTTTTGGTTTTCTCGCGGCGCGGACGCTTGCCGGCCTGCCGCTCAGCTTCCCCGGCACCACGGGGGCACCGCGGGCAATGCCGGGGGGGCAAATCACCAGGCCATAGCCGTCGATTGGCTCGGCCGGCGGATCCCGGTCGATCTTATACGCAGTGTGCGAACCGATCCTTGGTCACGGTCAACACTTCATCCGCGTCGCGCGTCCACCAGTCCGCGGCGGACATGATCTCGACCCCGATCGGCCCGGTATACCCAGCCGCTTCCACCATTGCCGTGATCGCGGGGATATCGATCACCCCGTCGCCCATCATTCCGCGGTCCCACACCAGGTCCCGTGTCGGCACTTTCCAGTCGCACACGTGGTATCCCGCGATCCGCCCCGCTGCCCGCGCGATCCCCGCTGCGAGCGCCGGATCCCACCAGATGTGATAGACGTCGAGAGCGATCCCGGTGCCTTCGCCGAGCGCGTCGCAGAGGTCGAGCACCTGGGCCATCGTCGACCAGATCGACCGGTCGCCGCAGGTCATCGGGTGCAGCGGCTCAAGCGCGAGCGTCACGCCGGCCGCCCGCGCATAGGGCACCAGCTCCGCCAGCGCATCCTCGGCGAAGCGCCGCGCCCCCGCCAGATCCTTCGAGCCCGCCGGCAGCCCCCCGGGGATCGTCACCAGGCAGTCCGCGCCGAGGGCCGCGGTCTCGTCGATCGCGCGACGGTTCTCATCGCGCGTGGCAACCGGATCGCCGGCGGTGAACAGCCCGGCGCGGCACACGCCGGAGGGCCGAACGCCGGCATCGCGGAAGTGCCGGATCGCGTTGGCAAGCCCGAGCTCGGCGATCTTGTCCCGCCACGGATCGATGCAGGGAATGCCGTGCCGGGCACAGGCCTCGATGCACTGCCTGAGGGTGAGCTGCTCGCGCACGGTGATGGTGTTCAGCGACAGACGGGACAGATCGGCCATACCCGCTGCCTACACAAACCGCGGCGCCCTCGCCAGTCCGCCGGCTTGCGCTGTGTCAATGCGTCCCGGCCTTGGATCGGGCAACGATGGCCTCAGGCACATTCCGCCTCGCCCCCATTTTCCGCAGGGACTGCCATGGACCGCGAACATCTCGACCATTTCCGCAAGAAACTGCTCGCCGAGCGGGCCGAACTTCAGCGCGAGCTCGACAGTCTTCCCGTGCGTACCGCCGCCGAGGACATTCGCGAGGGCGACCAGGCCGACCAGTCCTCGGCCGAATGGGACCACACCGTGCTCGCCACCAACCGCGAGCGTGTCCGCCTGCTCATCAACCAGGTCGACCAGGCCCTCGCCCGCATCGACACCGGAACCTACGGCATCTGCGAGGACACCGGCCGCCCCATCGGCCTCAAGCGCCTCGAGGCCCAGCCGACCGCGACGCTTTCGGTCGAAGCGCAGGAACGCCGCGAGCGCCGCAGCTGACCGCCCGGCCCGTCAGGGCCGCAGTTCGAGCCCGCCGTCTACAGTGATGGTGCTGCCGGTGATGTAGCCCGCCGCGTCACCCGCGAGGAACAGCGCGGCGGCGGCGACGTCCTCCGGCCGGCCGATGCGCCGCATCGGTATCAGGTCGAGCTTGGCCGCCCGCCAGGCCGGATCGGCCAGGGCAGTGCGATTGAAATCCGTCTCGATCGTGCCCGGCGCGATCAGGTTCACCGTAATCCCGTGCGGCGCCAGTTCCAGCGCCATGACGCGCGCCATCTGCATCATTCCCGCCTTGCTCGCGGCATAGGCGGCCAGGCCTGGATTGGGCGTCCATTGATTGACCGACGAGACCATGACGATCCGGCCGCGCCGGCGCTCCATCATGTTCCGCGCCGCCTCCTGCGCCAGCGCGAACCCGGCATGCAGATTGACACCCATCACCCGCTGCCACTCGCCGTCATCGATCTCGAGCGCCGGCTTGCGCAGCAGCACCGCCGCGGTAGACACCAGGATGTCGACCCGTCCCAAAGCCGCGACCGCCCGCCCCACCAAACCGCGCGCCGCCGCGATATCAGCGAAATCGGCCCCCAGCACGGCCGCCCGCCGCCCCATCGCCCGACACTCGGCCGCCAGCGCCTCCGCCGCCTCGGACTGATCGAGATGATGGATCGCCACATCCGCCCCCGCTTCGGCCAAGGCCCGCGCCGTCGCCCGCCCGATGCCATCGCTCCCCGCGCCCGTCACCAGCGCGACCCGCCCCGCGAGATTCATGCCCGTCCCCTCACCACCGGCTGCCCGAACACACACAGGACACCCGCACGCTCCACCGAACGAGCATGGCGGCCATCCTGAAGTACCCGCCGCCATCTGACCATCCCGCCCGGCTCCCGGCTTCCCCCGCCGCGGCACATCGGGCTATCCACACCCCATGGAAGGAACGTCGACGTCGCGGGCACGCGAGAATGCGCGCGGTGCCATGGCCATGCTCGGCGCCGTCGGCCTGTTCATCGTCAATGACGCGATGATGAAACTGGCCAGCGAAGGCCTGCCCGCCGCCCAGACCATCGGCGTGCGCGGCGTCTTCGCCACCACCTGGGTCATCGCCGCCGTGCTGGCCAGCAGCCAGCGCAGCCAGGCCCATCATACCCTCGAACGGCGCACCGTCATCCGCGCCCTGCTCGACGTCGCCAGCACTTTTAGCTACCTCATCGCCCTCTTCAACATGCCGCTGCCGCTCGCGGTCGCCATCGGCCAGACCGCGCCGCTGATGATCCTGATGCTCTCGGTGCTCTTTCTCCGCGAACGGGTCTCCCGCGGCCGCTGGGCCGCGATGATCGTCGGCTTTGGCGCCGTCCTGCTGATTGCCCGCCCCGGCTCCGTCGGATTCACCTGGTGGGCCGCCCTCAGCCTGCTCTCCACCCTCTGCGGCGCCATCCGCGACACCTACACGCGCGTTGTCCCCCAGCACGTCCCCTCGTTGATCATCACTCTTTCAACCGCGGTTGCCATCACCCTGACAGCCACCGCCATCACCGCCATCACCGGTTGGCACCCGATGACCGGCACGCAATGGAGCCTGCTGTTCGCCGCCTCCCTCTTCCTCGCCGGCGCCTACCACCTGATGATCGTCGCCATGCGCCTCGGCGAGGTCTCCTTCGTCGGCGGCTTCCGCTACGCCTCGCTCCCGGCTGGCGCCCTGATCTCCTGGATCGTCTGGAATCAGTTACCCGACGCTCCAGCCACCATCGGCATGACCATCATCGTCGCTGCCGGCCTCTATCTGTTCCGCACCGGCCGAATCGAAAGCAACCCGTCCAGCCATCGTTAAGTGATGAGTTCCTGGTGCTTATCGGCCCTCAGCCGGCAGACGCTCGTCCTTCCTTGCGGCCTCAATCCGGCACCATCACCCAGCCCGGCGGCGGTAGCTTTCCCGGATGGATCTGGCCGCAGCTCTTGCAGGTGCGGGCCTGGGTGTCGGCGTAGAAAGCTTCATAGAGGGGTGGCAGGTCGGTGACGATGTTGGAGACGCGGACTTCGATGCGGTGGACGAGGGTTCCGCAGTTGAAGCAGAACCATTCGAAGCCGTCTTTTGCGCCGGGCGCGCGGGCGCCTTCGATGACCAGGCCGACGGAGCCTGGCATGGGGCGCTGTGGGGAATGGCGGACGTGCGGGGGGAGGAGGAAGACTTCGCCGGCGCGGATGGGGATGTCGTGGATTTTGCCGGCTTCAGCGATCTTGAGGATCATCGTGCCTTTGATCTGGTAGAAGAATTCCTCGACGGGATCGTCATGAAAGTCGACGCGCTGGTTGGGGCCGCCGACGACCTGGACGACCATGCCGGCGTCTTCGAAGACGAGCTTGTTGCCGACGGGGGGTTTGAGGAGATGGCTGTGGTCGTCGATCCATTTCATGAAGTCGAAGGGTTTGCGCAAGCTGGCGAAGGACATGGGCGTTGTCTCCGTCGGATGATCAGCGCAGGCCGCAGGCGGCGAAGGCGTCGCGGATGGCGGCGCGTTCGGGGTCGGTGAGGGGGAGCATGGGTCGGCGGACGGTGCCGCCGGTCTGGCCGAGGAGGTCTTGCCAGTATTTCTGCGCGGCCTGGGGTTTGCCGCCGGGGCGGGTGGATTTGAGGGCGGCGCGGACGGGCTCGAGGCTGTCGCGGATGATGCGGGCTTTGGCAACGTCGCCGCGCATGGCGAGATCGGTGTAGTCGCGCATGCGGCGGTCGGTGGGGGTTTGCAGGAGGTAGGGCGGGCTGGAGCAGAGATAGACCTGCCAGTTGAGCTCAACGATGTTGTCGAACCATTCGTCTTCGGAGGCGGTGCTGACGATCAGATTATCGCGGGCGAGGCGGGTGAGCTCGACGTACATCGGGCGCGGCACGCTGTATTTGATCGCAACAATATTGGGGAGCGTGGCGATGCGGGCGCAGAGTTCGGGGCTCATGAGGTAGCCGCTGTCGGGGTGGCTCCAGAGGGCAATGCCGATGTCGACCTGTTCGCTAATGTATCGGTAGTATTCGAACAGGGTGTCGTCGCGGTCGTGCAGGAAGTGCAGCACGGGGGCGTGGACGACGACGAAGTCGGCGCCGATGGATTGGGCGTGGCGGGCGAGGTCGATGACGGTGTCCATGTTCTGATCGGAGCAGGACATGATGGTGCCGCCGGCACAGGCGTCGATGGCGATGTCGAAGCAGCGTTTGCGTTCGGCGACGGACATGGAGAAGAACTCGCCCTGCTTGCCGCAGACGAAGACGCCGTCGATGCCGAGCGGGCCGGTCCAGTGGCAGAGGTTGCGGGCGAAGCCTGCTTCGTCGAGGCGGTAGTCGGCGTCGAAGGGGGTGAGGGCGGCGGCCCAGATGCCGCGGAGGTGTTCGCGGGCGTAGGCCTTGGCGTCGCGGCGGGCGTATTTGGCCATGTCAGGTGACCTTTTCGCGGGCGCGGAATTCGGCCTGGTCGTAGGCGCGGGTGGCGAAGATATCGGCCATATGGGCGGCGGCGTCGAACACGTCGGCGTAGCTGGTGTAAAGCGGGGTGAATCCGAAACGCATCACATCTGGACTGCGGAAATCGCCGATCACGCCGCGCGCGCGCATCGCCCGCATGGCGGCGTAGCCTTCGGGGTGATGGAAGGAGACATGGCTCGCGCGGTGGGCGGCGTCGCGCGGCACGGCAAGGCGCAGCTTGTGCCCGGCGCAGTGGGTTTCCACCAGGGCGATGAACAGTTCGGTGAGCCCGATCGCCTTGGCGCGCAGCGCCTTCATGTCGACGTCGGACCAGATGTCGAGCGCGGTGTCGAGCGCCGCCATCGCCAGCGGCGACTGGGTGCCGCAGAGGAAACGGGAGATACCGGTGGCCGGGCGGTAGTCGGTGGCGAAGGCGAAGGGTTCGGAGTGGCCCCACCAGCCGGCGATGGGCGGCTGGGCGGCGGCCTGCAGGTCGCGGCGGATGTAGAGATAGGCGGGCGCGCCGGGGCCGCCGTTGAGATATTTGTAGCCGCAGCCGACGGCGAAGTCGGCGCGGGCGGCGTGGAGGTCGACCTCGATGGCGCCGGCGGAGTGCGACAGGTCCCACAAAGCCAGCGCGCCGGCGGCGTGGGCGCGGGCGGTGAGGGCGGCCATGTCGTTGATGGCGGAGGTCTTGTAGTCGACATGGCTGAGGGTGACGACGGCGACGCTCTCGTCGATGGCGGCAGGGATGTCGGCGAGGGGCACCACCTTCACCGTGACGTCGCCGAGCATGGCGGCGATGCCCTGGGCGATATAGATGTCGGTGGGGAAATTATCGGGGTCGGTGAGGATAACGCGGCGGCCGGGGCGCAGCTTCACGGCGGCGACGAGCAGCTTGAAGAGGTTGACCGAAGTGCTGTCGGTGGCGACGACCTCGTCGGCGTCGGCGCCGACGAGGCGGGCGAGCTTGGCGCCGACGCTGCGGGGCTGGTCCCACCAGCCGGCGTCGGTCCAGCTGCGGATCAGGCCCTCGGCCCATTCGCCGGTGATGACGCCGTCGAGGCGGGCGGGGGCGGCCTTGGGCATCATGCCAAGCGAGTTGCCGTCGAGGTAGATCAGCCCGGCGGGGATGTGGAACAGGTCGCGGAAGCGGCGGAGCGGATCGGCGGCATCGCGGGCGACACAGGCGGCGCGGTCGGTCATGGGAGTCTCCCCTGGCGCAGCCCGATTGCGCCGGGGCGTCTTTCGGGGGAGCGCATTGCGGTCTATCGGAAGGCTGCGGGCCCCCGTCGGTTCGTCCCTATAGCACCGCGAAGGCCCGTCCAACATTGCCCCTGCTGTCCCGCGCCGCTGAAGAGGCCGGCATCGTGTTCGTCGGCGACATCCATCGCCGGTGGGACCTGGTGGCGCGCGGGCTGCAACGACTGGCACGGCCGGCGCGGCATGTGGTGCTGCTGGGCGACATGGAGTGCACCGCGCCGCTCGATCACTTGGCGGCGCCGATCCTGGAGCATGGGGCGGGTCTGCACTGGATCTTCGGCAATCACGACTCCGATGGCGGGCCGGAGATGCTGGCCAATCTCGTCGACCCCACGCGCAATCCGCTGACTTCAGCAGGCGCGCTGCACGGGCGGGTGGTGGAGATCGGCGGTCTGCGGATCGCCGGCCTCGGCGGCACTTTCAACACCCGCGTCTGGAACCCGCCGCATCCCCCGCGCCTGCACGGCCGCCACGAACTCGCCCAGGACATGACGCGGCTGGGGCCGGGCTGGAGCGCGGATTCGGCGGCCGCGCTGGGCCGCACGCTGGCGGCGCTGGCGATCTGGCCGGAGGATGTGGCGGCGCTGGCAGGGCAGCGGACCGATATCCTGGTCACCCACGAGGCGCCGTCGAGCCATCCGGCCGGCGTCGCCGCACTCGATGATCTCGCCCGCGCGATGGGGGCGCTGCTGGTCATCCACGGCCACCATCACATCGGCTACCGCGCCCGCTCCGAGGACGGACTCACCGTCCAAGGCGTCGGCGCGGCCTGGGGAATGGCGCCGGACGGGGCGGCGCTGTGGCATGGCGAACGAGAGCGGCACCTCGGCCACGCCCCCAATGGCTGGTCCTACCTCGGGCGCTGACGCGGTTTCGATCGCGGTTGCGCATTTTTTACGGCAACCCCCATTGGCCAACGCGCGGCAATCCGACACCATCAGCACCAACCGACACAAGAAACACGGCGCGGTGTCCGCTCCGGGAGGAAAACGATGGACTACAATGCAGTTTTTGCCGGCGCGAAGGTGATCGACCTCAGCGGCGGCGTGGCCGGGCCCTCCTGCGCGATGATGTTCGCGCAGCACGGGGCGGACGTGATCAAGATCGAAACCCCGCACGGCGGCGGCGATTGGGCGCGTATCTTGGGCAAGACCTACGAAACCCACTCGTCCTTCTCGCTCTACGGCACGCTCGGCAAACGCAGCCTGGCGCTCGACCTCAAGACCGACGAGGGCAAGGAAATCCTCTGGCGCCTGACCAAGGGCGCGGACGTGTTCATCGAAGGCTTCCGCCCCGGCACCATCCAGCGCTACGGCTTCGGCTACGACGCGGTGAGCGCCAAGGAGCCGGGCATCATCTATTATTCCATCTCCGGCTTCGGCCAGACCGGCCCGCTCGCCGGGCGGCCGGCGATGGACCCGGTGCTGCAGGCGTTCAACGGCATCGTCGACGAGAACCGCGGCGAGCACGACAACCACCCGCATCGCATCGCCATCTCGCTGATCGACATGTTCACCGGGCTGCTCGGCTTCCAGGCGATCGCGACTTCCCTGTTCGCCCGCAAGATGAACCCCTCGCTGCCCGGCCGCTACATCGAATGCAGCCTGATGCAGGGCGGCGCCATGCTCTCCGTCATCCGCATGATCGCCGGTTACCTCGAACGCGGCAAACTCCAGCGCGGCATCAACCCCTCCGGCGTGTTCGACACTGCGGACGGGCAAATCAACGTCACCAGCATCCGGCCCGGCGAATGGAAGCCGTTCTGCGAAGCCCTCGATCGCGCCGATCTGCTGGAAGACCCGCGCTTCAACCCGGCACCCACACGGCGCACCAATATCGATGAACTCTACGCCCTGCTGCGCCCCGTGTTCAAAGCCCGCACCACCGCCTGGCTCGGCGAACGCTTCACCGAGCGCGGCATCATGAACGGCAAAGTGAACACCTACAGCGAATTCCTCGCCGAAGAGCAGGTGGTCGCGGCCAATATCATCGCCTGGCTCAACCAGCCCGGCGTGGGCGAACCGGTCCCCACCCCGAATATCCCCGGCCTGCCACCGCTCGAGAACGGCACGAAACGGGCGCATGCGCCGTCACTCGGCGAGCATTCGCGGGAGATCCTGGCGGAGATTGGATATGCGGCGGATCATATCGAGGCTTTGGCGAAGAAGGGTGTGATTGGAGGGTAGGCGAAGGAAAAAGGCTCCGCCGGCCAAGGGCCGAGAGGCCCTTGGAACCCATCACTGCTCGCGGCTGTGGATGCGGCCTTCGGTCGCGATCCCACGATCTCGGGGCGGGGAGTGGCGACGCCCATAAACAAGGCGACCGCACCAGTGATGGTGCGGTCGCTTTGTTTTTTGCCTGCGGCGCTAAGAAAGGGGTTAGCAGCTGAAGAACGAACCTACAACCGCGTGAATTTGTGGGTTCCAAGATACTGCGTCTGCGGGTCAAGCCTGTTTTGGCGTTGGGGTGGAAGTTGCTGCGTGGTTCACTCCTGTGTGGGGTGTTGGAATGGTGTCTGTGTGCGGATGACGGCGTGGGCCA
>Ga0164296_1000872_pt1 | contig 34076 bp, 28 predicted proteins | sample GEODES057metaG_FD_113533 | JGI IMG/M metagenome (GOLD analysis project Ga0164296, IMG submission 113533) | Dystrophic lake water microbial communities from Trout Bog Lake, Wisconsin, USA - GEODES057 metaG | ecosystem: Environmental > Aquatic > Freshwater > Lake | place: USA: Trout Bog Lake...
CTCGTTAAATGTAAGGGCAGGAGATGCTGCAGTAGCCTGCACAAAGAAACCCTGTCCGCTGGCTATATAACGGGTAGCGTTACCGGTAGCAACCGAACCAAGTGGTGATTGACCAACTTCATAGTACTCGAAATTATGTGTTTTCGGGTTAAGCTCGTAAATATATTTAGAGATGTTTGTTGCATAAATACCTGCCGTTGAACTTGATGTGCTATAGGTTTCCAGATCAATAGTACTAGCATAAGGGTTACCTACGCAATTGAATCCTTTGATGCTTGCAGTTGTATTAGAGTAACCAAGGTTTGCAGAAGAAGCTGTATACCAATCTTTCACTGCAACAGCCCCCTGGTTTAAAGTTCCTGACATCGTTAACACACCTGCTGTCGGTACTGTGGTGGTTGTGTAGGGATTTGAAGTTCCGGTTACACCTCTGAAAAAGAATAATACGCCGTTCCCAACCGGTATATTGTAAGTGGTGCTGCCATTATTGGTATAATAATCGTAGGTATGCGTCAATTTCATATTGCTGATACTTTGCCATGTACCTGAAATGAACGAAGTGTTTGAAGGTGCTACAGATTCTTTCCATAAATAAAGTGAAGGATTACCGCTTTGTGAGAAGCCATTAGTAGAACCACCTGGGCCCGTTACAAAGGAACCGGTAGTTAGAAAGTTGATGCTATAAACGTTATTTGGACTAACAGTAGCAGCATATACCGGTGACGAGATCAGGCGGTAACCACGATAAGCCAAAGCACCACCGGTAATATAACGCTCTACGCTTACAGTACCTGTTATGCTGCAGCCTGTAGGTATTGCAGCAATACTCGCTGAACTGGTGGCATTGGACTTTAAAGTAAGCAAACTGGTACCCGCAGCAAGAATGGTAGAAGTACCGCTTAAGGTAAGAACCCCCGTTGCACTTATGGCAAAAACACCACTGCTGATTGTTTTGGTTGCATTGCCACTAAAGGTTACATTATTAAATGTAGTACCATTACCGCTATCGGTCAAGGATTGTGCTGCGCTGGCGCTGAAAGTAGTTGTGCCGGTACTTTGGGTATAAGTTCCGCTATTGGTATAGTTGCCAGTAAGCGTTAAATTACCTGTTCCCAGGGTTAAAGTACCGCTGTTTGATAGTGCACCGGTAACAGTAATATTACCACTCCCCTGAGTTACTGTTGAGGCGTTAGTGAAGGTACCGGTTACAGTAACTGTAGGGTTATTGGTATTTAAATTAACAGCGCCGCCACTAATATTAAGATTCCCAGAGATTGACAGCGTTCCGCCATTAACAGTTTTTGCGGAAACATCACTGAACGTAAGATAATTATATACTGACGGCGATGAGTTTAAAAATGCATCATTGCCGGTATAAACAGTTTGCGTGCCAGCGGATGCCGAATAGTTGACTGTACTGGTGCCGGTACCTCCGTTAACAAAATCAACTGAACCTCCTGTTGCAACCGTAATTGGTGTAGCGCCATTTAATATTAAGCTACTGTTGGTACTTGTACCACTTACCTGCATAATAAATTTAGCCGTATTGTTTTGGTAGCTGGAGTTAGTAGTGATAATGTTATTAACCGTAAGTGTTCCGGAGCTGAGGTCGAATTCCGGGTTATAAGTATTGTAATAATTGACTGAATTTTTTGAATAGGCGCTACTGCTCGTGCTGTTTAAAGTTAAATTACCGCTAACAGTTAGTGTCGCTATTGTACTGGTTAACTTGGTTGTGTATGAGGTCGAAACCGCGGTTGTAGGTGTTGCAGGTGCTGTTGCATCGCCAAGGTTAATAGAAGCGCAATTGATCGTACCTGATCCGGCGATGGTATAGGTTATGGCTCCTGAAGTGCTGTTATTGTTATGATATAGCTTGATCGCATCACCAATGTTTAATACGATAGCGCTATTTACTGTTAATGAGATACCTGTAGCGTTATTATCGCCGAAAATAACCTGATAGGCTGCAAACGGGCTCGTGCCGGTAACGCCAACAACGGGTTGGTTCGCAGCTGATATAGCTGTGCTGTTTGATACGCCGATTTGGGCTATAGTATTGGCATTTGGAACGCCATTGTCCCAATTAGGAGCAGTATTCCAGTCGGTTGGATGGGCTCCATCGCCGCCCTTCCAGTTAGTTACCTTAGGGTTACAGGCTATGTAGATCGTAACATTCACCGATCCGGTATTATATCCAAGGGCTTGCCAGTTTGCCGTTACCGTATATGCGGTTGAAGCGGAAACTACAGTAGGAGTGCCACTGATCACACCTGTAGTTGAATTTATACTCAAGCCAGCTGGCAACGCCGGGCTAATTGAAATACTTGAAATGCCTTGTAAAAAATCGCTGTTGATCGATGGAGTCCAGCTGCCCGAACTTCCAACAGTAAAAGTATAGGGTGAACTGACACTTGCACCACCAGCATAGCTTATAGAATTTGCGAACGCACTAACAGAGACAATTAAAAGAACCAGGATTAAAAAAAGCTGTTTTTTCATTTTAAATACAATAGATAATCACTTTATAGATGTGATTCCCTTATTGCAACTATTGTACAGTTTTTAAAAAACTAACTTTGAATGAGCCATTTAACCCAAAATTTGAAAATTAATGCTGTTTTATTAATTAAAAGTTACTAATTGTAAGTTAAAATATTAATTAATAAATCCCTAGAATTTAATCATTAAGTATTTTCGAGTACATAAAGCCACATTTTACCCATTTTGTGTACCGTGCCAAAAAAGTAAAAAATGACGTTTTTGAATAAAATTTACTTGTTTAAGTAGGTTAAAAACGGATGTTCTAAAACCTCGTAAATGGCATAAATCAGCAAGTTTATCTGGTTTTGTACACAGGTAAATTTTGAATTTTCGGTATATACCACTTTAAACAACAATACCCCGGTAACGGGGTATTGAAGAGGTTTATAATTGAGAATTAAGGGACAATGTTAATAGGGGTATAAAATGAACCATTGAGATAAGAAGTCCGGCCTTTGTTTACACTTTTCATATTGCTGTCCAAATTAACAGTGCTGGGAAATTAAAGACCCTATAGTTGCTGATCAACGTTGGCAAATAACTTATCCGTATTCATCGTTGATATTTAGCTTTTGCTAGCTTTATTTTCCAGCCTTGCGCTCATGGTTATACAGATTCTATCCGTATACATTCAAATTAACAATTAAAATGATCTCGCGTAAATACCTGAAATCAGTAGGCTTGCCCGAACTACTTAGCAATAACTGAATTTTTTCGTTATCGAAAATTGATAAGCGAAACTTTGGACATTACGGCTTAATAGAATGTGTAAATGGCTGAATACTACTTGTTTTAGGTATCTGAATAAATGCCCTATTTGGTAACCTTAGCAGATGGTTTTGGGTTTAAATTGATATGTATTTTGTTCCGGACTTGCATTTTAATAATGATTAAGCGGTTTAAAAAAATGGAATTACCATGAAAAAAACAATGAATTATATGGTCATATTAACTCTTCCATTGATCACTGTCAATATAAACCAGGCTGCTCAAAACAATGACAATCTCTTTGTCAAACAGCTATCTTTAGCAAAAGAAAATTTTCAGCAATTGATCACTGTTCAGGATACTGCAAAACAGCTTGTTCAAATAGTAAAAATCAATGCTTCGCCGAAAGTGCCTCTCTTGAATCAAGGCGATCAACCCTGTAATGGTCAAGATCCTGATACCGGACCCTGCAATGTGAAAATTGAAAAAGATACTGTTAAATCAAATGCCAGATCGGGAAAAAAGGGTAAGGTTACTGATGCCAAAATTTTCGACTGGAAGGTGTTTGCTCCCGAAGCTAAAAGCGTATCAGGGTCCGGAAATTAAATTGAGTGCAATAAAAAAACAAGTAATTTGTACAATTGAGTTAAAACACAACTCAGGGCCATCATACAAAAAACAACGGCCAGGTAGTCCATACAATTGTATGTATTGAAAACTTTCTTGATCAAACTATATTTCAATTGGCTTAACATGGACTTGTGCTAGTTGGCGGTTAAATCCAATATTGTATATAGTACCAATAGCAAGCCTGCCAAAGCAACTACAAAAGTTCCCTTAAATTTAATATTCGCTTTTTCAATAGCGTAGATCCGTCCCGTGCCTAATAAGTTTTTAAATTTTTGATGCCAATAAAAAGAAATCAACAGTAGTGAAATACTTGCGATGTAGACAATTAAACTGAATAATTTTATAACCATGGCTACTCATTTATTTAAATCAAAAGTATTGTTGTTAATAGCAAGGCTAAATGATATAAGATGTGAAAAAAAATACCCTATGATAACTGTTTCGATAAAAAAATAAACTTGAAACAGGTAACAAAACTTAAGATGAATTATTAAAGATACTGCGGACAATAGCATTGGTTGGCAGGAAATGACTGCATTAAAATTCTGCATGCTTAAATCCGAAATCTTTTAAATTTGATAACAACGTAAACATTACTCGAATTAGTAATTTTTACATTGTTAATTATTGGGGATATCGCAGATGAGGAGAAGTGTATGGAAGCTTATAATGCATTAAGGAATGAAATATCCCGCTTTGTGGATATTACTGATAACGAATTTGAGAAAGTAATTCCTTTTTTCAGAAAGAAGCACATTAGAAAAAATCGCGAATTAGTAGGAATTGGGGATGCCGACCGCGATCTGGCATTTATTGTAAAAGGATCGCTAAGGAGTTTTACAATTGACGAAAATGGCAGGGAGCGTGTTTATAAGATTGCATTTGAGGGCGATTGGATAGGGGCACCGATAAGCTTTTCTGAAGGTGTTCCTTCAATTTATGTTATAGAAGCAAATGAGCCAACTGAAGTATTGCTGATATCTTACCAAGAGCGGGATAATATTTATTTTACGGTGCCGGTAATGGAGCGTTTTTTTAGAAAACTAGTCGACGGGTATCTCACTTATGCAATAAGGCGATTTACAAGTGTAACAACGGAGAGTGCCGAAGTACGGTATCTTAAATTACTTCAACAACAGCCAGAAATATTACAACGTGTTCCCTTGCAAACGGTACCCTCTTATTTGTCTATTACACCTGAAAGTTTAAGCCGGATCAGGCATAATGTCGTTAATGAGGGAAAGTTGCTGGTTTATTGAATTGCTTCTTGCCAGCTATCGCCCTTAAAAATCTGGTTTTGCGGCAATTGGCCCAATAAAATCCCGCATTTTATAAACTAAAAAACTTGTTCGGAGGGTTGAAAGAATCCAAGGGTCTTTTTTTTATGATCATTAGAGCCTTGTTAGTTAAGTCCTAAAGCATTGTGGTTCCTTAGATCCAATATACCAATCACAGTATATAAACGGCCAATGCTGCGATAAAATATCCACTGTATAAAACTTTAGCTTTTTGTATCAGAAAGTCTGACCGGGTTTCAAGAATTTCAGTGAATTGTTTTTTTAAATAAAAGGTCAGTAATAACATTCCGGTACTTGTAAGTTATATCATTAACACAAAAATTCCCAGGTTCATCATAATATTTTTTTCGAGCGCGATTTTACCAAACAGGCTTCAAATAATGAATGATCTATGCTATATAAAAAAATACCTTGTGTCAATTATAGATTTGATTTGCAGTAATCTTATGCTTCGTTTTGTTCGCCAATTAGTGTAAATAACAAGCTTTTGGTCTGGTTAATGAATTGAATTCAAATAACCAGGCCGATACCGGCTATGATCATTCCCTTGCAAGTTTTGTTGTTTCAAAATAATGCATATCAATATTTGCCGGGCCTTTAAACTGTAAACGACTAATATGATCCAATAAAACAAAATCAAACCTGGTTGAAGGAAAAAGCAGGCCAAATTTAATTTTCGAAAAAAATTGGTTAGTGGTTGGTGTCCGCTTTAAAATTCGGCAAATGTTGTAATGGTCATGGTTTGATTGTGTAATTCACAAGGCATTCCAATAGCGAATGGAGATATCCCCCCGTACGAATAAAATCCGGTAATTGGTACTTTACTGCCTATTACATTAACAGCTGCATCAACCTCTTCACTGGTTCTGGAGTCAAGTATTATTTTTCGGCCCACGCAACTTACCATAACGGTCAGTTGTGGTTTAACCGAGCCCAAAGACTCAAGCGAATCTTTTGCCGCGATAGATGAGGCATCTATCAGCTTGTTGAAATTTGCCCGCATCAAACGAGCTCTGCTACCTTGCGGAACATTACCGGCAAATATCATTGATTGATGATCTTCATCAACTGCTAAAATTGTACGGATCAAACTTCTGTCCGAATCATTAGTTCGGACAGACAGAGGGAACAATAAAGCCGATCCGGGTAAGTCTTTAGCATAGTCGCCCAGGTAATTTTTGTAAAGTCCGAGGGCGTTCTTGCCATCAATCTCATATAAAACATTTTTATTTGACCGGGTAATTTCGCGCTCATAACCAAATTCATCCCAGCCCCCCAGCGAGCCATGGCCAATCAACAAGTTTTTTCCATAAAATCCTACTGCAATAATGTTACCTTGTGAGGGTATCTCATCCAGTCCGGTTTGGGTTTTTTCAAATCTGGCTGCGTCGCCAGCAAGGCCCCCGGTTATTGGTATTTGTTTTTCGATATTTTCACTCAAACCAGCGGTCAGTTCACCGCCATCTACCAAAGTTCCGTCAGAAATAATGTACAAACCCTGCAGATCCTCTTTTGGAAACAAATTTGCCAGGAATTTTCCTGCTTCATAACTATCGCTATGTTGTTCGATATTGGTTTTGAAACATTGAAGTTTGGTCTTTTCAAATTCGATAGCTGTAGTAACTATAGTACCGTCTTGTACAGAGTCGTTGTTGATCTCACCCGCTGTTGATGAATAAACAAGATGCGCCAGAGGATAAACATTGCGTAGGTGTTGAAAAATTTCGGGTTTTACAATCAATTCAGGCGCTCCAAAAACCAAAACCAATTGGCATTTTTTGGCTTCGGTTTCCGATAATTTAGTTTGCCATACGCCATTGGCGTAAATTTGTTGTTCAATATTCATAGGTGACAGTTATTTTTTTCTAATAGTCAATTTAATAAACATAAATTGCCTTATTACAAAGGCAAACCGATTTGGATTTATTTAATTATACAAGCCGCTGAAGTCTGAACTCAGCTTCGTTTTTCTTTTCGAGATAGGATAGGGGTTGCTGTGCAAGTTTATTTAATATACTTTGATGTACACCGTTGGCATTCACATCAGCCATATACGAAAATCGGGACCCGAATATTGTATACGTGAAAAATACCCTGTTTCCATTGTTGTCAACTATTGCATTTTTATCCATATCTATTTCGCAACCATATTTTACGGTTGCTAATTTTAATAATTCATATAGTTTGGCAAGAGACAGCTCCTTGAAATCAAGTTCAATTAAAAAAGTTTTGTTATGAAAAGCATGAACTTTGCACGATGCTGTTGTGCCCATCATCGGTACCTGATATTTTGCTATCGTAAAATCTTCAAATTTCAATTTGCAAACTGATCTGCCGTATTTTGATTGTACTTTACGCAAGGATACTCCTAGTAGCTCGGGCTGAATCAAAGTCGTGGTATAGCATGTTGTCCTACTTCCTGCATCTTCGAAAATCCGAATATATTCTTTAGGTGTTAATTGGGTAAGCAATTTTCGTTCGCGATATTTTAAATTGCTGTAACTGGTTGGAGACAATTGAACATTGATTTTGTCCAACAATGTAATTAAGAAGTTTTTTCTGAATTTTCCTTCAGTCGTCATAAATCAATTTTAGCCAATTTTTACGGCTAATTTGATGGCTCGTTTATTACTTAAACAAGTAAAAAACATGATCTGTATTCCTGCAATGGCGCAAAATATTTTATAATAATTTGATTTGCTTTTTGTGTTGCAGGGCCAATTAATTGCTACTGAATAGGGTAGGCCAATTAAGCTTCTTTTGGTTTTCCTGTATGATCAACACCACAACTTTATTGCCAAAAATTTCAGTAATTACATGGCAAACCAATACATTTTTAGTGCTATCGTCTGATAATTTAGTTTTAAAATCACCTTCAAATTTAAATGAGCAATTGGTGTGATGTTTATTGGAGGATATCAGAAGTCTGTTTATTTCAAAATCCGATAATTGGGTTTTTGTATAACCATAAAATTTTAATGCAGTGTCATTTGCATCAATGATGCGTCCTGTTGAAAAATCAATCATTAGCATATTGAAGGCGCTGGTACGAAATATTCTGATGAAATTAAGCATAAATGGCCTACTTAATAGAAGCTTATATCCAACACATATAAAGGAATGTTTTTGGTTATTTACTTGTAATTATAGTGGCAGGCAAGAGTGTTGAATTGATATTTGCTCCCCAAATATTACTGAGCCATCCAATTGGGTTAGGTGCTGAAGTACCCAACCAAAAATCATTTTCATAACCATAGATACCATTGTAAAACCTCACCTTATTACCGCTAATTGTTATTGCTGTACCCGGAGTGCTTGTTTGGTTCCAATAATATAACCCGACATTACTGAAAGGTTGCGATATGCTGTAGATGCTGTTATTTACAATTTGCATATTTGAACCACCGGAAATAGCCATGCCATATTGCCCCGGGTTAACCAGAATATTACTGGAGGCTATTTGATAGTTACCGCCGCCGTCTCCCAACATGATGCCACCGCCGGTTTGGCTGGGGCCTCCGCCTCTGATCCAATTTCCGTATATACTTATCGGGTCAGTTGAGATGCCACTACTTTGGTACATACTGATAGCATCCTCGGGATTGCTATATCCCAGGATATTTTCCAGGCGGTTGTATTGCACTTTATTGCCTGCACCGGTAACATTGTCAAATTGTATAAATTGCCCCATAGGATAGGGGCCCTGTATGTTTTGCATTTGATTATATACAATTTGTATCCCGCTACTGTTAAGCACGTATATGCCGGTACCAACATTACCTATATAATTGCTGTCGATTTTTATTGAGGTACATTTGTAAAGATTGATACCCACGAACGTCGTATTTACCAACCTGCAATTCGTTATTTTGATGTTAGAACAATAATTGAGTGTGATACATGCCTTGGTACCGCCGTTGATCGAGTCTCCCTGGATAATAAGATTACTTTTATTATTTAATGTAATAGGACCAACAACTGTTATGACGTTAGTTGCTAATGATTTTTTATTAACGGAAGGAGCTTCACCATTTTTAGCACTGATCAATGGGTTCACAGTATTCTTAGCTTCAACCGGATCTTTCCTGCACGATGAAAAAAGAAAAATTGCTAACAGCATACAATAGCAAAAACGAAAATGATCGGTCTTTAATAGACAAGCATTATTTTTCATAAAACCTCCGTTTGGCGATTGGTGCCATTACGGGCTGTAAAATTCAAATATTTTCACATCGGTTTTAATACCTTATTTAAGGCAAATGTGGCAGCCCTAAGTAGTTGATTTTGAGAGCTATTTGATTGGAGAAAATTAGCCTAATAATTAGGAAATTATACTAAAAAGCAATTAAATGAATTGATTCTTCTTTATTGTTTTAGGAATAAATTTTTATGCACTTATCTATTGCCCTTTAGGCAAACTTTCGCAAATTAAATTGCCATTCGGTATTCAACCTATTAAAAGTGGCAACAATATAAAATAACTTTGGATGGTTGAATTAGATTATTTTAGTGGGCAAGTGTTTTAAAATTGATCGGCTCGCTGCAAGCCAAACTTGCTCTAACCTGCAAGATCATAGTTTATTCCCAATTGCTTTGGGAATTCTTACAGTCACTTTTGTAAATTTCCCCGGCTCACTTTTCAATGAAATATTGCCACCAAGGGTATCAATAAAATGCTTAACTATGTTTAGTCCAATACCGGTACCCGGAATGCCAATGCTATTGGACGCCCTATAAAAAGAAGTTACAAAGAGATTGTTTTGTTCTTGTTTAGGAATTCCGATCCCGAAATCAATAACCGTAACTTCGATCTCGCTTTTTTTATACTTAATGAGCACTTCAGGTGCTTGTTTGCCTTTTGAATATTTAAAAGCATTTGAAATCAGGTTTTCAATGATATGACCTAAATATAGTTCGTCAGTTAACAAAGATTCAGGCTTACCTTCAATTTTAACAATCACTTTCCGATCATCCCGGTTAGCCATATAAAATTTGTTCAGTATAAGTTGAAGCGAGTTTTCCAAAACCACCTCTTTTATGTTCAGGCGCAATTTGCCGGATTCTATTTTTTCCAGTGTAAGGATTTCGTTAACCATATCTGCGAGTCGTTCTACTTCACCTGTAATATTATCCAAATAATGGTTAATACTTGATATCCGTTCATGGTCAATTCTTTTCAAATTCAACTTAATTAATTCTGCACTGGTGTTGATCGCGGTTAAAGGTGTTCGGATCTCATGCGAGGCAAAGCTTACAAAGTCTGACTTTAGCTTGTTAATTGATTTCTGTTTTTCTATTTCTTTGGCCATAGAAATATCTATCGCTGTTATCGACACATTTACCGGATTTCCTTCTTCATTATTACCAACCATTACAACTTCCCATACTGGTATTTCCTTTCCACTTCGGCTTTTGTAAGAACTTTCGCCGCTCCAGCTACCAGATTTATAAATTGCATCTAAAATCGTCTTTTGCGGTTTTTCATTCTCTAATTTTATGAATTCGTTAAGACTAATATTTTCAATATGCTCACCTGATTTAAACTCCATTGCCTTTTTGAAGGATGGGTTAGCATAGGTTAGATTAAGATTTAAATCGGTAGTAATAACGAAAGCTGGTGTGCCTTCGATTATTTTAAATAGCTCATGAACTTGATTTTGTGCTTCCTTTATTTTTGAAATGTCAATAGCAGTGATCGATCTGGATATGATATTGCCGTTTTCGTCCTGGCGCCCAACTATTACCTGGGCTACAGGTATTTTTTTGCCACTTTTTGATATCAACAGATCTTCGCCAGTCCACTTTAAATTTTTCAAGATAAAACTGTTGATCTCGGCCATTTTAGGTGAATCTTTCTGGCGAAAATCCATGACACAGTATTTGTTTATTTCTTCGTCCTCTCCAATTTCCAAAATATTGCGCATTGCTTTATTTGCATAGGATAGCCGGCGTTCAGCATCGCATATACTAATGTAGGCTGTAGAGTTTTCTACAACTTCTACAAGCTCTATCAATCTGTCATTGGCCCGTTTGGTAGCAGAAATATCAGTCGCAGTAAAAGATATCAAATGAACTCCTTCAATTTCATGCCTGGTTAGGGTTAGCAACACTGGCATAATTTCTCCATTTTGGCCAATTACTTCGCTTTCGCCTGTCCAGGTTTTCCCACTGGTTAAAGCAACCATAGCTTTTTCTCGGGCTTTTAGTCCATTTGGAGTATAAAGTTCGTTCAAGCTAAATTTTCCGCGTTTATATATTTTTTCACCGAAGAAATTGATCATTGCGAGATTCCAAAAGATGATATTTTGATCCACATCGGAAAGCCCAATGTAAACAAATGACTCCTGTAATATTTCGCGCAGGTATTTTTCGGTTTTTTCGCTTTTTTGCCGCTTTTCAATATTCTCCAGATTGGTAAGCGCGAACGATATATTTTCCGCAATTCTTTCAAGTAATGCAACTTCCTCAGCATCAAAATAGTTGCTATGCGGAGCGTATATCCCAAATATGTATTTTACTTTTTCTTGCAGTTTTATAGGTATTGCTATAACTGAACGATACCCACGTTTAAGCGCTTCATTGCGCCAGGGTAGCATGATGGGGTCGTTGGCAATGTCATTGCAATAGCAGTATTTACCGGTTTGAAAAGCAATACCACCTGGTCCTTTTCCATTGGCTGTTTTGTCATTGGTTTTTAGCCTTAGTTTTTTTAAATAGCCTTTTTCTTCGCCGGCATACGAAACGGGGCTTAGGTGCCCTTCCTGCTCATTGACAAAAGTTACAGTTGAAAATGCGAATCCTACTTTTTCAACAGCGATATGACAAATTTTCTCTAAGATCTCCGACGCATTTTTGGCATTTAAAACCAGATCGTTCACCGCAGTAGTAAAATCTCTGAATCGTTTATTTTTAATATTTTCAGTGATATCATGTATAATTAAAAGAATTAGTTTCTTGCCATCCAATGTGATAACAGAGTTTGAAGTTCTGATATCTCGAATGGTATTATCTTTTAATTTTGTTTTTGTATTAAATGTTCTGGGCCTTGCAAGATGAAGAAAGGCGGTGTCAAACTCTTCTCGGTTTAACAAACTTAGCATTGATGAATGCTTACCGGCAAACTCTTTCAGGCTAAAGCCGTAAAATTTTATCGCTGCCCTATTAGCATCATAAATAATGCCGGTTTTCTTTTCTATCAAAAACATTATACCCGGGTTGTTGTTGAAAATTGGCTTAAAATCGGACATAATGCTAGTTTTTTTAAATAGAATAAGCTGCGTTATTTAACCTGAAAATATTGACTATCAATCGTTTTACTTAAAAGTAATCAATTGCAACTTTTGTTTAAATGCTCAGGATTCTGTTTTTTTCTAATTAAAATCATTTTATAGAATACCTGGAAAAATATGTTGTAAGATCCTTGTTCTGTAGTTATAGCAGGCATTCCTTAAATGAGTAGTTTAACGATTTTGTGGCTTGCGTAAAGAAACATTTTGAGGTTTATCCAGTATAAGAACATATACAGATTCCTATGAATCTCTCGTAATTAGTTAGTTTAGTTTTAAGGTTAAAAGCCCCCAAACAGCGAGTGTAAGGGGGCTTTATTTTTTACTGGTACTGCACTAATAAATTCGCTCTTAATTTATTGTTGTCTACGGCCAGAGAAAACTTTCTGTTAAAAGCCCGATTTTGAAAAGCTACTTAGGTAGGAAAGCAAAGGTGAATTTGAGTTCCTAAACCTTCCTGGCTTTCAATTTTAATTGTGCCATTTAAAACCTCTACAAAGTTTTTCACGATAGTTAACCCAATACCAGTTCCACTGATACCGGTAGTATTGGAGGCCCGAAAAAATGAATTGAACAGGCTGCCTATTTCGTTTTTCGGTATACCAATTCCAAAGTCTTTGATTTCAATCTCTATTTCGTGCATTTTATGCTTGAGAAAAACTTGTGGCGAAGGTTTCCCTTTAGAGTATTTATCTGCGTTATAGAGCAGGTTATTCAAAACGTGGCCTAGCAATATCGGATCGGTTTCAAATAGTTTTGCACGACCGATGGTAAAAAATTCAATTTCACCATGATTCGTTTCATGCAGATTATCAATTATTTCCTTTATGAAAACAACCAGGTCGAGTTTTGTCTTTTTCAAACCAATATTGCCGCTTTCTATTTTTTCTAAAGTCAAAATTTCTTCAACCATTATTGCTAAACGGTCTATTTCAATGCTAATATTACCAAGATGCCGATTTATAAGATCTTTTTCTTTTGATTCATTTTTGGATAATATTAGTTCAATTAATTCAGTGCTTGATCTTATTGCAGCCAATGGTGTCCTTATTTCATGCGAGGCAAAACTCACAAACTCTGATTTTAATTTGTTCATGAATTTCTGTTTTTCGATTTCTTTTCGGACAGAAATATCAATACCAGTTATAGCAATGGAATTGATGTAGCCCTGTTCATCACGATTTAAAATTACCGTCATCCAAATTGTAGTTTTCTTGCCCAGTTTGCTATAAAAGCTAGTTTCGCCTGTCCAATGCCCTGCCTCATAAATGGCCGAAATTATTTCCTGGCGTAATTTGTCCTGCTCTACGTCAATGATATCGAGCAAATTAACTTTTTGAAAGCTTTCATCTGATTCGTAACCGATAGCCTTTTTGAAAGCAGCATTGGCATAAATTAAATAGAAATTTATATCAGTCATTAAAATAAATGAAGGTGAAGACTCCATCATTTTAAATAGATTCTCAATCTGTTGTTTCGATTGTTTAATGGCGGTGATATCAATAGCTGTAATCGAACTTCCGGTATATTCGCCAACACTGTTGTGATGACTAACGACAACTTCAGCGACTGTGATCTTTTTGCCACTTTTACTTTTAAAAACATCCTCGCCAGACCATTTGCCTTGCTCGAACATAGCCCGCCTTATATTATCATCTAATCGCGATTTTTTCTCTCTGAAGTTTTCTATGGTATAGTGGTTAATATTTTCATCTTCGCTGATTTCAAGCTGTTTTCGCAATGCATTATTAGCATAAAGCATATGCCTGTTCTTGTCATATTTGCTTATAAAGGCTGGAGAATTTTCAACCATTTCTTTAAAATCGGCAATTTCTTCTCTGGCTTTTTTTACTTCGGTTATATCTATGGCTGTGAGTGAAAGGATTATCTTGTCGCCTATTTTATGCCTTTTAAATACCTGATAAACCGGAACCGACTTTTTAACACCCATTAATTCGCTTTCACCACTCCAGCTATCCTGGCTTTTTAAAGCCCAATCATCATTTAACCTGTTAACTAAATGTTCCCCTTGGTAAATTTCTTCCAACTGATATTTGCCACGTTTGTATATCGATTCGCCGAGCAACTCTCTTAAAGCTTTGTTCCAAAATATAATATTGCGGTCTTTGTCGGCTATTCCAATTAATGCTGTTGAATCATCAAGCACTGTTTTTATCAGTTTTTCGTTTTCTTCTAATAATTTTCGTTCTTCTTCAGTGGTTAATTTTGAAATAGCATAGGCAATATTGCTGGCTATTAACACCAAAATATTCACTTCCTGACCGTTAAAATAATTTGGGTGTAAATTGTAAATAGATAACAAACTTACAACTGCGTTATCTATAATAATTGGAATTGCAATAGACGATCTGAAGCCTCGGCTCAGCGCCTCAATCCTCCATGGCTCCATGATAGGATCGTGTTCAATATCATTGCAGTAATAGAATCTTTTGCTGTTGTAGGCTATACCTAAAGGACCCTTGCCAAAGGGTTCGTTGCTTTCAGTGCTGAAGTTGATATTATTTAAATAACCTTCTTCTTTGCCAGCCCAAATTACAGGTTCAATCTGATGTTTGCCGGCGTTTGGTGTACAAATTGATGCCAGCAAAAAGCCGCCTTTTTCAACCGCAGTTTTACAAACTCCCCTAAATATTTCTTTAATATTATTGCTGGTAATAATTAATTGATTTACTTCAAATATGAAATCCTTAAATCTTTGGTTTCTTTCATTATCAGTAATATCCTGTATAATTTTTAGAAAATAAGGTTGACTATTATAATTGATCAAGGAGTTCAAACACTGTACGTAACGTAAAGTGTTGTTTTTAAGATAATGGTTCTGAAAATCAACTTTTTGAAAATCATCCGGGTTGATTTTTTTCGAAATATCTTCTGAGGTAAGTAGCGTTAAAGTTGTTAGGTTTTTTGAACACAATTCTTCATAGGAATAACCGTAAAACGCAACAGCTGCTAAGTTTGCATCTACAATGCTGCCATCCACTGGGTCAATTACTAAGGCAATTGCCGGATTCTCGTTTAAAATGTTTCTAAAGTCTTGCATTCAAATTATTTAATGAAGATTCAAGTTTGCAGGTTAGCAATTGCTGCATAAATGAAAATTGGTTAAATATATTAAACATAATACTTTAAAAAGTAATCGCTGTCATTTATGGAAAATTAGCTCAAAAGATACAAAAATTTTGCCGGGACAATTAAGCAACAAAAGTTAACGATAATTTTAGTTTAAGTATTAAAAAACAGCGATATAAATTTTTAATTACCTTAATTTACTTTCATCAAATTACGATATAACTACTTGTTTAAGTAACTAACTGAATTGCTTGTACTGCGTAAAACCATATAATTTTATACTGCTGATTATATGGTGGCGGTTATGAACTTTAAAAAGAAAAATAAAGTGGAAGTGTTGGTTGTTGGTTCGGATGATTTCTTTGAAAAATTCAATGATTTAGATGTGAATATAAGATGTATCAAAGACCCAAAGTCTATTTTTCCATCGCTTTACATGTTTTCTCCAAAGGCAATTGTCGTTGAATATGATCACTTTAAAGATGCGTTTCATCATTACCTCATGCGTATCAGAACGAATACGTTTTACGATAAACTAAATGTATATTGTTGTTTATCAAAGCCTGATGCTGGCTTAGTTGAATATCTGAAAAACTGGAGGTCGCAGCCAATCATGATCAACGAAATAGCTGAAAATTCCCGCCGATTTTTGATCAATAAAAACAAATTAGTATAAAAAAAATGATTGCTTTATCAACGCATAGTGTTAAAGCATTCCCCTAATAAATTTAGTTTCAAATAATCCTCACTAACTATTTACCGGGAATAGATACTCGTAAACTCTAAACCAATAGCTTAAATATGAAAACCCATTTGTTAAAATATCAAAATACTACATGGAGCAGCGAGTCATTGCTTTCAGAAGACGAGGAAAAAAAAATCGAACTTGTGTTGTGTTTTGCATGTAAGGAGATAGCGGTTTTACCTGATGTCTATGATCAAATACGTTTAAAGTTTCCAAATGCAGAAATAGCTATAAATAGCACAGCCGGGGAGATTTATCAGAACTGTATTTTTGAAGATAGTTTGGTTGCCGTTGCTATCAGGTTTGATAAAACGCAGATAAGAACGGCTTCTCTTAATATTAGTCAGTTTGAAAATAGTTTTGATGCCGGGGTTGCTTTGATCAGCAAAATTCCATTAGAAGATCTGGCTTATATTTTGGTATTGTCCGACGGAAATCTTGTAAACGGTAGCCAATTGGTAAAAGGATTAAACTCTGCTACGCAAAAGAAGATATTGATCACTGGCGGTTTGGCTGGCGATGGCGACCGATTTCAATCAACCGTTTTAGGGCTGAATGAAAGGCCGGTTGAGGGCAATGTTATAGCTATAGCATTTTACGGAAGTAATATTATTATTAAACATGGGTCTGAAGGAGGGTGGCAGATGTTTGGCCCTGAACGTGAAGTAACCCGGTCAGTTGATAATAATCTTTTTGAAATTGACCATCAAAGTGCCTTTGATTTGTACCGAAGGTATTTAGGGCCATTTGAAGATAATGTTCCTTTGTCAACCTTACTTTTCCCACTGGGAGTGATCTTGCCTGGTAATAAACAGCCTCTGGTTCGTACAATACTTTCACTGAATAACGAGGATGGCAGTATGATATTTGCCGGCGATGTTCCTCAAGGCTCGCAAGTGCGATTTATGAAAGCAAGTACGAATAATTTGATTTATGCCGCTGAAGTTGCTGCAAAAAGTGTATTTTCAAATAATAATTTAACGCCAGATTTAACGCTACTGGTTAGTTGCATTGGACGAAAGCTTATTATGGGGCCACGGGTTGATGAAGAGATAGAGGCAATAACCCATTATAACGACAAAAAATCAAACACCATTGGATTTTACTCTTATGGTGAAATCTCGCCATTTAATGACGAAATTGAATGTCAGTTAAATAATGAAACCATGACGGTTACCACTTTTTATGAATCTTAATAAACTGCTGGAAAGACAAATTACTAAATTACTCCCCGATAATTTTGCAAATCGGCCAGAAATGGCTTTGTTTTTAAAAACTGTAAGTGAGACCTATTCTACTTTTGATCGGGATAAAGACATAGCAGAAAGAGCTTTCCGGCTTAGTGATTTAGAATTTATCGAGATCAATAGCAAACTAAAAAATGAAATTTATTTAAGAAAAAAATCCATCGATAAATTAAATGAAACACTAGGCCTGATAGCCGGTGAAACTAAATTTTTGGACTCTGATGATTTGTTTAGCGTAGTTGAACATGTTAATCTGGAAATAACAAACAGAAAAAGTACTCAAAGCCTTTTTAATACCTTAATTGCCAATCTCAAAAAGGGTATTTTAATGGAGGATACTTCAGGAAAAATTATTTATGTCAATCAAATATTTGCAGAGGTTTTTGGAATAGGAAAAACACCCGAAGAATTAGCTGGAAAAGAGTTTAAAAATTTATTAAAAGAAATAATAAAGCATTTTAAAGAGGCGCCCCACATTGGTACGTTGAGAAATAAAAGTAGAGTTGGCAAAGAACCTGTTGCTGTAAATAAAATAGAACTCAAGGATGGTCGGTTTTTGGATGGAAATATAATTCCAATTTACTTTGAAGAGGAGTTCAGAGGATATTTATGGACTTTTATTGATATTACTGAGAGCATTCGTTCTCAGGCAGCATTAAATGAGCAGAAGAAACTAACGGAAGAAATTCTGAATAATATACCTGCTGACATTGCATTGTTTGATAATAAGCACCATTACCTGTACGTAAATCCCAGCGGAATACGGGATGCTGAACGCCGAGCTGCAATAATAGGTAAAACAGATTTTGATTATTTTCGGATGCGTGGCATGGATGATTCCAAAGCTGTTCAGCGCCGGGGATTGTTCAATCAGGCTGTTGAGACTAAATCAACAATTGAATGGTTGGACCCCCACGAAAAAGCGGACGGCGATACCACTTACATGTTAAGGCGATTCACACCTTATTTTGACGGCGAAGTCTTGAAGTACGTTCTTGGGTATGGAATTGATATTTCTGACCGGATAAATTTTGAGAATAAACTGAATAAGACGATTGCCGAGGTGCAAAAGATCAATAAAGAATTAGAGCAATTTGCCTACGTTGTTTCGCATGACCTTCAGGAGCCTTTAAGGATGGTTAAAAGCTTTATTCAGCTACTCGACAATAAAATTGGAAACTCGCTTGATGATACGGATAATACTTATTTCAATTTTGTTAAGGATGGTGCTGAGCGCATGCAAAGAATGATTCATGATTTACTTGAATATTCGAGAGTAAGTAATGTGACTGAAAAAGTTGGTGAAGTTGATTGTTTTGAACTTGTTAATTCGGTAGTTAAAATATTCAGACCTGAAATTGATAAAATAAAAGCTGATATCCGAATTGAAAATTTACCGCAAATTGTAGGCATAAAGTCGAAAATTCATCAGTTATTTCAAAATCTTATCGGTAATGCAATTAAATACCGAAATCCTCAAAATACTATAATAGAAATTGGATTTACAGAAGAAGAGCAGTTTTATAAATTCTATGTTAAAGACAACGGTATTGGTATAGATCCGAAATATTTTGATAAAATATTTGTTATTTTTCAGCGGTTACATAATAAAAGTGCATATTCAGGAACCGGAATAGGGTTGGCGATTTGTAAAAAAATTGTTGAGTTGCATGGCGGTATAATATGGCTCGAATCTAAACTTCAAAAAGGCACTATCTTTTATTTCACGATATCAAAAGCTGGCTTTTAAATGAAAACATTTCAAATTATATTGATCGAAGACAATGAAGGAGATGTCATTTTAACACTTGAGGCCTTTAAGCACGTCGGTATGAAATGTAATGTTGAAGTATTAACTGATGGAGAGTTGGCTCTCAATTATCTGGGTAATCTTAGCAATGCTAGAGGAGAGAATAAACCAGATCTTATTTTATTAGATATAAATTTACCCAGGGTAAATGGCATAGAAGTTTTAAAAAATATAAAAAACGATATTGTTTTAAGATCTATACCTGTAGTTGTATTGACAACTTCTAATTCGCACCAGGATGTAAATGATGCGTATTCCAATCATGCAAATTCCTATATGGTCAAGCCAATGGATTTGTTTGTTTTTATTGAGCAATTAAAGGTGTTATGCGAGTATTGGTTCGGTATTGTCAAACTTCATAGGGCACCTTCCTGATCCATAATATTATTAATCGCTATTGGTATATAATTGCCATCTTTTCCTTTTCTTGAAAGGTGCTTTTTATGCATGTGAAGCCGCAATTTTTTTGTAGCCGTTTATATTTTGTTTTTCAATACAAAATATGATAATGTGTCTTCAATTAAATCTATAACTACTCTTTGCTTAGCCTTCTAAATTATATCTGTATAATTCAGATACATTAATAGGCCAAATATAACTCCAAATACTAAAAAAACCTTCAATTTACTAGCGTGCGAGTGCACATAGAACAGTTTACCGGTTCCTAAAAACTGAAGATATCTGATGAAATTATAGATCGCAGCTATGAGAGAACAGAATAGCATCGCCGCCAACAAGTAAAACAGGATGTCCTTATCCTCCATGTTTTATTAAATTTTCAATGCAAAGTTATTAGCTGCGAGCAATTCAATTATCTCTTTTTTATTCCTCAAAGTAGTAGTATCGGAACTAGATAAAAGCATTTAAACTGAAGGTAAGTATTGTTCAAAATATTCATTTGGGTTCGATACATCAAAGATCAGGGCGGTTTTATCGAAAATCTAACGAGAAATAGCGCCAACGATTTTCCCTGGATAAAGGTTACCTACTACTTTGAGTAGTGTAGCTAGCCGTGCCTTTGGTATTAATATTGCAAGCCAAACGTGAACTTCATTTACTGATTTGCAATGAACAAACTAAAACTTTTACTTCTGCTAATTTTGGTTTACCAATGGGGGCACGCCCAAAACAATGTTGTGGACGCTAATCCAACATCGAAGTTATTCACCATAGATTTCGACAAAGGGCAGGAGACACTTGCGATTGGCGAAAGGGCAGTTCTGTTTAAAAATGCTATTATTGATTTAGTTTACAATACCCCTGTTGTACGACAACTTCAAAATATGTACCCAGGTCCTAAAATAGCAGTCATTAAGCAAATTGACCCCAGGATATTAAATGGTTTTCAGGTAGCCTTGAAAAGGACAACCTTTAATGGGGCCAGTACAATTGCCTGGTTCTATTATGACATTAAAAAGAATTCATTGTTTGTTTTCGATCAGGAATCAGCCAAATGGTCAAAAGTAATATTGAGTACTGAAATACTCCCGGCTTTAAACAATTGCCAGACCTACTGCAACTTTAATATCAAACAAGATCAGATTCCTGACGGTTCGTTAAAAAGTTTGACGGATTTAGCTTCAAACGACAATTGAAGCTTTTGGCCGTTTTCTATTTTTCTCCTTTTTAAACACCTGGCAACGCGTACCCTTAGGCTGTTTTCTTATATTCCCAATTGGTGTTATTTTGTTTTTGCAATTATGGATGGCTTCAAACAAAATGCTCAGATTAAGCTAGATTAATAGATATAACCCATTGAATAACGTTTTTGCAGCTGAAGTCTTTCAGACTTTATACGATGCTGTTATTGGGAGGCAATACATGCAACTTTTATTAGTTTCAATATGAAATTCCCGATATTTTCAGCCAAAATTCTTCAATCCTTTTTAATACTCCAACATAGTCTGAGTATTCTATTGGTTTGGTTATAAAGCTATTGACACCATTTTGATAGGCTTTTGTTATGTCAACTTCAGAAGAGGACGATGTAAACATAATTACAGGAATGGCTTTATATTCCTGATGTTGTTTTAAGTACTTTAGTACTTCGTGGCCCGAGATTTTGGGTAGATTTATATCTAATAAGACAAAATCGGGCAAATCCTCAGTGCTAGCTATTTTTTTAAAATAGCTGATTGCCTGGTCGCCATCGGTTTTTACAATGATATTATTAATAACCATGCTTGATTCAAAAGCGTCAAGAGTAACGAAAATATCTCCTTCGTTATCTTCTACTAATAGTAACTGAACACCATTCATTTTTTAAAGTCTTTAGCCAAAGTGAAGTAAAAGGTAGTGCCCTTGCCGATTGTTGATTCAAGCCATATAGTACCTCCCAGATTTTCTACAATTTTTTTGGTTATTGCTAAACCCATTCCTGTTCCACTGTATTCAGCACTGCTATGAAGTCGTTGAAATATGATAAAAATCTTGTCAAAATACTCTTCAGATATTCCAATTCCATTGTCTTTAATTGCAAACTGGTAGTGCGTATCATTTTCATTGAAGGAAATGTTTAATAAGAGCGGTATTTCTGCTCTTCGATATTTAATAGCATTCCCGATTAGATTATGAAACACCTGCCTTATTTGCGATCTGTGTGTAGTTATTACCGGTAAATTGGTGTACTTTATTTTTGCCCCCTTCTCGTGCTGAAAAAGTGATAAAACCCCGTTAAGTAATTCGGTTAGATCAACCATTTCTAAATCTTCATCGGCCTTTCCTATTCGATAATAATAAAGTAGATCCAGAATGATAGATTTCATTCGTTTGGCGCCATCAACTGCGAAACCGATGAATTTTCTGCCTTTGTCATCAAGTACGTTATTGTATTTAAGCTCCAGTTGGTTAAGAAAGCCGGTTATCATTCGTAGTGGTTCCTGCAAATCATGAGACGCCACGTAGGCAAATTGTTCTAATTGTTCATTGTATATCTCTAATTCCTTTTTTTGACGGGTCAGATCAGCATTCAAGGCATTCATTTTTTCTTCGTATTCTTTTCGGGCCGTAATATCTGACCTGATAGCTATGTATTGATAGGGTTTTCCTTGCGCATTAACAAATGGTATGATCGTAGCGTCGACCCAATAGAAACTACCATCTTTAGCACGATTTCGAAACTCACCCCTCCAGATTTTGCCCCCGGCGATTGTTTTCCAAAGGTCCTTTATAAATGCTTTATCATGGTAGCCGGAATTAAGCATACGGTGATCCTGGCCAATTAGTTCAGCCCGCGAATATTTGGAAATACTGCAAAAATTGTCATTTACATGTGTTATGATCCCTTTTTGATCAGTGATAGCTACGATTGCCGATTGATCTATGGCCCGTTTATAATCGATATTTTCTTTTAAAGCGATTTTTAGCTTTTCTCTGGTTTTGTTCTCAAATTCGATGTGAAGGTTGTCCAGGTCATCCTGAAGGGTCTTCTGTTTTGTAATATCCTGGGTTATTTTAGCGAATCCCCGCAATTTGCCTTCATTGTCATATAAAGCTGTAATTACCATGTAACCCCAAAATAACGATCCGTCCTTTTTTACTCTTTTTGCGGTTACCGAATAACTACCGGTTTTAATTGCTATTTCCAGATTCTTTGAAGGGATATCTTTCTTAATGTCTTCTGGCAGGTAAAAGATTGAAAAATTTTTGCCAATTACTTCATCTTCGTCGTACCCTTTAATGTTTTGCGCTCCTTTGTTCCAACTTGTTATTACACCATCCCTATCTAGCATAACAATCGCGTAATCGCTAATACTATCAATTAGTAATAAAAGATCGTCGTTTGATACCCGATTAATACCCATCTCAAAGAGTTTTAAATTGTTGAAGAAAAAGTCCGTTTTTTAAAATTACCGGATACCAAAGCTTTAAGCTATGATTGGAATCACTTTAAAATTTAGGTTTCGACACTTTAATGTTAATCATTACCTGATGGATGATTGGTAACTGCGAGAAATTTTGGAATTGAAAGGTTGTCGATTTAAATTAGAAACCCGTAAATCTGCATGTTTTCTTGTTGCCCGATTACCAAAAGGTTTTTGCATAGGTTATATCATACTTGAAAAATAATTTCAGACACACTAACTTTGTAGCAATGGCCTAAAAAAACGTTTAGGTTAATTGGCCCTTCATTAATTTAATAACAATAAATTTCATCGTAAATATTTTGCCTTTCCGGTCTATTTGGCTTTTGACAACCTGACCCTATTTGCTAATAAATTAAATAATACGTTTGTGGGTAAAGCCTATCGAAACTTTAAAGAATTTAGCGTTATTGTGGTGGTTTACAGATTTTGATAAAGCAGCTATTTTTACTAGACATTCAACTCAAAATGTACTTAAAAATGGGTCTTTTTGTCAAGGCCAAAAGTTGTCAAAAAACAAAAAAGCCGCTCTGATTACTCAGAAGCGGCTTTTGTTTCGTCGGGGTGGCAGGATTCGAACCTGCGGCCTCCACATCCCAAATGTGGCGTACTTTTATTTTAAATAATTGATAAACAATGGTTTAATCCCATTTGATGTTGGTTTTATTAAACAATAAAGTGATTTCTACATTGCACCACTTTCAGTTAAATAATACCTCTCCCCGCATAAATTGCTATTACGATGGACAGTAGGTAACATATGTTACCATTTAGCTTTTCAGATGCCGATAGTTTTGAAGGAAATTAAATACGAATGAATTTCCAACGCTATCTTATTTTAAAAGGTCTGTTAGTAATTTTCTCGATAAGTGCATTTAGTGTAAGATGCCTTGCACAGGACAGCACTAAAAATTTAACCTTGAACGAGGCTATTGAAGCAACGCTGGCCAGCAATAGGAACATCCGTTTGGCAAAAATGGACGAAAAAATAGCCTTAGCCAATTATAAAAAAACCGAGGCAGCCTTTCTCCCGCAGGTGGGATTTTCTGTAACTGGAATGGGCACAAATGACCCATTAAATGCCTTTGGTTATAAATTAGAACAAAGATCGATCACTCAAAATGATTTTGTTCCGGGACTATTGAACCATCCCACCGGTACAGTCGACTTTATGACCAAGCTGGAAATACAGCAACCGATCCTGAATATGGACATGCTGTATATGAGAAAAGCAGCCCAAATAGAAGCTGAAGTATATCAGTACAAAACCCAACGGACAATAGAGTATCTAACATTTGAGGTGCAGAAAGCCTTTTTGCAATTGAAATTGGCCAACAATGCAGTTAACGTTTTGGAAGACGCATTGGCAACTACAAATGCTGTTTATGTCTATACCAACAATCATTTTCAGCAGGGCCTGATTCAAAAGTCTGACCTATTGAACGCTCAGGTACAATTAAATATGGTTGAAACTAATTTGAACAAAGCGAAAAGGAACGTACGGGATGCCTGCGACTACCTGAGTTTACTGATGGGAGTAAAAAGCGGAACATTATATCGTATCGATCCGGCATTTGAGTCGATCAGGAAGATCAACGACTCCGTGCAAAGTATTGGTTCAAAACGTTCGGATTTTATGGCTATTCAAAAAGCGATTGACGCATCATATATGATGATCAGATCAAGCCAGATGAGTTTCCTGCCAAGGCTTAATGCTTTTGGGAACTACCAATATAATGATAGCCGCTTAACAGGTTTCGGTGCAAATTCATATCTGGTCGGTGTGCAGTTATCCTGGGATATATTTAAAGGAAACAAAACTAAAAATACCATTACCATTCAGAAACTTGAACGCGACAAATTGGGCGAACAATTGGCACTGCAACGTGAGCAGAGCCAGTTAGAATTCAATAAAGCTATTAATGACCTCTCGGATGCAAGTTTTGAAATAAAGCAACACAAAGCAGCTATTGAACAGGCCGATGAATCGCTTCGGATACTGCAAAACCGCTATCAGCAAGGCTTAATTAACACCACTGATGTATTGATGGCGCAATCACAGCTGCTACAACAAAAATTTGCGCTGGCCCAGGCCAACCTTACCATGAATTTAACCCGGTTTTACTTGCAATTCTTAACCGCCACCACTAACAAATAATTCCATAAAAATGAGTACAGCCATTAATGCTACTTTCAGAACTTTTAAAGCAATTGCCAGCATAGGACTGCTTTCACTAAGTGCCTGTTCTTCAAATATAAAAAGTGACAAGCCTTCAACTATTGATACAGCTATAGCAGTAACCATCACTACTCCGGCTACTGATCAGCAACAGGCTTTGAATGTGAGCGGCCAGATAGAATCAGCCCAAACTGCCAATATCAGCACCAGGGTAATGGGTTACATTACCGCGATTAAGGTAAAGGTCGGCGATCACGTTGCAAAAGGCTCATTATTGGCTACTATAAGTAATAATGACATTCTAGCAAAACGGGCACAAACAGATGCAATGATTTCAGAAGCTGAAGTAGCATTGAAAAACGCACAAGAAGACTTTGGCCGATTTACGGTATTGTATAAACAACAAAGTGCCTCGGCAAAAGAGCTGGAGAATATTACCCAGCAATATAGTTCGGCAAAGTCAAGGTTAGAACAAGCTAAACAGATGAAAAACGAGATCAATGCAACGCTTGGCTATACCAATTTACTGGCTCCATTTGATGGGGTAGTCACCCAAAAATTAATGGATGCGGGGAGCATGGCAAATCCGGGTATGCCAATTCTGACTGTTGAACAAAACGGCAACTACCAGGTTAGCGCTACGGTGCCGGAAAGTTTGATCAGCCAGGTAAAGGAGGGTGCTAACGTGACTATCGCTATTGATGCTGCTCATAAAATGATCAACGGTAAGGTTAGTCAAATTAATCAATCCTCGCAGTTTAGCGGAGGACAATACCTGATCAAAGTAATTATATCGGACAAAGACAAAGCCGGCTTATTTGCTGGAATGTATGCCAATTTATCGATTCCGGCTAAGCAATCAACAATCAATAATCAGGATGTAGATCAGGTAATGGTACCGTTGAAGGCTATCGAACAAAAAGGGCAACTTACGGGCATTTATACCATTGGAAATAATAATACTGCACTGCTTCGCTGGGTGAGGCTAGGGAAAGTGAAGGGAGACCAGGTGGAAGTGCTTAGCGGCCTTGCCCCGCACGAGCAATTTATTGTAAGTGCGGATGGCAGGCTATTTAACGGTGCAGCTGTAAAAATTAAAAGATAAAAAGATGAAGAACGGATTTGCAGGCAACATTGCCCAGGCATTTTTACAGTCTAAACTTACAATATTGCTGATGCTCGCCTTTTTGCTGATAGGCGGATACAGTACTTTTTTGATACCCAGGGAAGAGGAACCGCAAATACAGGTTCCGATGGCTGATATACTTATAGGTTATCCAGGCGCTTCGCCCAAAGATGTAGAAACTAAAGTGGCTGCACCTATTGAAAAAATGATTTCCAATGTAAAGGGCGTCGAATATGTTTATTCCACTTCGATGCAGGGACAGGCCATGGTCATTGTTCAGTTTTATGTTGGCGAAGATGTAGAACGCTCGCTTGTAAAATTATATAGCGAATTAATGAAGAATATGGATAAAATGCCCCAGGGCATCACGCTACCGCTCATAAAAACCAGGGCGATAGACGATGTTCCGGTATTGGGTCTGACTTTGTGGAGCGATAAATACGATGACTACCAGTTAAAGCAAATAGGGCAGGAACTGGATAATGAGATCAAAAAGATCAATGATGTTTCTGATATAAAAATTATTGGCGGCCGGGATCGTGAAATAAAAATTGTGCTGGATAAAAGCAAAATGGCTGAAAACCATATTGATTTTTTATCACTAAGTAAGCAGATACAAGGCAGCAATATGCAATTACCCGGTGGCAACCTTTTGCAAAAAGATACAGCTTTTTCAGTAACTACCGGTAATTTTCTAAACTCGTCAGAGGATGTGGCCAATCTGGTTGTAGGTGTTAATCAGCAGCAGCCAGTGTATCTGAAGCAAATAGCAAAAGTGGAAGAAGGAGCCGAGAGTCCCAATCAATATGTGCTATTTGGATACGGCAGGGCTAATCTGAAAGATGCTGGAAACTTTAAATCAAACTATCCGGCTATAACACTATCCATTGCTAAAAAGAAGGGTGCAGATGCGATGAAATTATCTGAACTTATTCTGAATAAAGTTGAATATTTAAAAAAAGATCTGTTGCCCAACGATGTGCACCTGACGGTAACCAGAAATTACGGCGAAACCGCATCGGATAAAGTATCTGAATTATTGTTCCACCTATTCATAGCTATCGTAGTAGTTACGGTATTTGTAATGCTGGCAATGGGCTGGAGGGGAGGATTGGTGGTGTTTTTATCAGTGCCGGTAACGTTTGCTCTTACCTTGTTTGCTTATTATTTTATGCATTATACACTGAACAGGATCACGCTGTTCGCGTTGGTATTTATAACAGGTATTGTTGTTGACGATTCGATCATCATCGCCGAGAATATGCACCGGCATTTTAAAATGAAAAAATTGCCGCCGCTACAGGCGGCCATATATGCCATCAATGAAGTAGGTAATCCAACCATATTGGCAACATTTACGGTCATTGCCGCGGTTTTACCTATGGCCTTTGTTTCCGGAATGATGGGCCCGTATATGAGCCCGATGCCAATTGGTGCATCCATAGCGATGATATTATCGTTAATTGTTGCCTTAACGCTCACACCTTATTTGGGATTTATCTTCCTGCGTGAAAAAGAAAAACCTGTAAAATCCGAAGATGAGCATCATTCGCTGAAACTCGAAGAAACGCGAATTTATAAGATTTACCGCTCTATCATTCAGCCCTTATTGGAAACCCGCTGGAAACGATGGACATTTATTTTAAGTACCGTTGTTATTCTTTTTGCTTCGCTATTTATGTTTTATACCAAAGCGGTTGCTGTAAAAATGCTACCTTTTGATAATAAAAATGAATTTCAAGTGGTGATAGATATGCCCGCAGGTACCACACTTGAGGCGACACAGGCGGCAGCCAAAGATATTGCTGCTTATGTTTCCGGCCAATCACTGGTTAAAAATTACGAAACCTATATTGGTACTTCAGCCCCAATCAGTTTCAATGGATTGGTAAGACACTATGACTTGCGCAGAGGCGAAAATGTGGCTGATATACATGTGAATCTGGTTGATAAAAATGACCGAAATATTCAGAGTCATGCGATAGCAAAGCAAATGCGGGAGCCAATTCAGGCTATCGCCAAAAGGTATAATGCTAATGTGAAAATCGTAGAAGTGCCACCCGGGCCTCCTGTATTATCAACTTTAGTTGCCGAAATATATGGTCCAAACTATAATGAACAAATAAAAGTTGCTGATCAGGTAAAAGGCCTATTGGATAGAACTTCAAATGTAGTTGATGTTGATTGGATGGTTGCGGCAGACCAGCCAGAATACCACCTTGAAGTGAACAAAGAAAAGGCTATGCATTATGGTGTGGTCACAGCCCAGATCGCTGCGACAGTTAATGCTGCCTTGCGGGGGATGATATCGGGCAATATCTCGGAGCCGGCTTCGTTTAGCCAAACGGCAATTAAGTTGCAACTCAGCGATGACAGTAAGACAGATATCAACGACATTCTCGACGTAAAGGTTATTGGCATGCAAGGGAATGTTGTGCCCATACGAGATCTGGTAACGGTGACCAGACAAATAAAAGCCAAAAGTATTTATCGCAAAAATCAAAAGGAAGTTGTTTATGTGATCGGTGATATGGCCGGAAACCTGGAGAGTCCCTCTTATGCCATTTCGGATGTCTCAGATCATTTAAATACCTTAAAAGTGCCAAAGGGATTCTCATTAAAAGAAGAATATACTCATCAGCCAGAATTTGAAGACAATTACAGTTTAAAATGGGATGGAGAATGGCAGATCACTTTCGAGGTCTTTCGCGACCTCGGCATTGCGTTCGCAGTAGTTATTATTCTGATCTATATCCTAATCGTTGGCTGGTTCCAGAATTTTACGGTACCGTTGATCATGCTTGCCGCCATACCATTATCACTAATCGGGATCATTTTGGGGCATTGGTTATTGCATGCTTATTTCACAGCAACTTCTATGATCGGGTTTATAGCTTTGGCCGGAGTTATGGTCCGTAATTCGATATTGTTGATCGACTTTGTAAATATCCGCCTAAATGAAGGGATCCACTTGAAACAGGCTATTATTGAAGCGGGTGCGGTTCGCACAACCCCTATTTTGTTGACTGCAGGTGCCGTTGTTTTAGGAGCAGTGATCATACTATTCGATCCAATTTTTCAGGGGCTCGCAATTTCTCTGATGGGCGGCACAATAACTTCAACATTTTTGACCTTGATCGTAGTACCCCTGTTATATTTTAAGATGATGCGTAAAAATGATGTTAAACCATTAGAATCCTGAATATGAAACTATTAATAGTTACCTGTTTAAATGAATTTCTGGGCGATATCAGCAAAATATTCAAGCAAGCTGAAATTGATGTGTTCAGTACAAGCAATATCATAGGACACAGGAACGGAAATAATCAAAATATGCTTGCAGACTGGTTTGCCAGTGGCGATGAACAGGCCGACTCGGTCATGATCTTCACCTTTACCAGTCAGGAAAAAGCAACACTGGGTGCGGAACTTATTATGAATTATAACAAAAGCTTAGGTGGAAGTTTTCCTGCCAGGGCCTTTGTATTGGATGTCGAAAAATCAATCTGAATAAAAAAATCATGAAAGAACGTGTTGTACGGGCTGTTGCAGGGATTTTTGTCCTTACCAGCGTAACTTTAGCTCATTTTGTAAATATCAACTGGTTATGGCTGGCTGTTTTTGTAGGTTTCAATTTATTTCAATCTTCAATAACAATGTTCTGCCCGCTCGAAAAAATATTAGTCTATTTTAAGATGAAGTAAATGATAAAGAAATCAGAACAAAAGAATTTAAGAATCTGGCCAGCTATTGTAAATGCAAGGTGTCCAAAATGCCGTGAAGGCAAGGTCTTTGCTAATCCGGCATATAGCTTTAAGGGGCAAAAGATATTGAAAAATTGCCCCAGGTGCGGTATGTTATATGAAAGGGAGCCGGGCTATTTTTATGCTGCAATGTACGTTGGCTATGCCTTTATAGTCGCCGAACTTGTAACGCTTGCCGTTGGCACCTACATTCTTTCCGGCAGCGAAAACCCCTGGCTTTACCTGGGCATTATGCTAAGCGTTGTTAGTTTACTGGCACCATTTAATTACCGGTATTCGCGAATATTATTAATGCATTGGTTAACACCGGGCCTGCATTACGTGCCCGACGCAGCCGAAAACTATCAAAAAAATCATCCAACAACATGAATATTTTCAAGCAATTGTTCGGCGGAAGCACATCGCCCGACCTGCAAACCATTATTAGTGAAGGAGCTTTTTTAGTTGATGTTCGCACCCGGGAAGAATTTGCCGGTGGCCATATTAAAGGCTCGGTAAACATACCGGTAGCGGAAATAGTAAACCAGCTGTCGAAATTCGAGCATAAAAGTAATATTGTGGTCTTTTGTCAAAGCGGGGGCAGGAGTTGGCAAGCCAAGTCTATTCTTAAGCAAAATGGCTTTAATAATGTAGTTAATGGCGGCACATGGACCAGTGTTAAAAAGTACGTTAAATAACGCAAGGCTTATAGCAGGTAATTTCTGCTAAATTAGCGCTATGGATAATACTGGTTATTTTGAAGCCATATTTGAACCCGGTTTGCTTCGGGAAATAAACGAATTTGGAACATTGAAGCACTTCAAAGAAGGCGATATTATTATGGATTATGGTAAGTATATCCATATGATGCCCATGGTGATCAATGGCACACTAAAGGTTCTAAAGAAGGACGAAACCGGTAAAGAGATCCTTTTATATTACCTTTCAAGCAATGAGAGTTGTTCTATGGCCTATAGTTGCTGTCTGGAAGCAAAAAAAAGCGAAGTGAAGGCAATTGCAGAAGAAGATGTTGATTTGATCGCAATACCGCATACCAAACTGGACGAATGGCTTTGCAAGTATCCGAGTTGGAAAAATTATATCATGCGCAGCTTTAACCTACGTTTTCTTGAACTATTGAAATCAATTGAAAGTATTGCATTCCATAAGTTAGACGACCGTTTAATTGCTTATCTTAAGGAAAAGCAGCGGCTCTCAGGCTCAAGTGTAATTCGGGCTTCACATTATTTGATCGCTGATGAATTGGCAACTTCCAGAGTTGTGATTTCGCGTTTACTCAAACAACTGGAGAATGACGGGAAAATTGTTCTTTATCGGAATGAAATCAAGCTGCTGAATGATTTTGATATGTGCTGAAAAACCACCCTGCATCGCTAATGTAACATTTGTAACCATCCCAGCCTGTCGTGCTTTTTATCTTTAACAAAAAATTAAAAAGATGAAAAAGAACATGGGAACAATAGACCGGGCACTGCGGGTTCTGGTCGCCATAACAATTGCTGTATTATTTTATGCAAATATTATTTCCGGTACGCTTGCAATAATTTTACTGGTCTTCGCTGCAATATTTATTTTAACCAGCTTTGTAAGCTTTTGTCCATTGTATTATCCGTTTAAAATCACAACAAGAAAAACCAGGACTGAATAGTGCCCTCGTATTGCAAACCAAAAGAATTCAGTGCCGGATCAAAATTTGACCGAAGCTCCAATTTCAAAAAAGAAGAGGCCGCTTTGTGTCGAAACCATCCCTTTAGTGATACTGGCCGGAAGCTTATTTTCTGCAAAGGCATAGGTTGGCGTAAAACTAAAAAGTACTGGCCCTGTTTTGTATTCGATAGGAGCAGCAAATTCGAAATCCAGTAATTGAAATTTGGCCAGTTTGGCATCTTGGGCTGATAATAGTTTTTGGGCTTTGCCGGCTTTAGGTAATTTGTATTTTTTCAGCGTTAAGAACGCGGAATAAAAGTTCTGGGTTCCGGCATTAACCGTTGCAGTTGGCGAGATCAGGCCAATGTCGTCGCCGGCAAATATGCTTTCCTGAGCAAAGTCATGGGAGATGCCAAAATTGACCATCACATCACTGCCGAACCCTTGTTTTAAAATATTATAGTCGATGCTTAGCGATGGTGTTATGATATCACTGATATCATAATCGATATTTGCATTAATTGTGCTTCCTATAGAAGAACCGATCTGAGTACTGGTTGCGTTATAGAACAATTGTGAGTAAGATATACTTCCACTGCTATTTTTGCCTAGTTCGAAATCATACCCTGCACTTAAACTGCCTCCATCCAACTTATTGGTTTTTCGGTTCGGTACTATTTGCACATTTCCCGAAAAATAGATCCCATTGGCAAATGTATATTTCAAGTTTGGCTCGATGAGGGGAGTATTCACGGTGTCTGCTCGCCCTAGGTAAACTGAATTGTTTAAATAATTTAAACCAGCTTTTAACGACGCTTTTTTAATGCTTTTAAAATCCCCCAGGGTATCTATTGCAGTTGTTTGGGAAAATGCAAACCGGCTGCACAATAAAAGGAAAAGCAATATTGAGGAGAAGTAAATTTTTTTGTTCATTGATCAATAATGGTTGGGTGACTATTAGTATAGAGTGAATTTGGATAAGTTCGAAAGAGGATCTTGTATTTTTACTAGCCTTTTGGGTAAAAATATAACAATCAGTATTAAGTTACTTGCCCACTAAACAATAACAGCCAGATAACTGGCTATTATTGTTTAACTAATGCTGAATGGGATAAATTTATCTCTTTCTTAGCACCAGCAATTGGAGATATTTTTATTAATGCTTGTGACTACCGTGATGAGAGCCGTTACTCTTTTTCATTTCTTTGATATCCGATTTCATGGCTTTTATATCAGCTTTGTCTGTAGTTACATCAGCCTTATCAGATTTGATATCAGCTTTATCAGTTTTTACAGTAGCCTTTGCAGTTTGCACTGCAGCTTTATCAGCAGCTATTACTGATTTGGAATCTTTATCTGTTTTAGCTGTAGCTAAAGTAGTTTTAGCCGATGCCAAAGTAGCTTTGTCAGTTTTTAAATTTGCCTTGTCGGTTTTAATATCAGCTTTGTCTGAAGCAACATCTTTTTTCTGCGATGCCAGGTCAGCTTTTGCTTTTGCAATGTCAGCTTTTGCGTCTTTTTTTGTTGTGGTTGGAGTAGTTTGTGCAAATGCTACTACTGAGCTTAATACTACGATAGAAAGGGTGATTAATTTTTTCATGATTTTTAATTTTTTTGTTTTACGTTTTTGTTATTGTTTTAGTTATGACGGTTGAAATAATAAAGGGTTTAATCGTAAATGATATTTTTTAATAGCTATAAATAGTTTACAGCCTAAAAGAATATAAGTTCAAATCGGGTTTGCTTAGGTATTTATTATTGAAAATTGGCTATAATATTATGATAATTAAATTATTAGAGTTTGGCAGTTAAAGCGCCATATTATCGAGGTTTTAATTCTGAAAATAAAGCCTTATATCTGAAAAAAATTGAAAAATTAATTTGATAGCTGGTTGATCCTCGTGGTTATAGGTGAAAAAAAAATCGTAAAGAAAAGCTATTGTTTGTAATTTGTTCTATAAGAGAGCCATTGTATTTATTACAAAATATAACAGCAACAAAAAAGCCGCTCTGATTACTCAGAAGCGGCTTTTGTTTCGTCGGGGTGGCAGGATTCGAACCTGCGGCCTCCACATCCCAAATGTGGCGCGATACCGGGCTACGCTACACCCCGTCGGGGCTGCAAAAGTAAGCTTTTTA
>Ga0164296_1000873_pt1 | contig 34052 bp, 27 predicted proteins | sample GEODES057metaG_FD_113533 | JGI IMG/M metagenome (GOLD analysis project Ga0164296, IMG submission 113533) | Dystrophic lake water microbial communities from Trout Bog Lake, Wisconsin, USA - GEODES057 metaG | ecosystem: Environmental > Aquatic > Freshwater > Lake | place: USA: Trout Bog Lake...
CCTCGCCCGCTTCCAACCTGATCACTGCCAGGGCTTCTTTCGGCACGCCCAATATGGGACTAATTAAATCGAAAACGCTCTAGATCAATCTTCGACCCCGTGCGGTGCTCGAGTGATCGCTCTGCAATCAGATCCACGACGACGACAACTTTTTCGTTCGTGAGATTTGCCAACCGGAACGCATATGTCGCGGAGTTGGGGCGCTCGCTCCAAGTAACCTAACTTCCGGAGGCCAGACCTCGCGGCGCAGCAGACCAAAGGCCGTGCGACCAATGCCGGCCCTTCGCCTGTCCCTCCGGACAAAAAAATGGCGAAGGTAAATCAGCGACTCCTCCTGCTTGAAAAGTGCATAGCCGACCGGCCCTTCGCTGGAAAACACGACCGCTTGATAGTCGCCCCGCAACCACTCCTTCATCCGCACCGCGAGCTGCTCAACCGTCATAGGATTTCTATGACCTTCATCGCGGATGAGCTGGTGGTTCCACTCGGCCAACAATGCGAGATCAGCATCGGAAGCTTGGTGGACCGAGAGCTTCATTTTCCTGGCCCGACGTTAAAGCTGAGGCGCACACTGCCAGCGAGTCTGAAACAACGGCACGCACTTAGTCCCTGTTGGCTCACTTATTTCTGCCTTTCGCGAAGCTAGCGCTGGCAAAATTAGAATACCTCCCGCTTCACAAACCCGCGGCCTCCAGCGCCACGTCACGGCAGCGTTTCAGGTCGAGCTTGCCGGTGCCCAGGACCGGGATTGTGGGGACGCGGTGGATGATTTTGGGGATCCAGAGGTTCGCGAATCCCACGGCGGCCAGTTTCTCCCGGAGCCTATCGGGTGGGACCTCGACCGTCGTCAGCAGCACCAGCGCCTCGCCCTTGGCCTTGTCGGGGACGCCCATCACGGCCACGACCGGACCCTCGGACTGATCGAGCCCGAGGACTTCCGCGATCGTCTGCTCCACCGTGCCGTGCGGGATCATCTCGCCGCCGATCTTGGAGAACCGCGACAGGCGTCCCTCGATGAACAGAAAGCCCTCCTCATCGAGCCGGCCGAGGTCGCCGGTCACGAACCAGCCGTCGCTGAACGCCGCGGAGGTTTTCTGCGGGTCGTCGAGGTAGCCGCTGAAGACATTCGCCCCCTTGAACCACACGATGCCCTGGTCGCCCGCCGGGACTTCCTCGCCGGTCTCGGGATGCACGATGCGCACGGTCATGCCGGGCAGCAGCCGGCCGGTGGACCCGGCCTTCTTGGCCACCTGCGCCCCGGCGGTGTCCGTCGTGGCCGGCGGGTTCGGCTGGTTGATGTTGCTGGCCGGGGTCGTCTCCGTGAGCCCGTAACCCTGCAGGATCTCGATGTGGAAGGTCTCCATGAACGCCTTGTACAGGTCGTCGGGGAGTTTCTCCGCTCCCGTGACCACGAGGTCGAGCGAACGGAGTTCGCCGGGCTGGGCCTTGCGCAGGATCGGGCGGATGAATGTCGGCGCGCCGATCAGCACCGTGGCCTGCTCCTCCCGGATGGCGTCGATGATCCGGCGGGTGTCGAGCGGGCTCGGCACCGTGACGACGCGGCAGCCGCGGATCATCGGGTACCAGAGCGTGACGGTGAACCCGAAGCTGTGGAAGATTGGCAGGCAGCCGAGCAGCGAGCACGACTGCGGCAGGATCGAGAGCGAGGAGATCTGCGCGCAGTTGGCGAGGATGTTGCGGTGCGTGAGGGCGACGCCCTTCGGCTCGCCCGAGCTGCCGCTGGTGAAGAGCAGGCCGGCCTCGGCGCGGTCGCCGGTCTTCGGCAGGCCGAGCAGGCTGGCGTACCACTGGTTGGGCAGGATCCACGCCGCCAGCAGCCACGGCAGGATGGCCTTCTTTCCGCCCATGGCCTCGATCTCCCGGCGCAGGTCGAGCGTGCGCCCGGGCCAGGGGAACGCCGGCACCTTCTGGCGCACGAGATCGGCCGTGATCACGGTCGTCACCCCGCCGATCTTCATGCTGGCCTCCAACGCCGCCTTGCCGGCGGTGAAGTTGAGGTTCACCGGAATCTTGCCCGCGCACATCACGGCGAGGTTCGCGATGAAGGCGCCCGCGCTCGGGGGCAGCACGATGCCGACGCGTTTGTCGGGCACCGTGCGGCGAAGGTGCCGGGAGTAGGCCGCGGCCGTGGCGAGGAGCTGGGCGGACGTCACCGGCCGACGCTCGGCCGTGCGGTCCACGATCTCGACGTGCCACGGACGCTTGGCCAGCGATTGCACGCACTCGCGGCCCAGATGCCGCCGGAGCCCGGGGCGTTCGTCGAAGGCGAGCACCCCGAGATCAAGGAGCGCCTTGCGCGCGAGGATCGGTTCGGCCCGTTCCGGCGGGAGGGGCGCGCCGAACTGGACGAACACGGGGGTCGGCATGAGCCGGGGCGATTTCCAGAGGTACTTGTTGCCCGCGAAGGAAAACACGGAACCCCACACGCCGTCGATGAAGGCCGGCACCACGGGCACGCCGGCGCGGCGGGCGACGACTTCAAACCCGCGCATCAGGGGCATCAGCTGGCCGGTGCGGGAAATCTGCCCCTCCGGGAAAAGGGCGACCACCTCGCCCGCCCGCAGGGCCCGGATCGCGCGCCGCAGGCCATCGCTGGAGCGGGCCCGGGAGATCGGGATGCAGCCGCTCAGCCGGAACACCCAGTCGAGGAGGATATTCTCCTGCAGGCCCTGGTAGCCCAGGAAGCGGATCGGCCGCGGGCAGGCCAGCTGCAGCACGACGGGATCCACGTAGGAAAGATGATTCGCGATGAGCAGGACGCCGCCGGTCGCCGGAAACTGTCCGCTGCCGTTGGACCGTACGCGATAGAGCAGGCGCGCCACGACCACGGCCATGAATTCGAGCAAACGGGGAACGTAGGAGCGGCGGCGGAAGCCGGGGGTAAGCATGACGCGAGGTCCAATGCCGCCGCAGGCCGGGATATTTTCAACGCTATTATGCGAAGCGCCTGCCATAGGTGCCGACGACGAGCTGTTCTGGCGGAGGGTGGGTCTGTCACTCTGAGCGTCGCGAAGAATCCAGTGAGATTCCGCGGCCAGCTTCGGCCGAGACCAACCGGAATCTTCGCTACGCTCAGAATGACAATCCCTGGGATCTCGCCTCGCCCATCCCCATCTTATTTCCCCAGCAAACTGTCCAGCAGGCCGCTGCGCTCGAGGGCGGAATTGAGCAGGGCCGTGCGGATCGCGCTGGTGTCCGGGCTGCCCAGCGTGCCGCTGATCCGGAGCGGCACGGCGAAGGCCGCATAGCCGAGGTCGTCGCGCGCCGTCTCCAGCAGGCCGGCGCGCTTGATCAGGTCGCCCAGCTTGCCTCGCGCCCCGAGATTGAGCTCGATCTCCATCGGCTGGGCCAGCACCGGCACGCCCTCGACAAAACGGATCCCGCCTCCGCCGCCGATCCGCACCTCGGGCGAGATCAAGGTGAAGTCCTTGAGCTGGAGGTTGAGCGAGTCATCGCGGCTCGCGGTCACGCTAAGCTGGTCGAAGGGAATCTCGCTCAGCGCCTTCGCGATGTCGGACAGGATCTTCGTCTTGTTGACGTAGTCGTCCGGCACCACGCCGAGAAAGCTGGCGATCGCCGTGACCCGCGACTGGGTCTTCTGGATGCGATCGGTCAGGTCCGCCGACAGTCCGCGGAAAATCCCGCCCTTGCTGGTGATGAGCAGGTCGCCGCGCGTGCGGCCCGCCAGGTCCGCCAGCGTGGTGGCGCCGGCGGTGAGCCGGCTGGTGAGGTTGATCCGGGCCTCCACCGTGGGCAGCCGCGTCGGGTCGATGGCCCGGAACGCCGGGACGGTGTCGAAATTGTTGAGCGCAAAGTCGGCCGCGAGCGCGTAGGGCTGCGCCGCGCCGGGGTTGAACGTCACGCCACCCGTGAGCTTCACGTCGCTATCGGAGCCAAACCCACCCCGTCCCTCCTCCAGCGTGAGGGCCGCGGCCCCGAGGCGGAGCACGCCCGTGACATCCGTCACCTGGAATTTCCCATGGTAAACCACCTTTTTCAACGCAAGCGCGAGCTGGCCGCTGACGCCGGCCCAGACCGGAGCGGACGGCGCCGCGGTCCCGCCGGCGACGGCGGAAACGGGCGGAGCACCGCTGAAGGGCGCAACAAGAACCTGGGCATCCTCGAGGGCCAGCAGGTCGCTCACCGCCCGGGCGTCCACCTTCAGGCCGGCCGGGCCCGGCAGGCAGGTCCCCGAGAAGACCAAGTCGGATTTGCGGTCGTCGCGCTCAAACCGGAGCGGGGCGTTGAAGGTGATCCGGCCATCGGGATCACGGTTCACACGCACATCCGCGATGATGGCCGGGAGCGCGGAGGCGCCGGCCGCCGCGAGGCGGTTCAATGCGAGCCGGAGCTGAAATTCCTTCCGCGTCCCCAGGCTCGCCACAAAATCGCCCTGCATCTCCCCACCCGTCAGGACGGCGAAGCGGGCGGCGATCGGCTGGGCCAGCAGCGCCGCGAGCTGACCCGTCCACTTGCCCGCCGCCTTGACCGGCTGATGCTCACCCGCCAGCTGGCCGATGCGGCCCTCGACGGTCAGGAGGCCGGTTCCCTGGCTGGCCGCGGCCAGCGGAGCCAGCTCCACCTGCCAGCCCTGCGGCGTGTAGTCGGCCGAGGCGGTCAGCGACAGGTCGAGCGCCTTGAGCAACGGCTGGCCATCCAGCCGGGACACGGTCAGGTGGCCCACGGTCAGGGGCGCCTTCGGACGGAGCGTGAAGCCGCCGTTGCGGGCGCTGGCGACAAACTCGCCCTGCAGGTCGGTGCCGGTCGCCACCAGGCCTTCCATCGTGACCAACGGGCCCAGCCAGGCCAGGGGCAACCCCTGGAAGGCAACGCCGAGCAAATCCTTCGCCGGATCGGCCAGATTGAGCTCACCCGTCTTCAGATTGAATTCAAAGGGCTGCAGCGCCTGCACCGTGGCCACGGGCTTCGCTCCCCCCACCCTCACGGCCAGCCGGTCCACACGCGTGGCCCCGGCGCGCTGCGCGACATCGAACTCGGCGGCAAGATGAATGGGCCCGAGCCGCGAGAGCTGCGGATTGATGACCTCCAGCCGGCCCAGGGTGGCGACCAGGTTCCCGCTCGCATTGAGCTCCGCAAAGGACGTGTCCGTTTCAAACCGGCCCTCGCCCACCGCCTCGAACGCGGGCAGCTCGCGGCCAAAGGAGAACGGCGCCAGGTCGGTGTCGCGCATGTCGAGCCGCCAGTTGCCGCCAAGGCGGCTCGCCCCGGCGGGGTAACTCGTGTCAAGCGCCGCCAGCTGCTTCGCTCCCGATGAAAGGCTCACGACATAATTTTCACCGGCGGCCGACCGCAGGGCCGAGGCGTCGATGGCCAGCTTCACGCCGCCGGGAAATTTCGGGCCGGCCGCCTCGGCTTCGGTCATGGCCACCAGCCGGGACAGCGTGCGCGGAGTGTCCATCACCACGCCCAGCGTGCCCCGGACGGTAAGGTTGCGCACGGGCACGTCATTGCCCTCGAAGGCCACGGCCGCCGTGTAGTCGAATTCCCCGGCCCGGCCGGCGGCCAGACCGCCACCGGCGAGGGTGAATTTCGCCCGGATCGCCGGACGGTCGGCCACGGCCGGCAAGAGCACTTCGCCCGCCAGATCCACGCCGTCGAGGGCCAGGTCCACCGGCAGGGCCAGCTGGTGGAAAATGCCGGCGAACAGTACCGGGGACGGCACGGTGGGATCAGCGGCATAGGCCGGCGCGAGCAGCGAAAATTCCCGCGGACGGACGGAGCGGCGGGCGGTGGCCGGAGACGGCCGGGCCTTGGTCAGGTCGAGCGTCCAGCCGCGGGCCACCAGGCGGCGGATGAGCAGCTGGTCGCGGAAAATCGCGGGGAGCAGCGGCAACTCGACCTCGGCCGAGGGCATGGTCAGCACGGCGCCATCGCGCACCAGCCGGACGTCCGACAGCTGCAGGTGATTCAGCCCGGCGGACACCCGGCTGAACGTGAGCTCAATCTCCGGCCGCTCCGCCAGGGCGCGTCGGGCCGCCCAAGTCTGGAAGCCCGGGTTGAAGGCCACGCCGAGAGCCGCCAGCAGCAGCACCGCCAGCACCAGGGTCCCGAACAGGAGCACGCGACCGAATTTCATGCGCGGGAAAAGGACACCCCAGAGTTTCCCAAGTTGCGAGCCCGTGGTGGGAAATCAGAAAAATTCCAGGGCGGATAACGGCGCCCTCTTTCCTGCAGGGCGGGGCCGCTGATCCCGCCGGTTTGAAAGGTAGGGCGCGTTATCCCTAACGCGCCGGTTGGACTCCGTTAGAGCCCAAACGCGGCGGATTGGGGAAAATCCGCCCTATACCTCCCTGCAAGGCGGCGTCCGGCCACCCCGCGCTACATGCGGCCCCTGGCTCTTACTCCACGACCAGCTCGTCGCTGAGCCCCATCGCATTGCGGAGGGTGGCGACAGCGACCACGTAGGTATAGTAGGCCTGCAGCTCGTTCGTGCGGGCGGTCGTGAGGTCCACCTGCGCCTGCAGCACATCGAGCTGCGTGCTGGTGCCGGCACTGTAGCGGGCGTTGGCAAGGCGGACGGCCTCCTCGGCCTGGCCGGTCACCTTTTTGGAGGCGTCGGCCAGCTCGGTGGCTTCCTGCCAGGACGAATAGGCGCGGCGCACGGCGACTTCCGCGGACAACTCCGCCTCGTCGAAAGAAAGGCGCGACTGCTGGAGAAGCGAGCGAGCCTGGCTGACCTTGCCGGCGGTGGCGCGGCCGTCGAAGATGTTCCACTGCGACTTGATGCCGATTTCCCAGCCTTGGAAGGAATCGTCGAAGGAGTTCGTCAGCCCCTTGGCCAGGCCCCAACCGCCATAGGCTGCGACCGTCGGAAGATAACCGGAACGGGCCGTGGTCACGGCCTCTTCGTTGGCCTTGGCGAGCTTGTCGAGGCGCTGCAGTTCGGGCAGGTTGGCCTTGGCCGACTCGAACGCCGCCGCGAGGTCGAATTCCGCCGGCGTATAATCGAGGCTGCCGACGACATTGAGGGGCTTGCTCTGGGCCCCGGCCCCGGTGAGGCCCAGCGCCTGGCGGAGCGACTCGAGCGCGAGCCGGTAGTCGTTGCGGGCGGTGATGAGCGGGGTCTTGGCGTTGGCGAGGGCGACCTCGGCCCGGAGCTTCTCAAAGGAGGAGACGGTGCCGGCCTCGAAGCGGTTGGAGACATCCTTCAGCTGCTGCTGGAGCAGCTCGACGTTCTTCTCCTGCACGGTGATCTTTTCCCGGTCCAGCAGCACGCCGTAGAACGCGGTGCGCACGGACAGCAGGGCGTCGTTGACGACGGACTTGAGGTCGAGCAGCGCGGCCTCGCGGGCGAGGTCGGAACTCCTGATGGACGAGCGCACGCCGCCGCCGGCGTAGAGCGTCTGCGTCGCAATCACGCTGATCGTCCAGTAACGGTCGCTCTGCGGGTAGGTCTGGGAGATCTCCGTGCTGTTGGCCTGATACGAACCGCTGGCCGCGACAGTGGGCAGCTGCTGGGCGGTGACCTGGGTCACGACGCCTTCCTGCTGCTTGATGCGCTCGCGGGCCTGGCGGATCGCGAAGTTGTTCCCGATGGCAAAGCCGAGCGCGGCCTTGAGGTCGAGCTGGTCGGGCACGGCGGGCGCCGGCTCGGCGCGGAGGGTGCCGGCGATCGGCGCAAGCAGGACAAAGACGGCGGCGAGGAGTGGACGGGCGGGTTTCATAAGGAAGGTTATTTGCCCTGGGTGGCGGGCACGAGCTCAGGAGCGGCGGCACGCGACCGGTCGTGCGTATGGTCCCTGGCCATGAGGATGTAGAGTGAAGGCACGACGAAGAGGGTGAAGATCGTGCCGATGGTCATGCCGCCAACCAGCACGAGGCCGATCGAATTGCGCGCCGCCGCACCGGCCCCGGTCACCAAGGTCAGCGGGAAGTGCCCGGCCACGGTGGCGACGGAGGTCATCAGGATCGGGCGGAGACGCGTCATGGCGGCCTCATGGACGGCCTCGAGCTTGGCCATGCCGGACTCCTGGAGCTTGTTGGCAAACTCCACGATGAGGATGCCGTTCTTCGCCACCAGGCCGACGAGCGTGACCAAGCCGACCTGTGCATAGATGTTCATCGTGGTCGTCCAGCCGCTCGTCCAGTAGGGGATGTTGGGATTGGGCATCTTCAGCACGGTAAAGATGAGTGCGCCGAACATCGCGAGCGGCACCGAGCCGAGCAGGATCACGAGCGGATCGCGGAACGAATTGAACTGCACCGCCAGCGCCAGGAAGATCAGGACGATCGCCATCAGGAGCGCCGGGAGGAACTTGTTGCCCTCCTGTCGGAGCTGGCGCGACTCGCCGGTGTAGTCGATCGAGTAGCCGGGCGGGAGAATCTCATGCGCGGCGTCCTCGAGCGACTTCAGCGCCTCGTCCAGGGTCCGGCTGGTGACGCCGGAGAGCTTCACGGCATTGAGCTGCTGGAAGCGGTTGAGCGAGCGCGGCACCGTTTCGTTCCGGATGGTGGCGACCGTGCTGAGCGGGACGAGCTGCCCGTTGGGCCCCGAGACGTAGATGTCCTTCAGCTGTTCGGGATTGAGGCGCTCCGCGCGCTTGATCTGCGGGATGACCTTGTAGCTGCGGCCGTCGATGTTGAAGCGGTTGACATAGTTGCCGCCCAGCGCAGCCGCGAGGTCGCCGCCCACCTGCGTGAGGTTCAGGCCGAGCGTGGCGGTCTTGTCGCGGTCGATCACGATCTCCGCCTGCGGCTGGTCGATCTTCAGGTCGATCAGCGGCGGGAAGAAGAACATCCCGCTCTTCGCCGCCCGCTGCTGGATTTTCTGGGCGAATTCCAGCAGCTGCTTGGGCTCCGCCGTCGAGGCGATGATGAACTCGACCGGGAAATTGCTGCCCCCCGGCAGGGCCGAGGGCGTCGTCGCGAACACCTGCAGGCCGGGAATCTGCGAGAGCTTGCCCTGCACGTCCGGCAGGATCTGACCCACAGTGCGGTGGCGCTGCTTCCAAGGCTTCACCACCATGCCGCTGAAGCCGTCCGCCCCCAAGGCCGCGCCCTGCGACGGCGGCAGCAGGATCTGGAAGGTGAGGTCCACTTCGGGGGTGCTCAGGAAGGCTTGCTCCGCCGCGTGGCCGAAGACGCCCTTCTGGTCGGGCGAGATGTTCGACGGGGCGTTGATGATGCCGAAGATCACGCCCTGGTCCTCGGACGGGGCGAGTTCCTTCGGGGAAAACTGGTACATCAGGACGGGCAGCAGGCCGAACACGACCCAGACCGCATAGACCGCCGGGCGCGCGTTGAGCGTGGCGCCCAGGGCGCGGCCGTAGACCACCCGCAGCCGGTCAAAGCGATGGTTCACCCACCCGGCGAAGCCCTTCTCCTCGTCCGCGGCGCTGCGGAGCAGCTTGGCGGACATCATCGGTGAAAGCGTGAGCGCCACGATGCCGGAAATGGTCACGGCGCCGGCAAGCGTGAGGGCGAATTCCCGGAACAGCGTGCCGGTCAGGCCGCCCTGCAGGCCGATCGGGGCATAGACCGCCGCCAAGGTGATCGTCATCGCGATGACCGGCCCGAGCAATTCGCGGCCGCCGATCAACGCCGCATCCAGGGGGGTGCGGCCTTCGCGCAGGTGGCGCTCGACGTTCTCCACCACGACAATGGCGTCATCGACCACCAACCCGACCGAGAGCACGATCGCCAGCAAGGTGAGCAGGTTGATCGTGAACCCAAAGACCTGCATGAGGAACAGGGCGCCGATCAGCGACACCGGGATGGCGCAGATGGGCACGATCACGGACCGCCAGGAGCCGAGGAACAGGAAGATGACGATCATCACGATCACCAAGGTGTCGATCAGGGTGTGAAAGACCTCGTGGATGGCATCGCTGATGTATTCCGAGGCGTCGTAGCCGATCTGGGCCGAAAGCCCGTTGGGCAGACCCTTCCGGATGGCATCGAGCTCCGTGCGCACGCGCTGCACGACATCGATCGTGTTGGCGTTGGGCAGTGGATATATGCCGACGAAGACGGCGGTCTGGCCGGTCATGTGGACCTCCGTGTCGTAATCCTCGGAGCCAAGCGCGACGTCCGCAATGTCCTCGAGGCGCACCGTCGTGTCGTTCTGCTGGCGGATGACCAGCCGCTTGAATTCGCCGACCGAATGCAGGTCGGTATCGGCGGTAAGGTTGACCTGCACCAGGGCGCCCTTGGTCGAGCCCACGGCGGCGAGGTAATTATTCGCCGCGAGCGCGGCGCGGACCTGCGCCGGGCTGATGTTGAAGGCCGCCATGCGGTCGGGCTTGAGCCAGATGCGCATCGCGAAGGTGCGGGCGCCGATGATGTCGGCGCGCTGCACGCCTGCGACGGCCGCGAGGCGCGGCTGCACCACCCGCACGAGGTAGTCGGTGATCTCGTTCTGCGAGAGGATGGTGGAGGCGAAGCTCAGGTAGGCCGAGGCGAACTGGCTGTCGGCGGACTCCACGTTGATCGCCGGCACCTCCGCCTCGGGCGGGAGGTCGTTGCGGACCTGGTTCACCTTCGCGCTGATCTCGGCGAGCGCCTTGATCGGATCGTAGTTGAGCTTGAGCCGGACGTTGATGAGCGAGTAGCCCTGCAGGCTTTTCGACTCGATGTAATCGATGCCGTCGGCCGCGGAGATGGCCTGCTCGAGCGGCGTGGTGACGAAGCCGCGCACGAGCTCGGCGCTTGCGCCGACGTAGACGGTGGAGATGGTGACGGACGCGTTGTCGCTGCGAGGGTATTGCCGCGTGGACAGCGAGCGGTAGGCCGAGATGCCGGCGATGATGATCACCGTGTTCACAACAATGGCGAGAACGGGCCGGCGGATAAAGAGGTCGGTAAAGGATTTCATGGGACAGGGCGGCGCCGGGCGCGAAGGGGAAACCCGAGGGTGATCCTTGCGGGCCGGCGAGGGACTCAGGTGTCGTTGGGTTTCGGGGCCAGCTGCGCGTCGGGGGCCAGGCGGTTGTCAATGACCACGACCTCGCCGGGGCGCAGCTTGAACACGCCGGAGGTCACGATGGATTCGCCTTTTTCCAGGCCGGAGACGACGGCGACGAAGTCCCCGCGCGCCGTGCCGAGGCGGACGAATTGCTGGCGCAGCACCTTCTCGGTCTGGCCGGTCTTTTCGTTCTTCTTCTCGTCGATCACGAAGACCGAGTCGCCATACGGCGCATAAAGCACGGCGGACGTCGGGATCACCCGCACGGTCTCCCTGACGGGCAGCACGACGGTGACGGTGGCAAACATGCCCGGGCGGAGCTTTTCGCCGGCATTGGCCAGGATCGCCTGCAGACGGACATTGCGCGTGACCACATCCACATCCGGGTTCACCGCATTGATCTTGCCCTCAAAGGTCGTACCCGGGGCGGCGTCGCTCGTCACGCGCACCACCACGCCCGCGTTGAGCACGGCCAGCCGCTGCTGCGGCAGGGAGAAATCGGCATAGATCGGGTCGAGGGTCTGCAGCGAAACGATGCCGTCGCCCTCCTTGAGGATCTGGCCCAGGTTCACGAGGCGCAAACCCAGGCGCCCGGCAAACGGGGCGCGAATGGTCTTCTTCGCGATCACCGCCCGGATGTTTTCCGCCTGGGCCTCGGCCTGCTTGGCCTGGGCGTCGGCCCCGTCGAGATCGGCCTGCGAGTTGGTGTTGTTCTCGCGCAGGGTGCGGGCGCGGGCGAGATTGAGATTGGCCAGCGCGGAAGCCGCCTCGGCCGCACGCAGCTGGGCTTCCTCGACCGAGGTGTCGAGTTGCACCAGCAGGTCGCCGGCTTGCACCGTGGACCCGGACTCGAAGGTGATTTTCACGACTTTTCCCGCCATCTCGGCGGAAACCGTGACGCCCTGCACCGCCGTGATGGTCCCGGTGGCCGTGATGCTCGTCTCCCAGCTGTCGTCGCGGGCCGTGGCCGCAGTGACCGTTTCAGGCGGAATGACCATGGCGGCTCCGGCGGCGCCCATCACGGAGAACTGGTTCAACTTGGTGCCGACGAGCGCGCCGACCACAAGGATGATGCCGACCACGGTGAGGGCGAAGGTAGTGATTTTCTTAAACATGTTAGTCAGTGATTAGGATACGTGAAGGAGGCTGAAAGTGCGGGTCAAACCGATGGGGTGAGATGCAAGGCGGCGGCCGGCGACATCACGGCGGCCTGCTCGGTGATCTTTCCAAGCAGGTTCACGAGGGTTTTGCGTTCGGTTTCGGTCAGGGCCTGCATCAGCGTCGCCATGCGCTTGAAATGATCCGGCAGGATTTCATGCAGGAGTTCCCGGCCGCGTGGCGTGAGGCAGACCACCATCATGCGGCGGTCCTCGGTGTCATGGGCCCGGGTGACGAGCCCGTCGCGTTCAAGTGTGTCCACCAGCCCGGTCATGGTCGCACGCGTGACTCCGGTGCGTTCCGCCAGTTCCGCGGGACTCAGCGCCGCCCGACCCCCGTCGTTGCGGCAGTTGTTCATCAGGCTCATCAGCACGCCAAATCGGCCTTGGGTGATGTTATGCCTCGCCAGCTGGGCCTCCACAGCGTGGAAACACTCGTCACCCGCGTGCAAAAGATGCAGAAATGCCACACATGCCGATGGATCAAGGTCGGGAAACTCCTTCGCCGCCTCGAGCAAGCACTCGTAGCGGGGGAGATTTTTGAGCATCAACAGTGGCATGATCCGGGAGCTAAATTAATCGGTGAGGGGGCTTATAGTTAGGCGGCTAACCATAAATGCAAGAGAAAGACGGTGCGGAACTTAAATTTTTGCGTCGGCCTAATGCCACCTGCCCGCCTATCGCAAAAAACTAATGGCGAGCCGGGCGCGCAGAGCCCGGGCGGACGTCATCCTACCTAAAATTTAGGTACCTCAGGTGCTGCGGGCCGCCGCCGCCACGGCCTCCGCCGTGATGCCGAGTTCCTTCATCACGATATTGCCCGGGGCGCTGAGCCCAAAGCGATCGATCCCCACCACCCGGCCCTGGAGGCCGACATACTTATACCACAGGCCCGTCACGCCGGCCTCGATGGCCACGCGCTTCAGGCACGATGCGGGAAGGATCGCCTCGCGATAGGCGGCCGGCTGGCGGTCAAACCGGAGGAACGAGGGCATCGAGACCACCCGCGTGCCGGGCCCGAGGATCTTCGCGGCGGCCACGGCCCACTGCACTTCGCTGCCGCTCCCCAGCAGGATGTGGGTAAGCGGCGCGGTCTCTTGGATCAGGATATAGCCGCCCTTGAGCACGCCCGCCCGGCGCTCGTGCGGCGGACAGTCATTCAGCATCGGCACCGCCTGGCGGCTGAGCGCGAGCAGGGTCGGACCGTCGGTCCGTTCGAAGGCCGCGGCGAAAGCACCGGCAGTTTCCTCGGGATCAGCCGGGCGGATCACTTCGAAATGGGGAATCAGCCGCAGCGCCGACACCGTCTCGACGGGCTCGTGCGTCGGTCCGTCCTCGCCCACCCCGACGGAATCGTGCGTGTAGATATAAACCACCGGCAGCTTGGACAGCGCCGCGATGCGCATCGAGGGCCGCGAGTAATCGGCGAAGACCAGGAAGGTTGCGCACGACGGGCGGAACAGGCCGTCATAGGCCACGCCGTTGTTGATCGCAGCCATGCCATGCTCGCGGATGCCGTAACGGATGTTGCGGCCCGCGCGGTTGGTCTTGTCGAAATCCTTGTCGCTCGCGATGACATTCAACGTGGAGCCGTTGAGATCGGCGCTGCCCGTGATCAGCAGCGGCAGCTCGGCTGCGACCGGTTGCAGCACATCCCGGCCCGCGGCGCGCGTGGCCAGCTTGGCGTCGGCCGGGAACAACGGCATCCTTTCCAACAGGTGCGCGGCACTCGCCGCCTGACCGGCGCGGTCGAGCAGCGCGGCCTTGTCCGGCTGCGCCTCGCGCCAGGCGGCAAAGGCTTTCTTCCACTTGGCGTAGCCGCGCTTGAGGCGCTTCTTATGGCCGGCGAAATAGTCGCGAACCGGTTCGCTCACATAAAAATGCTGGTCGGCCGGCAGACCGAGGCCGGCCCGGGCGGAGTCGGCGAATTTCGCCCCACCCTCGCCGTGGGCCTTCGGGGTGCCCTGCACTTCGGGAATTCCCTTGCCGATGATCGTGCGGGCGATGATGAGCTGCGGCTTTCCGCTCTTGGCCTTCTTGGCCTTGTTGATGGCCTTGAGGATGGCGGGCATGTCGCTGCCGTCGGTCAGTGTCTGCACATCCCACTCGATCGCCTTGAAGCGCGCGGCCGTGTTCTCGCTCTGCGTCTTGCTGGCCATGGCGTCCAGCGTCACGTCGTTCGAGTCATAGATCAGGATGAGGTTGTCGAGGCCCTGGTGGCCGGCGAACTCCACCGCCTCCATCGCCACGCCTTCCTGCATGCAGCCGTCGCCCGCGAGGCAGATGACATGATAATCGAAGATCTCATGGCCGGGTGCGTTGAACCGCGCCGCCGCCATCTGGCCGGCCATCGCCAGGCCGACGGCATTGCCGATGCCCTGGCCGAGCGGACCGGTGGTGGCCTCGACGCCCGGGGTCTCGTGAAACTCGGGGTGCCCGGGCGTCTTGCTGTGCAGCACGCGGAAGTTCTTCAGGTCCTCGAGCGAAAGCGCGTAGCCGCTGAGGTGCAGCCAGCTGTAGAGGAACATCGAGCCGTGACCGGCGGAGAGGACGAAGCGGTCGCGGTTCAGCCAGCGCGGCTCGTCCGGATGGTGCACGAGGGCGTGGCCATAGAGCACGGCGCCGATCTCGGCGCAGCCCAGCGGCAGCCCGAGGTGTCCGGAGGAGCACCGGTGCACGGCATCAATCGCGAGGCCGCGGGCCTCGGCGGCGGCTTGGGCGAGAAGGGAAGTCTGGAGCGTCATGGAGAGAAGGAGGTTCGGACCCGTCGGTGGGTTAGCACTACGCCCTGTCCCGCGGCCGGGGAAGCAGAATTTCGGGCATAAAAAAGCGAGCCGGGGAAGAGGCTCGCTTGGGCCGACCGGCGGGACCGGCGGAAACTCAGTTGGCGGCGGGCGCGGCCGCCGGCGCCGCGGCGGGGGCGACGCGGTTCTCGCGTGCCTTGACGGCGACGGCCGCCTTGCCAGTGCGGTGGCGGAGGTAGTAGAGGCGGGCCTTCATGTTCTCGGACTCGCGCTCGACCTCGATCTTCTCGATGTTCGGGGAGTTGACCGGGAACACGCGCTCGACGCCCTCGCCGTAGCTGATGCGGCGCACGGTGAAGACCTCATGGATGCCATGACCCTTCCGGGCGATGACGATGCCGGAGTAAACCTGCACGCGTTCCTTGTCGCCCTCGCGGACCTTGGTGTGCACGCGCACGCCGTCGCCCACCTTGAAGGGAGTGATGTCTTTTTTCACCTGCTCAGCGGTGATTTCGGAGATGATCGGGTTCATGGCTGTTTATTTGAGTAAATCGGGTCGGACCTGACGGGTTTTTTCCACCTGTTTCGCGATCCGCCACTTCTCGATTTCGGCATGATTTCCGGAAAGCAGGACCTCCGGAACGGACATGCCTCGATATTCGGCGGGACGCGTGTATTGAGGAAAGTCGAGCAACTTGCTGGTGAAGGATTCGTGCGTCAATGACTTTTCCTCCCCGAGCACGCCGGGGATGAAACGGGCCAGCGCATCGATCAAAACCGCCGCCGCGAGCGTACCGTTGGTCAGCACATAGTCGCCGATGCTGATCTCCTGGTCGATGACCCGGTCGCGGATCCGCTGGTCGATCCCCTCGTAATGCCCGCTCAGCAGAACAAGATGCTGCTGCTGTGAAAGTTCCTGCGCCAGCGCCGGCGAAAGCGGCGTGCCGTCCGGGGTCAGGTAAATACGCCGGCAGCCCGGCGTCTGGAGCTGCTCGATGGCCGCAAAGGCCGGTTCCGGCTTCATCACCATGCCCGCCCCGCCGCCGAACGGCCGGTCATCCGCCGTGCGGTGCTTGTCGGTCGACCAGGCGCGCAAATCGTGGACCGCCACCCCCAGGTGGCCCGCCGCGATTCCCTTCCCCAGAATGCTTTCGGCCAGGACACTATCCAGCATCCGGGGAAACAGAGTGAGGACATCAATGCGCAGCATGGCGGTGAGTCGGGAGGCTAAACGAAAAAATCGCCCGAGCCGGCGAACGGCAGGGCGATTTTGAAAGGATAAAGGAACCGGCAGGCTCAGGCCGCGGGCGTACCAGCGCGGCGCGCCTTCTTGATCATGGCGTGCACGGTGTCGGTCGGCTTGGCGCCCTTGCTGAGCCAGTAGTCGACCCGGTCAAGCTTCAGCTTGACGGTTTCGCCCTTGAGGCGGGGATCATAGATGCCAACGACTTCGACCGGATCGCCATCGCGGCGCGAACGGGCTTCGGCAATGACGAAGCGGTAGTGCGGCTGGTGAACGGCGCCGATGCGGGTGAGACGGATTTTGAGAGCCATGACAGGTGTTTTGCGGAGCGTTTCTTGCTTGGAAAAACGATGACAAGACCGTCCGGCAATTGGCTTGTCAAGCCCTGACTCCCCCGCTCTGTTGACCAACCTTATGCTCAAAGCTGGCATCGTCGGCCTCCCCAATGTGGGTAAATCCACCCTCTTCAACGCCCTTACCCGCTCCCGCAAGGCCGAGGCCGCCAACTACCCGTTCTGCACCATCGACCCCAACGTCGGGGTCGTGATCGTACCCGATGAACGCGCCCTTGTCCTCCAGAAGATCGCCAAGACCAACGTCGTCGTCCCCGCGGCCATTGAATTCGTGGACATCGCCGGACTCGTCGCCGGCGCCAGTAAGGGCGAGGGCCTGGGCAACCAGTTCCTCGCCACCATCCGCGAGGTCGACGCCATCGTGCAGGTCGTGCGCTGCTTCGAGGACAACGACATCATCCACACCATGGGCGGCGTCGATCCCGTGCGCGACATCGAGGTCATCACCACCGAGCTCGTGCTCGCCGACCTCGACGCGGTCGCGAAGCGCATCGACAAGACCCAGAAGAAGGCCAAGTCCGGCGACAAGGAGGCCATCCTTGAGCTGGCACTGCTGGAGAAACTTTCCCCGCACCTGAACTCGGGCAAGACCGCCAACACCCTCGCCGCCACGCCCGAGGAAGTCGCGCTGATGAAGCTGTTCCAGCTGCTCACCGCGAAGCCCGTGCTCTTCGCCTGTAACGTCGCCGAGGGCGATCTCGCCACCGCCGAACAGAATCCGTTCGTCCAGAAGGTCGCGGAGTACGTCCGCACGCATCACGATGCCGCCTACGTGCCGATCAGCGCGAAGATCGAGTCCGAGCTCATCGACCTTCCGGCCGAGGAGGCCCGGGCCTTCCTGAAGGATCTCGGCGTGGATGACTCCGGCGTCTCGTCCCTCATCAAGGGCACCTACCAGCTGCTCGGCCTGCAGACCTATTTCACCGCCGGGGAAAAGGAGGTCCGCGCCTGGACGATCAGGAAAGGCTGGAAGGCCCCGCAGGCCGCCGGCGTCATCCACACCGACTTCGAGAAGGGCTTCATCAAGGCCGAGATCGTGTCCTATCGCGACCTGACGACGCTGGGCAGTGTCGCCGCCGCGCGCGAGGCCGGCAAGTACCGCCTCGAGGGCAAGGACTACGTCTTCGCCGACGGCGACGTCGCGCTCTTCCGGTTCAACACCTGAGCGGGTGCCCGGCACCTAGTGGTTCTGCCCGCCGGTCTCGCGCCGGTCATGACGCGTGCGGACGGCCACTGCGACCGCCAGGGCGATGCCCTCGATCATGGCCTCCTGCGACAGGCTCGGCTGTCCCGTTTTGGCCTGCTCCGGGAGAAACGGCACATGGATGAACCCGCCCCGCACGCCGCGCCGCGAGCGCAAGGCGTGCATCAGCCCATAGAAGACATGATTGCAGACGAACGTTCCGGCCGTCTGCGAAACCGCCGCCGGGATTTCATGGGCGCGCAGGGTCGCAACGATGGCCTTGATTGGCAGCGTGCTCCAATAGGCCGCCGGTCCCCGCGCCACGACCGGCACATCCACCGGCTGCGCCCCCGCATTGTCCGCGATGCGCGCGTCATCGATGTTGATCGCCACCCGCTCCGGGGTGATTTCCGCCCGCCCGCCCGCCTGGCCCACCGCGATGACCAACTCCGGGGACAGCTCGCGCAGGATCCGCCGCAATTCGGCATTCGCCGCGCCAAACATGCACGGCAGGATCCGGCCGATCACGCGGCGCCCGGCAATCACCCGGCCGTTCAGTTGGCGCGCGATTTCCTGCGAGGGGTTGATTTTCTCCCCGCCGAAGGGTTCGAAGCCGGTGACCAGGACGGTTTTCATGCGCGGCAAACCTAGAACCGATAGACACAAAAGTACATCAGCAGCACGTTCGCCGCCAGAATCACCAGGGCGATGGGAATCTGCGCCTTGATCACCGCGTGCTTGTCCGGCAGCTCCAGCAGCAAGGCCGGCACGAGGTTGAAGTTCGCCGCCATCGGCGTCAGCAGCGTGCCACAATAGCCCGAGAGCATGCCGATGGACGCCATGATCGCCGGGTTGCCGTGGTGCTGCTGCACGATCAGCGGCAGGCCGATCCCGAGCGTGATGACCGGGAAGGCGGCAAAGGCATTGCCCATGATCACCGTAAAGAGCGCCATGCCGAGGCAGTAGGCCGCCACCGCGACAAACGGAAATTGTGTCGGGAGCGCCTGCGCCACCAGGCCGGCCACGACCGGACCCACCCCGGCTTGCGCAAAGATTCCTCCCAGCGCCGCCAGCAGTTGCGGAAGGATCACCGCCCAGCCGACGGTCTGGAGCAGCCGGCTGCCCTCCGCCACCGGCACGGCGATGCGGGCCCGGGTCACCTTCAGGCCCGCGGCCAGGGCCAGCAGCATGCCGATCCCGACCGAAATCAGCGTCGCCTGCTTGGGGTCAACCAGCGCGAACGGACCAAAATGAATTCCGGCCAGGCCCAGGGACCCCGCGATGGCGGAGGCCGGGATGAGCAGCACCGGCCAAAAAATCCTGTCCTGCAGCCCTCCGGCCCGGAGTACGCGCTCAGCCTTGCTCGAGGTGGCCTCATGGGAGCGGCCGACCTGTCCGGCCGCCGCCAGCAGCACCATCGCCAGGAGCAGATAGCCCGTTCCCACCGGAGGGAGAAGTTTTCCGAAAATGAACACGACCGACAGCAGGCCCCAGAAGAGCGCGGAGCCCCACCGCTTCGGATGCCCCGCATCTCGGGCAATGCGCCCGGCAACCAGCGCGAGCATGGCCCCCGCGACCCCATAGAAAAACTCGACCGTGATGAGCGGCTTCATGTCCGGCCCTCCTTCGGTCCCGGGGGCTTCGCGGCCCGGGCAATCCGCCGGTCCAGCGCGCGCGTCCGCCACGCCATCACCCCGAAGGCCACGAGCGCCGTCGGGATGCCCCAGCGCGCCATCGCCCACAGGCTCACCTCGATTTTCAGCGCATCAAAAAACCCCTTCATCAGCAGGATCGCCCCGACGGCGATGAAGATGTCCTCGCCAAAGAAATTGCCGATGTTTTCCGCCGCCGCCGCATGGGCCCGGATGTCCTGCACCGTCTGCTCCGGCAATTCGCCATGGCGCGCGCGCGCCGCACCCTCCGCCATCGGGGCGATCAACGGCCTGACCGCCGCCGCATGCCCCCCGAGATTGATTCCCAGGCTGACTGAAATCTGCCGGACCGCCGTGTACAGCAGCACCACCCGGCCCGCCGTCGCCGCCTTCGCGCGCCGGATCAGGGTCTCCGCCCGCTCCTGCAGCCCGTAGCGCTCCAGCAGGCCGATTACCGGCACCATCAGCACGACGACCAGGGTCATGTAACGGTTCTCCACGAAATATTCCCCGAACAGCGCCATGATGCCGTTGAACGTCATCCCCGCCACCCAGCCGGTCGCGATGCCGGCGGCCAGCACCACGAGCAGCGTGTTGAACCGCAGCGCGAATCCCGCGGCCACCACCAGGATTCCAATCAGCTTGATCATGCGCCGAACGCCTTGATTGCCACTCCCGCCCGCTCCAGCTCCTGCCGCAACCGGTGCGCCACCGCCACCGCGCGCGGCCCGTCGCCATGCACGCAGACCGTGTCGGCAGAGATCGGCACCTCGGCGCCGTCTGTCGTCAGGACCCTTCCCTCGCGCACCATCCGGAGCACCTGAGCCGCGGCGCGGGCCTCATCGCTGATCAACGCATCCGGCCGGGACCGCGGCGTCAGCGAGCCATCGGGCTGGTAGGTGCGATCAGCGAACACCTCGGCGGCCACCGGCAGGCCGATCAGCCGGGCCGCCCGGATCAGCTGGCTTCCCGCCGGGGCATAAAGCAGCGAATCGCGGCCGGTCGTCTGGATCGCGGCCGCAATCATCACGGCCAGATCGTAGTCACGCGCCGCCATGTTGTAGAGCGCCCCGTGCAGCTTCACATGGTGCACCCCGGCACCCGTCTCGGCCGCGATCCGTTGCAAAATCCGGATCTGGCCGTGGACCAGCACGCCGGCCTCGACCGGGGAAACAGCCAGCTCCCGTCGCCCGAAATTTTCCCGGTCGACGAAACCCGGATGCGCCCCCACCCGGACGCCGTGCCGCTGGGCCAGCACCACACTCGCGCGCATGGTCGCCTCGTCCCCGGCGTGCGCGCCGCACGCGATGTTCGCCGACGTGATGAGCGGCATCAACTCGGCATCATGGCCCGCCCCTTCGCCCAGGTCGCAGTTGAGGTCGATGCGTGGCATGGGTCAGCGGAATTTCTGTGCCAGTCCCTCGCGCAGGATCGCCAGCGTGCGCTCGCGCTCGAGCGCCAGTTGGTGGGCCTCGTTCAGCGGCACTTCCGCGAATTTCAATTCATCCCCCGGCCGCAGCTGCGCGACGAGCGGGAGGTCCGTGCTGATCACGTGCGCGGCCTGGGGATAGCCCCCGATCGTCTGCGCATCCGCCATGAGGATGATGGGCTGGCCGTCGGGCGGGATCTGCACCGTGCCGGGCGCCACTGCCGATGACACGAGCTCCGCCGCCCCGCCGATCCGGGCCAGCCGCCGGCCGCCCAGCCGCACGCCCATGCGGTCCGACTGCGCCATGATCTTGAACTCCGAGTCAAACAGGACCCCGCCAAATTCGTCCGCCTGGGCCCCGCGCACGACCCGCACCGTGGGCGCCGGCGCGTAGGCCGGAAAGATCCGCGCGTCGACGCGCCAGTGGCCGGCCATCGGCCGCATGATCTCCGGAGCCTGCAGGACGTCACCGTCGCGCAGCGCCCGGCCGGCAAATCCCCCCAGGCCCGCGCGCAGGTACGTGCTGCAGCTGCCAAGCACCCGCGGGAGGTCGAAGCCTCCCGCCACGGCCAGATAAGCCCGGCAGCCGCGCCGGGCCGCGCCCAGTTTCAGCCGGCCGCCCGCCGCGATCACCTGGGGATGCCACGACTCCATCCCTTCAAATTCCGCCCCCGCCACGGCCACCAGCGCCGCCGTGGAGAAGACGAGTTCGGGGCCCAGAAGCGTGCACTCGAGCGCAGCCGTGTCCTCGGGATTGCCCACCAGCAGGTTGGCCACCCGGAGGGCAAACCCGTCCATCGCGCCGCTCCACGGCACGCCTTCCGCGCGATGACCCCGCCGACCCAGGTCCTGGATCGTGGTCAGCATGCCGCTCCGCAGGATTTTTATTTCCATGCCGCAAACTCCTCCGACGTGATCGGCTTGAACCTCACCCGGTCTCCCACGCGCAACAGCGCCGGTTCCTCTGCGCCGGGCCGGAACAGCGCCAGCGGAGTCCGCCCGATCAGCTGCCAGCCCCCGGGCGTCGCCAGCGAATAGATGCCGGTCTGCGCGCCGCCAATGCCCACGGACCCCGCCGGCACATTTTTCCGCGGCGTCGCCCGGCGCGGCGTATGCAGCTTCTCCGGCAGGCCTCCGAGATACGGAAACCCCGGGGCAAATCCAATGATGTGTACGAGGTAATCCGCACCCTTGTGGCGCTTGATGACGTCCGCGGGCTTGAGCCCGCAGTGCGCGGCCACCTCGGCGAGGTCCGGGCCGAATTCGCCGCCATAACACACGGGGATCTCAATCGTCCGTCCCGGCTTGGCGAATTTCTTCTTGGCCTCGGCCTGGAGATTGCCCGCCCGCGCCGTGATGAAACGGCAGACCCGCTCGAAGGGCCGCCCGCCCTCGCCAGTCAGGCGGCTGGGTTCGTAGAACACCGTGACTGTCGCATACGCGGGCACCACCTCGATGATGCCGGGCGGCCGGTCGCGTTCCAAGGCCGCCGTGAGGGCACGAACACGCGGGAGCACCGACGGATCTATGCCGGTGCCGAGTCCAACCACGACAGCGGTGTCGCCCAGCGCGGTAAACGTCATGCCGCGTTTATCCCGGGCCGGACGCTGGTTGGCAAGAATCCGGTACGCCTGGCTTCCCTCATTCCCCCCGTACCGCCCCCTCGCGAGAGTCACGTAATAGTGACTCTCGCGGGATGGGACGGGCGGTATTCCGGCGGGCTGCACCGCCCGCCAGTTCCGGCCAAGACGCCCGCCGGTAACCGGCCGGATTAGATTGAAGTTTCCACGCAAAAACCCTGAGTTCTCCCTCTTCATGCGCCACCGCCACGCCCTGCTGTCGCTCGTCACGCTGATCCTGCTCGCGGCCTGCCGTGAGGCCAAGGTGGAGAGTTACCGCGTGCCCAAGGAAAAGCCCGAGGAACCGCCCCCGGGCATGGCCGCGGTCGACGGCGCCAGCGCCCCGGCGGCTCCCGGCGGGGCCGACATGGCCGGCACCGCCGTCCCGACCGCCGATGGTTCCGATCTGACGTGGACCGCCCCCGCCCATTGGAAGGCCAAGCCGCCCGCCGCGATGCGCAAGGGCAGTTTCACCGTCCCGGGTGAGAACGGGGCCGAGGCCGATCTTTCCATCACGGCGTTTCCCGGCGACGTCGGTGGCGAACTCGCCAACCTCAACCGCTGGCGGGGGCAGATCCAGTTGGCTCCGCTGTCCGAGGGCGAACTCCCGGGCGTAACCACCCGGATCGAACAGCACGGCCTGACGTTCATCGTCGTCGACCTCGTCAACGCCGATGCGGCCGGACCGCGCCGCATCCTCGGCGCCATCGTGCCGTACAACCACGCCACCTGGTTCTTCAAGTTGAGCGGGCCCGCCGACCTCGTGGCGAAGGAAAAGCCCGCCTTCCTCGCCTTCCTCGAAACCATCTCGGCCCCCGCGCCCGCCGCCCCGTGAACGACACCGTCCGCCAGTTCCGGGATTTCTTCGTGTCGCTCCGGCTCACGGTCGTGCTGCTCGCCCTGTCGATGATCCTGGTCTTCGCCGCCACCCTCGACCAGGTAAACCTCGGGATCTGGGCCGTGCAGGAAAAATATTTCCACAGCCTCTTCGTGCTCTGGCGGATTCCCGGCACCGCCATCCCGCTGCCCGTGTTTCCCGGCGGCTACCTCATCGGTGGCTTCCTGCTCGTGAACCTCGTCGCCGCCCACGTCTACCGCTTCAAGCTCACCTGGCGCAAATCCGGCATCTTCCTCACCCACGCGGGGCTCATCCTGCTGCTGGTCGGGGAGTTTCTCAGCGGGCTCTGGCAGGAGGAGTTCCAGCTGCAGCTCCGGGAAGGCGAGACGAAGAGCTACGCGGAGAGCTACCGCGCCAACGAGCTCGCGATCATCGACACCACCGACCCGAAGTTTGACGACGTCGTCGTCATTCCGGAAGCCCGGCTGGCCGACGGCACCCCGGTCCAGCATCCGAAGCTGCCGTTCCGCGTCGTGACCAAGGAATACTATCCGAACGCCGCCCTCGGCCTGCGGCGCGGCACGGCGGGGGAAAATCCCTCCCTAGCCACCGTGGGCATCGGGCCGCAGATCACCGCCACGCCGCTGGCGCTGACCTACAAGCAGGACGAGCGCAACTGGCCCGCCGCCTTCGTCGAACTCGCCGGGCCCGAGGGTTCGCTCGGCATCTGGCTCGTGTCGCCGCAGCTCCAGGCCCCGCAGACCTTCGACTACGGCGGCCGCACGTGGCGCATCGGGATGCGCGCGCAGCGCGCCTACAAGCCCTTTTCGCTCACGCTGCTCAAGACGACCCATGACGTCTATCTTGGCACCGACATCCCGAAGAATTTCGCCAGCCGGCTCCGCCTGACCACACCCGACGGCCGCGATGACCGCGAGGTGCTGATCTACATGAACAACCCGCTGCGGTACGCCGGCCTGACCTTCTACCAGTACCAGATGGACGGCGAGCACGCCATGTCGGTCCTCCAGGTCGTGCGGAACCCCAGCTGGCGCCTGCCCTACATCTCCTGCGCCATGATCACGCTCGGCCTGATTGTCCAGTTCTGCATCCATCTCTCCGGTTTCATCGGCAAACGCCGCGCCGCGACAGCGCAACCTCCCGCGTGACCATGAAACGGTATCTCCCGCTGCTTTTGCTCCTGCTCGGCCTCGCCCTCATCGGCCGGTCGCTGCTGCCGCCGCGCAATCCCGCCGCGTTCGACGTCGTCGGCTTCAGCCGCCTGCCGGTCCTGATGAACGGCCGGGTCAAGCCGATGGACACCGTCGCGCGCACCTCCCTGCTCGTCCTCTGCAACAATGTCTCCAACGACCCGGCCAACAATGATGCCGAGCGGAGCCATCACATCGCCACGCCCGATGACCGCCTGCTTACGCCGAATGAGTGGTTTCTCGACGTGATCTTTGCCGGGGACAAGGCGGACACCTACCAGGTGATCGTCATCGACAATCCCGATGTGCTGAGCCTGTTCCACCTGCAGCCCGAGGATGGGCTGGGCAAACGTCGCTTCTCCTTCGCGCAGATCCGGAAATTCCTCCCGGAACTCGAGCGCCAAGCCAGCCTCGCGGATCCGGTCGAGGCGCAGGCGCGCAATGCCTTTCAACGCAGCGTCGTTCAGCTCCAGTCGAATGTAATCCTGTATCTCCGCCTGAAGGAGAGCCTCGTCGCTTCCGACCGCGCGGATTTTCTCGGCGGCCTGATGGATTTCCAGAAAATCCTTCCGGCCGGCATCGACGCCGTACGCGCGAAGGAGGCGAAAAAGGCCCACGACGAGGCGGCCGCCCGCAGGCTGCTCGACTATGGCGAACGCTTCGACCGCATGGCCCAGCTCGGCTACATCCTCGCGGTGGCTCCCGCGGCCGGGGAAAGCGACGCGAACGGCTGGAGAAACGCCGGCACGGCGCTGATGGAGACGTTCCAGACCGGCGCGGTCAACGCGCACGTGCTGGCGTATGCCGGGCTCGCGCACACCTGGCGGGCCGGGCGGCCGGACGAGTTCAACGAGATTATCCGGCTCTATCGCGAGGAACTGCAAAGGGGCTTTCCAAGCGCGCTCGGCAAGTGCGACGCCGAGATGCGCTACAACAACGTGCGGCCGTTCTACACCGCGGAGATCCTCTACGTCCTGGCGTTCTTCGCGGCGCTGTGCTCCTGGCTCTACTGGCCTCGCGAACTCGGCCGCGGCGCCTTCCGGCTCGTCACCCTGGCGTGGTTGCTCACCACCGCGGGCATCCTCACACGCATGTGGCTGGAAGGCCGCCCGCCGGTCACCAACCTCTACTCCGCCGCGCTGTTTGTCGGCTGGGTCTCCGTGGCCTTCTGCCTGGGACTGGAATACCTCTACCGCAACGGCATCGGCTCCGCCGCCGCCGGCCTCATCGGCTTCAGCACCCTGCTCATCGCGTCCTACCTCGAGCTTGGCGGCGACACGCTTGAGATGATGCGCGCTGTGCTCGACTCCAATTTCTGGCTTTCAACCCATGTGCTGACGGTGACCGCGGGCTACGGCGCCACCTTTCTCGCCGGCTTCCTCGCGCTGATCTACATTGTGCGCGGCGTCTTCACCCGGTCCCTGGACAAGGCCACCGCCGATGCGCTTGCCCGGATGGTCTATGGCATCGTCTGCTTCGCGACGCTGTTCAGCCTCGTCGGCACGGTCCTCGGCGGCATCTGGGCCGACCAGTCCTGGGGCCGCTTCTGGGGCTGGGATCCGAAGGAAAACGGCGCGCTGATCATCGTGATCTGGAATGCGATCATCCTGCACGCCCGCTGGGGCGGGCTGGTGAAGCAGCGCGGCCTGATGTGCCTCGCCGTCTTCGGCAACATCGTGACGAGCTGGAGCTTCTTCGGCGTGAACCTGCTTGGTGTGGGTCTCCACAACTACGGCTTCGTCGAGGCCACCTTCTGGTGGCTGCTCGCCTTCATCGCCAGCCAGCTCGCCTTCATCGGCATTGCCAACCTGCCCCTGGCCAGGTGGCGCAGCTTCCGCCCCTGAAGTTCACTCACTCCGATTTTCACCTCGCAGGTCGCAAGGGGCACGAAGACCCGTCGTCGAAAATCGACCCTCACTCGGCGCCGGCCGGTTTGGTCCTCGTGATCTTTGCAGTAAACCTTGCCTTGAAACCGTCGGGTTAACCCAGCAGCTCCTCGGCGTGCGCCAGCGCGCTCTTCGCCTTGCTGTCGCCGAGCATCCGCGCGAGTTCGCCCACCCGCGCCTTCCGGCTCGCCTGGATCGGCTCGATCGTCACCACCGCCCGGTCCTTCGACTGGTCCTTCGTGACCACCAGATGGCACGTCGCCTGGGCCGCGACCTGCGGCAGGTGGGTCACGCAGAGCACTTGGTGATTCTTCGCAATGCCCGCCATCTTCTCCCCCACCACGCGGCCGATCTCGCCGCCGACGTTGGCGTCCACCTCGTCGAACACCAGCAGCGGCACCTCGTCGAGGTCCGCCAGCACCGTCTTCAGCGCCAGCATCACGCGCGCCAGCTCGCCGCTCGACGCCACGCGGTTCAGCGGCAGGGGCGCCTCGCCCACGTTCGGGGAGAACAGGAATTCGGCGCCGCCGTCACCCGTCGGCCCCAGGTCCGGCAACGGCACCAGCCGCACCTGGAAATCCGCCTTCTTGAAGCCCAGCTGGGCGATACCCTTCGCCGCGACCTTGGACAGCTCCTTCGCCGCCTTTTCCCGGAGCCCGCGCAGGACCGCGGCCTCCTTCTTCGCGGACCGATGGGCGTCTGAGATTTGTTTCTCCAGCTTGGCCAGGGCACCCGCGAGATCGCCCTGCACCTCGAGCCGCCGGCGCATCCCGTCCCGGGCGGCGAGCACGGCCGCCAGCTCGCCGCCGTGCTTCCGTTTGAGCTCCAGCCAGGTATTCATCCGCTCGGTCAGTTGTTCCGCCTGCTCGGGATCAAACTGGAGCTGCTGGCTCAGGGCCGAAAACTCGGCGCCGAGGTCGTTCAGCTCCACCGCGGCCGAGGCCAGCCGGTCGGCCAGCGGCTTGCTCGCCGCATCAATGCTCTCCAGCTGCCGCGACTCGCGCAGCAGCGCCGCCACGCGACTCTGCACGCCCTCCTCCCCCGTCAGGCCGCCGGCCAGCGCCTCGGCGAGCCCGATCAGCTCCTGGGCCCGGCTCATCCGCGCAAAATCGCGCTCCAGCGCCTCGATGGCCGGCTCGGTCAGGTCGAGCGCGTCGATCTTCGCCAGCTGGTTCTGCAGAAACGCAATCTGGTCAGGCGCAAGCTTCGTCTCGCGCGCGATCCGGTCCCGCTCGGCGACCAGGTCGCGCCACGCGCGGTAGCATTCCTGATAAGTCGCGAGCGTTTCCCCTATCCGGCCAAACAGGTCGAGCAGCTCGAGCTGGCAGGCTTCCTTGAGCAGCCGGCGGGGCTCGCTCGGCCCGTGGAAATCCACCCAGTGCTCGCCGAGCTGCTGCAGCGCGGACAGCGTGGCCAAGCTGCCGTTGACCGTGATCTTCGGCGCCTTGTCCCGCGGCAGGCTGCGCTTGAGGATGAGCACGCCGTCCTCGCAGGGCGGCAGGTCCAGGCCGGCGAGCACGGCATCGATCTTCCGCGGGTCGGCGAAAAACAGGGCCGCTTCCGCCTCCACCGCCGGCGCCCCCTGCCGGATGATGCTCTTGTCCGCCCGTTCACCCGCCAGCAGGCCCAGCGCCCCCAGCAGGATGCTCTTGCCCGCACCCGTTTCACCGGTGACCGCCGTGAACCCCGCCTCGAAATCGAGCGTGACCTCCTCCAGCAGGGCCAGGTTCTTGATGCGGAGCGACTGAAGCATGCCGGTTACCGATGAACACCCGGCCGGCGTTCGTCAAAGCCGCTTCTTCGCCCGGCCCAAAACCCGCTTGCCTTTGCAAAGCTCCCCCGTTCTTTTGCAAGCAACCACTTGCATTTATGAAGACCTCCGCCCCGCGCCGTCCGCCCACCCGCCAGCGTCTGCTCGACGCGGCCGCCCGGGTGTTTGCCCGCGACGGGCTCACCGGCGCGACCACCCGGGCCATCGCCCGCGAGGCCGGCCTCAACGAGGTTACCCTCTTCCGGCATTTCCAGACCAAGGAGCGGCTGCTCGCCGCCGTGGTCGGCCAGAACTTCGGGCCCGGCTCGGTCGGGACGCAGTCCACTCCGCTCCCCGTGACCGGCGACCTGCGCGCCGACCTGACCGCGCAGGCCCGCCGCTACGACCGGCTGCTGCAGGAAAATCTCCCGCTGATCCGCGCCATGATCGGCGAAATCCACCATCACAGCGACCACGAGCGCCAGGTGTTCAAGGCCATCCTGCGGCCGCTGCGGGAGGAACTGATCGCCCGGCTGCAGACCGCCCGCGCCCGGGGCCACCTGCGCGCCGACGCCAGCCCCGCGCTGCTCGCCGACCTGTTCAACGGCATGATCTTCACCGGCGTGCTGCGCCGGGCGTCGCCGCACGTGAAACTGGAATACACGCCGGCCGCCTATCTCGCCGGGGCCGTCGATCTGCTGGTCCGGGGCGCCGCTCCCTGAGTCGCATCCCATGGCCACCGCCCAATCCGGACTCTACGGGTCCGACCTCAGCCGTCTCTCCCCGCTGGCCGCGTCGCTGGCCCGGAAGGACCTGCTCAAGTGGGTCATCGCGATCACCGCCGCGCTGGGCGCGATCCTCGAGGTCATCGACACCAGCATCGTCAACGTCGCACTCCCCGAAATCCAGGGGAACCTCGGTGCGACGCTGTCAGAGGCGGGCTGGGTCTCGACCGGCTACGCCTGCGCCAACGTCGTGATGATCCCGCTGACGGCCTGGCTGAGCAACCGCTTCGGCCGCCGCCAGTACCTGCTCTTCTCGCTCATCGGCTTCACGGCCTCGTCCGTGCTCTGCGGCCTCTCCAGCAGCCTGGTCATGCTGGTCATCGCCCGCGTCCTGCAGGGCCTCGCCGGCGGCGGGCTGCTGGCCAAGGCCCAGTCGATCCTGTTCGAGACGTTCCCCAAGAAGCAGCTCGGCGCGGCCCAGGCCATCTTCGGCATCGGGGTCATCGCTGGCCCCGCGCTCGGTCCCGTGCTCGGCGGCTACCTGACCGACACCCTCGGCTGGCGCTGGATTTTCTTCATCAACCTGCCCTTTGGCATCCTCGCCGTGCTCATGACGATGGTGTTCCTGCCGCGCGACAGTGCGGACGAGATCCGCCGCGACCGCGTCGATTGGGCTGGCATCGGCCTTCTCTCCGTCGGGCTGGGCTGTTTCCAGACCATGCTTGAGGAAGGCCAGCAGGACGACTGGTTCAGTTCGCGGTTCATCCTGACGATGGCCGCGGGGGCCGCCGCCGGCCTCGGGTTGTTCATCTGGCGCGAACTGACGGTGGAGCATCCCGCGGTGGACCTGCGCGTGCTGCGGCACCGTTCGCTGGCCGCCGGCAGCGTCTACTCCCTCGTGCTGGGCATGGGGCTTTACGGCGTGCTCTTCGCCGTGCCCATCTTCGTGCAAAGCTACCTGCACTTCACCGCCATGCAGAGCGGCCTGCTGCAGGTGCCGGGCGCCATGGCCGCGGCCGGCATGATGATCGTCATGGGGAAAATTTCCGGCCGGTTCGACGCCCGCCTGCTCATCGCGATCGGCGCGATGGTGACGGTTTCCGCCGCCGGCCTGCTTTTTCAGATCAACCCCGACACCAGCACGCGCACCCTGTTCTGGCCGCTCATCCTGCGCAGCGTCGGCAGCGTCATGATGTTCCTGCCGCTCAGCCTCGCCACGCTTGGCGACCTTCCCAAGTCCGACGTCGCCGCCGGCTCCGGCTTTTACAGCCTGACCCGCCAGCTGGGCAGCAGCATCGGCATCGCCATCATCACCACGGTGCTCGCCCACCGCGAGGCCGTGCACCGCGCCATCCTGGTGGAAAAGATCAGCCTCTACAACCAGGTCACGCAATGGCGGCTCGAGGTGTTGGGGCAGCTCTTCGCCCAGCACAATCCCGATCCCGTGACCGGCCGGCACCAGGCGCTCCAGACGCTGGACAACCTGATCAACAGTCAGGCCACGCTGCTCTCCTTTGCCGAGATCTTCCTTTACGTCGGCCTCGCCTTCATCGCCTCGCTGCCGCTGTTGCTGCTGCTCGGCAAGGGCGGAGGCAACCGGGCCGCCGCCGACGTGCACTAGTCCGGCCCTCTTTCCCACTCGCTCATCTTATGAACGCTCCGTCCGAATCCGCCACCTCCTCTTCCGCCATCACGATCGACCCGGCCACCGTGTCGCCAGCTCCGGCCCGTCCGCCGCGTGGCTGGCTGCGCCCGGTGCTGTTCACCGTGGCCGCCCTCGCCGTGGCCTCGTGGCTCGCGCACTTCCTCTTCCGCGCCTACCATTACGAGGAGACGGACGATGCCTATGTCATCGGGCATCTCCACCAGATCAGTCCGCAGGTCGAGGGCCTGGTGAAGGAAGTCCTCGTTGCCGACAACCAGGACGTGCGCGCCGGGGACGTGCTGCTGCGCCTCGATCCCCTGGGATTCGAGATCGCGCGGCAAAAGGCGCAGGCCAGTCTCACCCAGGGCCGCGCCCAGGAAGCCCAGGCCCAGGCCGCCGCGCGCCAGACCGAGGCCCAGATTGCCGAGGCCCAGGCCCGGGTGGTCCAGGCCGAGGCCCAGCTCAAGCAGACCGCTGCGCAACTCGAGCTCGCCCGACTGACCCTCGGCCGGCAGGAACAACTGGCCACCCATGACGGCGCCAGCACGCAGGCTGACCTGGACAACGCCCGCAGCGTGTTCAGCACCGCCCAGGCCGCCCACGCGGCCAACCAGGCCAATCGCGTCGCCGCCCAGGCCGGCGTCGGCTCCGCCCAGGCCGCGCAAGCTTCCGCCCGCGCCCAGGCCCTCGCCGCCCGTGCAAGCGTCACGGTGCTTGAGGCGGCCTTGCGCGATGCCGAGCGGAAACTGTCCTACGCCACCCTCACCGCACCCGCCGCAGGCCGCATTGGCAACAAGGCCGTGGAAACCGGCAATTACGTCATCGCCGGCCAGCTGCTCCTCGCCCTCGCCGAGCCCGACCTCTGGATCGTCGCCAATTTCAAGGAAACCCAGCTGACCCGCATCCGCCCGGGCCAGGACGTGGAACTCAAGGTGGACGCGCTGCCGGGCCAGACCCTGCACGGGACCGTCGACAGCATCGCTCCCGCGAGCGGCGCCCAATTCGCCCTGCTCCCGCCCGACAATGCGACGGGTAATTTCAACAAGGTCGTCCAGCGCGTGCCGGTGAAAATCGTGCTCGATGACGCCAGCCGCAGGGCCCTGGGCGACCGCCTGCGGCAGGGGCTTTCCGTCATTGTCAGCGTCCGGATTCGTTGAGCCGGACCATTTCGGCTTCCGGCCGGCAACCACGCGACCGGATTCCCGCATTTGACGTGGAGCCGGGTCTGCTGCACGATCGCCCCGATGACGGACAATGAACTCAAGGTCGGGCACTGGTACCGGATTCACCATGAGAGCGTCAAGGCCCTCGACTCCTACAGCGGGCTGGCGCAATTCCTCGGGATCGACCCACCGGGCTATCCGCCCGGCTCCCTCGATTTTCTCTGCGATGATGGCGTCGCAGGTGTCTTCCCCATCGCGTCCGTCGTGCGCGAGGAGAAAGCCCCGGCCAAGGAAGTCGATGTCCGCACCGCGCTCACCGAGGCCATGACCCAGATGTACGCGCTGAACCACGACAAGCACGTGGACTACGTCCTGGAGCGCCTGAAGCCGTACCTTAAGAATCCGCCGCAGAAATAAGACGGCAATCACGGGGAGACGGCCGCCGCCGCGAATCGTCGTTGCCTGAGGCCGGCTTGCCCGCTGTATGGTGGTCATCGTGGATCCGAATTTGACGCCTACCACCCACCCGCACGTTCATGCCGGAAAGCTCCGCTGGGAGCCGGTGCTGGCGCTCATGGCCGCCGGCGGCGTGTCCTACGCCCTGCCCTCGTCGCTCAGCGTCGGGCCGCATTGGCTCCTCCTCGTCCTGGTGATCGTGCTGCTGGTGCCGACCATTGTTTCCCACCGTACCGGCCGGCACTCCTGGAACCACTTCTTCGGCATTGTCTGCAATGCCGTTGTCACGTTTGCCCTCTGCGGATCACTCGTCCTGCTCGTCAAGGCCCTCCCGGACCACAAGGAGGACCCGGTCACCCTGCTGATCTCCGCCATGCTGCTCTGGGGATCGAACATCCTGACCTTCGCCCTGTGGTATTGGCGGCTGGATGGCGGCGGACCCACGGTGCGGAGCCGCCGCGTGCCGTACGGCAGCCGGGCGTTTTTCTTCCCTCAGCTGCAGATCGAAAGTGGCGAGCGCAAGGCGATGGGCGCGGACAACTGGTCGCCCGGGTTCGTGGACTATCTCTTCCTGGCGTTCAACACGAGCACGGCCTTTTCCCCGACGGACACCCTGGTCCTCGCCCGTTGGGCCAAGCTACTCTCCATGGCGCAGGCCCTGATTTCGCTGTCCGTCTTGGTCCTGCTCGTGGCGCGCGGCATCAACGTGCTGTAACGCGCAGCCCTCGCCCGGGATTTTACGTCTCGCTGGATTTCGCGCGGTTTTTCTTCGGCTGCATGTCCCAGATCTTCTGCTGATCCGGGGTGAGTAGGCCGCGAATATCATCCTTCATCGCCAGCCGAATTTTGCGCGCCATCGCCGCCTGCTCCGGTCCATCGTTTTCCGTCACTAATTCGGTCCCCGCGATGAAGACATCCAGTGCCGCCGATTTTTGGGCGGGCGTGAGGTGCACGAGCTTGTCCAGCTGGTCCACCAGATCCCAAGGAGATCTCCCGATGCGGCCGCCGCCAAATTTCTGCGCAATGAGATTGAATTTTGCCCGCTGCCCGGGAGTGAGAAGAGCTCGCACCTGTTCCAGATAGCGCTGCCGGACCGCCGCGACGGCCCCATGCGGCGGCACATAACCGAGGGCATTCAGCTCGACCTTTTCGTTGATGAAGAGAATCGCGATCTTGTCGGTCTGCTCGGTGGTCAGATCGATGGCATCCTTGAGCCATTGCGCCCGCAATTCCCCGGTGATTTCGGGACGCGCATGGACGATCGTCGAGCCCACGCCTCCCACAAATACGGGATCACTGGCTTTACTACTCACCGCCATGCCCAGCAGCACGGCGCATCCCGACAGGATTGAAGCATGGATTTTCATGATCAGCCTTTGATTCTTGCAGTGGCAGGGCCGAGCAGAAGATGACCCCCAGGATTACTTACGGCAAGGGTCTTCGCCGGAATCGACTACCCGGATTTAAGCAATCCATGCTGCGAAATCTTCAGCCGCTGAATTAGAAATCGGCCCCTTGCAGCTCAGCGCAGCTCTTTTAGCAGGAACGTGAAAGCCAGCGCGCTCATGGTGGCCCGCTGCTCGTTGTTGGCCGCGCCGCCGTGGCCGCCCTCGATATTTTCGTAGTACAGCAGCGCATGGCCCTGTGCCTCCATCTTCGCCGCCATCTTCCGCGCATGCCCGGGATGAACCCGGTCATCCCGCGTGGAGGTCATGAAGAAGACCCGCGGATACTTCCGGTCCGCGAAGACATTCTGATAGGGTGAATACTTCCGGATGTACGCCCATTCCTCCGGCACGTCTGGGTTGCCGTACTCGCCCATCCAGGAGGCGCCCGCGAGCAGCTTGTTGTAGCGCTTCATGTCGAGCAGAGGAACCTGGCACACTACCGCGCCGAACAGATCCGGGCGCTGCGTCACCATCACGCCCATCAGGAGGCCGCCGTTGCTGCCACCCATGATGCCCAAGTGGCGCGGCGACGTGAGCTTCCGGGCAATGGCATTCTCTGCCACGGCAATGAAGTCGTCGTAGACCCGCTGCCGGTTCGCCTTGAG
>Ga0164296_1000875_pt1 | contig 33976 bp, 31 predicted proteins | sample GEODES057metaG_FD_113533 | JGI IMG/M metagenome (GOLD analysis project Ga0164296, IMG submission 113533) | Dystrophic lake water microbial communities from Trout Bog Lake, Wisconsin, USA - GEODES057 metaG | ecosystem: Environmental > Aquatic > Freshwater > Lake | place: USA: Trout Bog Lake...
AAATATTAATTAATTGTTAGCCTTTGAACTCAAATTTTAACATTTGAGCAAACAAAATCACAATATTTTTCTTTTTTCAATAACAAAAGAGAATATTAATGCTAAAAAAATGTTTTTCTTTTCGATGTATTAAATCGACGCTTTAGCCCACAAAACAACAATTAGGAACTGCAGCAAAGTGATAGCCGTGTATCTTCGTGCCATTACAGTAAATTCATCCACTTAAATTGCCTATTATGGGACTAGTATATGCAGAAATCACATTGATTAATGGTGAAGACATGATCTTAGCCAAACGTCATATTATTGGGCAAGAAGAAATAAAGCAAATGACTGTAAATATGCTGGTTGATTCCGGTGCATATATGCTTGCCATCAATGAAACAATACAAGAACAGTTACAATTGCCCGTAGTTGATAAAAAGAAAGCGCAGATGGCAGATGGCAGCATTAAAGAATATGAAGTTGTTGGCCCTATTGAATTGCGTTTTAAAAACCGCCAATGTACATGCAGGGCTATGGTTTTGCCCGGTGACAATGAACCATTGTTGGGAGCTATCCCAATGGAAGAAATGGATGTATTGATTCATCCTCTAAGACAAGAACTAATGGTTAACCCCGAACATCCCTATTTTGCACAGCTAAAAATGAAGTAACCAATCATTGTCATTAGATACCCTGAATAATTTACCTTCGCCCGCATGATATTATTAGATGGAAAGATAGCCTCAGCAGCCGTTAAAGAAACTATTAAAAAAGAAACTGCCTTATTGGTAGCAGATAATAAACGTGCCCCACACTTGGTCGCAATATTGGTTGGCAACAATGGAGCTAGTGAAACTTATGTAGCAAGCAAGGTGAAAAACTGCGAAGAGGTAGGCTTTAAATCCACTCTTGTACGTTTTGATACCGACGTAACAGAACAAGTTTTACTGGATAAGATAATAGAATTCAACAATGATAATGCTGTGGATGGAATCTTGGTGCAGTTGCCATTGCCAAAACATATTAGCGAGGCCAAAGTGATTGAAACCATCTCCCCCAATAAAGATGTGGATGGCTTCCATCCCATCAATGCTGGTAAATTAGTACAAGGTCTTCCTTCTTTTATTCCCGCTACACCCTATGGTATCATGTTGATGTTGGAACATTACAACATAGACACCAAAGGAAAACATGCAGTAGTTGTTGGGCGTAGCAATATTGTTGGCAGACCGATGAGCATATTGTTGAGTAGCAACCTTCCTTATGGCAATTGTACAGTTACGCTTTGCCATTCTCATACACATAACCTAAAAGAAATTTGTTTGCAAGGAGATATTCTTGTCGCAGCATTGGGCAAACCAGAGTTTGTGAAAGAAGACATGGTTAAAACTGGTGCTATCATTATAGATGTAGGTATTACTAGGGTGTCTGATGCAACTGCAAAAAAAGGTTTCAGGATAAAGGGAGATGTAGCATTCAAGGAAGTATCTTCCAAAGCTTCCGCTATTACGCCTGTGCCAGGTGGTGTAGGCTTGATGACTATCGCAGGATTATTGAAGAATACGCTACAGAGTTATCAGTTATCAGTTATCAGTAATCAGTGTTAAGCACTACTTACTATTCACTATTCACTATTCACTATTCACTATTCACTATTCACTATTCACTATTCACTATTCACTATTCACTATTTACTGTTCAATGTTCACTGATTACTGATTACTGTTTACTGTTCACTGATTACTGATTACTGTTTACTGTTCACTGATTACTGCTAGGGTACATTTATATACTTATGTAATTGTAAACTTAATTCCCATTTAGGGTTTGCTTTTATGTATTCTATAATTAAAGGAGTTACTGATGCTGCTTTGTCCCATTCTGGTTGGAGATATAGTTTGCAGTTTGCAGATACTTGTGCTGCATAGGTTTCAGCCCATTCAAAATCATGCTTATTAAATACCACTACTTTCAATTCATTCGCAAAAGGAATTACCTCTAGTAATGGGGCTTTAAACTTTTTTGGTGATAAACATATCCAGTCCCAGCTTCCACTCAATGGTGATGAACCAGAGGTTTCAATATTAGTCCTGAATCCCTTTGCTTTGAGTGCTTTTGTTAATTCATTAAGGTTGTATAATAATGGTTCCCCGCCTGTTACTACTGCAATCAAGCCGTTGACCGTTGACCGTTGACCGTTATCCGATGTCGGTTGACGGTCAACGGTAAACGGTAAACTGCCTAAAGCATCCTCCACAATCTGTTGAACACCGAACTGCGGATGTTTGGATGCATCCCAACTATCTTTCACATCGCACCAAACACAGCCTACATCACATCCTCCCAATCTGATAAAATAGGCAGCACTACCCTGATAATAGCCTTCACCCTGAATTGTGTAAAAGCTTTCCATCACCGGTAGTGTATTATTTATCATGATTGAACTGATTTGAATGAATTAAATGATTCGCGATTGCCCTACTAACAATTAACCCCTAACAACTAACAACTACTTGAATTCATACCCAATATCCCTTCTATAATTGATTCCATCGAAATGAATATCTTTTAAAATAGAGATACTTTGCTGCACAGCTTCTGTAATAGAGTACCCTTTACTCGTTACAGCCAATACCCTACCACCATTAGTTACAATACTATCACCGTCTTGTTTTGTTCCTGCATGAAATAGTAATGAGCTAGTAGGCAGTGGATTATTCAATCCCCTTATTGGTATATTCTTTTTATAATCCCCGGGATAGCCGCCACTCACCGCAACCACCGTAGCAAAATGACCATCAGCAAAGTTTATGTTGGTATCTACCAATGTTCCATTGTCCATTGCAGCAAAAAGACTCAATAAATCAGTATCCAATCTAGGCAATACCACTTCTGTTTCGGGGTCACCCATACGGCAGTTATATTCTATTACCTTTGGCTCTCCATCCACATTCATCAACCCAAAGAATATGAATCCATTATATACCAACCCTTCTTTTGCCAATCCATTTACCGTAGGGGCTATTATTTTATCTTCTACCTTTTGCATGAATGTATTATCCATAAAGGGAACTGGCGTTACGCAACCCATACCTCCAGTGTTCAATCCTGTATCCCCCTCTCCTATTCTTTTATAGTCTTTTGCATGACCGATAACTTTGTAATCAACACCGTTTGTCAGCACAAAAACACTTACTTCTATCCCTTTAAGGAACTCTTCTATCACCACTTTGCTACTAGCCTTACCAAATTGCTGGTTGATAATCATTTCCTCAAAAGCCTGCAAAGCATCTTCGTGTGTTTCGCTGATTACTACCCCCTTACCAGCAGCAAGTCCGTCTGCTTTCAAAACTATTGGCAGGCTATGGTTGCGGATATACGCTTTCCCTTCCTCAAAATTATCCTTGGTAAATTCTGCATAAGCGGCAGTAGGAATGCCATTGCGTTGCATGAATTTTTTGGAGAAAGCCTTGCTACCCTCCAATTGGGCAGCTTCTTTAGATGGCCCCACAACAAATCCTTTCCAGCCATTTTCTGTTTTAGCCTTCTCTATAAAATCATAGATGCCATTTACCAACGGCTCTTCTGGCCCTACTACCAACACATCAATTTTATTGTCGAGACAAAAAGACTTGATGCCTTCAAAATCGTTTACACCCAAATCTATTGTAGTACCTATCGATGCGATTCCTGGATTGCCGGGGGCTATAAACAATTTATCGCAGTGATGACTTTGGACTATTTTCCATGCAAGTGCGTGCTCCCTTCCTCCACCACCAAGTATTAAAACGTTCATTTTCGATGCAGTATTTAATGTGGCTGCGAATGTAAGGCAAAGGAAAGATGTGATGGATAGGGAAACGAAAAGACACGCTTACAATTTACTTAGAAAAGGGAAAAAGGCAGGATAGAAGTGCCTATTTAAACACCCCATCATCCAGTCCTTTATTGATTGTGTAATTGCTGTAAGTAATTTGAACCCTTCCCTTTTTGCGTTTAATCTTCTCGGCATCGGTTAGTTTTTCTTCGTCGTCAAACTCAAGTGCTACGCCTTTTGGCATCTTGTAATCTTTAGTATTGAAACTAAAGTTTACCTTATCAGGCAGCGCATAAGCAATGTATTTTCCATAAGTCATCTCTATTTCAAAGGAGCCATTCTCTTTGGTGGTAGTGGCGGCTTTGAGTATAAGTAGGTTTGTTTCATCAATATACAGCGTAGAAAGCACCACATCGCTGTTGTCAATTGTGGGCAATAGTTTCACCACTTTTACTTTTGTGCCATTGATAATGGCATCCCCACTTGCAATGGCTACAAAATCATTGCCAGCTACCAACGTACTCATATTCACCGTAACACCTCCCTTTGGCAAGATAGAAATACCCCCATCACGCTTTAATTTAAAGTGATTTGGCTTCTTAAAATAAACCTTTACCCTACCAACAGGTGCCTTTATAAAAGCCACATCAGTTTTCATGCTCCCTTCGGCTACATAGTCGTTTACTTTATCCAACTTGGCCTTTACTTTATTGACCAATGCAGTCATGTCTTGGCTAAAAGCAATGGATTGAAATACAAACAATGCCAATAATGATGCGAGTACTTTTTCCATAATAAATCTAAGTTTGCACATATTTTATTCAAGTTAATTCAATGTTGTTGGTTCTTATTCATTCAACTTAAAAATTAGCAGGACTGTCACACTGAGCTTGTCGAAGTGCAAACAGGTTAAACATTTGATTTTGCATTAGCATCATCATTGATTTGTTTAGACCTAGACAACTCTGCCAGTAATATAAAATCTTGTTCAAAAAGAGCTTCTTTCTTTTTTCTTCCCCATCCTTTTAATTGCTTTTCTCTTGCAATTGCCTGATTGACATCTGTAAAATGTTCATAAAATTTCATAATTATGGGTCGTCTATTGTAGGTGTAACTTTTTTCATCTTCTCCGTTATTGTGTTCTAATATTCTTCTTTCGATGTCATTTGTTATTCCGACATAATAAGATTTGTCATTACATTGAACGATGTAGGTGTAATAGTTATGAAATAATTTCATTTTTAAAATCTTTTATTTTTTCGGATTTAGGAAGCTTAACCTGTTTGCACTTCGACAAGCTGCTAATGACATCTTTATAATTGTTTGAAAAGCATAGTGATAATTTAAATCGTTTGCCCTTCGACAAGCTCTGGGTGACAATCATCTTGATTTTCGAAGTGAACACAATGTCATTTTCAATAAACTTAAGAACACTTATTAATACCTCAGTGTGACAGCCCTATTGATTTTCGAAGTGAACAGTGAGGCATTCCCCAAAACAACTCATACTTCATAACTTATAATTCATAACTCATAACTAACTAAGAATATCTTTCCGTTTAAATAGTATCATCGTTGCACCAACAAAGCCAACGATGTGCAATCCCAATACTAATGCTGATGTAATAATTCTATCGGGATGTTGTATGCTTCCTATAATTACTGCGTTTTCTCCGTTTACTTTCGGGTCAAAGAACTCTTTCCAGTTTACCATATAAGTGGTGAAAAGGAAGGGTTGAATCTTCTGGAATAGAGGGATACTCATGGTGCTAAGTATGGTAAAGAATATGATGACACTCATGGTGGCAACTATTGGCCCAATAGAATTCTCTGCGAAGTTGGATAAGAAGAAACCGAGAGAAGCCACCGTAAGCATTGCCAACAAAGCGAAACCAAAAGCACCGATATATCGCCAGAAAACATCACCAACGGGTAGTTGGACGAGGTAATTTGTCTTTTGAATGACCATATCGTCTACCCCGAAAAGAAACATACTTACGAATAAGGCGAGGAAGGCAATCCAAACCAATAGCATAAAAGTATAGATAGCTGATGCGCAAAACTTGGCTAGCAAAAACTGTGTACGACTGATGGGTTTGGTAAGCATTAGCCTAAGTGTACCCATGTTTGCCTCGCCACTAATCATATCGGCAGCAACTAAGGCTATCAATAGCGGAACGTGCACCAATAATAATTGCAATAGGATGTAGCAAACGAGGTATCCATTGAGTAGTTTGCCATCGAAAGAGAAGGACTGCATCACGTTGCCCATTACGAAGTTCACATAGTCGTTGCCGTTCTTTACAAGACCTAATTGTATGATGCCTACCAATGCTGTTATTGCAGCAAAGGCAATGTACGTGCGTGGACGCTTGAATATCTTATATAACTCAATTTGTAAAAGCTGATACATGTTGGTTGTTCGAAGTGATTTGTAAAAAGAAGTCCTCCAGATTGTGACGTGGTTGAAACGAGATAACCTGCACATTCATCTCTACCAAGTTCTTGTGTAAGGATGGTATTTGCTCACGATGAAGTTTTAGTAAAATACTATGACTACGTTGAGGTTGCAACAGATTCTTCCAAGTACTCTCTTGTAATTGTTGTAGCGCAAACTGATTGTCGGTTGTTTCTATTTCAACTATGGTTTGTGCAGGGTCAAATAGTTCATTTGCATTGCCTTCCACCAGTTTCTTGCCTTTATCTATTATCAATAATCTGCTTGCAACTTGTTCTATTTCGCTCAACAAATGCGAAGAAACCACAATAGTCTTACCCATTTCCTTACTTAAACGAAGTATCAGGTTTCTGATGTCGGCAATGCCTTGAGGGTCAAGACCGTTGGTGGGTTCATCGAGAATAATCAATTGAGGGTTGTGAACCAAAGCAATCCCAATACCCAATCGTTGCTTCATTCCTTGAGAGAACGTCTTTACTGTATCCTTAGCCCTTGAAGCCAGACCAACCATTTCTAACTGATCCATAACCAGTCTATCTGTGACCTTTACCCCACTAAGTTTGGCAAACAAAGCAACATTCTCGTAGGCAGATAGATATTTGTAAACATCTGGCTTTTCTACAACCGCACCCACTTGACGCAATATCTCGGAGCGGTGTGTTTTTATATTTAATCCAAAAAGTTCTATCTCTCCACTTGAGGGGGCAATGAGGGTGAGCAGCATACGGATGGTAGTGCTTTTGCCCGCACCATTCTGTCCCAAGAAACCATAGACATCACCTTTGTTTACAGAAAAAGATAAGTCGTTTACAGCTGTAAGTCCTTTAAAGTGTTTGGTAAGATTAGAAACCTTTATCACAGATTGCATGTAGGTATAACGTTAAGCCGCTAAGATAGTTGAGTTAACTTGGGGATATCGGAAACATTTAGATTTTATTGCTGTTAGTAAATCACCTAAAACATTTACTATGGCAAAATACTTAGTGGTTGGGGCTTCATCTGGGATTGGGAATGCATTGGCTACCCAATTATCAGAGAGTGGCAATCAGGTTTATGCGACCTACAATAAGAACGAAATAGCTTCATTAAATCCTAATCTTAATTTTCATCTATTGAATGTGTTGGATGAGACGCCCTCATTAGACTTTCTGCCAGATTCAATTAATGGTATTGTTTATTGTGTGGGAAGTATCAATCTGAAACCTTTTGCAAGGATAAAACCAGAAGATTTTGAGGCTGATTATAGGTTGCAAGTAGTTGGGGCAATAAAGGTTATTCAAGCTGCGTTGCCTAAACTAAAGGATTCGGATAATGCTTCCATTGTTTTGTTTTCTACAGTAGCTGTTCAATCAGGACTTAATTTTCATTCACAAGTAGCGGCTTCAAAGGGAGCTATTGAAGGCTTGACTAGGGCTTTGGCAGCTGAGTTTGCACCAAAGATTCGTGTAAATTGCATTGCCCCTTCATTGACCGATACACCCCTTGCAGCTTCTTTACTTAATACAGATCAAAAGAAAGAAGCCAACGCCTTACGGCATCCATTGAAAAGGATTGGTACGCCTACTGACATCGCCAATATGGCTGCGTTCTTATTATCCGACAAATCTGGATGGATTACAGGACAAATCTTGCATGTGGATGGTGGAATGGGAAGTATAAAATTGTAGAATTGGGTATGGATATAATCAGCAAAGACAGGATAATAGAAATGGCTTGGGAAGACCGTACTCCTTTTGAAGCCATCAAAATACAGTTTGGCATCAGCGAAGCAGAGGTTATAAAACTGATGCGCAAAGAACTGAAGAGAAGCAGCTTTAACCTTTGGAGAAAGCGAGTGAATAGTGGCATCAGCCAAAAGCATCTTAGCAAAAGGAATCCTGAAATCAGCAGGTTTAAATGCACTTTGCAACGAACCATCTCTTTGAATAAAATCAGTAAACGCTAAATTGAACCCATGCTTTCCAATAAACAAAGCATTAATATAGTTTGGTTAAAACGTGATTTACGAACCCAAGATCATGAAGCATTGCACGCCGCAGAGCAAGGAAGGTTGCCTTATCTGATTATTTTTATCTTTGAACCTAGTATCATTTCACATCCGGATTGTTCGTTGAGGCATCTGCAGTTTCAATATCATTCACTCAAAGAACTAAATACTTTCTTTAGTAAATTCGATAAAGAAGTATGCATCTTTCACGAAGAAGCGACGGTTGTTTTCAACCATCTAGTCACCACTTTTGATATTCAAAACATCTATAGCTATCATGAGAGCGGGATTAAGAAAACTTATGACAGAGACATTGCCTTAAAAAGATTATTCCTTCAGAATGGTATTAATTGGAAAGAATACCAACGGGATGGCATTGTCCGTGGACTTAAAAACAGAAAGGATTGGGACAAGATGTGGTTTACTAGAATGCATGAACCCATCATTACTAATACTTATTCAACCAAAGAAAAAATCAGTTTACATAATCCTTTTCCTTTGGATAATAACTTACTTGAAAAACTACATGAATACCCCGCCACCTTTCAACCTGCGGGAGAAAAGAACGCATTCAGGTATCTGCAATCGTTTATTGATGAGCGGGGCATCAATTACAGCAAACACATTTCTAAACCGATGGATAGCCGTAAGTCGTGTGGCAGGCTTTCGCCGTATCTCGCTTGGGGCAATATTTCTATCAGACAGGTTTATCAACATACCCTCCATTCCATAAAAGATAGAAAGAACAAAAGACCTTATCAGAATTTTACAACGAGATTAAAGTGGCATTGTCATTTTATTCAAAAGTTTGAAGTGGAGTGTAGATACGAAACTGAGTGCATCAACAAGGGCTATGAATTGCTAGAGCGAACTGAAAATAAGGCCTACCTGGAAGCTTGGAAAACTGGCAACACGGGCGTTCCTTTGGTAGATGCTTGTATGAAATGTTTGGAAACTACTGGTTGGATAAACTTTAGGATGCGGGCAATGGTGGTGTCTTTCCTTACGCACCACCTGTTTCAGGATTGGCGATTGGGAGTGTATCATTTGGCGCAATTGTTTTTGGACTATGAACCCGGCATCCATTATCCGCAATTCCAGATGCAAGCTGGCACAACGGGCATCAACACAATTAGAGTCTATAATCCCATAAAGAACGCTTTGGAACACGACCCAGATGCTGTTTTCATTAAAAAATGGCTGCCCCAGTTGGCAGTTTTGCCAGTGCATTTGGCGCATCAGCCTTGGTTGATAACACATATAGAAGAAGAAGTTTATCACTTTAAAATGGGCAGGGACTATCCATTTCCCATCATGGATTTAAACAAAGACTTGAAAAAGAACAAGGATGCACTTTGGGCAATGCGAAAGAACGAATTGGTGCGTACGGAGAATGCCCGGATAGTGAGTATCCATGCAAGAAATAAACGAGAGAAACAACCAAAATCGATAATGAAACAGCCATGAAAAATTTAAAGAAGCAACACCTGCCTGAGAAAATTTGTATCGTTTGCAAACGTCCATTCAGTTGGAGAAAGAAATGGGAAAAAGTATGGGAGGAGGTAAAATATTGCAGCGAGAAGTGTAAGAAAGGGAAGATGTGATTGAACGATTTTTATGCGTGTGTTTTAAGACTCAACGTGCAAGAGAACATATTTGAATGACACTTATCAATTAACAGAAAAAGGATGTCTTATCTTTAAATTTAGCTGTAAGAAACTGTAACGTACTTGCCAATTCCCTTCACCAACTAGTTGTTTCTGGAAAGAGAGTATGCAAAAAAGATAAAACAGATTAGGTTTATTGGAAGTTGGGTGGGGTTTATTGCATGTTGCCTGACCTTTTTTGCTCCAATTGTATGCCATGTCGTCAGCTGGGTGAGGTTTATCGCACTTCATGTATGCTATGTCGTCAGTCGGGTGGGGTTTATCGCACCTCGCCTGTGGTTTATCACACATTGCCTGGGCTTTATTTGAACTCATATTTGCGAAAAAAGAGTTGGGAAAAGCTGGCACGAGGTATTGGAGGGGTTAATATCTGGAGTGAGGAAATGAATGCTGATTTTCTAATATTCGAGTTAAAAAGTGGTTTGACTAATAGACACAAGTGATGCTATTGGGACACTTACGTCAGTGGAGAGTACCATTCCCATTTTATAGAATTATCCTTGTTTAGATAAAAAATGTACAAAAAAAATTCCAACGACACCAATTGAAATAAACACTATTGGTATAAGAAATTTGTCAGACGCATTATCGAAAAGAATTCTGGTGCTGTCATCTGGATTTACGAAGAAAGTAACTGCCGTTCCCACTCGATACATAGGTACATAGGGGTTGCTATCTTCGGATACAATATTTTGGGTAATTCCATTTTTATCAACATACTCTACTATTGGAGAATATAAAAGGTACGGCCTAGTTCGCAAATTTCCTCCTTCATCTTCGCTTACCTGATAGTCTATGATTGTACCTGTTACCTTGTAATATTTCTTTTCTTTTAGTTTATAGTAAAGATAATTTCCTATGCCACCAAGGATACAGATGGCACACACACAATAAAGAATTACATATTCCATTTTAAAGAGTTTGTTTTTGTAAAACTATAGATATTTTAATAAGAGGCTTTCCTTTTTCAAACAAACTTTTCTGAATCTAAATAATTTATTAAGTAATACCAAACCAATCATTCTTTAATTGCTCTATATCATAATTAGTAAAACAATAGGTATATAATAGTTGATACAATGTAAAGTACAATAGAAATAAGTGGCAGAAAAGAGTCATTTAATCTAATAATGGGTTTAGGAATGATATAATTCATTGAAATAAGGAAGCAAGCAATAAAGAGTATTTTATATAGCAATCCTCTGTCTGTGTCGTTTAGTAGTCCTATGGGAACTTTATAATTATAATCCTTGTCTGAGAACTCTAAATATAAATTTCTATGTAACAACCCTGTTTTTAGTATAAATAAATCACATCCTTTTACCAAAGGGAGGTAGAAATGCTCTGGACCAGTAATTTTTATGCCAGAAACTGTGTTAATTTCTTGAACTTCATAGCTTGTAGATCTTCCGTGTACTGTTCTAATATCAGTATAATCAAATTGGTCTTTAATGATTGTAGGCGGTAGCAAGTAAGCATCAATTGATATAAATAGTATCAAAAAAATATTTATAATTGAAAAAAAGAATTGATTACTAGAAAATAATTTCATTTTAACTATTTGTATTACCCACAATCCTGCGAGGAAAGGTGTTAACGTACCCAGCAGTTAGCGATATTTTATAACTCCTTCTTATTTACCACACGCTGCCAACATCTTATCAGCTTCTTCCTTGCCCCAATCTGGATAGAAAGGTTTAGGCACATAAGTCTTGAAGAAATCTACTGACTTCTGAAAGTATGGCTTTGCCAATGCCTTGCCGCCACCATAAGTTTCTGGGGTATTGAAGGTGGTCATGCCTTGCAGAAAATAAATACGTGGGTTGGTGCTGTCGGCTTTCTTGGCGTCTTTAAGCGCATCGGTAGCTAGGGGACCATACGTTTGCCAACGGCTCATTGGGTCAACCATCATTTGAAGGATAGCAACTTGTTGCACCAAACAATACAAGTCTGCATTGTTTTCTATGGCCTGTGCCTTAGAGATAAAGTCCTTGCACTTGTCGGCTACCTTGTCTTTGTCTGTTTTTTGATCTACCCATGCACTTCTGTAAAGCGAAAATGCCGCATAATAATAAGGTAACCATTGTGTTTTTTCAGCATCCCCCACCCTTTCAAAAAAGGAAGAAACATCGGTGAGGTCGGAAGCCGTTTTTGCATCCTTTAACTGTGCCAAACCTTTTGTCATGGCATCCTCAAACTTGGATTGCGCATTAACTACTGTAGCCACTAACAGGCTTGCGATAACGAGTACTCTTTTCATTTTTGTTGTTTTATTGTTTTAAAAAATATTTACCGAATCAAATTAGCAAAAAAGAATTTCAACACATAGACACATAGGAACATAGGAAAAAGGTAGTAAGAAACGTTTCACTTTAAGGTCACATAGTTTATCATATTACCTCTCTGTTTTATTATGCAAACTAATTAAAAGTCTATGTGCCTATGTGATAACCCACCTATAAATTATTATTAATTGCATCTTGCCGCCTATCCACACCCCAACTTATGAATGCCCCTAAGAAAAAGAAACGGGGCGCTGGCGGATTTATTTCTGCTTTGTAACTGCCGTTGTGGTTATAGTTGTAACCATACACCAAATTACTATTGAACACATTGGTAACACTTGCCACAAACACAACAAAAGAACTTTTTATCTTGGTGAGATAATTAGTACTTATCCCAAAAGTATTATAATCTGCCGTTTTACCTTGGTCGCTGATGAAATATTTACTTCCCACAGGCTGAAAGTAATAATAAGGTCGCCCTGTTGCAAAGCTATAGGTACAGTTGATACCCGTATTCAGTTTGGTAAAAAACTTTTTAACCACCAACGAAGCGGTATGATTAGCCGCGAAAGTGGGGGCAAGCTGCGAAGGATATTTATCGAACTGCCGCTTGGTATCCAGATAAGAATAGCTGACCCAGTAATCCAAATCCTTAATTGTCTTCTTATCCCGCCAGAATACTTCTATTCCTTGCGCATACCCACTGCCATTGTTGTTGAAAATATAATCGGGCGGCGTTTCTACCAGGTTCTCATATTTCTTATAAAAAGCTTCTACCCTAAAGGTCTGCAAGGCAGTGGTTCGCATGTAATTGAGTAGATAATGAATGGCTTTTACATAGCCCAAATCTTTATTGCCATAGAAATAATAATTGATTTCGGGCTTTTGATAAAACTCGCCATAAACGGCACTCACTTGTGAATGTTCGCCTGTTTTGTAGGCAAGTGAAACACGTGGCGCCACATTAAATTGTCCCACTTGCGATGAATATTCCCCCCTTACCCCAACCTTAGCAGCAAGGTCATTGGTAAGGTAAATGTCCGCTTCGCTGAACAAAGCAGCAAGGTTGTCTTTCAATAAATGATTGGTATCATTCACCACGCTTTTCAGGGTGCTGTAAAAATATTCCCCACCAAAACGGATGGCACTGATGCCCGATAGTTTCTTTTCAAAAACACCCCTTATTTGTGCTAGATTCTGATGGCTTATGATGCTTTCGTTAAGACTATCTATATAACTGATGTTTGTAAATGCAGGTTGATTCAGTTGGTTTTGTATCTGAAGATTTATCTTATCCGTATTGAGGCTAAGGCAGCTACCAAGGTTCATCTTCCAACCATGCCCAAGATATTCACGCCAACTAAGGTTGTTGTACCAATTGTAATTGATGATACCATAAGCATTATTCAATAAAGAGGAATCGATATTGGGACGACGGATACCAATGTTACTTGCCCCAAAAGTGGTGTAGTATTTAACCATCCCGCCCTTTGTTTTTATGCGGAAGTTGGCATCGGCAGAATGAAACTCAGGCATGTGGAAATAGTTAGGGGTCTGTTTTACCAAAGCAAAATAGAGGGCGAGATTGGTGTACCCATAATTAAATCCCCATGAAGATTTCTTGTCTCTTGCCAATTCCTGCAAGCCAGCACCCACAAACACCGAGGAAACGGAAGCGGAAGCCTGACTCTTATCGGGCATATCAATGGTTTCTAAAATAACTGCACTACTCAATGCCTGACCGTATTGAGCAGAGTAACCGCCAGTACTGAAAACCGTTCCTTTGAAGAGGAAAGGCGAAAATCGTCCACGGCTCGCAATATCAGGTACACTTGCGCCGTAGGGATTAGCGACCAACGTACCATCAATAAATTGTTTTGTTTCGTAGCCTTCACCACCTCTCACAAACAATCCTTCCTGTTCGCCTACTTGTTGCGCACCCGGCAATGTTTTAAGGGCGTTGGTTATGTCGCCATTTGCCCCACCAACAGTCACTACATCCAACGAACTCAAAACAGTTGCGGCACGTTTCTTATCGCCAGCTTCAAAGCTTCCTGCCGTAACGGTTACTGCGGTAAGTTCATTTATATCTTCCCTAAGGCTAAAATTGATGTTGATGGGTTCTCCTGCAAGCAGAATTACTTGCTGCACAGGTTTATATCCAATGTATTTGGCGATGATAGTCTGTGTTCCTTTGTCATAACATTTAAAAGAGAACTTGCCCAAAGAATCAGTTGCGCCACCATCATAACTACCCTTGATAGAGATAGATACCCCTCTCATTTTTCTTCCATGATTGTCCTTTACTACGCCACTTACCCTTGTTTGAGCAGATAGGTTTGTGATAAAACAAATTAGGAGAATTGTAATCAGCCATTTAGGTATCGTATATCCCATATTTTTTTGTTTGATGAGCCAAAAGTATGATTCCCACTGCACTATAACCAATTCTGATTAGGTTAGTTGCATACAAAGGGCGGTAGGTGCAGGAATATGGTAGGTTAAATATTTCATGTCTATAGAAAAATCATCAATAAAAAATTCTCTCTGGACTGTCCCGATTTCTTTGCGGGACATGTGATTCCTTTAGTGGACATGCGAATTTCGCTGCGGGACATACGAAAATGTCTTCTATTTCCTATTAAAAACAGGCAGTTTGAAAATAAAATCAATATTTATATAGTGCATGTAACCCTTGGCGGATGGGGCGGTATTGAACAACAACGGCTGAAACATTGTGCCTATATAAAGGTTTCTACCTAGTTGATATTGTGCGGAAAAGTTTAATCCCAGCCCTTCATTGTATTGTTTTGCTATCTGGTAAGAGGTGTCTTTGATAGGGGATGGTGGCAATGAAAGTGAATTGTTTGATTCATTATAAAATGTTCTTTCCATATTAAATTGTTGATAGGATAACCCTGCCCCAAAATTCCAACGTTTGATTCTTGTATTAATTCTTGAATTTATGAATGTCAATTTCTGATGGGTTGTTATATATGGATAGTACCAAAAAAGTCGCGAAGTATTATGTTCCATCCAACCAAGTTCTGCTGACAAATAATATCTTTTGTTTAAAAAGTACTCTGCGTTTAACCCAAGGCCCAAACTACCCCACAAATTGTTATTGACGTTTGCATTGCTGTAATAATAATCACTTAGAATGGGAATGGAAAGTCCAATGTTTAGGGGCTTGTCATCATTCTTTGTCCATTCCCTGCGATAAGGTTGGTAGCTGTTTTTAGGATTATATAAATCTACATAAATCTCTTCGGGATAAGTAAATCTTTTGTCATTGAACAAATCAACAATCAAAGCAGGCCAATAAAGTACGTTTAGATAATAGATATTGGACAATTTGGGTTGTATCAGTAGTCCTTGATGAAGGGTATCTTTCTTTATTTCCAACCTCAGTGGCAAGGGGCTTCTTTGCAAGGCTACTATTTTGTCGGAGCAACAAGTTGTGTCTCTTCCATTTATTATTATTGTGGCATTTGAGGGATTAGTTACAATATGTGTGGCAGTGTACCGCCCGTTAAAAACAGAGGCACAAGAACATAGAAGCAACGGCAGAATTAAGGCGTAAGGGTGTTTCATAGAACAATTTTACAGAAAAGATTCGATTGCAAGATTGAATTAACCAAAAGTTATGGTAATGATTTGCTTTTCAGAAGAGTTTTAACAATCAATAGGGCAAATAATAAGGGGATGGTTACTTAACCATCCCCTTTGTTAGTCGTAAGTATTTAAATCAAAAACTTTTTAAGCCGAGTTCCTACCCGCATTGATGATACCAAAGCTACAACGCATTGCCAGCTTTTCGTAAGTAGATTTGATGGGTGCATTTGTTATAAGCCCTTCTTCCAGTTTCCTTACTTTGGTAATAGCATACTGTTGAATGGTGACCAACGGAAGTACTATTCTTTCACGCATTTCTATTGACAATTGATCGATAGGGTAGCTCTGCATTAGTTCTGAACTACCAGATAGTTTCAATACATATTTCTTGGTCAACTCAAATTCATCATGTACCATATTCCATATTTCCCCGTAGGTTGGATGGTCTTTTAAGAAGCTTGTCAATGGGAAGAAACATTTCTTCATTGCCATTTCGCAGTTATCCAAGAGCGTCCTGAAGAATAATGAATGGGTATATAGATGAACCAATTCATCCCATTTACCTTCTTGTTCTATTTGTTGAAAAGCAGTTCCTACACCATAATAACCAGTTACATTCTGCTTCAACTGACTCCAAGCACCCACAAAAGGTATCGCCCTTAAATCTTTCAAAGAAAGTTTGGAAGATGCTCCTCTTTTGGCAGGTCTGCTACCAATATTTGTTTGTGCATAGAACTTCAAGGCACTCGCATTACTTAGGTAATCTGCAAAATGAGGGTGTTCTTTTAGTGCTATGTATGCTTTGAAACTTTTTTCAGCGAGGGTATTAATCAAATGCTCCCCTTTTGAAGAAATAGTTGTTTCCTCTTTGGTAAACATATTGTTTGACAGCCCAGCATGTAGCAATTGTTCCATATTGAACTGTGCAGTGTCAATGGTTCCGAAGTTGCTACTCACCGTTTGTCCTTGTATGGTCAATTGTATTTCTTTATTGGCAATCTTATTACCCATCGAAGCATAGAACTGATGCGTTTTTCCACCACCTCTTGCAGGTGGACCACCACGACCATCGAAGAAAACGACATCAATTCCGTATTGCTTTGATATGGTTGTCAATTCTTCTTTTGCTTTATAGATACTCCAGTTTGCCATCAGATAACCACCATCTTTTGTGCCGTCAGAGAAGCCAACCATGATGGTTTGTTTCTTTCCACGACGCACTAAATGCTGACTATAAACAGGATGTTCATATAGTTCCTTCATCACATTAGCGGCATGTTGCAAATCGTCAACAGTTTCAAACAATGGAACAATATCCACAGTCAATTCTTCTGTTTTCCATCCACTCATCAGGAACAAACCAAACACTTCCATCACATTCAATGCACTTTGACATTGACTGATGATATATCGGTTGCAACCTGCCTCGCCATTTGTTTTTTGAATTTCTTTTACGGCAGCAATTGACCTCGGCGTATCTTTATGTACATCATCCGTAAAGATGCTTTCATCAACAGTTTGGGTTATTGATGTAAGTGCATCAATCTTTTCTTCTGTGCTTAATAAATTATATGCTTTAGGAAGAATGTCCGTTTTCTTGGATACGATGTCAATCACTTTTACATGTACGCTGCTATCCTGACGAATATCCAACGATGCAAAATGCAAACCAAATACTTCTACCTTACCAATAAAATCATCCACCAACTCGAGGAAAAGACCATTGTGTTGGTAAACAATGATACTTCTAACTTCCCTTAACGTGGAAAGGATAGATTCTTTAGTGATTGTAGGTTTAGTGTCGGAATTGAACAAGAAATCATACAAGTCCCTGTATAAAGATGTCATCAATACATCAACCCCTTTGAAGGTTATTCTTTTTCTAAGTTTCTTGGCATCCTTGTGATAACATTTAATGATGCTCATCCTTAATGCTTCTGCAACTTTCAAGCTAATCTCAGCAGTCACAAACGGATTACCATCCCTATCGCCACCAGGCCAGAAGCCCATTTTTATTATCGGATTGTCGCTGCAAAGTGTATTTGAATAGGCACTTTTAAGGCTATTGATTATCCTTCCTGTAGCGTGATAAAATATATTTTCCAGATACCACACAAGGCTCAATGCTTCATCGTAAGGGGTAGGTTTTTCCTTTTGAAAGAACGGTGTACGCCCAAGTTGTTGCAGGTAAGTATATATCTGTGCCTCTTTGTTGTCGTCAACTGCCGAAGAAATATCATGGATGATTCCCAACACCGCTCCGCGATAAAATTGTGTTGGATGCGCTGTCAATACCAATTGTATATTGAAATTCTTTAGCTTTTCAGTTAGTTCTCGTTGAGAATGTTGTTGTTCTACCAACATTTCTAAGTTTCTCATTGTGCCTTTGCCGCCCATGTCATGCACTTTGGTAAAGGCTGCATCTTCAAGTGCATCAAACAAAACAACTTGCCTTTCTATGTATTGAACAAAGCGGAACAGTAAGTCTGCCTTTTCTTCTTCGGTAATGTATGAGGTTTGTTTTGTAAAGAAAACATCCAATATTTCTATTGGGCTAAGTCCTTTTGCATAGCCTTCTTCACAATTTACCAATAACAAGGATACTAATATACCCGTCTTTTCAATCCTATGAAAAGGGAGTGAACCGAAGAGACTGTTATATAATTGAAACTTGATTCCAACTTGATTTTTAAACCTTTGTAACCCTCCAGAAGTATGATGTGCCATCAGCGATTTATGTTATATCTTTTTGTTAAGTTTGTTCGATAGATACCAGTAATTTCAAAATACAGGCTTTTTTCTATAACAGCAATCGTTTGGTGGCGGAAATTAGTATAAAATATCTAAAATTACCCAAGAAACTTTAAATAATTACTAAATTAGACAGATTATGGATAAGAAAAAGAAGATATTGGATGTATTTATACCAATGATTTAATGATTTTGTTTCGTTTCATTCATTCCTAATGGCATTAAAATGCTTCACCCAATTGAAAGTAAAGCCCTTTGTTATCCCCTTGTCCGATGCCATAATCTAAACGTAGATTTAGTTTTTCTTTTTTACTGATAGCAAAACGGATACCTGCCCCATAAGAGTATTTAAGTTCGTTTAAACTGTAATTTGCAAACGTAGAACTTACATTACCAGTACTCCCAAACACTACAACACCCCATCTATTATAAACGGGCATCCTATATTCCCCTTGGAAAACCAATTGATTTTTATCCCTGTATCTGCCATCGTAATAGCCACGCATACTATTATTTCCCCCAAAAGATGCTAGACTTCTTATCGGCACTTCACTTCCTACGTTCCCAAAGAAATAACCCTGCAATGCCAATACTTGGTGCTTGTACAAAGTATAGAATTTTCGATAATCAAGAACTATGTTTGTATAATCATAATCAGAACCTGTCATCTTTCCAAAATGATTAAAATAGAATTGTGCAAATGTTCCTGTTCCTGGCGAAAAAGCTTCTGTTCTTGTATCATAAGTAAAGCTTAGTCCTGCACCGGAGATTAAATATGGGGTTCGCCCAGCAACATTCTGTTTGTCGAAGATTCCATTGGGTTCATACTCCACTTTCAATACTTTTTGCATCTCATACAGCAAACCTATATAACAACGTTTACCTAAATGCCGCATTAGGTGTAGGTACAAATAGTATTGCTTGAAAGTGTAGGCTTCTTTGGCAGAGTCGGGCGAATATTTTCCTATTCCCCAAAAATTATCTGGAAAATAACTATAAGATAACTGTTCGTTGAGGATAAAATGTTCTTTCTTAAAGTATTGTGTACCATTGATGGCAACTACAGTCTGCTTTTTGAGCGAATAGAGTGCAAGCCCCTGCATGTTTGATGTGCGGGTAACCGTATCGCTTTTAGCTAGATGAAAAGTTGCAGAAGTAGCTATTCCAAATGACCAATCGGTTTCTATTGACCTTGCAATAACCGGAAATATAAGTATTTGCTTTGTAGGTGTGGAGTCACTTAATGGAATTTGCCCATAGCAATTGCTTATAACTACGTTTGATAAGAATATAATAACTAAAAGCCTTGCGAACATAGATTACAATAGGTTGGCGGCAAATGTATCGGTAGAATAGGAATTAGGAATTAAAAATATGCTTTGAACTTACCGGTAAAAGTCGATTTGGAATAATCGCCTATAGAGTTAGTTTTTTCAACTGTTGTACTATAGTTGCCAGAAATAAATGTAGTATTCAATGTATCTATTGTCACACTGCAAGGCAAGGCATCTAAAGATGAATACGTTGTACCATTCAGCTGAAAAGTACTTACCACATTTACACTGTTACTTACACCGTAAGTATAAGTAGTATTTTGAGAAATTGTTGTAGGAGCTGTGATTTGAAGCATAAGATAGTTTACAGAACTAGGAAGGCTTTTTATGCTAGAGAGACTATTTAACCCTGTTGTATTGGTAGCACTTGAGTTAATAATTACAATACTATCCTCATACAATGCTGACACATAAAAATATTTTGATGCCCCCGTAAGGTCTGTTGTGCTTGAACCATTGATGGTAATATTTGGATTATTGTCTGGGGTGGCTACACTAGGACTATTCTTTGAACACGCTACCAAACCAATCATAAAAACTGTAACTACGATTATGCTTAACTTATTTTTCATTTTATTCTTTTTATTTTGTTGCCTATTACCAATAAGAGTGCCAACAATAGTTTGGTGCCCTTATTGGAGAGCAAGATTATTGCTATTTATAAGAAATCAAATATAATTTAACATCAAACCTGTCGTCATAATACCCTCCGGCATTTGGCGGTGCTTCCCAAGAATAAGCATATAATTCTTTGTATATTAATCCAATAGATGCTGAATAAACTTCCTCTGATAGTAATGTGGAAGAGTAGTTATTGGGGTTAAACCCTGTACTATCTGCATGTTGTAAAACAACGTAAGAATTTGGAAATATGTGATTGAGTACTGTATCTGGTTGATTTATTGCTATGTATTGATATACCCAATTTGCATAAGTCAGATTACTGGCAAAAGGAGATACAAGCAATTGAGTTGAATCTATATAACTATTGCCATTCCAAGTCGTATTTAATGAAACAGTATTTACTAGCGGGATAAATCGCCTATTAGCACCATCTACGACCTCTATTTTATTTATGTCGTATGCAATATAATAACTCTCATTATATTGATAAGGTTGTATATGAAATGTGTCAGTTAGGTAGCGGAATATGGTATAACAAGTTCTTCCTTGATTATCAAAAAAAGTATTCACAACAGTATCTTTCACTGAATAGTAAGCTGTGGAATATTTAAAATTTACTAAGCGAGAACTATCCATCCTATAGTAAAAAACCTTGCCTACTCCCATTGGATATAGTGTATTTATATTCCCCAACCCTAAAGATTTTGGTGACTCAATTGCTTTTTTACATCCTATAAATGTACAGAAAAGTAAAAGTATTATAAAGCATTGTTTCATAATTCAGGTATTATACGAAGTCGCAAGTTAATAAATTAATATCTATTCTGCCGTTGTTGGTGTTCTTCACCCAGGGCAAACGCATATAATTTATTTCTTACCACATAGGCACAGTAGGCACATAGTTTATTAGTAGAAGACATAAGAAAACATAAAAAGAAGCAAATGTTAGCCAATAGTCGAGTCTATGTGACCTTAAAGTGAAACGTTTCTTCCCTTTTATAATCATTCCTATGTGACTAATGTGTCTATGTGGTTAGAAAAATAATAACAAAGCCTTGCATGTTCATTTACAAAGTATTTATATGCGTTTGCCCTGGTTCTTCACCAACAACAAAATAAGGGTGAGATGTATTGATGGTTGTTGCTTGTTGGTGAAGAACACCAACAACGGCGATAAAGGGAGGAATTTATAATGCCAAATATATACACATCTTTCCTTCAAACATTCAATCTTCCCCAATTCTTTTCCTATTACCAACTCAATTTGTCGTAGGTTGTGCGGCTTTGCAACATCAAACACTTTTTACTATGCTTTTGCCATCCACTTTACAGCATAACACATCTTTATTACAACAAGTCTCGCTGTCATCTCCTACTTATTGGGCTTCTTGCACAGTTTATTCGGTAGTTTGTGTTGATGAAACGGTAGTTTGTGCTGCTAAGCCGCCTGTTTGATAACACAAAGGTGTCTTGTCACACGACAAAGCCCCTTCAGCAGCTAACAATTGTCCATTTTTCATGAATAATGGGCTTCTTTCTTGTAAAGACACGTCTTCGTTCATGGATAATGCTGCATTGTGTTGACAAAGTACGCCTTCATCAGCACTTATCGGGGCTTTGCGCTATCAAGGAACGCTTTTAGTAGCACATAATAGCGTCTTGTCGTGTGACAAGACGCCTTCTTTCATAGAAGTAACATAATAAATTAATGATGAGAAATAGAAAAGCAAAGATTATCCGGGTGAGTATCCGTAAAATAAAAAGAACAAGTGCAGCAACCCTATCGGCAAAGGCTCGATTGATGATACTGGCTATCACCAGCTTAACAAAGGTATTCAAGGGTACACAACCATTGACAAAAACGCAAATTTTGGCACTGATAAAGGCCTTCGATGAAGCAAAAGCTTTGTATAAACTGACTGGATTGTTGGGTAAATCAGACTATCTACAGGCAAAAGGGGACCTAATAAACAGTATGCTGGCTTTTGCGCCGTATGTGGATGCTATTGCCAATGGCGATAAAGAGATTTTGGCAATGAGTACGCTGCCTACCACCGAAATACTTATAGATATTGCAAAGTTGATAAGGGCAGGGGCAACAGCTAGTGACATAACATTGACGCTTGGGCTTGCAAGGCAACTGATTGCAGACTGCACACCCTTTGGCGATGGCGTACATTATATTGCGATACTAAGTGAGGGTTTTCCGTTGGCTGATGGTTTTTATATCAACAGCAGCGGGCAAATCGTTTATCCAGAGGTATCGACAAACAGAGTTTTTATAGATATTACTTGGGGGAGGAAGAAAACTTTTACGGGCCTGAACCCATTGAAATATTATTATGTGTACTACATTTTAGTATTTGGTGATGTGGTGGGCAAAATAAGCAAGGGCGTAAGTGAAAGTAGTGGTAGTTTGTAGAGGCGGATGACAATTCCAATTTTTAAATATTAACTTTTTGATTGATTATTTAATTTTGCACAGGAATTTAAGTAATAACTAAACGCTTACTTTTACAGCCAACTATTTAAAATGACAATGAAGCATATAATAAGTACCGTTTTCTTTTGCACCTTATTCATCCTTTCGTTTGCGCAACTAAAAAAATCAACCACAGATGTAACGTCTAAATCAACTACCGGAGTAGCTGCTGCCAACATAGCATTGACGCTAAAACCATACAAGAAAACGTGGGTGTACATAGGTAGTTATTATGGAAAGGGCAAAACGCTGGTGGATTCTGTGTTTTTGGATGATGATAGCAAGGGTGTTTTTAGGCCTGCCAAGAAATACACATCGGGTATTTACTTTGTGGTATCGCCTAAGATGGCTATTTTATTCGAGTTTTTGATGGATGATAAACAACATTTCTCAATAGCTGCCGACACTTCTAAAAGAGAAGAACCAATCATAACAGGCTCGCCAGATAATGATTTGTTTAAGGCATATTCACAGTTTTCAGTAACAAAAGGCAAGCTGTTATCTGACTTGAGCGACAAGTTTAAAAAGGCTGCCAACAAAGAAGATTCTGCAAAACTTCGTACCGAAATAATCAAGGAAAACAAAGCACTGCAACAATACAGGGACAGCTTGACGAAGAAGAACCCTAACTCGCTGCTGACTGCACTACTAAATGCCATGAAGCAACCAGAATACCCAGCTATTCCTGTTGTGAATGGAAAGGCAGATTCGTTGTATCCTTACCATTATGTAAAAGATCATTTTTGGGATGATGTAGATTTTAATGATGACAGATTGTTGCGTACCCCTTTCTTCGAGCCTAAAATAGACAACTATTACAAGACAATGGTTTCTGCAGACCCAGACAGTATTTATAATGAAGTGAAATACATGTTGCTCTACGCACGTACCGGAAAAGAAATGTATCCATACTTACTTACCAAGTTTACGAACGAATATATTAACCCGAAAATAATGGGTCAGGATAAGGTATTCATTAAGATATTCGAAGACTTTTATTCTAAAGGAGACACTACCTTCTTGAATGCTGCAAGCAAAAAGACAATCTTTGAAAGATACTATCAAATGATTGCAAACTTGGTAGGCAACCCCGCACCTGCATTGAATTTGACAGATACTACGGGCAAAGACATATCGCTTTACGACATCAACAGCAAGTTTACCTTCGTTATATTCTGGGATCCTACTTGCGGACATTGCAAAGCAGAATTGCCAAGGATAGATTCTATTTATAAAGCCCGTTGGAAAGAAGTTGGCGTTAAAATATATAGCGTAAATGTGAGCACGGACAAGAATACAACCCAAGAACTAAAGAAGTTTGTGCATGAAAAGAACTTGGACAAGGATTGGATATTTACTGCACAAACCAAAGAAGCACGAGATGCCGAACAACAAGCAGGGCTTCCTAATTACAGGCAATTGTACGATGTGTACAAAACCCCAACAATGTATTTATTGGATGATAAAAAACGAATTATTGCCAAGCAGTTAAGCATGGAACAATTTAATGACATCATATCGGCGAAGCTTAAAAATAAATAACACCATATCACTTACCATTTCAACCTTTGTTTAGTTTATGAAACATTTAGTATCATTTGTTAGCTTTTTATTGGTAGCTAATGCAGTGTTTAGTCAACCATTATTCACTTATGGAGACAAATCAGTAAGTAAGAAAGATTTCTTGACAGCGTTCAGCAAGAACCCTCCTGCCCAATCGGAACGCAGAAAAGCATTGGATGATTATTTGGGTTTATACATCAATTACAAGCTAAAAGTCCAAGCAGGATATGATGAAGGACTTAACAACCAACCTTCGTTCATACAAGAAAGTAAGACTTTCAGAAAGCAAATTGCTGATAATATTATCAATGAAGAAGTAGGCATCAAGAGGCTTACTGAAGAAGCAATCATCAGGGGAAAGAAAGATATTCATGTGGCACAAGTTTTTATAGAAGTAAAGCCAAATGAAGATACGGCAAAGGCTTTTAAACAAATAAATGCCGCTTACAAAGCATTGCTGCAAGGAAGGCCTTTTGGTAATGTGGCAGATTCATTTTCCAACGATCCATCAACAAAACAAAGCAAGGGAGACCTAGGTTTTATCACCGTATTTTCTTTCTCTTATCCAATTGAAAATGAAATATATAAATTGAAACCTGGTACTTTCTCCAAACCATACAGAAGCAGCTATGGATATCATATCTTCAAGGACATAAGCGAACGTCCAGCACTTGGTAAAAGGAAGATTGCTCAGATAAGATTCTCTACTCCCAAAGGATTTTCGAAGGATGAAAGGAATGAATATTCAATATTTGCAGATAGCATCTATGACCGCATTAAAAAAGGGGAATCATTTGAAAGCATGGTTAGGGCTTATAGTAACGACACAAAGACAGTCGGTAATGGAGGCGTTGTGGGCTATGTAGGTGTTGGGGATTATAATGAAGACTTCGAGAAAGAAGTATTTGTGCTTCAAAATGTTGGTGATATAAGCAAACCATTTGCTACTGCTTTTGGATACCATATCATTAAATTGTTGGACAAAAAACCTGCCCCTACATCTATTAATGATGCAGTAGGTTTTGCAGACGTAAAACAAGAAGTAGAAAAGGATGAACGTTTGGCTATCAACAAGAAGAATTTATTAGAGAACAAATGGTTAGCTGTTACCAAATACAAACCTGGTGTTTATGACCAGAATGCTTTTAAACGTTATACAGATAGCAACCTACTCCATCAAATCACCAATGGCATTAAGGAGATAACAGATACTACCGTATTGTTTTCTTTTGAAAAGAAGAAGATTTATGCTGCTGATTGGGCTGTTTATATTACTGGAAAACTAAAAAGCAAAGTGTTGCCAGATTATAGCGCACAGTTAAAGGAGTTTGTAAATAGTTCTTGTACTCAATACTATTCCGATAACTTAGATTTGTATAGTGATGCGATGAAAGACCAAAGCAAAGAATTTGATGAGGCGAATGTGCTGTTTGCAGCAATGGATAAGCATGTATGGAGCAAATCGAGTGGTAATATTGAGGACTTGAAAAGCTATTATGAATCACACAAACAGAAATACCAATGGAAATCGAGCGTGAGTGCAATAATAGTAAGTAGCAGAACAAAAGATATTGCAACAGCAATTGCTGAAAACATAAAGAATGCACCACAATATTGGCGTAGAACAACCACCGCTTATGGTACGGATGTTACAGCAGACAGTGGCAGGTATGAAATGGCACAACTTCCATTAAAACAATTAGTTGAAAATAAAGAAGGGTTTTTAAGTGCGATAGATAAGAATCCAAATGATACTGGATATAGTTTTATTTATGTTACACAGCCACATCCACTAAAGGAACAGCGTAGTTTTGAAGAAGCAAAAGGAGCAGTGACCAATGATTACCAACAAGAACTAGAAGAGAAATGGATAGCTACCTTGAGGAAGAAGTATCCTGTGAAGGTTAATCAAGAAGTTTGGAAAACGATACAATAAGATTAAAACAAATACTAATAAAAAGCAGCTAACCGATAATGGTAGCTGCTTTTTTTATCAATATAATTTGAAAGAAAAGTGTCATTGTTAATCAATTCATACCAAACAATAGTAACAGAAGCTGGTTGCGATGAAGCTGGAAGAGGATGTTATGCCGGCCCTGTATTTGCTGCGGCAGTAATACTACCCAAAGACTTTTACCATCCATTATTGAATGACAGTAAGCAAGTAAAAGAAAAAGACAGGGACTTATTAAGGACATATATCGAACAAAATGCAATAAGCTATGGCGTTGCAATGGTAGATAATGAAGAGATAGACAGGATAAATATTTTAAAAGCCTCCTTCAAAGCAATGCACTTGGCTGTTGCACAATTAAACCCTACGCCTGAACTATTATTAATAGATGGAAACCGCTTTACACCCTACATTGGCATCATTCATAAGTGCATTATAAAAGGAGATGGAAAGTATGCCAACATTGCAGCGGCAAGTATCCTTGCCAAGACTCATCGGGATGAATATATTACCAAACTTAGTGAAAGCTATCCAATGTATGGATGGAAACAGAACAAGGGATACGGCACATTGATTCATAGGAAAGCAATAGAAGAATATGGATTGACCAAATACCATAGAAAGAGTTTTAAGATATGAAGTTGTACGTTATAAGTGATAAGTTATACATTGGAAGACTTACTACGTATAACTTATCACGTAAAACTACTCTTCTTCCTCCTCCTCATCCTCTACTACAATTGGAGCTTTTGTTGGCTTAGGTTTCTTCCGATTCATTTGATTAATCAAATCAGCGACTACTGCTGTCCAGCCTGTTTGATGGCTTGCCCCTAAACCCTTTCCACTGTCCCCATGGAAATATTCATAGAACAATACAAGGTCTTCATTACCCTGCTCCTGATAGAACTTATTGTATTCTGCATTAGAACGGCGACTCCCCCTGTCATCTTTTTGAAAGATACTAATTACCCTGTTGGTCAGTTCATCTGCCACTTGTTCTAGGTTCATCATATTGCCTGAACCAGTAGGGCATTCAACCAATAATGTATCTTCATAAAAGCTTGCATACTTGCGGATGGAGCGAATAAACAGATAATTTATGGGTATCCACACGGGGCCACGCCAATTGGAGTTGCCCCCAAACAAATCGGACGTGGAATCTCCTGGATCATAAGAGATGGTATATAAACGACCATCCAATGTTATTGAATAAGGATGCTTTTCATGGTACTTTGATAGAGCTCTTATCCCTCCATCGGATAAAAACTCTTCTTCATTCAACATCCTTTTAAGTAATGCAATCAATCTCTCCCTCGGCACTAGTGATAACAGTATTTTATCACTATCACTCCTTTCTTCGTTCGGCCAAAAACGGTTATTCTTCTTTCTATAATTCTCAAACCATCCAATGCGGCGTTTAAAGTCTGTTAGTTTATTTAATGTACTCTTTTCAATAACTGAAACGGCAAGTAATGGAGTCAATCCCACAATAGATTGTGTCTTTAGTGGTATCGTTTCACCCCCTTTTATGCTAAGTGTATCATAAAAGAATTGATCTTCTTTGTTCCATAGGATATGTTCGTTCATTGCTTCGGCAATCAACACGAAATGTTCAAAGAATTTAGTGGCTGTATCTTCAAATGCAACGTCATGTACTGCAATTTCAAGGGCAATATCCATCATATTGAGGGCATATTTCCCCATCCAACTGGTACCATCGGCTTGTTCTAGGTGCATGTGTGCCGCTATGCCATAACTTCTATCAAACACACCGATATTATCCAATCCAAGGAAGCCTCCTTGAAATATGTTGTTACCTTTTTCATCTTTTCGATTGATCCACCAGGTAAAATTGATGATAAGCTTCTGAAATATCCGCTTCAAGAAGGTAATATCGCCCTTTCCAGTGGCTTCTTTCTCTATTTTATATACTTGCAAAGCCGCCCAAGCATGCACTGGCGGATTTACATCGCCAAAGTTCCATTCGTAAGCTGGTAATTGCCCATCGGGCTTCATATACCACTCCCGCATAATTAAAATTAGCTGATGTTTGGCAAAAGAAACATCTATCATAGCCATCGGAATGCAATGAAACGCCAAATCCCATGCAGCATACCAAGGATATTCCCATTTGTCTGGCATCAAGATGATATCTTGGTTCTTTAAATGCTTCCAATCACTGTTTCGCCCGTTTTTCTTGCCTTCATTTACCGGCGTTACCCCATCACTCGTGCTTAACCAACGCTCCACATCGTAATGGTAGTATTGTTTGCTCCAAAGTAATCCCGCAAAAGCCTGACGCTGTATATTTAGTAAGTCTGCCGGTGTATCTGGGTGCAAAAACGATGCATAAAAATCATCTGCCTGATGCTTTCTCTCAGTAAATACTGTATCAAAGCCTCCCGCAAAAGGATTGTCTTGTGGCTTGGCACTCAACCTGCAATAAATTGTCTTTGTAGCCCCTCCTTGTATGGTATAATTATAAACTGGAGAGAACTTTGTCCCCATTTTCCTGTCACGAAGCGCCTGTGTGTGCTGTCCTTTGATGATGGCAGTATGAAACGCATCCTTTACGAAGGGAGTTTCGTTGGGGATGCCCATAATCTTTTGCTTATTGGTTTCATTATCAGTAAATAAAGCGTCATCCGACTTCTGGAAGTAAAAATAATAGCTACCAAGCCTCTCTTGTTCTGCCTTTACGGATGTTTTGCTCAACGAAGTAATCTTCCCTTTCTTTTCATCACTCCCATTCTTCCATCTATTGTAGAACCACAGGGTGGGCAACACCGTAATAGGGGCTGGTTTATCATATTTATTGGTGATTTCTATCTTAATAAAAATATCCTGTGCGCTTTGTTTTGCATACGTCACCTTAACATCAAAATACTCGTTGTTATCAAACACACCCGTATCCAAAATCTCATATTCTGGCTCTTTTTTACCCCTACTTCTATTCCCTTTTACCAATTTTTCGTAGGGAAATGCCTGTTGCGGGTACTTATATAAGTACTCCATGTAATAGTGCGTGGGCACATTATCCAAGTAATAATATAGCTCTTTTACATCCTCGCCATGGTTGCCTTCGCCGTTTGCCAAGCCAAATAAACGTTCCTTTAGTATGGAATCTTTGCCGTTCCACAGTGCAATTGCAAAGCATAAGTTCTGAAAATAATCCGTAATTCCTGCCAATCCGTCCTCTCCCCATCTATATACACGGCTAGGGGCATGATCATGCGGAAAATAGTTCCACGCATCCCCGTGTGGCCCATAATCTTCCCTCACAGTACCCCATTGACGTTCACTAAGGTACGGCCCCCACTGCTCGAGGGGTATTTGTTTGCGTTGATTGACGGAAAGGCGTTGTTGTTCTGCGGTCATACTATTATTTACACGTATTCTGTTTAATAAGAATCAATTATTGCAATTATTTATATACAACGTAATTAACAACAAACTGTTGTTCTAATGATTACTTGCCAATAAATATAGGGGAAATAAAATAAAACTAGATACAATTCTTACAAATGCCACTAACCACTACATCTGTTTGCTTTTGCACGAACCCATCTGGTAATTCCACTTGAGGGATGGAAACATTGTCCAGGCAATAGGTTGTTCCACAATTATCACATATAAAATGCACGTGATTATCATGGTGATGCCCTGCTTTGCAATCGTCTTTACACAACGCATATAGCACACTGTTGTCTGCCGTGGGGATCGTGTGCACAATGCCTTTCTCAACGAATGTTTGCAGGGTGCGATAGATGGTAACCCTATCAAAAGTAGCCGAAGAATTGCGCTCAATGTCGGCATGTGCCAGCGCACCCTTGCTCGCATGAAACAAATCAAGTATCTGCTTGCGGCTTTCCGTTATCGTCAGCCCGTAACTCTTTAATATTTCGGTAGATTGCATCTTTTTTAGATATTAGTTATTACAAAGGAAATATGAAGTATGAAATATGAAATGTATGTGAAATAATTGAACTCATAATTCATATTTCATACTTCATATTTCTCTTACGGGTTATTATTAAAGATCCCATTCACAAAGTTTCCACTGCTACTTTTTTCTTTTAGCAAGGAAGATATGTCCTCTTTTAGCCTATCCAATTCATCTTTTTTCAATCCATCATAAATCTGTCCACGCACTTTTCCTTCCCTATCCACCAATGCAAAAAACTGTGTATGTATAAACTGATCCTCTATCTTTTCCAACGAATTTTTAGGGTCATCAAGCAGGTAACTATTGCGCGCTTGGAAATAAAGACTGTCTTTTCTGCCCGTTAAGAACACCCATTTCTTATTATCCACTTTCAGACTGTCTGCGTAGTGTTTCATACGGGGAACGCTATCTGTTTCGGGGTCGCAGGTATGTGAGACAATCATAAAATCAGGTTCATTTTTAAACTCGTCATAAATAGTTCGCATATTGGCGTTCATCCTTGGACAGATGCCTTTGCAGGTGGTAAAAAAGTATTCCACCACTGCCACTTTCCCCAGCATATCCTTGTCTGTGAAGGCTATATTGTCCTGATTTTTAAATGAGAAAGGCTTTACGTAACTCAACACGGGCAGTTTTGCCCTCCAAGCATCGGTTCCGTTGAAAAGAAAGAACCAAAAGCAGAGTACCAGCAGGATGAAGAACCCTATGTATATAAAAACTTTTTTACTCATAATAATTACAAAGGTACTCTGTAGAAGCGGATAAGCAACTTTTCAAGTATTTTGAAAGGAATAAACGCTTTGTTTTCTACCACAAAGCACACCAAGTGAAGAAACACAAGGAACACAAGGTTTAACGACACCCCCTCTATAATCTTTGTGTCTCCTAGTGTAAACCTTAGTGTACTTTGTGGTAAACCCTACCAAATAATAACACACATAATTACTGTCTCTACAAAAACAAATATTTTGCAACAAAGTTGCAGCCATTATCTTTGTTCGATGTTTAATCGTAAAATCAATTGGGATGCACTGGGTATTACCACGTCTATTGCCTGTGCAATTCACTGTGCGCTGTTGCCGTTGTTCCTTACGAGCCTCCCTTTGTTTGGCATCAATATCATTCATAATCAAGTATTTGAATACGGAATGATTTGCCTTGCTTTTGTGGTCGGAATCTTTGCTTTGCGCCACGGTTACAAGAAACATCACCATCAGCTGTTGCCAATTTATGTGTTTTCCATTGGTTTTTGCTTCCTACTTGCCAAACAAATATGGCACAATTGGGAAGTGTACCTGTTGATCCCTGCCGTTTTCTCCATTCTTTTGGCACATTACATTAATATCAAGCTTACAAAATCGTGTACCCATCATTAGTTGCGGGCAGATTGGCAATAGATTTTAAAAGCAACTGCAATGCCCCGCCCTTTCTATTTTCCATGATACAAGAGCAATTTTAAATGATTTCTTATCACTTTACAACTGTTTATTTGTACTGCATTTTTGCGGGACAACTTAGCATTTTTGCAAAATATTGTTGTTAAATTGCCCAATACTTACCATCAAGAACACTTTTTCCGTAATCAAGAACGCTTTTTCCATCATCAAGAACGGTTTTTCCGCCTTCAAGAACACTTTTTCCGTATTCAAGAACGCTTTTTCCGTATTCAAGAACGCTTTTTCCGTAATCAAGAACACTTTTTCCGTAATCAAGAACGCTTTTTCCGTAATCAAGAACGCTTTTTCCGGTAGATATTGGGCAAAAGACAAACAATTTCGTATAATTTACAATTGATAATTGGTAATTGACAATTAGAATTGAGCAGAATAAGGTTGTTTTTAAGGAAACGAAGATTCACTTTTTTAAAAAGAAGAGGGGAATTGGGGAATTTTATAGTGTTTTTGTGGAATGAAGGGAAAAGATTAGGATTTATTGTAAAGGAATTTAACTAAATTGGATTAGGAAGGGTATATTTGTCTTACCAATTAATATCAAAAGAAATTTGCTCGCCAAAAAAGAAAAAGAAAGTATAAATTAACAATCAAAAATGTAATTATGAAAGCTTTAGTCATCCTATTTTTCATGGTCTTTTCGTTATCTGCATTTGCACAGGATATGCAAAAATACCTTTCTGAAACACAAGAGATGGTTACTCAAAAAAAGTATCCAGAAGCTCTTGAAAGATATATTTGGTTTCAAAATCATTCATTGGAATATGACCTAGCAATGACTGGTGTTCGATTATCTTTTGCCTTGTCTGATTGGAAAGAACTTGCTGATGAATATCCACCCGCTTTGACTGCCATGAAAGAAATGCGGGACACGAAAACAAAAGCAATTATTGACAGCAATCAATCTACAAAACTATTCAGTGATGTGGTTGCACTAAATAGAACATTGGAAGAAAATAATAAGTCGATTGAACTGTTCGAAACGATTGCTAAAACAAATCCCGATAAGGCAAAGTCTTGTTGGTATTGGATAAAAGATGCATTGTTTGATGCAAAACGGTATGATTTAATAAAAAATTTTGTAGGTAATCCTGTTAATGAGTTTGATAACATCAAAAGCCAATACGATTTAATAAACTCAATGGAGAAGAATAATAAAAATATAGGTTCGGACTTAAAGAGTTATCATGATAATAGCCTTGTTGAAAAGAGTTTGCAATTGATTCAATTCTCAATATCCATAAATGACATAGAATCTGCCAAGGAAATAAGAAAAAAGGCAATGGATATAGTTAAAGACAATCGTTTACGGGATGTGTTAATACCTGAACGCTAAATAACAATTTTACTCGCAACTATTTCTAGCAATTCTTTGTGTTCTTCAAACAACTACCTCTTAAAACATTACCGATAAGTGCCGTTAGGCACAAAATATTGGTAGAAAATCCATTGATACTAGCTACCTAAGTCCCTTTGGGGACGATATATTGGTTAATAAAATCAATTGGTAAGCATCTCAATCCATCAAAAGGAATTTTATATCGTACCTACGGCACTTCGATGAACATCTACACAAGGTTTCTACCAATATTTAGTACCTAATGGTACTTTTACCCTAGATAATCATTCAAATAAATGCCTTAACCTACATCGAAATTCACCCCAAAAAATGATTTGGTTTTGTTAGTAAAGAAAATGCTAAGGTTTACTTATTAACAAATAAAAGAACGATGTTTGCACCCTGAAAAAGATGTTACCTTTAAACATCTTTCGTACCCCGTAGTCTTCGAGAAGTATATTTTCATTATACAAGCATTAATTATGTATTGCCGAATAAAAGTATTAGTCAGCCTCCTTGTTTTATCCGCTTTTATGCCCGCATTTTCGCATGCACAAGCCACTCGGATAACCACTGACCCTGATGAACAATATAAACTTGCCAAAGAATATTACGCAAAAGAGGAGTACAGCTTGGCGTATCCCATCTTCAAAACAATTTACAGCAACAATGACGTGAAGGGCAATTATCCGACAACGGTTGCCTTGGAAAGTAAGTA